>OJQK01000230.1_pt1 | contig 37671 bp, 26 predicted proteins | sample 1598741 | NCBI WGS metagenome assembly OJQK01 (sample SAMN03922511, study PRJEB24848) | human gut metagenome | isolation source: stool sample | host: Homo sapiens | place: Germany | collected 2010-02 | reverse complement strand
GTATATAATGGTTGGGCTGCTCCTTTTCAAGGTATAGCATTATGTAATAATACATTGTCTGATTTTGAAAATCTAGATTTCTCTACGTTTAAATTGACGGAAGAAACGAAAAATGAATATATAGCCGAATTAAGAGCTCTTCGGGTTTGGAATTATATGTTTTTAATAGATTTCTTTGGGCATGTACCAATTGTTACAGATATAGAAGAAGTGAAGGCCCAATCTACACCCCTAGAAGTATTTAACTTTATGGAGTCAGAGCTTTTAGCTATATTACCGGACTTACCTAAAAATAGGGGGGTATCTAGGTTTGATCAAGCAGGAGTAGCTTCTATACTTGTCCGTTTATACTTGAATGCGGAAAAATGGATAGGTATCTCAAAATATGATGAATGTGAGCAAATGGCTCAGGCTATATTAGATGGAAAATATGGAGAATATAGTATTGACCCTGATTATAGAGGCCCGTTCCGCTCGGGGATAAACGGTTATAGATCTAAAGAGAATATTATGGAATTTGCGATTAAGAAAAATTATTTTGAGGCATCTTGGCTATATAATATGTGGATGCACTATCAAGATCGTTATTCCTTGGATAATGACTGGCAAGGTTGGAATGGAGGTAATTTAGCACCGTCTCGGGACTTATATGGAAATTTGTACCAAGATAAATTAGGTATGCCGTTTGAAAAATTCCCGGATGAAGATATCCGAAAGAAAGCTTTTAGAGTTATTTCAAATGATGGAGATTATGAGGGCTTTTTCTTGATGGGAACTCAATATAAATTTGATTATGAAAAAGGGTATGGATTTACAGATGAAGTAATAACTGGTACGGAAGAATATAATGGTAAACCTCTAGTTTATGTGGATCAAGTTGGACGCTTTTCGGAGGGAGAGACTGGTTTAGCCAAAGGCTCTCATGTAATTTACGGAGAAGAGAATACGGGATATCGTTTGATAAAATTCCCTTGGTTACCTCAATCGAAAGATTTGTTCCAAATGAACTCTATTCCAGAGATCAGATTGGCAGAGATTTATTATTCGTTAGCTGAATGTAAATATAGATCAGGGGATAAGATAGGGGCTGCTCGGTTGCTGGATGCGGTTAGGAAACGTTATTATAAAGCGGAAGATTGGTCTAAATTTAGTTACGAATCTAATATCTCGAAATTAACTGATGATGAATTTGTCGATGAATTAGGTCGTGAGTTCATAGGAGAGCGTCATCGTCGTATTGATTTAATACGATGGAATCGTTTTAGTGAAGGTGCGTGGTGGGATAAAACTCCGGATGCGACGAATCAAGACGTATTTCCGATCCCTTATCGTGCTTTGAATGCGAATCCTTTGTTAAAACAAACAACAGCTGGCTTTTAATAAATAGAATCGATATATGAAACAGTTTATAAATGTAAAAAGAGTATTTACCGTATTGATTATACTTTTGTTATTAATATCGTGTAGGGTCGAAACTGATTATAGACCATTATTTGACAAAGATTTATCAAATGCTGATTATGATAGTTCGGTTTGGACCTTTAAAAATGGCATACTTACTGCCACTGCCGATCAATCTATTTGGACGAAGGTGCAGTATGAAAATTTTATCTTGGATTTAGAATTCAAGACAGATGTGAATACAAATAGTGGGGTTGTGATTTATTGTACGGATAAGGGTAATTGGATCCCATCTTCCATTGAGATTCAAATAGCGGATGATCATCATCCTGAATGGCAATCATATCCAGAATATTGGCGTTGTGGTTCTATTTATGGACATAAAGGAGCAAATGAACAATTGGTCGTGAAGAAACCGGGAGAATGGAACCGCATGATTGTCACTGCTAAAGGTCAGCAGATAGATATCGAATTGAATGGGAAACATATTGTTTCGGCTAATTTAGCAGATTGGACTTCTGGAACAACAAATCCAGATGGAACAGAGATTCCGGAATGGCTACCAATCCCGTATGCGAATATGCCAACAAAAGGTTATATTGGTTTGCAAGGGAAACATGGAGAATCTAATATTTGGTTTAGGAATATTCAACTGAAACAACTTTAAAATCATCATTATTATGAGACATATATCAAGAAGAGATTTTTTGAAGACAGGAGCTTTAGCAGCAGGTTTAACGATCGTACCAAATTCTGTTTTAGGTAAAACGCATGGGTTTACTTCACCAAGTGATAAATTGAATATTGCTGGAGTTGGTGTCGGGGGAATGGGCCGTGGTAATTTACGGAATATGAGTACAGAGAATATTGTGGCTTTATGTGATGTAGATTGGAGATATGCAGAGAAGACTTTCAATGATTATCCAAAAGCAAAAAAATTTAAAGATTGGCGTGTTATGTTCGATGAGTTCGGAAAATCAATTGATGCGATATTGGTTGCTACTCCAGACCATACACATGCGGGAGTTACTGCTCATGCTATTACATTAGGGAAGCATTGTTATACTCAAAAACCTTTAACCCATTCTGTCTATGAATCTCGTTTACTAGCAAAACTCGCTAAAAAATATAAAGTAGCGACACAAATGGGTAATCAAGGAAATTCTTTTGATTGGTGTCGTCAAATAACAGAGTGGATTCAATCCGGTGTTATTGGGGAAGTATATGAAGTTCATTGTTGGACAGATCGTCCAATTTGGCCTCAAGGATTGATGCAACCTAGCGATAATCTGAAATGCCCGAAGACTCTTGATTGGGATTTGTTTATTGGGCCAGCGCAAAAAAGACCATATAATCCAGTTTATACGCCTTGGAATTGGCGAGGATGGTGGGATTTTGGAACGGGTGCTTTAGGAGATATGGCTTGCCATATTATGGACCCACTTTATTGGGCACTTGATTTGAAGTATCCGATAAGTGTGATAGGTAGTTCAACCTTGAGCAATTTATATTCGCCACCTCATGCACAAGTTGTAACTTATACGTTTCCAGCTCGTCCCCCAAAAGGAAACACAAAAATGCCCGAGGTTAAGGTATATTGGTATGATGGAGGTTTAATGCCTCCTCGTCCAGAGGAATTAAAAGATGGACAAATGATGGGAGATGAAAATGGTGGTATTATTTTTATTGGGACAAAAGGGAAAATCATGACTGGCTGTTATGGAATGAATCCAACTTTATTGCCCGTATCTGATATGGAACATTTTAATCAACCTAAGCCTTCAATACCAAGAGTTAAAGGTGGTAATGGCAATATTTGGGCTACGAATGCCCATGAGCAAGATTGGATTCGTGCTTGTAAAGAATCTCCAGAAAACCGAGTAGAATCATCTTCAAATTTCCAATTCTCCGGACCTTTTAATGAAATGGTAGTAATGGGAGTTCTTGCGGTACGTCTTTCTGGTCTTCATGGACTACATAGAGAATTGTTATGGGATGGAGAGAATATGAAATTTACCAATATATCTCCTACTGACACAATTAAGATTGTAACAGTTGATGATTTTAAAGTTGTTGATGGTGATCCTCGTTTTGATCGTCGTTTTGCGGACTTTAATGCTCTTGATGTTGCGAATGAGTGGATTAAGCATACTTATAATAATGGGTTTAGTTTACCTAGTATGCCATTCTGAGAACATAGAAAGGTCGTGAACTACTGTTGGATGTCATTTAGTTAAAGAGTATCCGTAATAGATAGAGGTTATTTCTTTTCAAGAGGAAATAACCTCTTCTTATTTTTTTATTTTATATTTGTTCGGTCAATATGTGCTAGAGGAGATGGATGTAGAACGGATATACCTAGAACGATTACGAAGCGGTTCATACAGAGACTTTACGAAACTGTATGAATCATACGCTTCACGCTTATATGCGTTCGCATTGCACTTGACTCATTCTGATGCTCTTGCAAAAGATATTGTACAAGAGACTTTTATCAAAGTGTGGGTGCGGAGAGAACAGATTGATTTAGATATGTCTTTCAGTGCTTTCCTATTTACGATGGCCAAGAACCAATTATTGAATGAGTTTCGTAGGCAGGCAAATAGTCCACTTTTTTTGGAAGATGTTGTACTGAATGAGTCTGGAGATGGAGAGGAAACAGCGATTGAACGTAAATTATCTTTTGAGGAATTTAACCATAGACTGGAAATAGCGAAACAAAAGTTGACACCTCGCCAACGAGAACTGTTTGAGTTAAATAAGGAACAAGGTATAACTATAACAGAAATAGCGGCTAAAGCCTTTATTTCAGAACAATCTGTGCGTAACCAGTTATCGCAAGCCTTACATGTTTTAAGAAAGGAGCTCGGTAAGTATGCTTTGCTGTTCTCTCTTTTCTTTATCGGATAAATAAAATTGAAAAAATAATATTCTTATGTTTTATAACATCTAAAAAGACATGTTATAAATTAACGGCTCATGTGTATACCTTATAAAAAGGGTATTATGCAGGAATCACATACATATTATTTGCTCTCAAAGTACATGGATCATACGATCTCTACGGAAGAGTTGAAAACACTACGGCTTTTGGTTAATTTGTCTGATGATGATGAATTATCGTTGTCATTGTCTCTTTTATGGGAAAATGGGCGACCCTTTGAAGAGGTTGATGAGAGAATCATACGAGATATGTTCAGCGGGATTCAAAATCGAACGAGAAAAGAACGATTCGTTATGGTGTTTAGGAAACTGGCTCGTATCGCCGCAATACTATTAATACCTTTATTAAGTGTATTGTCTGGTTATTTATATTTCAATCCAGTCAATCAGGAGGAGGGTATTGGTAATTTAGTGGTTCATGCCGATAGAGGGGAAAGATCGGGGGTGACTTTACCGGATGGAACACAAGTAAAACTAAATGCGGAATCGAGCTTAAGTTACACTCACGATTTCGGTCGAGAGCTTCGACAGGTTAATTTAGAGGGAGAGGCCTATTTTGAGGTGACTCGGAATGAGGATAAACCTTTCGTGGTACATACAAAATATCTGGATATAGAAGTGTTGGGCACAAGTTTTAATGTGTATTCGTATGAACGGGAGAATGTCATGGAAATGGCCTTGATATCGGGACGGATCAAGATACAGACTTGTTCAGAGCCTTCTCGTGTCGTTTATCTAAAACCGAATGAAAAAGCATTGTTCAATAAAGAATCGGGTATTATAACCGTGGAGAAAACAGATAATCGATTTGAAACGGCATGGTTAAGAGGAGATCTCGTTTTCCGATCAACGACATTAAGTGATGTCTTGGCTAAACTAGAGCGTAGATATGGCGTGAATATCCATTTGAATGATTCTTCTTTAGCGAATGACTTATTTACCGGAAATTTTGATAGTGAATATATCGTAGAGGTAATGGACCTTTTAGAGAGGCATTATGACTTTACATATGATGTACGAGGAGATGATATCTTTATACATCCTTGAGCGAGTGAAAATAAAAATGTACAACCTTAAATCAGTTCTTATGCGACAAGATTCTTCATAATAAAAACGGAACCGAAAAATGGTCGAGATTTTCCGGTTCCCCAATTAATACTCCATTTACGAGAATGGCGATTAGGCCATAAAACGGATTGTATCAATTTAAAAAAATAATATATGTTCAAAAGTAGAAAAAATCAATGTAGCTATATAATTTTTTTGGCTCTATTTCTGTTTTTTAATCCTATTTTGGTATTAGCTCAGACAGGAAGTGTCACTCTTTCCATGAAGAATGCTACATTAAAGCAATTTTTTGAGGCTGTAGAGAAGCAAACCACATATATATTCTCTTATCGGGATGCTATAGTGGAAGGAAAGAAGGAGGTAACTTTAAACGTGACGAATCAGCCGATTCAGCGTTTGTTGGATGATGTATTGCATCAAAGGGACTTGCAATATACGATGACAGGCCATTCAATTGTCGTAACTTTAAAGACTGCAGGTAAAGTAAAGCAGGTATCTGGTACTGTGGTGGATAGTAACGGCGAACCGATTATCGGAGCGAATGTTGTTGAGAAAGGGACTACGAATGGAACGGTAACGGATATCTCGGGAAATTTCTCATTAAATATAGATGATACCGGTATTTTACAGATCTCGTATATTGGGTTTAATACTCAAGATGTAGCAGTGAACGGAAAATCAAGTTTAATGATAAACTTGAAGGAAGATACTCAAAAACTGGATGAGGTAGTCGTTGTTGGTTATGGCGTGCAGAAGAAGTCGAATGTAACGGGATCTGTGGCTTCTATTAAGACGGATGATTTTAATGATTTAAATATGGATGTGTCGCATGTTATTCAAGGACGTGTGGCTGGTGTCAATGTTTCCAATGGGAACATTATCATTCGTGGAGCGGCTTCTATCAATGGCGCGGATCCGTTGTGGATCGTGGATGGAGTGCCGGGTAGCGCTCCTAATTTTAATGATATAGAATCTATCGAGATCTTGAAGGATGCGGCTTCTACTGCTATTTATGGTGCCCGGGGAGCAGGTGGTGTGATCCTTGTTACCACTAAAAAAGGAAAGATAGGGAAACTTTCTATTAATGCGAGAGTAAACTTTGGAATAGAGACTCCGATCGATTTGCCGGATATGCTGCATACCGCAGACTTTATTGACCGGAAACTGGCGGCAGGCTTCCCTAATAATCCCAATTCCGGCTGGGATAATCCCGCTTCGCTACCAGATACAGACTGGGAAGATCTGGTTTGGCGTAATGCTTTTAGGCAAAACTATTTTTTACAGATGACAGGTGGTAATGAGAAAACTACATTTAATATGTCTGCGGAGTTCTACAAGAATCAGTTTATCGAACGTTATTCATTTGAGGATGCGGGTAATTTTCGTGTGGCTAGCCAGACAAATATAAGTAAACGTGTGAAATTTTCTGAGATCCTGACTGTTGGTTTTAATAATACGGATCCCCATTTGTATGGGCAGACGAATAATGATTATGTTTATTACCGCCAAGTTCCTACGATGGTGCCTTATGATAATACCAACGAAGCTGGTGGAGGTTGGGGGAAACATCCGGCAGGTGGTTACTACGAGGGACCTAATCATGTGGCTACACTAATGTCGCATCATGCGAATGAACGTAGGTTTTGGGCCCGGGCAAATGCGATTTTGGATTGGGAGATTATCAATGATTTAAAATTCCAAGCGAATTTCTCTGCCAATTTTGACTCCCATGCGAATAATTTGTTCTTAGAATCATGGAATTTGGGATCTTTGTCTCAACAGGATTATTACTCGAAAGATTATGGCTCCGGTTATGATTTACGTATGTTATATACATTGACTTATGATCATACTTTTGGGGAGAAACACTATGTAAAAGGTATGGTTGGCTACGAGGCTTATCGGGCGACGGCTTCTTCGGCAGGTGGTTGGAAAAACGGCTTCTTGGTTCAGCCTTCGGATGATATTAGTTTAGGTACGGGAGATAAAGATGTATCCGGAACGAAAACGGAAGGTCGTAGTTTATCCCAGTTCGCTCGTGTAAACTATGCTTATGATGACAGGTATTTGCTAGAGGCTAGTATTCGTCGGGATGGTTATGATAACTTTGGTCCAGAGAATCGGTTTGGTGTGTTTCCTTCGGCTTCTGTTGGTTGGAATGTGGGAAAAGAGAGCTTTGTAAAGGATAATATAACATGGATGTCTCAATTAAAACTGAGAGGAAGTTATGGTAAAATTGGTAACAATACAATTCCTCAATTCTTGTATGAACCTTCTTTTACGAATAATTATCTATATTATTCATATGATGGGCAAAATACGCAGAGAGGATTCTGGTATTCAAATGTTGCGAATGCTACGATTAAATGGGAAGACGTGGCCCAATGGAATATAGGTGTTGACGCAAGTTTTCTGGATAATCGCTTGAATACGACAATCGAGTATTATGATAAGAAAACTTCCGATATGCTGTATTCAGTAGGTGTGCCACCTTCTGCCGGGCCTTCTTCGGAACCATTTAGCGAGACCTCTTCTTATCGGGCTAATATCGGAAAGATAAGCAATAGAGGTTTCGAATGGATGGTTCAATGGAGGGATTCCTATAAAGATTTCAGGTATGACGTGGCTTTTACGTTGTCTACCAACAAGAACAAAGTGGTAAAGTTAAGTGACCAAGTGAATCCGATCATTTGGGCTGGAAGCGATGCGGCTTTGAATAGTTCTATTTATCGTACGGAAAATGGGCAACCGATGGGACAGATGTATGGGTATGTAGTGGATGGCATTATTCAAGACCAAGCGGAAATCGATGCCTTAAACGCTCAATCTCCGGATGGATTGTACCAACAAGCAGGTACGGCTCCGGGTGATTTGAAATATAAGGATTTAAATGGAGACGGAAAGGTGACGAATGAGGATAAGACATATATCGGTAATCCTTGGCCGGATTTGATGTATGGATTGAATATAAATTTGTCATGGAAAGGCTTTGATTTAAGTATGGGCTGGTTAGGAAACGCAGGTGTTGATGTCTTTAATAGCGCTAAGCTTTATGAAAGAAGTTTCTATGGCGACTATAATACGACTTATAAGGTATATGAGGCGTGGAGTCCGACGAACCGGGCTACTTCACATCCTCGAGTAACGAAAGAGGATCCGAATGGAAACTTCAAGAATGTCTCCTCTTATTTTGTGGAGGATGGTTCTTTCTTTAAATTGAAGAATTTACATTTCGGCTATAATTTACCGAAATCAATACTTTCTCATTTGAAGATAGAAGGTTTGAAGTTTTATATTAATTGCGATAATTTATTTATTATCACAAAGTTCCAAGGAGATCCTGAATTGGGTGGTGGATATTTGGAACGAAATATGTATTCTGTGAAACGGGCTCCCTCCACCCGCACCATTATGGGCGGTTTAAGTTTAACCCTCTAAATTAATAGGAAGATGAAGAAATTAGTTATATTATTAGCTGCTGCGTTAACTTTTAATAGTTGTTCGGATAGTTTTCTGGATTTATCAAATCCCAGTGCGTTATCTCCAAGTGTCTACCCTAAATCTATGGCGGATATGGAGACTATCGTAACTTCAGTTTATGCGAATATGGTCGCTGTGCCTTTGTATGGAAAAAGGGTTATGGCGAAAGGGACATTCTGTGTGGATCATACGGTAGATATGGCTTGGACTGGTGACGCCAACTGGAACCAGTTGGCGACCAATCAAGTGACTTCTGATAATGCTTACATTGGGACGTTATGGATTGGTTATTATAAAATGATTTCTTGTGCGAATACCGTATTGGAGCAATTGGAAAGAATCGACAAGGAGAAGTTTACGGATGCGGATTTAGCAAGACTTTCGCAGATGAAGGGAGAAGCTTTGTTTTGGAGAGGTTGGGCACACCAACAGTTAGTAGCGTTTTTTGGGGAGGGATATCCTTGCAACGGGGATGGCGATAAAAAAGGTGTACCTGTTCGTTTACAGGTAGCATCGACTCCGGATATGCTAAATATAGAACGTAGCACGGTGGCCGAGGTTTACGATCAGATCTTGAAAGATTATGAGGCAGCCAAACTTTTGCTACCTGCCGTATGGGAAGAGCGGGCGGACTATCCACGTCCAACCTCTGTTGCCGTTGCTAGTTACATCGGGCAAGCGAATTTGTATATGGGTAATTATGATGCGGCAAAGAAAGCGTTGAAAGAGGTTATTGATTCTTCCGGAAAAGAATTGCTCCCTTTCAATGAATATGCGAAGATGTTTAATGAGGATCAGGAGAAATTTAATAGAGAATCGATCTTAGAGATTAATTTCCGTAATGGGGATACTTCCGGATATTTTTGGTATGGAGAAGGTTCTCAATATGGATTGATCGCTGCCTTATGTTTCCAGAACGCAAGTGGAGATGTTGAGGCGGCCGGTTGGGGTAATATTTTCTTTCATGATGCGAATATTAAACGTTTTAATGGAGATCCTCGTCTGGATATCGCCGCTTTGCGTCCGGGAACTCCTGTTATTATGAATGGACAGCAGACGCAGGTTCTGAAATATAAGGATACGGAGGCTGACATTCAAGGTTGGAGCATGCGAAAATACAATCCGTTGAAAAGTACGGTGAATGAGTTGAATTTAGGGGTTGGTATTAATATGTATTTGATGCGTTTGGCGGATGTATATTTGATGTATGCGGAAGCTTGTCAGGCTACGGGAGATGAGGTAAATGCCCGGAACTATATGAATCTGGTAAGAAGAAGAGCTTATAATGGAGATAGTTCCCATGATATAACGGCTAGTGGAGAAGCTTTGAGAGATGCGATTCGGGAGGAACGTTTCATGGAGTTCTGCGGTGAGGGCGTACAACATTGGCAAGATGTTTGCCGCTGGAAGGTCTTGGATGAGGAGATTAGCCGTTGGTATGGAAAGACACGTGTTGGTAATCCGCATTATGATGCGAAAGATTTGTATTTCCCGATACCCAAGGTTGAAATGGAGAATAATCCGAATATGACACAAAGCATAGGTTACGAGAACGAGTAGATATAACTTGTTGAAAAGTTCATCAAAGAAAAGGAATAGGATAGTTCTCTTGGGATCGCTAATCCTATTCTTTTTTTATTCCTTTATGATCATATTAAATCTTATTGAATAATGAAGATGATAGATGTATCGAAAGTAAGAGTCTTTCGGGGGAGTCTCTTTGTATTGCTTATGCTCTTTATGCGGATAGGTTGGGCCTCAAATGATGATAGCACCTATAATATCGTGGATTTTGGAGCTAAAGGAGATGGAATAACAGACAATACCCAGTTCATCAACAGGACAATAGAAGCTTGTTCCTTGAGAGGGGGAGGAACGGTTATCATTCCGGAGGGAACGTTTTTGACAGGAAGTATTCTGCTGAAAAGTAAAGTAAACTTATTCTTAGAAAGTAATGCCGTAGTGAAAGGCATAAATAATCTGGAAAAGTACCGTTCTATATCCGATCTTAATCAAGATGAGGCTTATTATAAAGTAAAACCCCGGAATTGGAACAAGGCATTGCTTTTAGGAGATCAAGTTGAAGGTGTGTCAATTACAGGAGAGGGGGTAATCGATGGTGCCCATATTCAAGATAAAAAAGGTGAAGAAGGGATGAGAGGCCCTCATATTCTCTTTTTGTCGAGATCGAAAGGGATTAAGATATCGGGAGTTAAACTACGAAGAGCATCGAACTATGCTTTTATGAGTTATGATATTGAAAGGGCTTCTTTCGATAATCTTTTAGTGGAGGAAGGATGGGATGGGATTCATATTCGTGGCGGAAAAGATATCCGTATCCGAAATTGCCGTTTTTATACGGGTGATGATGCTGTTGCGGGTGGGCTATGGAAGAATATGGTAATAGAGAATTGCTATATGAACTCATCGTGCAATGGGATAAGGTTGATAATGCCGGCTACTGGTTTAAAGATCGTTGATTGTGAATTTAGAGGTCCGGGAAAATATCCACATCGGACTTCCGGTGAACAAAAACGTAGGAATATGCTTTCTGGAATATTGCTCCAACCGGGCGCATGGTTCCCTGCGTTTGGGGAAGTAAAGGATATATTGATATCTAGCTGTTCTTTTGATCAATTGGATAATCCGTTTCTAGTCACATTGAATGAGGGGAACCGGGGAGAGCGGATCTGTCTGGAGCATATAAGAGGTACACGTTTAATGAAAGCGGCCGCCTCGGTAGAGAGTTGGGGAGATAGTAGTTTGAAAGATGTCCGGCTTTCGGATGTTTCCTTATCGTATGTTGGAAACAAAGATCAAGAAATAGTAGGACGTACTCCCTCGAAGCCATTGACCGATTATCGTGCGCTCCCTTGCTGGGGGCTTTACCTTCATAATTTAGATCGAGTGATTTTACGGAATGTTCGGTTAGATTGTGAGAATGGGAAAGTTGGCCCAGCCTCTTGTTTCGATAATGTGGGGTCCGTGGAGATTTATAATGTAAGTTTTTAATCTTAAAAAGAATTAGTATGCGAAAATATCTTTTGTTTTGTCTAGCTTTTTGTGTATTGGGTTGTTTGGCTCAAGATTTGATTGTCCGTCCGAACGATCCTATTATTTATAAGAAAGAGGGCGGTGCCTTTTTATGGCTGGGGGATACGGCTTGGGAGTTATTTCATGTATTGGATAAGGAGGAGATCGTTCATTATCTGGATAACCGGCAAGAAAAGGGCTTTACGGTAATACAGGCTGTTATCTTATCTGAACTGGATGGTTTGGATAAACCGAATGCGTATGGATATTTGCCCTTGGTTGATAAAGACCCTACCCAAATCACGGAAGGGTACTTTGAGTTGGTGGATTTTGTGATTCGAGAGGCCAGCAAACGAGGAATGTATATAGGGCTTCTACCTACTTGGGCAAACAATGTGGTAGAGAAAGACGGAAATCCAGCATTGTTTAATCCAGATAATGCGTATACATACGGGAAAATACTGGGAACCCGATATAAAAATGAAGCTGTAATATGGATTCTTGGTGGTGATAGAAATGTGGTTACGGATAAGGAGTTCGAGATCTGGCAATCTATGGCGAAAGGAATTCAGGAGGGAAATGGAGGAACACAACTAATGTCCTATCATCCGACGGGAGAGATTTCCTCGCATTATTGGTTCCACAATGAGTCTTGGCTATCATTCAATATTCTCCAAAGCGGGCATTACCGCCGGATGGATCCTGTATATCGTTTTTCGGGTATGTATGCTCAATTGAACCCGATTAAACCGTTTGTAAACGCGGAACCTTCATACGAGGACATACCGGTTCTTTTCTGGGAATATTTTGATTATGCTAAGTTCGGGAAGAAAAAGGAGGACATAATAGGTGATAACGGATTGATTAAGGATACGACTTATTTTACGGATGGAATTTACGATGACTATGATATTCGTATGCAGGCTTATTGGACTTATTTCTCTGGAGCTGCCGGATATACATATGGGAATAACGCTATTTGGCAAATGTATAAGCCGGGTGGTAAATATCATGTACCATGCCTTACGTTTTGGGATGGTGCGTTGGATAGGCCGGGAGCCGAATGTATGCGCTATGTAAAGTCTTTGTTTACGATGTATCCGTTAGATCGTTTCCGTCCGGATCTATCCGTCCTGTTCGGAATTAATTACAATGACGCAAGCTATATCACTCCCGTTTTAGCAAAAGATAAGACTTTTATTTTAGTTTATTTGAGTCAAGGGCAGGATGTAAGAATACAAATGAGTAAATTGCGATCTTTAGGTAAAGCTTATTGGTTCAATCCGAGGAATGGGGCGAGAACCTTGATCGGACCGGTCGAGAATAAGGGAATTCGTACATTCAATGCGCCCGGAGAAGCGGGAGAGAGGGGAAATGATTGGATCTTAATTTTGGAGGCGGATGATAGGTAGACGATGTATAAATTTTAAATAATAAAAGTCATTATGAAGAAGATCAATGTTTTGCTGTTAGCCTTTTTGCTGTTAAGTTTTTGGGCGAATGCCCAGCAGTATCCTTTTAACGGGTTGGATATGAATATGGGAAACCTTTCTCGTTTGTCGAATGCGCAGAGTCGTTCGATCAGTCCGGAGAATTTTACGGGGGAGAAAGGGAAAGGAGCGATGGCTGATCCCGTGAGAGATAAGGATGTCCGGAATAAGGCGAATGCGGCCGGCCCAGCGAAAGATTTGGGGAAAGGCTGGAAAGTAAATCCTTTTATTATCGTGAAACCGGGGGAGACAGTTACCATCGCGGAGATTGATGGCCCGGGGGCTATCCAGCAGATATGGATGACTCCCACTGGCAACTGGCGATTCTCGATACTCCGTATGTATTGGGACGACGAGAAAGAGCCTTCGGTTGAATGTCCGGTCGGGGATTTCTTCGCCAGTGCTTTTAATGAGTATGCCCAACTATCTTCGTTAGCGGTCTGTGTAAACCCCGGGAGCGCTTTCAATTGCTACTGGAAGATGCCGTTCCGTAAGAAAGCACGCATAACATTGGAGAATATTAACAATGCGGAAGAGATGCGTTTGTATTACCAAATTAATTATACCTTGACGGAAGTGCCGGAGGATGAGGGATATTTCCATGCACAGTTCCGTCGTTCCAACCCGACACAAGGCTCTAGCCATACGTTGGTGGATGGAATCAAGGGAAAGGGACAATATGTTGGAACTTATTTGGCTTGGCGTGTCAATGATAACTGTTGGTGGGGTGAAGGAGAGATCAAGTTCTATATGGATGGCGACAAGGAATACCCGACAATCTGTGGAACAGGTACGGAGGATTATTTCTGCGGTTCGTATAACTTCGAGAATCAGAAAACACATCAGTACCAAGAATTCACCACTCCTTATGCGGGAATGCACCAAGTGATCCGTCCGGATGGCCTATATCGGGCTGTTACGGCGTTCGGCTTGTATCGCTGGCATATCTTGGACCCGGTTCGTTTTGAAAAGGATCTGAAGGTTACGATTCAAGATTTGGGTTGGCGGCACGACGGTAGGTATAATAACCAGAAGTCGGATATCTCATCGACTACTTTCTGGTATCAGGCGGAACCACACGCTAAATTCCCGGCATTACCCAGTAAGGATGATTTGGAGATTCCGAGATGGTAAATGGCCTGTGGTAAGATGTTAAATGTTATTTCCGATTAAACCTTTCCTTTTTATCGATGTCTATTCTTTCGAAGCGCTTCATAAACAGGTAATTTATAATAAAAGTAATAAGTAGTAGTTTATGAAAAAGGTAATAGGATTGTGTTTGGTTGTATTGTTGAGTTCAACTTCTGTGTTCGCTCGTGAGAACAGGCGTATGGACAAGCGTAAGATGGATCCGTCCGCACGTTGCGAGAAGATGATCGCCGACTTGAAGCTGGATGAGAAACAAGCGGTGGAGTTCCGTAAACTTCAAAAAGAGTATATGGAAAAGGCTCAAAAAGAACGTGAGGCGATGAAGGCTGAGCGTGAGAAGCAACGGGAAAAGATGTTGGCCATGCGTGAGGATAAGAACGCCCAGATGAAAAAAATATTGACGGAGGAACAATACAAACAATATCTGGAAAAACAGCAGCCTAAAGGGAATAAACATGGCAGAAAACATCTAGGTAACGGACGTAGATAAAGAAGTCTATAGATAGATAAAATGGCCGGGGTAGCGATTATCCCGGCCATTTTAGTTCTAATCGGCTGCTTCAACCACATACCAAGTATATCCGTTGGCAGGGATTTTAACCGTAAGCTCCACCGTATAGTCCCGGTTCAGTTTGTAGGTGACAGGCTTTTGCTCTTTTTCCCGGATGCGGGCTGTTTGTGTCAGGCCGGTATAATAGAGTGGAATATGGATCGTACGGGTGATCTCTTGATGGGTCGGATTGAAGAACATGGCTAGACCTTTCTCCTTCTTGTGAGGATTGACGTGTATGAACCCGTCCCAGTCTCGTGCGTCCGGCCGGCGTAAGTGGATCATATCGCTGTTGAGTATATCGCGGTATTTCTTATACCATTGAATAACCTCGGTTACGGCCGCTTGGGTTTCCGGGGTATCATATAGGCGTGGCCCTCGATAGCAAGCTTGGACACCAGCTCCGTAATTTTGCATCATATGTGTTTTGTATTCGAACAAGTGTTCGTGGAGGGGCTCCAAGGTGGCGGCCTCTCCTCCTCCTTGATACTCCACGAGAGGAACGAAGCTCCAGCATGCCGAAGCCATCCGATCCCATGTACCATCATAATTCAATTGGCGGGCATGGATGATCTGCCTGTCCCGGGGAAGCGACCAGTTGGCTTCACGGTAACCAATGCCTGTCTTGGTAGACCCGTTCAAGAAATAGAAATCGGGAACATTGATATAAATGCCATTCTCGCACATCCAACGATAGAGATCGGTTATCTTATGGAACTGATTCCATTGGGAATCTTCCAGCCCTTTATGATAGGTATGGTGGGTGGAGGCGCATACGTCGCCGGGATAGGAGCCGTCGTGCTCGAAGCAACGCATGCCCGTACGCTCGAAGAAGGTTCGTATATGATGGAAATACTCATATCCCCAATCGCTGCACAGGCAGGGAGCGCTACCGAAACGCATGCCTCCCCGTTTGCCCGTCTTGGGATTGATAACATCCACCTCGTCGCTGATCCAACGGCTTGATAAGAGGGAGTAACATCCTAACTCTACACCTTTGCCGCGGGCGTAATCTACCAAGGATTTATATTTGGCGATATTTTCTTCCGAGATATCCTCGGCGTTCAATCCAGACCCGAAGCTGATGATCACCATCTCGTAGCCCACGGTAGCGCATTGATCGATAGCGGTACGAATAACATCCGGATCGGAAGAGGTAAGGTGCATGAAGATCGGATTCTCCGTAGCCCATGGAGCTACCGTATAATGAAAGCGTCGTTTGAACAAGCCCTTCCGTTCCCGGTCATCGCTGTCGAACGGCATCTCGTATACGCTGAAGGACTTGAACTCCTGGCCCGCCGCTAGGGTATAATCGGGACCTAGCTTGGGCGATACGTCTAATATGCAAGGCGTGAGCAAAGGATAGTTGCGTTGGGAGGTATATTCCGGATCGGCTACCCATTTCTCCGTGATATCGGTTTCCCGCTCGGTAAACTCTCCGCCACAAGCATAATCGCTTTCTATATGTATGTTCGGGAGCCTGAATTTGGAGGGATCTCCACCGCCGGGAGACTCCGGTTCGGCGAATGCCAGATATTCCAATTGAAAGGCATCGATATCTATGGACTGCGGGGTCTTGTTGGTAACCTCCATACTTTTCCGGATAACCGGGATATGATCGTATAAGTCGTAATGGAGTTCTACGGTGACACCTTCTGTTTCTTTCTCTCCTTTCAATACGAAAGTCAGTCTTTTCCCTGTGGGTACGTTCTTATTCAGTGCCCAGCGGCTTCTGGCCCATTTGATATCTTCCTGCAGCTCCTCTATGCGGAAATCCTCAATGAGAAAAGAACCGGAGCGGGTAGTCATCTGCTCGACCCATTCCATCTGGAAGTATCCGCGCTCGGGCTGGCCGGCCAGCCCGCCAAGTTCCCAACGTTTCCCGTCAATCGTCAAACTGCCTTCGCTACTTACGGCACGAAGCATACTTTCTCCGGTCATCCGGTTAAAGATATCTAGAGTGGAGAGATTGGGCAAGACACGGAACATACGTGCTACCATTCCGTTTGACAATAAGATGCTTTTGCCATCGGGAGTCGCATATATGCCGGCTTTGGATCGTGAGGGTTGTAAAAGCCAGTCGAAAGAGGTGTTTTCCAAAGGAAGCCCTTGTTGGGGCAATCGCTTGATTTTATCAAGTAATTTCTTCTCCGTACCGGATGATACCTCCGGCCCTTTCCCTTGATAGCTTGTGGAGATGATCGAGGGGATGATCTCCATATACTCTATTTGGGGCGTGATCCATAAGGCATGATCTCCGCTGGGGCCATCGTCGGTAGGCTCTACGATAAGGTCCAATATCTTTATGCCATTTAGGGGGATATCGATTGTTTTCGGGGCGTCGCCAAGTTTGACGATACCGCTGTTATAAAGCTCCTTGTCATCTCCTTTCAAGATAAATAAGACCGAGCCCGGATGTACCTTTCCGTCTTTACCTTCTAGACCAACAAATGTCTTGGCGTTTTTTCGGGTATCGAAATACATTTTCGTTCCGTCAACAAAAGGGATAACCGTGAGGCTTTTATCTGTATAATCGATATGTGAGTCGGCGATCCCGACCTGTGCTTGAAAGCGTGACGCATTCTTGTGTAAATCGATCTTGATATGGCTTTTGGCTTGTACCCCGATCACGTCATCATACGTTTTTCCTTGTATGGAGGCGGGCTCGTTGGTAACTGATTTCCCTTTGACGGCGCCACCGTAGGTTTGGTAGGATTTATTTAGGTCCATGTCCATAAGCCGGATTTCGTTCTGGCCCATGGCGTAGAGACCGGCAAATCCCGAAAGGATAGCTGTAAAGATAAGTTTATTCATAAAATCCAGTGATAAAAGAGCGTGTTATCAATGATAAAAATAAGGTGCTTCAAAAAGACTTCTTTTGAAACACCTTATTGGGTTTATAATCTAGTTTCGTTCTATTATAATGTCGTAAGTTTTAAATTACGCCAAAGAACCTTGATGCCTCCACCGTCGTGAATCTGAAGGGCGATGCGGCCTTTGCCGGCTCCGATCTTCTCGTCATTCAAGTTTACCATTTCCTGTCCGTTCAGCCAAGTCTGTACGTTGTCGCCTTGTACCTTGATACGCATCGTGTTCCAATCGCCCTCTTTCAATATATTCTCTTTCTCGTCCGGAATCTGAACCAGCCAGCCACGTCCGTACGACTCATAGATACCACCTGTATCGTGACCCTTCGGAGCTACTTCTACCTGCCAGCCGTTTACTTTCACGCCTTCCTCTACGAAAGAGCGGATGAATACGCCGGAGTTTCCGTCAGCCTCTTGCTTGAACTCTACGGTTAGATCGAAATCATCGTAATAATCACGGGTAGCGAGATAACCGTATTGTTTGTCGGGACCGCTTTCGCAAACCAATAAGCCGTCTTTTACGTACCATTTCTCCGTACCGTATGGTTCCCATCCCGTCAAATCCACGCCGTTGAACAAGTTCACTTCCTTACCGGTCTTACGGGGAAGTTCCTTGATCTTCAAGTTACGGAAAGATGCGGGATAACCATGATCTTGCAAACAAAGCACACCTTTTTTCGCCAATCCGTATTCCGGTGCGTTGGCCCATTTACCGCTATTTTTCTTAGCGTGCCAATCGTCTGTCCATGCCTCGAACTCAACGATCTTTTGTCCGTTCAACCAATGTTCCACATGTCCGTTATCGAATACGATCTTGGAGTTGTTCCATTCGCCTTGCGGATTCACCTTCATCTTGGATTTATCCGGCAAGTGCATCGCGTAATCTACGCCTAATTTCTGCCACTCTTCCAATGGCTCCGGGAAGTTCGGCTCGTCGATCAATTGATACTCCGGCCCTGTTACGTAAGGAACAGCGTATTGGGGACGCTCTACCACGTGGTACAACATACCGCTATTGCCCCCCTTGGACAATTTCCAGTCCCAAGAAAGCTCGAAGTTCTCATACTCTTTATCGGTTACGATGTAGCCACTAGCGTCGCTGCCATCACCTTTGGCTTGGATACAACCATCCACTACATGCCAAGGCTGTGTCAATGTAGTCCCGTTGTAATCTTTCCAACCATCCAATGTCTTTCCATCAAAAAGCAGGACCCATCCGTCAGCGATTTCCTCGGGAGTAAGTGTGTTTTGTTCTTGACTGGCACAAGAGGAAAACAAGGCCAGCGATACCGCACAAGAGGCTAACAAGCTTGTGGCGGCTGTTTTTTTCATTACAGATTCCATGTAAATAAAGAATTTAGGTTGATAAATTGTAACTGAATGGCAAATTTACGTAAATATCTTTGATATCTCTCTCTGTTGGAGGAAAAACGCTTCTCTCCCTAGGAAATACTTCTCCAAGAGCCTATATATTCTTTGTCGGATAAGCTCTATTTCTTAATTTGGCGGCGCTGAATTTATATTCACAGCCGCTGAATATACAAATGCCGCCGCTGATTGTAAAATCAGTGGCGATAATTTAAGAATAGAATAGGTACCGATCAGGTTTACCTATAGGTACGCATAAGTTTTATTCTGGCACAATCAACTTTTATATGTTTTTGTGGAAAAGAATCTGGATAATACTTGTTTAATCGAAGAATAATATAGATATTGCATGCATCTAATAAAGACTGAAATACCCTGCAAACCATATGATAACAATAGGCACCTTAAAACTAGATTTAGTTGCGGATCGGGAACCTTTCGTTCATGATTTATATGGTCGTTGGGATACCTTTAACCGAACCTCTTTAGAAGGGATCGTGGATGAGATTTTAAGCCGTTATGATACGGAAGATGAGTTGATCCGGATCGAGAGTTTAGATTTGGATCTAGGTGAGCTAGAAGAAGATGAATTCTATGAGCAATTCCCCCGTAGACTGGCGGAGAGACTGGACGAGACTTTCGCTTCTTATTTGCGAAGTAAAGAAGAGCATCCAGACCGAATAGCAGTTGTTCCCATCAGGCAATCTTGGCTGGAAGTATTTACCTATTATATGTCGCACGGGTATTGGCCTTGGCTGGAAGAGGAGCGACTCACCTTACCGGAGCTTCTGGATAAATTAGTACGAACATCTTCGATAGAATTAAGTCATTTCCTGCGTGAGAAGGGAAAGGCGCTTACCATTCGTAAACGTCTAGTCTTTCAATTGGATGATATCTATCAAGAACGTTTGGTACATGTGGTGGTACCCTCGGAAAGCTCGTTTATAAACGCTTATGCCCGTTTCTTGCAAGACTCTTATCCCGAGATAAAGCGTCCGGAGATAGGGAAGAATGATTACAGAAACGCTATCTGGATAATCCTATGGGGATATTTATTATCTCAGGATCAAGGCTATTTCAACCGGAAACAAATGGTGACGTACGCACTGCGGGAATTATCCGGCTATTATTCCATTTATTTTGTGGATTTACTGGGGATGCTGACGTATGATTTAGATAAGTTCGCCTCTACCCGCTTGTTCATGCCCGAGTTACTGTCGCTTTTGAAGGATATCCGGCTAGAGACATTATCGGAAAAGGAATTCACTAAAAATTTCTCTCTTTTTTCTCTGGAAGAATTGAAGGCTTTGCTCGTGCGGCGGGAGAAGAGCTTGACTTTCTTATCCGGGTATAATGAGGAACAGATTTACCTGATCGTGGAACAGGTGATCCCTGCGGAGAGTCCGTTTGTCATCGACTATGCGAGAGCGTTGGATAAGGAGAAGGAATTGGGCATGCTCGAAGGGAAAGCCGGGAATGATTTCCGGGTGCTGAAATGGGTGTTTATCTTCGAGGTTATTCTCGGTAGAAGTGGAAGCGTATATTCCCGCCATCAGTTCGCTTTCTCCGTGTTAAAGGAGTTGGCGGCGCATTATAATCTGACGGTGATGGAGTTGTTGGGATATTTTTACCGTACCTTGGCTAGTGGACTGCTAACGGCTTATCCAGCCGTTCGGGAATTGATCATTGCTTTGTACTTGAATGCTATCGATGATTCTCCCGCCGGTATATCCGTTTATTACCCGGAAGATTTGAAAGATCGGTTGGCTTGTGCCGTTGCTTTATCCGTTTCTTGCGCGAGGAGCAAATCTATTCGGTGGTCGAGCAAACCGTTCCGGTGGAAAGCCATTTCATTATACGGTATGCCCAGACGCTGGATAAGGGGAAAGAGCAAGGGCGTTTGGAAAGAAGGGTGGGTGACGAGTTCCGGCTGTTGAAATGGGAATTTATCTTTCTGGTGCTGTTTAGTGCGCCATTGTCCGCTTTTAGCCGGAAACAATTCGTACGTTCGGTGTTGGGACAGTTCTCTGCCCATTATAATATCACGGTGCGGGAGCTGATCTCCTATTTCCATGAGGGAACACATGGGGAACATCCATGGGTCCCGGAAGAGTTACGTGAGATAATAGATCTGCTGTACGAGGATATGGATAAGGAATCTCCCGAGCCTTTATTCTCTGTTTGGTTGAATGAGGAGAGGAAAGCCTATCGGTTCGGGCAATTTATAATCACGGGCCGTGCCGATGAACCGCTGGGCGATCTATTCGAGTACGTGAGGGACTTGGAGAAGACGAACCCGAAAGTCTTACTGGACCAATTACGGCAATTGAAGGATATTCCTTCATCCGGAATAAGGGTGGAAGAACCGATAGAGGCCGCTCGTATCTTCGCTTCCTTATTACTGCTTGTCATCCGTGAATACGGTCTGGCTTTTCCGAATCAGGTATCCTTGATCCAATACCTTACGAATGTAAAAGAGAATCGTACATTTGGAGATGCTGCTCGGCTGCGCTTGTTATTGCATGAGTGTATGTTGGAGAATATGGATGCGTTTACACGTACCATGGATGCTTTACTGGGCACGAAACCGGGGAAAGCGCCCGAGCTTCCCATCCGTACTGCTTTTCCCGCTATCTATCCGTCCAATTCCAAAAAAATGGAATTATTGGAGGAATTATATACAGGGGCGACTCCCGCTTTGCGCTTACTTGTAGAGGAGGTAATCCGCTTGTTTCGTCTCAATAGCTTCGGGTTGGAAGAGAACCTTTGGTTGGGGTGGTTACAGGCTCTTTCCGGCAACGTTTACCGGAATTATTCCAAGGATGGATTGTTGTTCCTCTTTTGGCAGCGTTTGAGGGAGTCTGTGCCAGAGGAGGAATTACGTAAGATCGAGACTTTTATAGGGCGACATATAACTAATTTACCTGAATTGTCAGTTTTTATATATCAACTTAAAAATAATATGAATATGAACGTTTTGAATGGCCAGTTAAAAGACCATGGCGTGTCTATTGACAATGCGGGCCTAGTGATCATAGCCGTCTACCTGCCAATGCTTTTTAATCGGTTAGGCTACTTGAGTGATGACAGGCGTGACTTTAAATCGAAAGAATGCCAAGTGAAAGCTATTTTTGTGTCCCAATGTTTTGTGACGGATGAGAAGGAAATCCCGGAGTCAGAATTATTCTTAAACAAAGTCTTGACGGGCTATGACAACAGCCCGGAACCGCTTCCTCGCTCGTGTGATTTAACCGAGAATGAATTGGAGATCATGGAACAATTGAAGAAAGCGGTACTTATGAATTGGGACAAGATGAGGCATACAAGCTGGGAAGGTTTTCAAAAAACTTTTATCCAGAGAAAGGGAATGTTAAAAATGGAAGAGGATAATTGGATGCTAACGGTCGAGGAGAAGCCTTTTGACATCTTATTAGACTCGCTTCCTTGGAACTTCAAGCTCGTTAAAGCTCCATGGATGGAAAAAATGCTTAGAGTAAAGTGGCGGTAAAATACTATTAAATGATAACATTATGAATGCGGATCGGATACAGATTCAAGAAGGACCTTCGCAGGTCTTTCAAAACCGTAAAGGTGAATCAACACAATTGATGGAAGATAATCGGGTACAATCTGTCTTGCAGGCTAAAATGGTGGAAACTATGCAACGTGACGCGATGGATGAGGATGATTTGCAGCAAGGTAAGTTCGCCGTTCAGCGGGATGTGGAAGATGAGGATGAGCTTCTTCAAGGAAAATTTGTGGCCCAACGGCAAACGAAGAACCAGACAGGGATTCCGGATTATGTAATCCAAGGCATGGAGTCTTCCTTCGGGACGGATTTCTCTTCGGTACGTGTACACCCGGATTCATCGAAAGCGCCGGAGGTTGGGGCTTTGGCATATACGCAAGGTACGGATATCCATTTCGCCCCGGGACAATTCAAACCGGATATGTCTGCCGGACAGCAGCTATTGGGACATGAGTTGACACACGTCATCCAGCAAGCAGAGGGACGTGTGCAGCCTACTACCGAGGTAGGTGGAATGGCCGTTAACGATGATTTATCCTTGGAACACGAGGCGGATGTGATGGGCGCTAAAGCTGCTTCTGTCTTATGAACGAGTGGATCGATTGGTTCCAGCGGGTATTGGATGTCTCTATTCGTTTGTATTTCCGGCAGGAGTGCGATTTATCTTCCGTCTATGATATCGCACTCCCGAAGGCAGGACCGCTTTGGAAGGCGTTGTTGCCGGAACAGGTCGATCCTACTTTCGATGAGTGGATGGTGTTGATGTTGGCCTTAATGCCTCATCTTTCTCCGCAGGTGTTGGATATTTTCTTTGTGCATAATAAGAATTTTGACCGTCCTTATACGGAATTTGGCGGTTGGAAAGGACTATCGCACGGAGGATTCTTGCCAACGGGCGAGACGGCCGTTTTCCTGTTGGCGGGCGATCGTGTGGAACGCCGTCTGGAAGTGGTTCGTCTATTTCGTGAGGAGCATTGGTTCCATATGTATCACGTCGTTGGCTTGGAAGGAGCCGGGAATGGTGAACCGTTCTTGAGCGGACAACTGCGTATATCGGAGGATTTCTTGTACCGTTTATCTTTTGAGGGAGAATATAAGCCGGACTATAATATGGGTTTTCCGGCCAAACGGATTAGTACGACTTTGAATTGGGAAGATGCCGTATTGCCTTATTATGTGCGTGAGGAGTTGGAAGAGATAAATAATTGGATTACGGGTCATCGAGTCATCCTTTCGGACTGGGGATTGAGTCGTTTTTTGAAGGCCGGTTACCGCACTTTGTTTTATGGCCCGCCGGGAACGGGTAAGACGCTTTGCGCGACCTTGATCGGCAAGAAGAACGGGATGGATGTATATCGTATCGATCTTTCCATGATTGTCTCCAAATATATCGGCGAGACTGAAAAGAACCTTGCGAATGTATTCGACCAAGCGGAAAACCGGAATTGGATTCTCTTTTTCGATGAGGCGGATGCCTTATTCGGTAAACGAACCTCGACGAACACTTCTAATGATCGCCATTCGAATCAAGAGATCGCTTATTTGCTGCAACGGATCGAGGATTTCCCGGGAACCGTTGTTTTGGCCACAAACTTAAAGAGTAATATTGATGAAGCTTTCTCCCGTCGTTTCCAGTCTATTATCTATTTCCCAATGCCGGATCAAGACTTACGTGAGGAATTATGGCGTAGAATGCTTCCCTCTTCTTGGCTACCTGCGGATGCGGACAAAATGATTCGTATGGCAGCTACTTATGAGTTATCGGGTGGCTCCATCTCGAATGTGATCCGGCGTTGTGCCCTTCGGTTGCTAAAGCAAGACACTCCCCGGCTAGATTCCGATATCTTATCTATGGCGATCCGCCGGGAATTGAATAAAGAGGGCCGGTGGTGATTTAAGGCAACGGCTCTCTTTCCCGGTGCCCGATCGGTACGATGATTAAGAGAAAAAAGAAGAGTGGGAGCGCCAACAGTATCATTTGGGTCCATATGTCGAAAGTTTCCCGCGAGGATACGATATTGGTGATTAGGTATAATACCAATACGATCTCGGATATGAATACCAGTAATAGAGGCAAGACATATCGCTTATAATGTTGTGCCAACATGTAGAACTTACTGGATGTCATATACAGGTTGATTAGGATTAATAGTATGAGAAATAGGAATATATCACCCAATACGAAATAAATAAGCATCGGGTTGGAGAATTCCGTATTTGCCAGTTGCGCCAGATCATCGGAGCAACTGGTGAGTTGCTCGCCTTGCGGAAAAGGATTTAGCAAATAGAATAAAGAGTTGAAAAGATTATCTAGTAAGGATACCTCGCATTCTTCCTCATACATGACCATCTTGAGTACTGGTTCTTGCTTATTCTCTCGATTTTCGCAAGTAGTTACAGGAACGCCCATTTCATCGTAATCGACAAAACAAAGGCGGTCTACCAATTGGTATTTCAATAGAATGGATAGATAACCGATATGCTTTTTCTCCTTGATAGGGAATATGACATTTAAATCGTAGTTTCTATATATTTTATTACCCATCACACAAAAGGAATCAATTACGAAACTGGTGGACTTCACGAATTGTACAAGTTCTCTCCGGTTCTCCAGCTTAAAATCGAAATCAGGGAAGTAAAGAGTCAAGCCGTTGAGTTTCCGGAGAGACGGGTTCCGGTTGATCGTGCCGGTATCCTTTGTGAATAAGTTATTTAAAAGAGCCATCTGGGATTCTTTCGATCTTAGGAAATCATTCGTCGCTTTTGAGTTTCGGAATAGGACCAGCAAATCGACAGGCGTATCCGAATAAACGGGCATATCTACCAGACACTCCTGTTGTTGCCAGTCGCTTACTTGACTAGGTTGCCCGCTTTCTGTATCCACTACATACCCTAGATATTCCATCCGGCTGAATTTCCGGATAAGGCCTGCCGGTAATTGCTCGTATACGGATTGCAACCAATACGGCACGATGGGAAAAGCTCGTTGGTTGTATTGACTTAGGCGTTCGGATAGGCGTTCGGTTTCCGATGATGCGCCATCTACCTTGAATACGGGAATACTGCAATTTCCCTTTTTCTTTTGTGTGGCGATCTCTTCTTTGCTACGTTTATCGAAATAACAGAAGAACGTACGAATCGTGGAGGGACGCAGCTCACGCACGGATAGCAACCAGTTCTTTACGGCTTGCGTGTAAGTGGTGTCGTAAACGAATGGGATGAAATCGGTTTCCCGGTATCCAATGGCGTCTTCTTCCCAAGGCGTGATGTTGAGGGCGATGGAAAGGGGAGCTTCTTTGATGAAAAACTCAATCGTTCCGCTTCCTCTGATGGAGGGATTCTCGTCCGGATTATCCAGAACTCCTGTAACGTCTTCTGTCCATACGGGGCAAATGATATAGCCTTGTTTATCGGAGTTGAGCAACGATTGCATATTATCCATATCTCCGGTTTTGCCCTTGAAGAAATACATATTCTCGACGGTAGGGGGAGGCAATATCCTTTCCGGTTCTCTTTTATTGAAATAATACCACAAAGCTTGCGTTACTTTGACTGGGCCGGGCATTGCATCGAAGAAGCGGAAGAGAGGATCTGCGTTGGCCTTATTCTTGGATGCGGTTAATAACTCGTTTCCGAACAACCAAGGTGTATATGCACATTGTTCCACATGATCTGGTAATAAGGAACTCGGGGACTGTAAATAACCCAAACGCAATATCGCTTGGTTCGCGTCCGGATTTATTACGAAAGTGAAAGCGTTCCCCAATTCAGCGGGATAGACGATATAACTGCATTGCTCCGTTAAGATACGCTGGGTGATCGAGTCCATAAGAGCTTGATAGGAGACGATCGGGGTACGAATCTCTTCCAGTTCCAATTCGGTCCGCTCTCCTAAACTCCGGAAATAATCCAATCGCTCCGAGAGACTTCTTTGGGCGTTAACGGCTTGTGCCATGATTACATGAAGTAATAAGCCCAATAAAATGCCGTGGTAGGTAGTTCGATATCTGGTTGACATAAGGGTAAATTTAAAGTTCTATATTTATTCGTATCAGATTATTCTTTAAGATTTCTCCGGTGCGGTCAATCTCTTTGTCGTCTTTATCGGCCCACGCTTTTCGCCATGCCTTATAGTCTTTGACAAATAGGGCTAGCTCTTTCGGAGGAAGCCAATGAACCGTGAATCGTAGATGTGCCGGTATCTTCTCTCGCAAGAATTCTTCAAGACGAAGCTGAAAATCCGGCCGTTGCCGCGTACGTTCTGTTTGTGAGAGGATTGCCGTTAAGGTAAATTCCCGGGAGGGGACTGGATGATCAGTCGCCTTCGGTGAATGCAGGAGTATGTTTTCCAGAATGAAAATTTGCTCTTTCGCATCTTCCCATCCGAGTATGGAATAGAGATATCTTTCCAATCCGGAAAGGGAGTCTGCGTCGAATAGATTACAGCCTAGATACCGGTCCCGGATAAGTTCCGGTAGTTGTCGCAGGAACCGGACTCTTCGTTGACGGTTTATCTCTTTATGGGAGTAGCGGAGAAAAGGCTGGTTGCTATTTTCGCCGTAGATTTTATCCAACGTATCCAATAGCAGATCTTTGTTTTGTTCCATAGAAGCGGAACCGGGGGTTCCCATATTTAAGGCCATCCAATCTTTTAGATGGTTCATTTCTTTATGTCCCTCCGAAAAGAGATGGTCGAATATAGAAAGATATGCCTTGAATGAATCGGTAAACGAGTCCTTGTAGCAAATCGGGAAATCATTTGTGACGCTATAATCATTCAGATGGATATGGCGACTGTCCATGAGGATCGATTTGGCTTGTTTTTTCTGTTCTCGTATCGCATGGTTGATATTATTCCGCGAATGCAAACGATTCAATACTTTTGTGGCATTAATCTCTACTGCTTGTTGGTTTTGGTAAAGTCGTATCTTGATTTGCTCAGGGGAAGATAATGCCAATGTATAGGCGTATTCACCCTCTTCAAAACCTTGAAATTCCAAAGAGTGTATCGATAGAACCCCTTGTATCTGCTTGATCCCTTTGAAAAGCTTGTATATGGGAAGCGCACTACCTGTATAATGACTTCCCGGTGCGAATAATTGAATCGCCTCCGTATAAATGGCGATCAAGGTTTTTTCCGGAGAGATGCTACCGTCTATATCGATATTTCCAATAAGTAATAAAGGTTTTCTTCTTACGAAATGGATTGCGTGTAGGGCTTCTCCTAAATTCCGGTTCGCGTGATATAGTTCCTCAATCTTTTCCTTGATTTTCTTTTCTTCCTGTTTGTGTTGATCTTCTGAGATAAAGGACGAGAGTTCTATAAATAGGTCGAACCATCCGTGGCAGATCTGATCATTGGATCTATAAGGGTGGATTTGCAGGTCCGATAAGTTCATTAAGTAATCAGTGTTATCTAATTGATCTAAAAAATGGTCTCGGTAATCTTTGGGTGTCACAGGGGCCATCCCGGAAACCCGTTCAGGACTGAACAAGCCGTAATCCTCCGGATTGAAACGATTATTCGATCCGGTGAGATATTGTTCTAATGGGAAACTCATTTGGTAATCCAATTCGCTTAAGGCGTAATTTAAGATGTCCAGAGTCGTGATTCCCGGGTCGTGCGGGGCATGGTCTGTCCACAATTGTCCCGAAAGCTCCCGGATTGTTTCCAAGGCATTCTTTTGGAGGTTATCGAATATGGATTCCTCCGTTTTTAGTTCTTGCAGGTTGGGCAGATCATCCATGGCTATTCTTGATTAAAGGTGTTTCTCCGGTCGGAGGCATCCATCCGGTAATCTTTCCATAAATCGGTTATCAGGAAACAAACAAAGATGTTGTCTCCATAATCCCGTCCGCTACGTATTTGCAACTTGCATTTTTGTCCGGGGCCGTACCAACGGAATTTGATCTTGTTAAAAAAGGAACCGAACCAAGATTGATTCGTACGGATTTTTCGATGTTTCCCGTAACAATGGATAGCCGTGGCTTCCACCAATGCGTATTGTCCGCTTTTTAACTTACCGCATCCTGCCATGATGCGGTAGGCACGACATCCTTCCGTTGGTATTTGCAGGGTATGCCATTCGCCATCTGCGGGAAATTTACCCCGTATCGCGCCGTCGAAGCGGGTTGCGGAAAGACTGCCGTTGATACGTATATCCATACCGGGTTGGTTCATCTCGATACGACCGTTTGGATGAAGCGATAGTATCGGTTCATCTTGCCCTTGACGTATGATATGGAGTTGGCTATTGTTACCTAGGTATATTTTCCACTCAGGAATATTGTCTTGTATGTTCGTGAATAAGCTGATGACGGGACTGTTTTCCTTGGAAGGAGCTAACCGTAAGCCATCATCCGGATTTTTATCGATCCCGTCGTCGGAAATATTGACCATGGAATCGATTAATTCGTAGAAATGCTTTTGGTTGGGCATACTTCCGCGCTTAAAGTATTCTTTTAGTGTATTTCTGTTTGTACGAGGCATATCCGGTTTGTTTTATTTGTTAATAATAAAATTACTTCCAACTCCTAAATATCCGAGTCCGAGTTGTTCCAATAGTTCGTCTTTTTGGTCAATATATAGCAAATGCCTATCAGAAGGAACTAATATGCACCAAGGTTGGGAAGGGCTAACGTTGAAATTTTGCCTAGCCTCTTCCGGGTAGCGGTTTAGATAATAGCTCTTTTGTTGGTCTTTTGCCGTATATACGACATGCGCTACGCTTAATATATCAATGTCCACGATGGCTTCACACTCTCGTATGGAGTTATAAAGATCGGTCGATGAGAACGAAAGCCCAAATACCGGGATCTCTTCCTTATCTCGCCAAGGTGCGATACAATTATTAATGCGTGCCTCTGTCTGGCGGAGTATATCTCCTACGGGATATCCGGGCTTTATCCGGAGGTTACAGCAAACGGTTACTTCCTCGTAGACCGGAGTGATTGCATCAACGGTAATGAACGGACTTGTCTTGTCACCTATATAATCTTCGATTCGCATGAGTAGCCTATGTTCGCATAAAGGCAAGATCTTTTTATCTTTCTCCTTTTGCATCACGACCAATGTTACGATCGGGCTCCTGTTTTGAGCTTTACTGTCTATTCCGGGCAAGCAAAGTACTTTTTCGACTTCGGGGAACTGAGCCAATGTTATTTGCTCGTAATTCCTAGGCAATACAGCCCGGTTCCGATGGGACATCTCTTGGGTGATCCGGAGCCGCATATCCTCTGGCGTTTCCGGCGAACGTCCTCCTTTAGCGGGTATGATCTGGTAAATATCCGTAAGTCCCGGCATACTTTTCTCGAAAGAAACGAGTCCCGTGAAGCTTTCGAGTTCCTCACCGATCAGGGCTTCCATTTCTTCGGGGATTTCTAACCGGGCTTTCACTGGGTTTAGATAGACATTTCGTATGGATGAACAATTTTGCGTGTGGCAAGATACTTTTGCCGAAAGCCAGAAATCTCCATTTATGTCAAGCATTTCCTCGCTAATAGGTGAGGGAAGCAGGATGTCTACCAAACCTGTATTCAACAGATTCCCGGTTGTATCGGAAAGTAAATTACCCGGTTTGATAAACTCCCATTGCTTGCCGTTGAAGAAAGACCATTGTACGCAAGGAAGATATTCTTTTTCGATTTCCCGTTTCAAGGCAGCCATCTCGAAGAATAAACGGATCTGGTCGTTACCGATCGAGTTACCAATACCGAATAGAATAATCCCATCTTCTGTGGGTACTTCCACCATTGGGAACGGATGACGTAGATCGATTTCATGTAATTCCTTTTGCCTCAATGGATGGATATGATAGATACGGCATCTATCTCTTGGGGTATCGCCATTGAAAAAGTATTCTTCCTCGGCGCTATAACCGATACCTATACTTTCAATCATAGGGTTGTAAGGAGGTTTGGGCACCGGGGTCTGTTTACGGGTATGGCTGTTTCTTATCATGATATCCGCAAAGAGCATCCGGTACTCCGTCTGCCCGAATCCGCCGTTCGGATCTGTGAGTCTAATCCTGAAGAAGCCTTGCTGGGCTTTCATGTATTGATATTGCTCTTCTTCCGTGGAGACCGTAATGTTTTTGAACGGTTTGTCGTAAACGATCTCGCTGTACTCCGAGAGCTTTCCCCTAGGGGAAGTATGCTTGTTTTTCGTATTGAAGAGACAAGATGTACTTTCCGGTAATTTTACCCATTTCTGGTCTGTTAGTTTTTCCCATTCAACTTTGAAGGTGGTATTATCGATAGGTGTCTTATATGCTTGATACAAATCATAGAAACCTCCTTCCGAATAAGGTAGATCCGCCCATTGCAAAGTAATACCCATGGATTGGATAGGCTTGATCGCTATCTCATAATTACCGAATGCGAACCATGAGCCTTTTTGAGCTTCTAACCCGAATAAAGGGAAATGTACGCTTGCGTCTACTTCTCCCAGAGGATTATAGATTTTCAAGGATGACATGCCGGATACATGTACCTTTATCTTTAAGCTAGTAATAAAAATACGGTGTACCCAAGAGTAGGGGAATAACCAAGCATCCGTGTTCATCAATATACGGAGCGCTGGGTTCCGTGTTTGGCAACCATGAGCTTCAGAGCAAGGTGTTGTAGGGTCGAATTTCTCATTAAGGACGAATTTCAGATAAAAGGAGTTTTCGTTGATGAATGTCAAGGTGTAGGCGTATATCGGGGCCCAACCTTTCTCTGTGCTTAACTCCAATAGGAAAGCGTCGTTTAATACACGCCCGGTTTCGTGGGAAGATTGTTCCGTAGTAGCGATTAATTCTTTGAAATATGATATGGAGTCTTCTTCTAATCCGAATGTGATATGTATATCCCGATGTCCTTCCCGAAGTAATAACATGGGAGATTCGATCATCAGTCCGGCTTGTATAGAGGATTGGTTCTCAAAGATTAGCTCTGAGTCCAGATTGGGCTTCTTAGAAAAAACTTTTCCGATCCTGTCATTCAACTGTTTTTGCCAGATGGACGTAACGAAGCCTAATCGGCTCGCTGGATATTTTTCGGATCTTTTTCCAATAGTAACGAATGTATACTCGTTATTTTCATGTCATTGACCGAATAATCTTCGTCCGTACGATAACAAAATTGGATATCTTGCGCAGGAAATGGTACCTGTGTTATAATACCTGTACCCTTGGGTAACTGGGCTTGCCGTGCGGTATTATTCTTCACGGCGATAAACCAAGCGGAAGGAATAATCGCTTTTTGGGGAGATTCCTTCAATATTTGGTTGACATAAAATAACGGATAAGCTTCCCAGCGTTTATTGAACTGATCTACCAGATATTGATAGTTTTTCAAGAAAGCGATTAAAACAGCTAATGAGGGATCGGTCTCTCCGCTTTTAGCGATTTCTTGGATGTAAATCTCCCGTTTGTTTTGTAAATTGCGGAGGATACGTAATAATAGGTAGAGACTTCTACGAACCGTTTTAGGATTGGATAGGGTTATTAGCTGAAGTCTCTGGTTATATTTCTCCATATCCAGAAATAAATCGGACATGGAATCTCTAAAGATCCGATGATTCAATCTTTGATACCAATCAGAGAACTTATGGTATAGAGCGTTTCTTAGATAGGTGATTTCTCTGTTACTTTCCGGTGAGTTCTCATTTTGCCACAAAATGAAACTCTGTTCGATCCCGATTGTATCTGTTTGCTTGATCTCATTGAGTATGGCTAAGGATTGGTAATGATATAAAAAGGATGATTTCGAAAAGGCACGAGCCAATAAATTGGAGAGATTTTTCTCGAGTACTTGAAAAGGCTCATGTATCCGGAAATCATTCTCCAATTTTTTTCTTGTCAATCCATCTTTATTCCATTGTTTATTCATCGGTTAGAATCAAAATAGATAGGATAGGTCAATTCTTGTTGGACATTATTCATACGTATCGTATAATAAAGTTCGATAATCAGAATGCCATCTTGAATCGAAGCCTTATTAATTTCTATGCGATCAAGCGAGACTCTAGGCTCGTATAAGAGAACAGCCTTCTCAATAGCGCTTTTAATCATGGTCTCCATGGTAAGATCTAATTGTTCAAACTGATAACGATATAGTTCCGTACCGTAATCCGGACGATGTATTCGCTCCCCTGTGCGAGTGGAGAGAAGGATGATCAAGCTTTGCCGGATGTCTTCTTCATAATTAGACATGCGGGTGGGATTATCATTATGGCTGAATTCTGGGGGGAATGCCCATCCTTTACCTAAAAAACTATTTTTATTCTGCATAAATCATTCGATTTAATTAATCATTACAACGCCTCCTTTTACAACGGTTTGGCCGGATGCGGATATTTCGGCGGTGGCAGACCCTTTTACTTTAACTCCCATTTGTGCGGAAACCTCGATATTCAAGCCATTTATCTTGGTATCTTGCTTAGACTTGGATTCGATACCCATTCCTTCTGTCTTGACATTCCCTCTTGCCTTAAATATGAGATCTTTGCCGGATTCTACCATAATTCCGTTTTTATCCATACAGACCTTGTTCTTATTAGCATCGGATAACAGAATTTGCTTTTTGTCATCATCCAATATGAGCGTGTTCTCTCCGGGAGTCCTTATTGTGATAATCTTTTTATCATCGTCCAAAGTAATTTTCAACTGGTTTTTTGTAACAATTGTCTTTAAATTATTTTTTGGATCTAAAGAAACCGGCGTTTTTCGTTTGCGACTGTACAAACTTCCGATAATCACAGGGTGGCAGGGGTCCTCATTGATGAATTGCAGGACTACCTCATCATCGACTTCCGGTAGAAATAACATGCCGACCCCATTGCTTGCGTACGGACTGACCGGCCGAGCCCATATCTCCGTCTTCTCACATTGTAACAAGGGTATATCGACTAATATAAAATTCTCGAAATCTTTATTATCTCCGATCTTTTTAACGATCCCTATTTGTAATCCTCGTATACCGGGCAAAAAACCACTAGCTGCGGGAGCGACTACATCGGGCTCTTCGGTAATGACTACCGGATTGAAACCCATATAGACTTGTGTCTTCCATTCGCCTCCTTGTAGTGTATGTTCTACTGATTGAACAAATGCGTTTCCACTATAATGTTTGCTTAATCCTTCCAATTTGATAATACAGCCCGGAATAATAGACGCATTCCCGTAAATTGTGATGGAGCCTTGAAAACGTGCCAGGCCGCTCCATAAAGCTTGCGCATCGGCCCAAGCATGTAAAGAAGCGTCGCCGATGGGAGCGTTAGTTTGATAAAGCATCACTTCATTTGCCAGACCGGATAGATCCTTTGCGGCGATATCGCCTTGGGCATTGAGAGGAGGTTTGCTGGCGGTGGCTTTGATAATTTGTTGACGGCTCACGTCCCAAGCGCAAGCTTTTGTATCTGTGTATTGCTCGGAAGCGGATATAGAACCATCGAAAGCGATTAAATTATCTCCATAGGTGATGGTTAAGACCGGGGAGGCGGATACATTCGGTTTACATACCTTGACTTGTTTACCGTCAGTGATAACGACTAATCCGTTATTTTGTGCTCGTGTGAGTACAAAATCCCAATCTGTACAATAATATTGTACCAGTTGTGGAATTTCTATACCGGTGCTATCTACTTTGGCGGAAAGCCCGTATTGTCCCAGAATCTTCTTGATAACGGTATCATCTTTACTATTTTCATATACATTATTTTTACGTCCAAAGGTTACAGGATATGCGAAACCCCTACATTCTAAAATAAATAGAGTTTGTTGTTCGCTATTGATTTTTAACTGATGGGTTGTAACGCATCCCTCAAATAAGGTGTTGACCTTATCTGTTGGACCCGCTTGAAACTTAAGCTCCGTACCCGGATTGAATATTTTGTTGTCTGGTATTTCAAATTGGCTGTTGTCGATAATATCAGCGCTGATGGAGATCGTTGCTTTATCGATCTTATTACATGCTCTGTATATTTTTGCATTGATTACGGAGTATTGCTCCGTTACATCTTTACCATTTAGTAATAGTTTGATTATGAATGAATTATCCATATTCATTATATTTTAGGGAACCATAATTGAGTTCCGGGTTTTATATCTCTAAAGCTGATTAGGTTATTTATGGAGGCAATCATTGGAGCATAACCAGAATTTTTATATTCTTTTGCGCATAACCCGATTAGACTGTCTCCTTGTTTAAAAGTAACGAATTTACCCTCAGCTTTTTGATTTTTCTTTTTTGCTTGTGTCTCTCTACTACTAATCGCCTCTGTTAGTGACAAGGAGCCTTTAGCTCGTAAAGGATTGCCCTTGGGCGAGAATAAGGTGTAATCCCAATTTAGGTTGGTTAATCTCCCCTTGAAAATGAGACTCCCCCAAATTACTTTAAGGAAGCAAGGGCTGGGTGGATCGATCTCCGCGCTAGGAAGAAAAATGATATTCTCCAAATCCTTGATCCTTTCTGTCACGGTTTTTTTCCCCGTCGGGATAATACCGGTACCATCGAAGTGTATATCAAAAGAGAGAGTGGAGGGGTTGGTGTGTTTATACTCCGGTAGTTGCTTATCCTCTTTTATGCTTTCGTCTTTCTTATAGGAGGTAGATTTGCTTAACTTATAGCTATCCGGATTGATTTGGACGGTGATACTACCCAATTTCTCGCCACCTTTGTATTCAATTGATTTATATGCCTCGATGATCAACTTTTGGTTCATGTTTTACCGCTCCTTTCTACAAGAAAAAAGGTTAGACAAATCTTTCTTGGCCTCACGAATTATCTCCTCTTTGATTTGTTGTATCAAATCACGGGAGAGAGGGAGGTCGGGTTCCTTTTTCTGTTGTGTCACTTTTGTGGACACTTGGATTTCTTTTATAGTTATAGCCATTGCTTAAATTGTTCTTTTTTCGTATCTTCTGTATCTCTTATCGACATACGGATCAAATTAGTATAAGCCATCTCCAATGTTTCAATCACCAACTCATTCTTTTGGGAATTCAATGCGCTAATGTCCCATTTTACAGGGTAAGCATTGAGCACAGACCAATTATTTAGGGGAAAATGCCCGGCATCCAGCAATGATATAGTTAAATTGACGGGAACGATCTGGGCACTTCCATTATTTTCCAATACTTTAACCACATATGTCTCTAGCACATGAGGCAAAGGCATTAAAGAACGTTTCAACACAAGGTTACCGTGCTTTCGTCGGGTAGGCACCTGATAGCTGAAACTGTTTTCTCCCCCTTCTTTAATCGTTTCCGTCTCCATTTCAAGTTGTAGTCCCGAGACCTCTTGGAAAGAGGTCTCGATCAATCCTTCGAAAGTCACGTTGAAATAAAACGCTACCGGAGGAGGGACAATATGATCAAACCTTAGCATTAAGCGTTTTCTATGGTCAATCCTTCATGCGCTAAATCTAAGGTTTCGATGGCAGCCTCGTTTCCATCGGATTTTAAGCTGACACCGGTAACCTTAGTCGGCCATGCGTTCGATAATTTCCAAACCATCGTAGGGCTTCCTGCTTCATCCAGTAAGCTGATTGTTACATCTTCTCGCTGTATTGTGTTCATTTTTATCTTGTTAAACCAATCGAATAATTTGTTATCCGCTTTGAAAACCCCTTTCTTTAGACTGACATTGCTCGTCTTCTTCAGTCCCGGCATCTTGATATTTGAGAAAACCGGGCTATTACCATGTCGGTACTCAATTACTTGGGCTTCCATATCCAGACCAGATACCTCTTTAAAAGCGATTTCCCCGAGGCTACCTAATTCTACCTTAAAATAAAAACTGGGTAACGGCCATACATTATCTTGTGCTTCTCCTGCCATATTCGTATTTTTTAATAGGTTTTAATTCTTAAATTATCAGCTTTTTTGCATTTGTTGTTGGAATGTGATCTCGATAAATTCCGCAGGTCTGGTAATAGCCACGAATACGGATATCCTGAGGATACCTTCCAGAATATCCTTCGGAGTCATCGTGTCTCCCAATCCGATATGAATGCTATATGCGTCTTCGGGGGAAGTTCCTGCTAATCCACCTCGTTTCCATACGCCCCGTTTGCCTAAAAGGATATTTAGGTCCTCCTAATACGACTCTATTCGTTCTCCTGGGTTCTATCTCGAAGATTTCAGAAGGAATACATTCATTATAATATTCATGACTAAATATAATGTTAATTAAAAAGTCAAATTTCATCATTGGTTTGTTTTATCGTTATAATATTCCAAAAGTAGATAAAAAGAATATGGCATGATATTAAATACTATATGTTTGATAACATTATTTCTAATTTATTTTTTGACTTGATATTCGTTGTTTTATATCCTTGATTTCTGTTCCGGCAAAAGATATGATTCGTGCTTTACATAGGATTGATGGATAATAATGCCCTCCTAATATACTCCATATATTACTGAGTTCTTGCATACTAATTGTTATGGGCTCGAGCGTTATGGTACCTTGGTCTGGTAATTTAAGAATGGAATTTTGTTGTAAGAAGGAGATTGAATCCAATAATATTTGTATAGATTCTAAGTATCTTTTAGATGAAAAAACAGCGGCAACCATAATATATATATTCAAGTACCATGGTGGAGATGTTTGTTGGAATGTGTTATTTTTTGTGTTCCTATAGGGGGCAGAGATTCCCATTGCTGTCTCTCGCTCTATATTCACGATAGAAAGTATGATTTTATCCGATTGATCCTCATTTGGAGTCGCATCAATACTTCCGGCTTCCACTATAACTGTCTCTTATACACATCTCCGAGCCCACGAGACTAAGGCGAATCTCGT
>OJQK01000135.1_pt1 | contig 53829 bp, 37 predicted proteins | sample 1598741 | NCBI WGS metagenome assembly OJQK01 (sample SAMN03922511, study PRJEB24848) | human gut metagenome | isolation source: stool sample | host: Homo sapiens | place: Germany | collected 2010-02 | reverse complement strand
TTTGTAATAAAAATTTGTGCAGTTTTGTAAAAAAATAAATGTGAAAGTGTTATATATCAAGTATATATCTATCAAACTCCTTAGCCGGAACATCTTTGTTGAATGCTTTTTTATATAATCGCTTTCGTAGCATCGTAATATTTGTATCGCTACAACATAACAATCGAGCAATAACTGTTGGCTTTACTTGTATCTTTAGTAGATAACATAAACGTTTCTCTGAGATGGTTGATCCGGGTAATGTTTTACTTAATGTAGAAGCAAGCGTAGGATAAATGAGATCGATTTTATCGAGAAGAGCTTGCCAGTCTTCCGGGGCCGGTGTCCAATTTTTCTTATCATGGAATTGTGCATATAATGATGAATTTTTAAAAGCTATCTCTTCCGCACGGTTTTCTTGAATATGCTTTTTATGTTTGAGTGATTGTATCTCATTCTCCAAGTGCGTGCGCATAGTATTCAAACTCTCTATTTTCAAGTTTTGATCTTGTAAATGTTCTTTCAAAGAATGTAAAGTTTGCTCATTCAAGGCTATTTGTTCTTCATAGTCGTGAATCTGGTTTTCATAGATGGACAATCGTTCTTTGTTTTGGATATCTTTTTCTTGTTGTCGAAGAATTAGCTGACTTTTTTCTTGTTTGTGTTTAAAATAAGCATAAGTTGATAGCGAAATTACTAAAAAACAGACTATCATAACGATTATGATCCTCAAATTAGATACCGCATTCTTGGCTTGTTCTTTTGTTAGTTTTAGTTCTGTCTCTTGATGATCATAAAGTGCTTGATATTTCCGGATAGATTCCATTTCTCCTTGTGCATGAAGAGAATCATGCATACTTGTATATTTCTGATCTAACAGGACGTATTGCTTCCAGTCATTTTGCTTATAGGCTATTTTTTTGAGGGTGGCATATGCGGAAATACGTGTGTCTAGCCTTGTCGTTTGTTCTTTGCAAATATTCAAATAGAATAAAGCGGAATCTAATTTATTTACTTGATTGTAATAGTCTCCTAATGTCGCATGAAAGGAAAAATCGATATTGTCAGAAAAATTATTCGCTTGCATTCTATCCAAAAATGATTTCATTTTCATTAAATACTGATTCGCTAGCGAATAATCTTTCTTTTCTATATATAAATTTCCTAACTCCGAATAAATAGACCATTCATCGAAAGATCGTATTAGGGCAATTGCGTCTAAGTAGCAAGCGATTGCGCTATCAGGAAGTGCTAGCATTTGATAAACACGGCCTAGATCACGTGAAGCGTAAGCTTGACCGATAGAATCGTTAATCGCACGAAAATTTGAGACAGCTTTTTTCTGGAAAGATAACGCTTTTTCGTAGACATCTTGAAAAGTGTAGAGTATTCCAATATAGTTATTTACTCTTCCCAGTAAAGCGTGATCTTTTATCGATTCTTCATCCCGTAAGGCTTTTAGATAACACTCTTGGGCCTTTAGTGGATGGTTCTGATCTTGGCTGATTCTTCCCCTATAATACCAAGCTTTCGCTTTTCGTTCCAGATCGTCTGTTTCCTCATAATAATCCGTTGCGATCGTGATCAGCGAGTCGGTTTCATGCTTAACAAAAGTTTTGTCTTGCGCTTCCGTCAGCAATAAATAATAATGTGCCTTATCTTTTCGGGATAGGTTTTCTTTGTTCTCTATTTGCTCAAGGAGCATTAAGGCGCTATCCGGATGTTGGGGCATAAGGTTCTCTATTTTTCGGAAGTCTATGGTTTGATGGCCCATTCCGTCGCAAGAGATCCATATAATAGGTATTAGAATTAACAGGAAAACAATGTTTTTCTTCATCTGCGTATTATTTGTTGGCGATAAAGATAATACAAAAAGGCGAGGATATTCCGGCTGGAAAGTCCGACTTTTTTGAACGGTTTTTATTTATGTTGTAAATGCATTGAATAACAGATTGTTACGCTAGGTGTAAACTGTCTGTTTATGGCTTGTCAAATGAATAACTTACGGTTTGTCAAGTGAATAACTTACGAGTAGGGGTAGCCGTAAGCTTACGAGTTGGGAAATGATTAGTTATTCACTTGAGGAGCCTTTTGGGGGAGAAATATACTTCGATGCCACTTGAAGTATATCTTCTCCGGGCATAGGATATATACTGTATCGGCAAAGTAAGTATATCTGGATAAAAACATGACTTTTTCACCCAACCAGCCACTTCTCGATATTGCGGGTCTCGGAAGAGAAGTTCACGCCGATCTTGAAGACTTCCCGGTCGTCTCCGGCGAAGGGTAGGGCGTAGCCTTTCTCCTCGATCTGCCGCAGGGCCTCCTCGGCGGTTCCGTTGAGCTTGAACTCCATGATATATACATAGCGATCGGTTTGCAAGACGAGGTCTATACGCCCGTTCGAGGTATGGTACTCCACTTGCGTGTACAGGCCGACCAGCTTGAAGACGATGAAGAGGACGTTCCGGTAATGCAGCTCCGTGTCTCGTTCCGGCTTTTGCCCGGCGATCACCTCGTAGGGTGTGTCGGCGAAGAAGCTTTGGAGGCGGTGGAAGAAGGCGTCGTAATTGCCAGACCGTATCTCCCGAACGAACTGTCCGATCTCGAAGGGGGTCTTAGAGGCTTGTATGCTCGTATAGAAAGGAAGTAGGTATTTGACGAAACCTTCTTCCACCTCCTTGTTCGGGAAACCCAGTCGATAAATGCCAAACTCAGGATCATAGCCCTTGATGGTAAGATACCCGCTTTGGTAGATGACGGGTATGGGATTGTTCGAGGCGGAGTCGATGCTGTTGAGCACGTCGGCGTCGGTTTCCGTGTTGGCCATCTCGTAGAGGTCGTAATGGGTGTGCTTGAGCAGCTCCACGAGGTAGGAGGGTGTTCCGGTCTCGAACCAGTAGTCTCCGAATTCCATCTTAGCGAAGGTATTCAATAGGCTGAATGGATTGTATATACCCTCGGACTTGGCGGTGAAATGGTATCCGTCATAGCGTTGCTTGAGTTTTAGGCAGGTTTCCTCGTAGGTCGTCATTTGGGTATCAGCCAGTTCCTTCACTTCGTCTTCCAGATAGGCATGTATCTCTTTCTCTGTGATGCCGCATATCTCGACGTACCGATTATCCATCGACAGGTCCATGAGGTTGTTGAGGTCGCTGAACACGCTTATCTTGCCGAACTTGGTCACACCTGTGAGCAGGGCGAAACGGATGGCCCTATCCATGGTCTTCAATACGCCGTAGAAGGGTTTGAGCATGTTCCGGAGCCGGTTTTGCATCTCCTCGTCGTGCAAGTTCTGTAGCAAGGGCTTGTCGTACTCGTCTATCAGGATCACGGCCCTTTGTCCGGTTTTGCGGTAGGCCCGGTCGATGATTCCGGCGAAACGGAGGGGCAGGGTCACTTCCGAGGGACGTGTCCCATATTCGTCTTCGTACCGGGACAGGATGTCGTTTAATATCTTGTATAAGCTATCCGGAGAGTCGTATTGGGAGATATTCAGGTCAAAATGGAGGATCGGGTATTCTTTCCAGTCCTTTTCCAGTTTCTCCATGGCCAGTCCTTCGAACAACTCCTTTTTCCCTTGGAAGTAGGCCTCCAGCGTGGACAGCAACAGGCTTTTCCCGAAGCGCCGGGGGCGGCTGAGGAAGTAATACTGTCCGGTAGTAACCAATTGATAGACCAAGGCTGTCTTGTCAATATAGAGATAGCCGTCCTTGCGAATTTTCTCGAAGTTCTGTATGCCGATGGGATAAATTGTCTGGTTCATATCGTCCTATATTTTATGCGACTTATAAGCAAAGTTACATAAAATATAGGAGAGGAACCGTATCTTTAGAAGTAAATTTTCAACAATAATATCTTACTATGAAGTCGATTTATAATTCGCTGATAATAAGATAGATAAATATGCTTGTCGGATTTCCGTAAAAACACGTACATGTTTTCACGGATTCACGTACGTGTTTTTGGGAATTCACGTACGTGTTTTCCGAAAAACATGTACGAATAAAAAACAAGTCTGGAAAAATAGACAATAAGTAAGAAGTTTTTTACTCCTTATACTTAGCCACCATAATCACGGGGTTGGATTCCTCATTCAATCCCGCTGCGATCTCATTCAATCGGCCTTTCAGCTTACCTTTCTCGTAGGCTTCCACCAACTCATTGGCTTCTAGTTTCTTTATGAAAGCGATCCCATCGTTATTGATGATCTTTAGTATTCCGTGTTCGTACCACATATTAACGGGTGTCTGATCTACGAAATCGTTATTATATACGACACACTCAAAGATAGCGTCCTCTTGTTTATCATATACCAAGTCGGTTCTGGGGAATCCGGTTTCTTTCTCAAAATCCCATTGTTTCTTTGTTGTTTGCATGAAATAATACCGGTCGGTAAGAATACTTGGATAAAGAAATACTTCCGGGGCCATAGAGCGGATAGGTGGAGTCCTTACGATAAAGGGTTTGATAGAGTGATCTTGCGAATAACTATAAATCGTATCTGTAGATGGCTCTACTAAAACCCAACTTCCATTTTGGGAAATTAATTCGGTATTACGAGGTCCCGCGGCCCAACCTCCTTTCGATAAAAACGGTGATATCTTATGCTCATAAGGGAGTTCGATTTCCTTGACAATGCTCCCGTCTTGTTTGGACAGGAGCCAAAATGCGCTTTTTCTCAGATTTATATAATTGCCAATCTCATCGTAGCAGATTAAGTTGTCTTGATCGAAATTGTATGTCTTCCCGCTATTGAAATTAAAATCTTTATCGTACTTTAAAGTTCGCTTAAAGTTTCCGGACAGGTCGTATACGATAAACTGGCTCGAGTAGTAGTTGTTGATAAACAGCTCACCTTTCTCCTCATCGAGGGCAATAGACCCGATATTCGTGTATTCTTGGCTACCTTGGCCGCTGCGGTTGATTTTTCTCTGGCCTTTTCCGGTCCGGTCGAAGATAAATATATCTCCGTCTTGTCCGTTCTTGTTTCTAAGGATTATGAGATTTTTGCCGATGGCTTGCATGCTGGCTGAGGTTATGAATTCCTCATTCGTTTCTAATGGGATGTATTCCACATCCAAAAAGTCTTGAAGAATCAGTTCCTTCTTCGGATAATTTGCCGTGATATCCACGGTTAAAAAGTCGTTAGCCGGTTGCTTGCCACTTTCGCATCCCGTTATCAGGAACAGGATCATCGCAGAGATTGTGAGTATAAGTTTCATGGTAGTATGTTTTTAAAGGTGTTCTTTTGGCAAACATATGCTTTTCTCACTGTCAGAAAAATATTTTATACATCTATTTTCGTGAATGTGTTGTTTAACATTATCTTTGCAAGTCAATGAACGTGAATATGGAAGATGATTTTGATATAAGGGATGCCCGGATGCCGGAAAACGAGCGAGAGTACGAGAACGTGCTTCGGCCGCTTTCGCTCCGTGACTTCAGCGGGCAGGCGAAGGTGGTGGAGAACCTGAAGGTGTTCGTCATGGCTGCCCGCATGCGTAAGGAGGCGCTGGATCATGTGCTTTTGCATGGACCTCCCGGGTTGGGAAAGACGACGTTGTCGAATATTATAGCGAACGAGTTGGGGGTTGGTTTCAAGGTCACGTCGGGGCCGGTGCTGGATAAGCCGGGAGATCTGGCCGGGGTATTGACCTCGCTGGAGAAGAACGACGTGCTTTTTATCGATGAGATTCACCGGCTGAGCCCGATCGTGGAGGAATACCTGTATTCCGCTATGGAGGATTACCGGATCGATATCGTGATCGATAAAGGACCGAGCGCCCGCTCGATACAGATCGATTTGGCTCCGTTTACATTGATTGGCGCTACGACCCGTAGCGGCTTGCTGACTAGTCCGCTGCGTGCCCGTTTCGGTATCAATATGCACTTGGAGTATTATGATATGGAGACGCTGACGAAGATCGTGCTCCGTAGTGCTAATATTTTGAATGTAAAATGTGAGTTGAACGCCGCTAGGGAGATCGCTTCCCGTAGCCGGGGTACGCCTCGTATCGCCAACGCTTTATTGCGCCGTGTGCGTGATTTCGCTCAAGTGAAGGGGAACGGAGATATCGATAAGGCGATCGCTTGCTTCTCTTTGGAGGCGTTGAATATAGATCGGTATGGCTTGGATCAGATCGATAATAAGTTGCTGACGACGATCATTGATAAATTCCAGGGAGGCCCGGTCGGATTAACGACGATCGCCACGGCTTTGGGCGAGGACCCCGGAACGCTAGAAGAAGTGTACGAGCCTTTCTTGATCAAAGAGGGCTTTATCAAACGCACGCCCCGTGGCCGTGAGGTCACCGATTTAGCTTATACCCATCTGGGACGTAGCCGGGTGGGGGAACAAGGTTTTTTATTTGATTAGACAGATAGATATGGCAGGAGGAATGAAGCGGCTCGCTAAAGAGACAGCCGTTTATGGATTGAGTAGTATAGTGGGGCGTTTCCTGAATTGGATGTTGGTACCGATGTACACACGTGTGTTGGCCGGAACAGGGGATTATGGGATCGTGACGAATTTATATGGTTGGACAGCCCTGTTGCTGGTCTTGCTTACTTATGGCATGGAGACGGGTTTTTTCCGCTTCATCAACAAAAAAGAGGAGCAAGAGCCGATGCGGGTGTATGCTTCCGTGCTGTATTGCTTGCTGGGAAGTTCGGCGCTGTTTAGCGTAGCGGTTTTCGCCTTATTGCCATCTATTAGCGCCAGCTTGGGATATGGCGACCATCCGGAGTATATCGGGATGATGGCGGGTATCGTGGCGGTAGACGCTTTTTGTTGCATTCCGTTCGCTTATCTTCGGTATAAGGGGAAAGCATGGCGTTTCGCCGGGATTAAGTTGCTGAGTATTTTCTTGAATATTATCTTGAATATATTCTTCTTGATCACTTGTCCGTGGTTGCATGCGCACTATCCGGAGGCGATAAGCTGGTTCTATCGTCCGGATTATGGGGTAGGCTATGTATTCGTGGCGAACGTGTTTACGACACTGATAACCTTATTGCTTTTGATCCCGGATATCTTGCCGGGCATACGGGCGAAAGTAGACGGAACGGTATTGAAACAAATCTTGCGTTATTCTTTCCCGATCCTCATTCTAGGTATTGCCGGTATCTTTAACCAGACGGCAGATAAGATCCTGTTTCCATTCTTGTTTGATGATAAGGAGTACGCGAACGAGCAATTGGGTATATACGGCGCATGCTTCAAGATCGCCGTGGTGATGGTGATGTTCACGCAGGCTTTCCGGTATGCCTATGAGCCGTTTATTTTCGCTAAAAACAAGAGCGATGATAATAAGAAAGCCTACTCGGAAGCGATGAAATATTTCATCATATTCGCCTTGTTTATCTTCCTCGGGGTAATGTTCTATATCGATATCTTGAAGTATTTTGTCGGGCCGGCTTATTATCCCGGATTACGGGTAGTGCCGATCGTGATGCTGGGCGAGTTGTTCTTCGGTATTTATTTCAACCTCTCCTTATGGTATAAGCTGATCGACCAGACACGATGGGGCGCCTATTTCTCCACGATCGGATGTGTGGCCACGGTCTCTATCATCTTGCTGTTCGGTCCCTCGTACGGTTATATGGCTTGTGCGTGGGCATCGTTCTTTTGTAATTTATTGATGATGCTTTTATCCTATTTTGTAGGACAAAAGAAATTCCCGATCGAGTACGACTTGAAATCCGCGTTTCTTTATTTCGGAGTGGCGACGGTGTTATACGTGGCAGGCATGGCACTGCCGATACAGTCTGAATGGCTCCGGTTGGGATACCGTACAATCTTATTAGGCGTATTCATCGCGTTTATGGTTAAAAGGGATTTACCTTTACGAGAACTCCCGTACGTAGGACGTTTCTTTCGTTAATCGGTAGGTTCGGAGGGCTTGGACGGCGTGGCGATTGGCATCGTGATAACGAAGCGTGAGCCTTTCGTATAAGACGGATCTGTCTTTATCTTACCGTTTAGCCGGTTAACGATCAAGCGACATAGGTAAAGCCCCAGGCCAGAGCCGGGAATGAAATCATTGGTCTTCGTGAAACGCTCGAATATCCATTCCTGTTTGTCTTGAGGGATGCCGCAACCCGTATCTGTTACCGACAGGGTCACTAAATTGGCTCCGCTATCCAGATGGTATGAAAGTGTGATGCTTCCTTTCTCCGTGAATTTATTTGCGTTTGCCAGCAGATGCGAGATGATCAAGCTGAAATAAGCGCGGTTGGTCAAGATCATATCATTCTCCTTATCGCCTTCCACCACATAGTTGATCTCCGGCTTCTCTTGATATTTCTTTACCTGTTGCATCTCATATAAACAAAGCTCATGGATTCGTGTGGGAACAAGAGGAAGGGAATCATTGCCGCTATCGAGCTGGGCGATCTCAAGGAGATTGTTCAGCATGGAAGTCAAGTGGTAACAGTTTTCATAGATAATACGGCTGAAAGCCTGTTTCTCGTCCATGGAGATATCGTCGTTGGTGATGAGTTCCGAGAAACCGTTGATCGCGTTTAAGGGAGTCCGTATCTCATGCGACATATTCCGGATGAAGGCGGTCTTCATCTCCTCGCTCTCTTGTGCCTTCTGGTTCGCTATCAGGACCTGCTCGTTGGATTTCTGTAATGCTTGATAAAGAGATCTCATCTTGCCTAACCGGAAAAAGATATAGAACACGGCGCATAAGGCTAGAAGCAATAGGGATATATATAGGTAATTCTCCTTCTTGCTTTTCTGCAATTCCAATTCCAATGATTTCTTTTCGATCACCAACTTGTTCGCCCCTTTCTCGATCTCGAGATTCTCCATTTTCTTCCGGAGTTCTTGCATACGCAAGGTATCTAGCAATACCGCATACTCTTTGGATGTCTCATAGGCCTCCTTGTACATCCGGAGGCTGTCGTAGGCGGCGGCTTTTGCGGATACATAGGCGATTACATGCTCCTTGTAAAGCGGTATTTGTTTGGAGAAATTGATCAAGGAGTCGCTGAACTCAATGAATTTCATGTAGTCCTTGATGTTTAGGTAATAATTGGCGGAAGTATAGTATAGCTCGTATTCCGGGGTGGTGCTAGCCGCCTCCGGATAAGCCTTCAATAACTTTTGGAACTCATGGAAATAGGAAGTGGCCAAATCCTTCCCGATAGCCTCGGCGCTGATGGCGAGGTTGGAGTAGGCGCTTAGCAAGTGGCGCTTGTTAGTCGCGTAAGGACGTTTGCTCATCTCCGGGATATTGGAGTATCCTAAGATCGTATTGAGATAGCGGGTTGCGTATTTCCCTCTCTCCCAAGGGTCGGCAGCGTAGGCGCATAGCATGAAATAGGTGTTAGGCAAGAATTGTATGCGTATCGTAGGGGCAGTTTTTCAGCCTCGGTCAAGACGTTGTCGAAATATTCTTTCCCTTGCTTGAAGTCCTCCTTAAGCATGTTCTCCTCCATGACGCTGTTGCTGACAGCCATACCAAGTACATAATTGCAGGCTATTTTCTCATAGGGAGACAATTTGTCGGGTTCCTCCAGCTTGAATAGGCAATTCATGAGGACTTTCCTTCTTGGTTCACCGGATGTGTAGAATATGACGCGCGTATCTTGGATCATTTTCATGAACGATACGAGGCTGGTTCTGGCTTCTCCTTTTAGCTCCTGCTCGGCTTTGGCGATATAGACATTTGCGCTATCGGTTTGGTCCGTGTTGATATAATGCCGGAGAATCTCGGTCAATGCCGCTTCCTTATAGTAATTGTCATTCGCTTTTAAGGCTTCCTGATAGAGTTGTTTAGCGTTTACTAATATGTCATCGTTTCGTGAGATATCCATCAAGTTGGCGAGGATTTCCAGCCTTGTGCGCTCGGAGGTCGTTTTTTGCAAGGCGCTTTTAAGCGAGTCTGGTGTAGTCGTTTGAGATGAAACGACAAAGGACATAAATAATAAGCATAAATGTATTAGATATCGTTTCATACAAATAGAATCTCTTGTTGTGTTTATTGTATTACAAATGCAAATATACGTAATCTCACCATAAAAAAGCTATTAAATAGTTAGAAAAACAAACAATTGAAATATCTTTGCATAAATATGGGACAAGATTAATACCGCATGGAAAAAGGATTGCTACATAAACAGATTATGGATTTTTTTGTCCGTAATTTCGACGTCAGGCAGGACAAAGAGGATGAACTGGACACGATAGAATCTATTAAGAAGGGAGTCGAATTTAAGGGGACAAATTTATGGGTACTTATTTTCGCTACATTTGTGGCCTCTCTCGGATTGAATACGAACTCTACGGCCGTGATTATCGGCGCCATGCTGATCTCGCCGTTGATGGGACCGATCATGGGATTCGGCTTGGGATTGGGAATCTCCGATTTCGAGTTGATCAAGCGTTCGTTCCGTAATTTCGCTACCGCTACTATTTTTAGCGTGATTACCTCCACCTTATATTTCTTGATCTCACCGATCAGCGAGGCGCAAAGCGAGTTGCTTGCCCGTACGCAACCTACGGTATACGATGTATTGATCGCTTTCTTCGGCGGTCTGGCCGGAATCGTGGCGAGCTCGACAAAGAGTAAGGGTAACGTGATTCCGGGTGTAGCTATCGCTACGGCTTTGATGCCTCCGCTTTGTACGGCTGGATTCGGGTTGGCGAGTGGCAATTTGTATTACTTTTTCGGTGCTTTTTATCTGTATTTTATCAATACGGTTTTTATCAGTTTGGCTACGTTTGTTGTCGTTCGTTTGTTGAAATATCCGAAGAAAGTTTTCTTGGATAAACAACGGGAAAAGATCGTGACTCGTTACGTGGGTATCATTGTTTTTTTCACGATCGTGCCGAGCCTTTTCTTGAGTTATAACTTGATCCGGAGTAGTTATTTCAATGATCGGGTACGTAACTTCGTATCGGAGGAGTTGACTTTCCCGAATACGCAAATCTTGAATAAGGTCGTTACGGATACGAGCGAGAAAAAGGAGGTGAAAGTAGTCTTGATCGGCCAGACGGTACCGGATGAGATGATCGCTAACGCCCGGGCTAAATTGCCTAAGTATGGATTGAAAGATGTGCATTTAGTCGTGCAACAAGGCTTCGGACAAGAGGCCACGGATATCAATGAGTTGAAAAGCCTCTTGATGCAGGATTTATATAAGAATAGCGAGGAGGTGCTACGTGCGCAGACCATCCAGATAGATTCGTTAAAACGACAGGTTGACAAATATCAGAGTTATAGGCGTTTGACATCCGAGTTGATCCCGGAGATGAAGGTTCTTTTCCCCTATGTAGTCGAGGCTTCTTGCTCGAATACGTATATCGTGAATACGGAGACGGCGAAGCCGGATACGGTTATGCTGGTTTATCTGAAAAGTAAGACGACCATTAAAGATGCGGAACGTAAGAAGATCAAGGAATGGCTGTCGGCTCGTGTGGAAATGAAAAATATTAAATTACTAATCGAATAATTTAGACTAATCAGAGTAGAATGAAGTTGATGAAAAGAGTGTGGGCGGCTTTGTTGCTTTTAGCCGCTTCCGGCCAGTTATATGCCGATGAGGGCATGTGGGTGCTGAAGGAATTAAATAAGCAGAATTTGGCGAGAATGGCCGAGTTGGGTTTTACCCCATCCTATGATCAGTTGTATAGTGAGACGGATCCTTGCGTGGCGAACGCCGTGGTAATCTTCGGTGGGGGATGTACTGGTATTACGGTCTCTAACGAGGGATTGATCTTCACGAATCACCATTGTGGTTTCGGAGCCATCCAGCAGTTGAGTAGTGTGGAGCACGACTATCTGAAAGATGGTTTTGTCTCTCAAAGTAAACAGGAAGAACTTCCGGTTCCAGGCTTGACAGTACGTTACCTGAAAGAGACCGTAGACGTGAGCGATCGTATCAACAGCCAGATCTCCGGTATCGAGGATGAGTTCCAGCGTTTGTCGGCGGCTGATTCTATCGGTCGTGTGATTTGTGATTCCGTGGGAAATAATGAGTTCCTAGCGGCTGATGTTGTCCCTTTCTATAGCAATAATAAATATTTCTTGGTAGTGTACGATGTTTATCGTGACGTGCGTATGGTTTTCGCTCCGCCTAGCTCTATCGGTAAGTTCGGTGGCGATACGGATAACTGGATGTGGCCTCGGCATACCGGTGATTTTTCCGTATTCCGTGTGTACGCCAACGCGGATAATAAACCGGCGGAATACAATGCGGATAATAAGCCTTATACCCCGAGATATGTAGCGGAGGTGTCTATGCAAGGCTATCAAGATAAAGATTATGCCATGACAATCGGTTTTCCGGGAAGCACGGATCGTTATTTGTGCTCTTGGGGCGTGCAACAGCGTATCGAGAATAGTAATAAGCCCCGTATCGAGGTGCGTGGCATCAAGCAGGGCATCTGGAAAGAGGCGATGTTGGCTAGCGACGCCGTACGTATCAAATATGCCTCTAAGTATGCGGGAAGCTCCAATTATTGGAAGAACTCGATCGGTATGAATAAAGGATTGGCGAATCTAAACGTGATCGAACGTAAACGTGCGGAGGAGACGGCCTTCGCTGATTGGGTAGCGAAAGATCAGGCCCGGGGCGCTAAATATGGCGAGGTCTTGAATTTGCTGGAAAAAGGATATACCTCGACCAATAAATATAGAGAGGCTTTGACCTATTTGAATGAGGCGTTTTCTAGTGGAGCGGAGATTATTCGTTTGGCCCGTATGGTGCAATCGGTGGATATTGAAGGAGCTACCCCGGAAGAGATTACTGTCTTTTTAGAGGATCGTATCCAACCGTTCTTCAAGGATTACGAGCCGTCTTTGGATCAGAAGGTACTGGCCGCGATGATGAAGATCGCGAAAGAACGTGTATCTCCGGAGTTCTTGCCGGATATTTATACGAGCGTTGATAAGAAGTATAAAGGAAATTATGAGAAATATGCGGCGGATGTATTTAAGAAGACTTCCTTATTGTCGTACGACAAGATCGCCGAGATGTTGAGAAATCCGAAGCAATATGAGAAATTGAGAAAAGATCCGGCGGCGGAACTGAGCTTGTCCGTATTGGTGTCTATCTTCCAGTTACAGCAGTTGATGGGTGATGCGGAGTATGATATCGCTAAGGGAGAACGTTTGTATTTCGCGGGCTTGAAGGAGATGTATCCGGAGAAAGCCTTGTCTTCCGACGCTAATTTCACGATGCGTTTGAGCTATGGTTCTATCGGAGGGTATCGTCCTTATGATGCCGCATGGTACAATTATTACTCAACGGATAAAGGTATCCTAGAGAAAGAGGACCCGACGAGCGATGAGTTCTGGGTACAACCGGAGATACTGGATCTGGTTCGTAGCCGTGATTTCGGACCTTACGCGAATGAAAAAGGGGAATTGCAGCTGTGCTTCCTCTCGAACAATGATATCACGGGTGGTAATTCCGGTAGCCCGGTATTCGATAAGAACGCCCGTTTGATTGGACTTGCTTTCGACGGTAACTGGGAGGCGATGAGTGGTGATATCGCTTTTGAACCGGATTTGCAACGTTGCATCGGCGTAGATATCCGCTATGTCCTTTTCATGATCGATAAATGGGGTAAATGCCCGAGGTTGATTGAGGAGTTGAAACTGGTTCGATGAGAGAAAAAAGAGATGGGCATCCGTGATTTCCGCGGATGCCCATTCTAAGGAGCTTATAATGCCCATCGTAAGGTGCTTTGAATGCCTATTGTAAGCGCCTTACGATGGGCATTGTACTAAATGCCTAATTTAGACTTGATTGCTTTCGGTATTGCGTCCTTATGCACCATGATGTAAATCGTCTTGGCACGGACAAAGCTATCTGACATGTTGAGGTAACCGCCGAATGTATTACGTTCGGTTCCCCAAGAGTTCTTCGTGATATAATATTTCGTGCCGTTTTGATCCTTGGCGATGCCGGTAAGGTGCATCAAATGGTCATCGGTCGTGACGAACGCCTCGAAGCCTTCTTGACGGACCTGCGGGGTGACGTTTACTTCCGGGAAAGGTTTCTCGAATTTGTAGACTTCCTCCAGACGTTCCTTCTCGTCCATTTTCTCGAAGCGGGCACGGTCGGTAGTCGAGTAATCTTCCACCTTCTTTACCTCCGGGTTGATCGCCACGCCATTCTTGAAAGAGAAGCCTTTCTCGCTCACGTCGCCATCCCAGCATACCGTGTAACCGTTATTCAACGCATAATCCGCTACTTCCATCATTTCATTCAATGGTAGGTTATACATTTGCGCATGCTCCCAGTTATCGGGAACCTCTACCTCGAATTTCTGGTAATACGGATGATGCGTGAAGCTTGTCAGCTCGATATAATCGTCCATATTCAACCCTAGGGAGGCGGCGAATGTCTTCGGGGTATATTCCTTGCCTTGATAGGTGAATTTCTCCGGAAGCTTGCCTAGGTAGGTATCGAATAGGTTATCGATTAGTTTGTAATATTCCGGGCTCCGTTTTTTCATATCCACGGCGGTCGTTGCGATTGCCTTGATGTATTTTACCATCTCGGCATGATTGTGCCGGTCGGAATCGTAGTTGATACCCGAGTACACCTCTTCAGGAACGATACCTACTTGGTTGAAAGCGTTCATGAAGGTGTGGGAGAGACTTCCTTGACCGATATTACCTCTACCTTGGCGGACATAATTATCCTGCAACTGGTTCATGTATTTCTGGCGGACGATAAACATCTCGGAGAGATCGTACGTCCCTTTTCCCATACGGAGTAATTCGGACTCCATGAAAGAGGTCGTGGCGAAACACCAGCAGGTTCCCGTGGATGCTTGATTCTTGACTGGCGTGGCGGGTACCTTTACTACATCCGTAAATTGGTAGCCTTGGGCGAATGTGCTCAAGGAACCTAACGCTAAGGCGCATGATAGAATGAATGTTCTCATTGTATATGAATTTAAGTTTATATTATTATTGTAGAGACGGGGCGTGCCTCGTCTTTACTATCGGATGTGGTGATTAGAAGCCTCTTTCGAATTGGGTCCAGAATGAGTCTCCCATTTCTCTCCAGCGTAGCATCGTGGCTCCGGCGAAATCGGCGGTATATCCGGTTAGGTATTCTTTTGCGGCCTCCTCACCTTGTTGGGTAAGAATCTCTTTGTAACGGCTCTCTACGAAAGGAAGTTCTGTCTGCCCTTTCTCCGTAAAATGGGCGATAGATGCTTTCATACGATCTTTAGTCGCTCCCCAACGTACGGTGGCGAGTTTGTTGGCACGACGGAAAGCCCATACGGCGGCATCTTCCCGGTAACGGTGCTGTCCGCAAACCTTGAAGCAAGCCGGGAGATCTTTCGTCCCACAGAAGATGGGGATGCGGGGGCTTTGTCCGGGATTATCATAGGCCATCCAAACCACGCCGCCTACCGCGTCGGGCAGCCAGTCACGCAATTGGATCACGGTAGAGTAGGAGCATTGCGGCACGGCTACAAGGCGGTAGCGTTTCACGGCATCCGGTCTGAGTCCGTTTAACATGTTTACCATATCCGTAGTCATCCACGGATTCGCTACCGGGCTGATAATGGTATCTGTCTCGTTACTATCTTTTTTCTTGACGGCGACTTTCAGGTTCTTCGTCATATCATATTCCGTCCCCTCATACGTCTCGGAGAGAAGGGCCATCACGTCGGTCACGTCAACCGGTTTTTCCGGTTTTACGCTGATCGGAAGTTCCTCGGCATCATAAGAAAGATGCAAGGATGGCGCCAGCTTATTCAAAATGAAAAACTCGCGGATGCTGAAGGATTTCAATTCTCCCGAATAGTTCCCGCCGCCATAGGCCTCCCAGAAGCGGAACGGTTTCTTCCCGTCCCAGAAGCCCATGCGCTTGGCTACCTCGAATACGTTGGCGGAAGCCATGCAATTCTCCTTGTCGCTCGGATCTACCTTGGAGATACGGGGGATATTGGCCGATACGCCCACATGATCGTCGGGGATGCGGATCGCCGCCCATACGCCACCGATCTTATCCGGACCCTCGCCGAAGACCTCGAAATGCCATACCTCTTTCGGATCCGCTATCGTAAGGCACTCGCCCCAGTCGCCATATCCGTATTTCTCGATCAACTCGCCCATTAAGCGGATCGCGTCACGGGCGGTCGTGCAACGTTGCAAGGCGATTCGCTGAAGTTCCTCGATCATGAACATACCTTTCTTGTTGACAAGGGCTTTCCGGCCGGTGATCGTTGTCTCGCCGATACCCAACTGCTTCTCGTTGAGGCAGGGATAGGCGGTGTTGAGGAATTGATACGTAGACCGCGCTTCGGGCAGCGTTCCTTTTGCGATCATCCCCCGGGTTCCCTCGGCGTATTCGGTATGCATACGTCCGGTATAGACCGTGGTTGTCGTATCGTGATCGTACGAGGCGGAAGGTACGATATCCATCCAAGTGCGGTAATTGCTATCGCAGGTGTGGCTGGTCATCACGGAACCATCCGCCGAGGCTTTTTTCCCGACCATGATACTCGTACAACTCTCCGGGTTTAACACCGGCTCCGGATACTGGATCTGTTGCGCCACGGAAACGGATAGGCTGGCGTAAAGCATGATTACATAGGTAAAAAGTTTTTTCATCTTTCTTGTATTTTAAATGTTTGTATCAATTGTCCGAGAAGATTTTTATGACCGTAAATATACGATTTATTTGTTAATTCTTGAATACGATACGACTATAAGCATGGTATAAGACGGAACAAGTCTACTAAAGTCATGAAATTATATATTAGGTGAAAGTGAGAGCGTGCTAAGAAAGGCGGATTGCCCTAAAATCACTTTCTGGGCAATCCTATAGGTTATTTCAAATATGAATAAAACGAATGGCCTATTCACGTCCTCCGCCTAAGGCTTGATAGAGGTTAATAACCCCTTGGATTTCCGTGAAACGATTAGCCACTTGGGTTAGTTGGGCATTTAATAATCCTTGTTGTGCTGTGAGTACTTCTAGATAGGTTGTCGTTCCGTGCTGCATAAGTAGGGAGGTACTTTTATAGGCTCTTTCGAGAGACTCTATCTGTTTTTCAAAGTACACAGCCTTGTCACGTGCTGTATGATATTGCACCAAAGCATCGTTAACCTCGGTTCCTGCGTTCAGTAAAGCTTGCTCAAAACTCAACCGGGCCTCTTCTTGTTGCGCTTTGGTGATTTTCAGTTGTCCTAGAAGTTGTCCTCTGGCAAAAAGTGGCTGGGTGAGTGAGCCTACTGCCGAGGCCAGAAACTTACCCGGATTGGTGATGACTGCACCTGCCGAGTTAGTCCAGCCGGCCGAACCACTTAGGGTAATAGAGGGATAAAAAGCGGAACGGGCTTGATTAGTGGCGTAAAATGCACTTTCCAGAGCATGTTCCGCTGCCCTTACATCAGGGCGGTTTGATAATAAATAGACGGGTATGCCTACTGAGAAATGTTTCGGCAGTTGCTGGTTTTCCAATTCACCTCTTTGTATGGTATGAGGTGTATCAGCCAGTAACAATACAAGGCTGTTCTCTACCTGATTGATTTGTTCTTTCAGGTCGAGGATGGATGTACAGATGCTGTAGTACGTAGCTTCCATTTGGGAAACAGCTGTTTCGTTTACTATGCCTGCATTCATTAAGGCACGGGTGGAATTGACCGTCTCTTTCCAGGAGGAAGCGGTTTGCTCTGAGATCTTCAACTGAGCATCCAGCATAAGCAGGGAATAATAAGTATTAGCTATTCCGGCGATTAGCTGTGTACGTACCGCTTGCCGATAATCTTGACTTTGTGCGTAAAGAGCTTGCGCCTGCTTTTTGGCATTGCGCATTTTACCAAATATATCCAGTTCCCAACTGGCTGTTATCGGAATCGAATAAGTCTGTGTAGCCTTATGGGAGTCGAAACTGCTCACCGCTCCTTGAGGAGCGAAAGCGAAGGCAGGCAGGAAAGCTAGCTTGGCTGACAGTAAAGCTGCTTCAGCCTCCTCTACACGGAGTTGTGCGGAACGATAGTCTGTGTTGTTTGCCAGGCCATGCTCAATGAGTGTTTGGAGCTGCGGGTCGGTGAAGACCTCCCGCCAGCTCATGTCTCCCAAGGATACAGTATCCGTTTGAGCGGTGGCCTCTGAGCCGTACAGATCTGCGGAAACCTCAGAAGCCGGTTTGTATTTTGTATATATACCACAGCTGTTTAACATAACGCATGATACAGCTAGTGTGATGATATGTCGTTTCATTCTTTTTCTATAATTGTAATTAATGGGATTCTCCCGATTTATTTATGATTCTCGCGTTCGTTTGCGCTCTTTTCTTGCTCTTGCAATACCTGTAGGTCTGCCTCTACTTCCATCGGCTTGCGGATCTTCTCTTGTAAGAACTCGAAAGCGATGTAGAATACTGGTACAACGAAAAGCAAGGCCAATGTACCGATAGCCATACCGCCGACTACACCAGTACCCAACGAGGAGTTACCGTTGGCGCCGGCTCCACTCGCAAACATCAACGGAAGCATACCGAAGATCATCGTCAATACGGTCATCAAGATAGGACGCAGACGTACTTGGGCGGCGGAGTAGGCTGATTCGATAATACCCATGCCCTTCCGACGGCGTTCGATGGCATATTCCGTAATCAAAATGGCGGTTTTTGCCAATAGGCCGATTAACATAATTACACCGGTTTGTAGATAGATATTGTTTTCCAATCCGAATAACTTAGCGAAGAGGAATGACCCCATCAATCCGAAAGGTACGGAAAAGATGACAGCGAACGGGATTAGGAAACTTTCGTATAGGCATGCGAGAATCAAGAAAATCAACAGGATACAGATCGCATAGATGAATATAGTCTGTGTACCTCCGGATGCTGCCTCTTCACGCGATATACCTCCATATTCGTAGCCATAACCGGCAGGTAGGCTCTGGTTGGCTACTTCTTTGATTACTTGCTGCACCTCTCCCGTTGAGTAACCCGGAGCTGGGTTCACGTTTACGGTAATGGCACTGAATAGGTTGAAGCGGTTCTCCACTTCTGATCCCATAATCCTCTTAAGAGTGACGAACTGACTGATAGGAGCCATCTCCGTCCCGTTGCGTACGAACATATTGTCTAATGCTTGCTCATCGAGACGATATTCAGGAGAGGCTTGCAACATCACGCGATACACTTTACCGAATTGGTTATAGTTGGAAATATAGGCACCACCGCAATAGCTACCGAGAACATCCAATACGGAAGCGGGCGAGATACCGGCTCGTTTACATTTGGCGGCATCTACATCTACAGAGATCTGCGGGAAGTTCATGGCGTAAGAGCTATAGGCCATCGCTATTTCCGGGCGTTGGTTCAAGGCTCCGAGGAATTGTAATACTGAGTTATAGAAAATCGTCTTATCGCCTCCGGTCTTGTCCTGCATGTTCAACTCAATGGAGTTACCCATGCCGTAACCCGGGATCATACTAGTTTGGAAACTAAAGATCTGTGCTTCCTTGATTTGATGGAATTGTGCGTTGAGCCGGGCAATCACCGCATCGGCGGTGTGCTCTTTTCCCTTACGCTCATCCCAGTCTTTCAGTCGGATGATAACCGAACCGTAAGAGGCTCCTTGTCCGGAGATAAGCCCATAACCGGCAATGCGGGCATAATGCTCGATCTCTGGCGTACTTTCCAGGATTTTTTCTATTTTGGCCATTATTAGCTTGTTTTCTTCTAGCGTGCTACCCGGAGCGATGGACATGTTTACCATGATCGCACCTTGGTCTTCTTGAGGGACCAAACTGGTTTTTGTGGTCATCATCATCCAGACCAACAGCACAAGCGTAGCGATTAATGATACCCATACCATCCAACGATGGTGGATGAAAAACATCACGCCTTTCTTATATTTTTCTAGCACAGCGTTGAACGAGGCGTTATAAGCGGCACGTACACGGCCGTTGATACTCTTGGTACTCTTGTTGCCATCGGATGGACGCATCATAATAGCGCAAAGCGCCGGGCAAAGTGTCAAAGCCGAGATCATGGAGATACCAACGGAAGTTGCCATGGTCACACCAAACTGAGTATAGAAAATTCCGGATGTACCTCCCATGAAAGTTACAGGGATGAACACTGCCATAAATACGCAGGTACAAGAAATGATCGCCATGGTAACATCGCCCATGGCATCTTTAGTCGCTTGATAGGGCGACTTATAGCCGACGTCGAATTTCGCCTGTACCGCTTCTACTACGACGATCGCATCATCCACCACCGTACCAATAGCCAATACCAACGCAAAAAGAGTCAAGATGTTGATACTAAATCCTGCCGCAACCAAGCAAGCGAAGGTTCCGACCAATGAGACAATGATCGAGATAGAGGGAATTAACGTACTCTTGAAATCCTGCAAGAAGAAGTAAACCACTAAGATCACGAGAATGATTGCGACGATTAGGGTCTCCACCACATTATAGATAGAGGCGAAGAGGAAGTCATTGGAACTCATCATAGTCATGAAAGAAGTTCCTTTCGGCAGATCCTGCTCAAGTTCGTTCAGCAAGTTGGTGATCTGTTCGTTCACGGCGGTAGCGTTAGAGCCTGCGGTCTGGAAAATCAAGAAGGTTACGGCTGCTTTACCATCCATTTTATTATCGAATCCATAAGTCAAAGTTCCGAGCTCTACATCTGCGATATCCTTTAGCCGTAGGACTGATCCATCATTTTGTGATCGGATGACGATCTCCTTAAATTCGTTGACATCTTTTAGGCGTCCGCGGTATTTCATCGTGTATTGGAATACGTTTTGTGAGTTCTCGCCTAATTGGCCTGTTGGAGCTTCCAGGTTCTGTTCGCCTAGTACGGCAGTTACGTCTGATGGTACCAATCCATATTGAGCCATACGATCCGGCTTGAGCCAAATACGCATACTGTAAGCATCACCTAACATCATCACATCTCCCACACCTTCGATACGTTTGATTTGTGGAATAATGTTAATGTCCAAGTAGTTGGCAAGGAATGTTTGGTCGTAGCGACCATCATCACAGACTAATGCGTCGATCTGTAAGAAACTCGTCTGGCGTTTTTGAGTGGAGACACCAATCTTGGTTACCTCGGCCGGTAGTAAGCCTTGTGCCTTAGAGACTCGGTTCTGCACATTAACCGCTGCCATGTCGGGATCAGTTCCCTGTTTGAAGAATACCTCGATAGTTGCAGTCCCTGCGTTTGTAGCGGTAGAAGTGATGTACATCATATTTTCCACACCATTGATGCTTTCTTCCAAAGGCATGATGACACTGTTCATCACAGCGTTGGCATCTGCGCCGGTATAGGTAGCTGATACATTTACTGTTGGCGGAGCGATATTCGGATATTGCTCAACAGGTAACGAGAAAAGCGAAATCAGCCCGACTACCAAGATCAGGATGGAAATGGATATAGCCATAACAGGCCGTTTGATAAATATATTCCCTTTCATAATGCACTGATTTCTTTTTATTTAACTTGTGTTCCCTCACGTACCAATCCGGCTCCTTGTGATACGATTTCTTCACCGGCTTTCAGTCCGTCTAATACGACATACTCGCGTCCATCGTTCAATTCAGCTACCGTGATCAAGGATGAGACTGCTTTGCCATCCACTACTTTATATACCATTGTTTTATCCTGTAGACGTATTGTCGCTTCCTGTGGGATTACGATACAATTCTCATATGTACTGGGGATGATTACCGCTCCAGAGGCTCCGCTATGTAGTAGGCGTGCCTCGTTTGGGAAGACAGAACGGACGGTTACCGTACCGGTCTGGCGATCGATCACGCCGCTGATCGACTCGATCTTTCCTTTATGTTCGTAGATGGAGTTGTCATTTAGTCTAAGTTCTACTTCCGGCATGTTCTTCAGTGCGTCATCCATGGAACCATATTGACGGGTCAAGGATAAAAGCTGGTTCTCATTCATAGAGAAATACACATACATGTTCGAGTTGTCGGATACTGTAGTCAATGGCTGTGGAATATTGGCGCTGACTAAGGCTCCGACCCGATAGGGTAACGCTCCTACCACTCCGTCACTCGGACTTTTTACTTCGGTATAAGAGAGGTTGTTGCGGGCGTTTGTCTCTTGAACCTCAGCTTGTGCCAAAGCTGCTTGTGCGGTGAGATAACTGTTCTCGGAGGTCTTTAGGCTGAACTCTGATACTACTTTCTGGGCATATAGCTCTTTATTGCTGTTGTAGGTTAATTCCGCCGTGGCTAAGCCTGCCTTTGCTGATTTAACGTTGGCTATAGCCGTATTCAAGGCTGCCTTGTAGGGTACTTGGTCTATGACGAAAAGAATTTGTCCTTTCCGGACTTTCTCACCTTCTGTTACGCAAAGGCGCTCGATAGTTCCGGATACCTGTGGATAAATATCGATATCCTGCCGTCCACGGATCGTGGCTGAATAAGAGGTAGAGAATTTCTTGTCACTTACTGTTATTTTCATTGTTGCATAATTGGCATTCATTGGAGCTTGAGGTGTTTGTTTGCAAGACACCAATACTGCCGTAAAACCGACTAATCCTATTAGTCTCATCCATTTTGAACTCATAACCATTTGTATATCCTTTTAAAATTCCGCGCAAAGTTAAAAGGAGATAGCTCATTTTTATATACCAAATGTGCTGGTGAAGTGTTCTGATTGTAATATCTTGTAGTATGGTTTCTCAAAAAGAAAGTATGAGATGCTTTTATAGCTTATTTATAAGATGCTTTCTGTATTGGGTAGGCGACATACCCGTGTGTGCCTTCACGTATTTCCCGAAATATGAGAGATTGGGAAACTCCAAATAATTGGCTATTTCCTTAATGGATTTTTCAGAGTATTTAAGTAGCTCGGTGATATCCTCTATGATAAATTCATTAATGATATCGAAAGCTGTCTTTCCACATACCTGTTTACATATCACCGAGAGATATTTGGTAGTGATAAAGAGCTTATCCGCATAGAAAGAGACGGAGCGTACTTTTACTTTTGATTTAGATAGTAATTCTATAAATCGATTGAATAAAAGATCGCCTTGCTTGAACATCGTGTTGTTTCTGGATATACAATATGTATCCAAATTACCTAGCAACTCATAGAATATAGCGCTGATAAGGGCAGACATGATCCCTTTCTGATAAGGATTGTCTGTTGCTTTTATCCTGGAACCAATTAATTTATGATATAATTCGAAGATTTGTGCTCCCTTTTGTCCTATTGGCAGGACTGGGTTTTGTTCGAGATAAAAAAACTTGTCTCGTGTGCCACCACCCAAGCTGACTAATCTCCTGACTATATTCATGGAGATAGCGATCCCCTTGCATTCCAAATCATCACTACCGATAGCATTGCGAAGTACGGTCAGAGGAAGGCAACACAGAACTTCGTTGGCTCGGATTATCCGTGTCTTGGTATTCACGTCTACTTGCAATGTGCCTTTTGTGCATATCAACAATTTTAATGCGTCAATCTTGACAGGCTTGGCATGGGGCACATGAGGAAGGCGGAGGCGATTGGCAAATGCTATATCTCCATCAATATAGTCAAGCACAGCGTTTTGCGATAAATCTTCTATGGTTAGCTGACGTACTAGTTCTGTTTGCATGTCTTCAGGACTTTTTCCAGTTTTGGCAAAAATAAGGAATTAAGTACCACAAACTTTGTAGGTACGCATAATTTAAGACCTTTATAACCTTAATTAAAAAATGAGCCCGGTTCGATGCCGAGCTCATTAGGAAGGGTTATGAATATCTATTTTTATTTACTGCGTTTTTTCTTTCCACGAGGAGCGTCCTCATAGAATTTACGCTTCGGTTTGTCATCGCCACGGCCGGAACGTCTACCGCCACGGTCTCCACGGTCGCTTTCCCGACGGCTATCTCTGCCTTTTCTACCGCTATCCCGTCGGTCTCTGAAACCGTTTCCGCTACGGCTACCTCCACGGCTACCACGACTGCCTTTACCACCTTCGCCTTTCGCTTGCGCCGGTTCTACGGAGATACGTCGTCCGTCTACCTCGAAGCCGTTCATCGAGTCCATGACACGGTTGGCTTCTCCCTCTTCTACCTCGAAGAATGAGAAATTATCACGTAAGTCGATACGACCGATACGAACCTTACCCGGTACACACTTATTAACCAACTCTATAAGTTGAGGAGGTGTAAGCTCGTCTGTCTTTCCAAAGTTGATAAAGAAACGGGTGTAGCCTTCTTCCGCTTCGCCTCTACCACCACGTTTGCCTCTTTCTCTTGGGGCGCTCTCGTCTACAACCTCGATATCATCGTTATCTTTATAATAGTCGATCATCCGGTTGAACTCCAAGGATACGACACGCTTGATGATATCTTCCTTATCCAGCCATTCCAATTTACGGTAGATAGAAGGCATCAAACTAGCGATTTCCTCCTCGTTCACTTTCACTTTCTCGATCTGGTCCACCAAGTTGAACAATTGCTTCTCACAGATTTGCTCACCGGTAGGCATCTTGCCTTTATCGAATTTCTTGTTAATGATTCGTTCGATCTCGCGGATCTTGCCTTTTTCCCTTACGTGGCAGATAGAGATAGCGATACCCGTTTTTCCCGCACGGCCCGTACGTCCGCGGCGGTGGGTATAAGATTCTACCTCATCCGGCAGACCGTAATTGATTACATGGGTTAAGTCATCCACGTCCAAACCACGTGCGGCTACGTCCGTAGCGACCAATAACTGGATATTCTTGATACGGAACTTCTGCATCACGTAATCACGTTGCGCTTGGCTCAGCTCGCCGTGCAAGGAGTCGGCGTTATAGCCGTCTTGAATCAATTTATCGGCGATCTCCTGTGTCTCCTTACGGGTACGGCAGAAGATGATACCGTAGATGTTCGGGTAATAATCGGCTAGACGTTTCAACGCGAGATATTTATCCTGCGCACGAACCATGTAATAGATATCGCGGATATTCTTGTTTCCCTCGTTCTTCCTGCCAATGACGATCTCTTTCGGGTCCTTCATGTATTTCTTGGTGATAGAGGCAATCTCTTTCGGCATGGTAGCGGAGAAGAGCAGCATATTGCGGTTTTCCGGTATAGCCGCCAAGATCTCGTTGATACTGTCGGTGAAACCCATGTTCAACATCTCGTCCGCCTCATCAAGAATGACGTTCTTTACGTTGCTTAAGTCAACCGTCTTGCGGTTCATCAAGTCGATCAAACGTCCCGGGGTAGCCACTACCACGTGTACGCCTCTCTTCAGTGTCTTGATCTGGCTCTCTATACTGGAACCTCCGTATACAGGGAGAACCTTCAGGTTATCGATGTATTTAGAATAATCGTTCAAATCGTCCGCTATCTGTAGGCAAAGCTCGCGTGTCGGACAAAGGATAAGCGCTTGAGGCTGATATTGAGAGACATTGATCTTTTGCAGGATCGGCAGGCCGTAAGCGGCTGTCTTGCCGGTTCCTGTTTGTGCCAATGCGATTACGTCGTTATCTTCTCCCAGTAAGAAAGGAATCACTTCTTCCTGTACGGGCATGGGCGATTCGTAGCCCATCTCTTGGATTGCCTTTAATATCGGTGCGGCAACTCCTAATTCTTCAAATGTTTTCAAAATGCGATTGTGTATATATGATAATATTCAGTGGCCGCAAAGGTACGTAAATAATTCGGATTCTATAGGATTGTTATGCTAAATTCGCTAAAAATCAGCGAACCACGGATGGTTTTTACCTATTGGGAGAGGGTGGGCACCTCGGTCGCATGCGAACCGTGTCGTTTATTTGTTAGCGAAACAGCTCTTGTCTGATCTTTCTGATAGAAATAGGGCGTATATCGTGACATGTCCTTTTTCTTGATACTATGATATAGCCGGAGGGTAAGGGGATAAAGTGGTGCTTTGGGGGAAAATAGTGCCTTTTCCAAGTGTGATAGGTGGCGAAAGACCGTTTTTCGGTATCTTGTTAATCAATAGCTGATTGCGAAATATTTCTTCCTTATTTGCGAGCGAGCCGTACTAAGTCCCGGAATATTCGATTCTCTGAGGCTTTAGATTACAATGTGTCAAAAAGTGACAGTTTGTTAGAAACGGTCTGAACGGAGATTTTCTATGGATTAAGATAAATGAAAAGTTAAAAGACTTTTTGTTGTATATATTAAGGCCGTCTTGAGCCTGTCTTGCCCGATGAACCTGCTTGTTGCCATGATGGAGGAATCAAGCACTGTGATTTGTTACCGTTTATAAATCTAAAATAGAGAGCTTATGAAAAAAGAAAGAATGATTATTGCTTTTTTGAGTTTACTTTTCCTGTTGCCGGGATGCAAGGAAGAGAAAACACAAAGTGTCTTTGATGCAGATGAGTTTGATTGTGTTGGTTGGCCACACATTAGAAAGGTTACTATTACAAATGTAAATTGTGAGGCAGAGGGAATATTCCTTATTCTAGAGGATTCTTTAGTTTATTGTGATGATGAGATAGTTATACCTTATAAAAATCACTACGGAAAACGTTTAGAAGTAGGCTTTTGTTTTGGGGATAGAAAGAGATATCCATTGTGTAAATCGGATTCCTCAGTAATTGATATTTCTGTACTTTCTGTTCGAGAATTGAATGAATAAACTTTTTAATATGATTGTATTATGAAAAAACTTTTTTAATTATTAGTGTTTTATTGGGTATATTGTTTTATCCTGTAAATGCTCAACAGCGAATAGTGGAGGGATCTAATATCAATATATCAGAGGTTCCTTGGCAGGTTGCGATTCAAACGAAAGGTGTTTTTAACGGAGGAGGGTCTATATTGGCTCCAAACTTGATTTTAACAGCTGCTCATGTGGTGGAAAAATATACTGCAAAAGAGGTTAAAGTGGGAGTTGGTAGTTCTAAATATTCAAATATTGGTGCGAATTGGTATTCTGTTTCAAATATTGTTTATCACCCTTCTTTGGATATTGCTTTATTAATATTGTCTAGGCCTTTGTCTTATTCTACAAATGTAAAAGCTATAGATATTCTTTCAGCTAATAAGGCTTCTTATTATAATGTAGGAAATATACTTCGAGTTACAGGTTGGGGGATTACTTTTCTTGTGATTGATGATCCTTTTAAAGAATGGAAAATGTCAGATGATTTAAAAAAGGTAGATCTTCCTATTGTTTCAAATTCTACTATAGGAGCTGCTAATAGTTTTGTTATTACATATGATGGTAAGCATAGTCCTTCTAAAGGTGATAGTGGTGGAGCATTGACAATTTGGGATTCTTCTTTACAGAGACATGTTGTAATTGGAACTGTACATGGAAATCCTAGTACTCAGAGAGCTTATTGTGCGTATGTTCGATCTTCCTCCTTCCTCGACTTCCTCCTTCCTTACTATCCCATATCCATCACCGGTGGTTCAGACCAAGTCTGTTCTTCTTCAACATTCTCTGTAAGTTATCCAAACTCCACAGTTACTTGGTCATGCACGGGGCCTTTGCGAATAACCTCGCAAAGCAATACTTCTTGTACGGTCTCTTCTACCGGTAACGGACCTGCCGTATTGAAAGCCACAATCAAGAGCGGAAAGTAATTAGTGGAGGCTATACCTCTTGTATGATCACCTATCGGAACACTGTGAATGGAAACGATACATGGTGTACGAGCCATTCCGGAAATATCTTCACCATCGAGTCTGATTATAATTTGAGTTCTTATGAGGTTCGGTTGCTGAGATATCCGGGGTTGAATGTGGTTATGACGAGGACCGCCTCGAAAGGTGATAATGATCTGACTAATATGCTCTCTCCGGGTTGGTATACAATGGAAGCTCGTTTGTTGGGATGCAAGAATGGAGATTGGGTAACTACTGGTGAGGTAGAGGCTGTGGATTGCTCCTCAAATTATAGCTTTTCTTTGACACCGAACCCTGCCACCAGCCTAGTAACGTTAACTCTAAATGATGTAAATACGCCTAGTCCACGTATGGAACCTATGTTTACGACAGAAAATGGAGGTGAGTATGAAGTACAAATCTGGTCGGAAACAAGCTTGTTGAAACAATTTACTTTCGATCGTCCTATAGTTGAAATCCCTGTATCGGAATTGAGAAGTGGAAGGTATTTTGTGCTGGTTTTTGTGAACGGCAAGAAGCTGACTCAACAATTAATTATCAAATAGAACAGGCATAAACGTGGAGAATTACCGAGAGCCATCGGGTAAGTGAATCTTTTCCGGGTGGCTCTTTTTCTTAATAAAGTAATATGTCCTTGAGCCTTTCACGTTTCTTATCAGTAAGACGTAATCCTTTCGACAAATATTTCTCGGTGGAACCGTACTCTTTCTTGATTTTATGGAAAGCTAGGTCCATGAGCCCCTCGTTGGCCGTAAGGAAGACCGTAATGCTTTCTTGGGCGTCTGTGGAGAGATGTTTCACGATATCAGCTAAATGACTCGTATCGATATATTGATTGGATGTCAAGTAGTCTTCCATGATGGCGTCCCGGGGAATATCCAAGGCGGCGAGTAACATGGCGGTGAGAAACCCGGTACGATCCTTTCCGTAGGAACAACTGATGAGAATGGGGTAATTATCCTCGTTCTGGAACTGTTCCAGTACCTTGGCGAACTGATCGGTATTATCTGTCACGAATTGCAGGTACTCGTCTTCCATATATACCCCGGCGTCTCCTTTCCGCATTCGTCCCTCGATAACACGTTGGGGGGCATCGGCGATCTTGCCGACCGAGATGGGGATTTGCAGGATATTTGCTTTCGTATATTTGATAGGGGCGGTGAGGGTTTCTTGGTTCGTACGGAGGTCGATGATGGTCTTGATCCCTAGATTATCCAATCGGATGGAGTCCCATTCGCTCAAGCTGCTTAACTCGCCGGAGCGAAATACCTTGCCCCATTTCACCGTCTTCCCGTTTGTAGAGGTATAACCGCCTAGATCCCGGAAATTCTGTACGCTATCCATAACCGCCGAGCGTGCCCCGATGATCCGTGGGTATTTATCATTAAAAGAAAGGCGGAAATACTTACGTGATATATTATCGTTCGTGATGTAAGTAGCTACGCCATCCTTGATGTTGGCGTAAATGATCGGGGACTCGTTGGTGAAAAGATCCGGGTTGTCGGACACGGTCATCTTGACAATCCCCTCCATTACCGGATCGGTTTCCCATTTTATCACGTAATTTCCGATGTCATCACGTAGGCAAATAGCTCGTATGTCGGGTGCGTTAGAGGAACAACCCACTAACAGGATCACACTGGCGAATAGAGAGAGAATCTTTCCTAACATTGTCTTCTATGATAATAAGCTTTCCTTACAAAGATAGTAAAACAAGTTTTTCCCGCTTCTTCATTAATGATATTTAAGACTGACTAACATACTTCGCCGCGAACTCCTTGGATATATAATTATCATAGCTTTGGCAAACCTCGGAGGCGAGGTCCATTCCGCAGCGGATGATTTTTCCCCAAGTATCCTGATCCAGAGAGGGAAGGTCGGCATGGCGTACGTCATACTTTAGAAGTCCGTAGATAATACCCGCGTTAAAATTGTCGCCGGCGCCGATGGTACTAAGCGGCTGGATTTGCGGGGAATCGAAATGTCGTGTGAAATTACGGGTGTGGAGATTGACTCCGTTTGCCCCGTGAGTTGTTAAGAAACGATCACAATAAAACTGAATATGCTCTTTGTAAACCTCCTGTGCGTCGCTCTTGCCATAAAGGTTCTGGAAGTCCTCGTCCGAGCCCCGGACGATGTCGGCGAATTCCAGATTTTCCAGTACGGTAGGCATGAGGCGGATCGCCTCATGAGCGTGTGCCTTGCGGAAATTGGGATCGTAATAGATGATCGCTTTCCGTTCTTGGGCGTATTGCAGAAATTCTACCATACGAGTCCGCAAGACCGGGTTCAGGGAATAATAAGAGCCAAACACGAAAATATCGTCTTTCTCGATCTTAGGCAGGGGCACCTCCAGCCGTTGCGCCGGGTAATCCTTGTAGAAGATATAATTAGCGTTCTTATCGTCGTCCAGAAAAGCGAGTGATATAGGACTTTTCCCATCGGGGAAACGGTCTACGAACTCGGTCGTGATGTGGTTATCTTCCATGAAATCCCGAATCATGTCGCCAACCCGGTCGTTGCCCAGCTCGCTGATAAAGGATACGGGGACATTCAATCGACCTAATGATATCAATCCGTTGAAGACGGAGCCACCGGGAACGGCCTTCTGTGGTTGGTCGTTCCTGAAAATGATATCGAGGATGGTTTCTCCTATACCAAAGACTTTTCTCATGACTATATACTGGTTTGTTATTCGTTCTTGCTTAGCTCACGGCTCTTGGAGCCTAAGTAGCCCCCGTGATGGCGCTTGGCGTAATCCTTGTTGGTGAAATGGATACGCTTCATGGTTCCGACCACGAGGATATCGCCTATTACCGTCATGACGGTCGTGGAGGTAGTCGGCGTAAGGCCTAACGGGCAAACTTCCTTGGGAGCGCCGGTCAACAGGCATACGTTCGCCTCGGCGGCTAGAGGACTATCCGGGTTACTGGTGATAACGATAAATTTCATGTCTGGCACCAAACCCCTCGTGAGATCTACCAATTCCACCAGTTCACGTGTCTTTCCTGAGTTGGAGATCAATAACATGATATCGTTCTTGCATACGATTCCCAGATCTCCGTGTTGTGCCTCGCTGGGATGTAAGAAAAAAGCAGGTGTACCGGTCGAGCTAAAGGTGGTAGCGATATTCAAGGCGATTTGCCCGGCTTTACCCATTCCACTCATGATCAGTTTTCCACCTAGGTCGTGTACATGTTTCACTATAAGCGATACCGCTTCCTCATATCCGGGTGTAACGGGTATGTTGCGAACCGCTTCCGCTTCCTGCTCCAATAAAGAGGTGATATTTTCGTTTACCATATTGTTGATTGATTGTTTTACGGCATTCCTGCCTGAATAACGATCGCGAAAGTATTTATATTTACTGATATTGGCATCATCTATTTCAGACAATTTATCTTTTTAAGACGTTTGCGAATTCGGACTTCGGCTTCCATTTCGGGTATCCGGTATCTTGTGCCAGTTTATAACCGAGGTCGAAGAATAATTGTACTTCTTGTAACAGACCACTGTAATCATCCGTGTCGGGATGGGTCTGGTCGGTCGGTTTGTGGTAAGTTTCCGCCCAATAATGTGCGATATGCTCTTTGGCCCACTCCTTACCCTGTTTGCGGTTGTCGTTCCAACCTTTGGCGAACATGGCCGGGATGCCTTTTTGTACGAAAGGGAAATGGTCGGAGCGATAGAACATCCCGTTATAAGCGTCGGGGTCGGGCATGATGTAACGGTTGTATTTCTTCGCTAGCTCGGCTAGGGTATCATCCAGCTCGGAGTTGCCGTATCCGGTGATCGTGACATCGTTGTTCTCGCCCCATAGCGGGAAGACATCCAGATTGATTACGGCGGCTATCTTATCAATCGGGAACAACGGGTGCTCCACATAGTATTTCGTACCGAGGAATCCGGTCTCCTCGCAAGTAGGGGAGAGGAAGACGATATTCCGGCGGGGTTTCTCTTTCAAGGCATTGAAACAACGTGCCATCTCGAGCATCCATGCGATGGCTACGGCGTTATCGGTAGCGCCGTTGATGATACTGTCGCCGTTGATCGGTGCTCCATAGCCTAGATGGTCCCAATGGCCTAGATAAATAACACTCTCATCCGTGTTCCCGCTACCGGGAATATAACCGATTACGTTGGGGCTTTGCTGGCGGTCGAAGGTGTTCCTCATCGAGACGGTTACCGTAGATTTCAAGGAGATGGGCTTGAAGTCTGGCGATTTAGATTGCTCGATTAGTTGGTCAATGTCGTAGCCATTATCGGCCAGCAATTGCTTGGCGGCATTGAATTGGATCCAGCCGTTTAGCGGGCAATGATAGGCATCGCTATCGCTGTCCACATACATCTTAGATTGGGCGGAAGCTCGTACGACCGACCAAGGATAGCCCGCTCCCCGGTCTTCATGGATGATCAAAACTCCTTTTAATCCCTGTCGGGCGCCCTCCTCGAATTTATACATCCAACGACCGTAATAGGTCATGATATCACCGTTAAAATAATCCGTGTTGTCGCTTCCGAGTCCCGGGTCATTTACGATAACGACCGCTACTTTATCCTGCGGGTTCTCGATTCCCTCGAAATCATTTTTCCCATACTCGGGGGCTACGATCCCATAGCCGGCGAATACCAGTTCTGCGTTGTCTATATCGATCTCCGGCTCGATCCGTGCGGAGAAAGCGGTGTAACCTTCCAACCAATCTAAGGGGATTTTCCCTTTCGGGGTCTTTAGGACCATCGGGTCCGGGCATCGTGTGCGTGAGGATATGATATTAACCTGTTGGAAATAAGAATCGCCGTTGATGGGTTTCAGCCCAACCTCTTTCATTTGGTGAGCGATATAGTTCACCGCACGGTCGGCCCCTTCCGAGAATGGTTTACGGCCTTGGCAGGAGTCATGCGAGATGGCCTCGGTGTATCGCTTTAAATGTTCCGTGGTCGCTACGCTTTTCGCTTTCTCTATATCATTACTTCCTCCTCCACAAGCGGTAAAAACCAAGGAAGTGATTGTTAGTAAACAGGTTATTATTTTCATGTTTCTCATAGAATTACAATGTTTTTTCAATCAGCCATTCACCTAAGTTGCGAGTGGCTGCGTCGAAAGCGACCCCCACTTTGACTACTTCCCGTTCGTCGGCCGTATAAGGAATCGGATAGCCTCGATCGTCGATTTGCCGAATCGCCTCTTCCGCCGTACCTCTCAGCTTAAACTCGAATACGTAGATGTAGCGAGGAGTTTTTACAATGGCATCGGCACGTCCTTGGGCCGAACGTACCTCGGCCTCGGTGAATTGCCCTAGTAGCTTGAATACGATGTAGAAAACCACTTGGTAATGACGCTCGGTCCGGTCATTCAGCTCGTAGGGTATGTCGGCGAAGAAAGCCTTTAGGCGGGTGAGGAAAGCCTCGGTGTTTCCGCTTTCCAGCTCTTGAATGAACTTTCCGATATAAAAGGGAGTCTCGGTTTCCGGTAAATGCGCATACATGGAGGCAACAAAATTCAAAAATCCATATTTAACTTCCTCATTCGGGTATCCTAACGTATATAACCGAAAACGTTCATCGTAGCTTTTGATTGTCAAATATCCGCTTTGATAAATCATGGGCACGGGATTATTGATGTTCGCCCGATCGTCCGAAAGGGATACCTCGGATACCTCTATCCCGTCCAGCTCCCGTATATCGTAATTCGTTTTCCGTAACATCTCCGCCAAGAATGTCGGGGTACCGGAAGCAAACCAATAGTCGTAAAAGACCTGTTTACTCAACACGTTCAATACGCTAAACGGGTTATAAAGGGCGATACCGCTGCGGAAATCAAAATGGTAGCCGTCGTATCGGCGTGTAATTTTCTCGATGGTATCTTCGTATGAAAGCTTATTCGCCTCGGCCAAGGCATAAAGCTCCGGCTGGAAAGTCGCCTCGATCTCGGGCAATGTCATGCCACAAAGGGCCGCGTATTGCGGGGCTAGGCTGATGTCGTTCAAATGATTTAGGTTGCTGAAAATACCGACTTGCGCGAACTTGGTGACACCGGTTATGAATACGAAGCGCAGCCAAGGATCGGCATCTTTGAGGACCGTATAGAAAGCGGTCAATAATTCCCGGAACTCGTTCTGTAGCTCTTCGTTGTGCAGGTTCCTAAGTAATGGCTTATCGTACTCGTCGATCAGTACGACCACCTTCCTTCCGGTTATCTCCGCCGCCCTTCGTATGATGGTCATGAACCGTCCGGAATAGGTGATACCCTCACCTCCGGTATCATATATTTTTTCCCATTCCCTCAACTGGCGTTCCAGCATATTCTCCAATGCCTTGCGGCTATCGTACAACTCGGCGTTGAGGCTGAAATGAAGTACCGGATGCTCTTTCCACTCGGTCTCTAGTTTCTCTATGGCTAATCCCCGGAACAATTCTTTCTTCCCCTCGAAATAAGCCTTGAATGTCGATAGCAGCAAGCTTTTCCCGAATCGCCGGGGGCGGCTTAGGAAATAAGGGACACCTTGGTATGCCATTTGATAAATGAACTCGGTCTTGTCAACATACAAATAGTTCTCTGTACGTAGTTTGTCAAAACTCTGTATGCCTATCGGTAATTTTCGGACGATATTTCCCATAGCCTTATCTGTTTAATTTACACAAATGTAGGTATTTTTTCCAAGGAGGCAAATAGATCGAAAAAAACACGTACGTCTTTTTCCGGAAACACGTACATGTTTTTTGAAAAAGACGTACATGTTTTTCCGGAAAGTCTTTCGTACCTTTGCGGGCTGATACAAACAAGAAGGAAAATGGATTATATCGCTCATACATTGCCGAATGGACTTCGCATGGTACATCTCCCGGTTAATTCCCCGGTTTCTTACTGCGGTTTCGCCGTGAACGCCGGTACACGGGATGAGAACGAGGATGAATTTGGCTTGGCGCATTTCGTTGAACACATGATCTTCAAAGGTACGGAGAAACGGAAAGCGTGGCATATCCTGAATCGTATGGAGAACGTAGGAGGGGAGTTGAATGCCTATACTACGAAGGAAGAGACCTTTGTTTATTCCATTTTTATGGAGGAGGATTTTGGCCGGGCGTTTGAGCTATTGACCGATCTGGTTTTCCATTCCCAATTCCCCAAACAGGAGATCGAGAAGGAGGTAGATGTCATCTTGGATGAGATCAATTCGTATGAGGATAGTCCTTCGGAACTTATATTCGACGAGTTTGAGAACTTGCTTTATAAGGGTCATGCCCTCGGGCATAATATCTTAGGGGATGAGGGATCTCTTCTTCGCTTTGACTCCGAGTCCGGTCGTTCTTTCATGCGTCGTTTCTACGCCCCGGAGAATATGGTGTTCTTCTCGATGGGACGAAAAGACTTCAAGAATATCTTGAAATCAGCGGAATCCGCTTTAAGCGATATCTCTTTCCCGATGGCTGAACGGATCCGGAAAGCTCCGGACCCCATCGAGGCTTGCGTACGCCAGATCCATAAAGATACCCATCAAGCCCATGTACTGATCGGTGGCCGGGCTTTCAGTATGCACGACAAAAAACGTATCCCTTTGTTCTTGTTGAACAATATCTTAGGTGGTCCGGGCATGAATAACCGCTTGAATGTCTCCTTGCGGGAAAAGCATGGCTTGGTCTATAACGTAGAATCCAATATAACCTCTTATACCGATACCGGACTAGCCAGTATCTATTTCGGGACAGACCCGAAGAACCGTGAGAAAGCGATGCGTTTGGTGCATAAGGAATTGGCCCGTTTACGTGACGTAAAGCTGTCCGCCACTCAATTAGCCGCCGCCAAGAAGCAGGTAATCGGTCAACTGGGCGTGTCGGGCGATAACCGGGAGGGTCTTTTCCTTGGCTTAGGAAAAAGCTACCTCCATTACAACCGTTACGACACCCTCCCTGAAGTATTCGCCCAGATCGAGAAAATAACCGCCGGGCAAATCCTAGACGTGGCGAATGAGGTGTTCGCTCCGGAACGGTTGTTTTGCTTGATTTATGAGTGAGGCTAATTATGGAACCTATACCCAACCCCCAACATCAAGTTATTCGGATTATGAAATTTGTGCAGTTGGTATCCGACATGCAGGAATAAATTTCGTGTAACCGATACCTTGAGGGCTAGGATCTGGTATAATCCTTTCAGGTCGCCCTTGTTGTAAAATAAATTATGTCCGACTCCTATATTGATCGAGAAGAATGGCATGGTGAATTCGCCACGGGCAGAGAGGCCGATACCGATTTGCTCATGGAGGGGCGGGCGGTAGAATCGGGGTTCTTCGCCGACTTGGATGATCTCGTCGGAATAAATATTTGCGCTTTCGTCATATTGGCCGTCTAGGGAGATACCTGCTTTTAGGAACCGGTTGAATTTGTACATCGGGTTGAGGTTGAATCCGAGGATGCCGAACTGACCTGGAAAAATATGGGCCTCATCACCTAGCATAACCCCCTTAGCACGGGTCGCACCATATAGGATGACATCGTAACTGACACGTTGCCAAAAGCTGGAGAGGTATAATTGATTTGCCGGTAAGGAACGTGCGGTACCTATCTCATGATGGCTTTCCTCGATAGGATTGAGCGTGTAGACGAGTCCGATCCGGCCACCAATCGTATTCAATCCCGCATTCGGAAGATGAGTATTTCCGTTTGAGTAGTGCGTTAAATCCGCCCCGACAAGCAGGTTGCAATAACGGGATAGTTTCGCGTTGAGGAAAAAGCCCAGATTGATATAGGCATTGATCTTAGAACCGATGATCTTATTGCGGTAATTATTGTTATCATCATACGGATGCCAACCAAATGAGGCTCCGAAATTCCACTCATAATCGAAGGATAGCCGGGAAGAAATTTTGGCGATGCGGGAGCTTTGGAAAACATACGCCGCCCAAGGATTACCAACTTCCTGCCGGTTTCCAAAGGTATTATAAGAGACGCCTATTCCTTGGTAAGTGTGCGGATAAAGCTGGCCCTCCTTAGAGTTAGGATTCAGTTGGAATCCGTATTTCAAATGGAATGAAGCCGCCTTACGTAAAGTAAGCCCGTTTCCATAGCCGTCATCTTTGAGGAATTTACTAGTAGGGGCGACATACGAGGGACGTACGTCGAATCCTATTTTGTGGATAATGGATTTATCATCATCTTGAGCTTTTACCGTACAGGTCCATATCATCATGACCGCTATGTAAAAGCTTATCATCTTGCTTTTTATCATACTTCAATACGTTTGTCTGATCACCAACACTGCGCTTTGTCTTTCAACTCGGGTATCTTGTTCTTATCGAATACAGGGCTTTTAATACCCGCTTTCTTTTGGGCTACGTAATCCTGTAATAATAGGAACGCTTGACGGCTCAACAATGAGATCGCGATCAAATTGCAGATCGTCATCAGTCCCATGGTCACGTCCGCTAGGCTCCAAGCCAAGTCTAAACTAGCCAACGCACCGAACATGACCATTCCACCGACTAATATACGATAAATAAATAAGACACTTCTCTTGGACGTGATAAAACGAATATTCGCTTCTCCGTAATAGTAATTACCGATAATACTACTGAACGCGAATAAAAGGATCGCTAAAGCGACAAACGTACTACCGATGCTACCCACCTCGTTACTCAAAGCTTGTTGCGTGAGCTGGACTCCATTGATGGAGCCGTCTAATGGCGCTCCGCTAAACAAGATGATGAACGCCGTGCAGGTACAGATAATCAGCGTGTCGGTAAATACGCCTAATGCTTGGATCAATCCTTGTTTGACTGGATGGGAGACATGCGCCGTAGCCGCTACATTCGGTGCCGATCCCATACCGGCCTCATTACTGAATAGACCTCGTTTAATCCCTTGCATCAACGCCGCTCCGACACTACCGCCTATCGCCTGTTCCCAACCAAAAGCGTTTGACAGAATGGTTTCTATAACAGCGGGTAGGCGGGTAATATTAAACAGTACGATTCCCAACGCCAATGCTATATATCCTAATGCCATGACCGGTACGACAATACTGCTTACTCTTGCGATGCGCTGAATACCTCCGAATATGACGATTAACGTAAGTACCGTAAGAATCGCTCCGATCCAAGCATGATCGATGCCAAAAGCGCCTTCCCAAGCTGCGCAGATCGTATTGCTTTGTACGGAATTAAAGGCAAAGCCAAAGGTTATCGAAATCAATACGGCAAATAATACCCCCATCCATCGTAACCCCAAACCATGTAGCATATAGTAAGCGGGACCGCCAATGAACGAGTCTTTCCCTTTTTCTTTATATAATTGAGCTAACGTAGACTCCACGAATGCGCTGGAAGAACCAAGTAAAGCGATCAGCCACATCCAGAATACGGATCCGGGTCCGCCGATCGCTACGGCTGTCGCTACACCGGCTAGGTTTCCGGTCCCTACACGGCTGGCTAAAGATACGGCGAAGGCTTGGAAAGAGGAGATATGCTTTTCCCCTTTTTCTCCTTTCCCGGCAGAATCGCCTAATAATCGGATCATCTCGCCAATCATGCGGAATTGCACGAACCTACTTTTTATCGTAAACCATACGGCGCATCCCAATAACATGATAATAAGGATGTATGACCATAATATATCGTTGACTCCGTTGATCCAATTATTCAATAGCTCCATGATTTATAATCTGTTGTTTGGTTACAAAGATACGTATCTACGAAGCAAATTCATCGAAATATTATTTTTTTATCATTTTCTTGTAACGTTTTCCAAACGGCTGTCGTCTTATAGTTAGAAACAAATGATAAGCGGGAAAGGCCACCCTGCTATATTCGGAAAAAATACGATAAAAATGAAACGGATGATGATTTGGATCATACTGCTAGGCGGTATGGTACAGGGAGCTTTTGCTCAGAACTTGGAGATAAAGGGAATGGTGCGGGACGCTCGCAACAAAGAAATCTTGGAATTTGCAAATGTGGTATTGCAAACAATGGACTCTTCTTTTGTAGCGGGTACGACTACGGATATGAAGGGGCATTTTTTATTAAATAAGATTAAAAAAGGGAGTTATATTCTATCTGTCTCTAGTCTAGGCTTTAAGACGGAGTATATTTCCTTGGAAGGCTTGTCCAAGAATATTTCTTTGGGAGAAATATCCTTAAATGATGATGCGGTATCCTTAGACGGGGTGACGGTTAGCGCCTCTGCCCAGACGAGCCATGCCGATAAAAAAGTGGTCTTCCCATCGGATCGCCAGATGAAGGCTTCGGGAAACGGTATGGATTTGTTGCAGCAGATGATGCTACCGAGAGTGCAGGTGGATTTGTTGAACAACGAGATCAAGGCCACGGGAAATGGGGTAGTCCAAGTGCGTATCAATGGTGTGAAGGTGGAGCAGGATGAGATCAAGGCTTTGAATCCTTCGGATATCATCCGTATAGAATATCATGATAATCCGGGTTTACGTTATGGCAATGCCGATATCGTGCTGGATTATATCGTTCGCCGTCCGGATACGGGGGGCAGCTTCGGCCTGGATATGGCGCAAGGTATCAATTCTATGTGGGGCGAACATAATGTCCGGGGAAAGATCAATCATAAGAATTCGGAATGGGGTGCTTCTTATCGGATCGGTCCTCGTGATTTTTATGGAATGAAACGGAATAATGAGGAGGAGTTTCATTTAGCGAATGGAACGACCTTGAACCGTGTGGAGATAGGCGAACCTTCGCACGCTCGTTTGTTCATGCATAACCTGAATGTGAACTATAGCTATCAAAAGCCGGATAAGTATCTGTTTAACGCTACGTTCCGCTACCGGAATAATCACCAACCGCATTGGGATTATCAAGGGGTTTTGATGAATAAGGCGAATCCGGAGGACAAGGTGGATATGATCGACCTATCGGGATCCGCTTATCAAGCTCCTGCGCTGGATTTATATTACCAACGGGATTTGAAGCATAACCAGACCTTGGTGTTTAACGTGGTAGGGACTTATAACCAAACGAAATCGACCCGTATCTATCAAGAGAGTAAACATGAACAATTGTTGACTGATGTAAATAATGTGGTGGATGGTGATAAATACTCGATTATCGGCGAGGCTATCTATGAGAAGAAATTAACGAATGGTAATCGGTTGAGCGGCGGTTTACGCCATAACCAATCTTTCTCGGATAACAGTTATATCAATGGGCATAACTATAAGACGCATATGGAACAGATGGAGAGTTCCGTATATGCGGAGTTCAAGGGAAAGGTGAAAAAACTGGATTACTCGTTGGGTGTGACCGTGAATCGCTCGTCTTATAGTCAACGGGGTGAGGATGCGGATTATGAACGTTATACGGTGAGTCCCCGGTTGACCTTGTTTTATGCTTTGCCCGGGGAGTCTTCCATCCGTTTGAAATCAACGATGGGGAATGTGACTCCTTCTTTGGGTGAGTTGAGTGCGATTGACCAAGTGATCGATTCCTTGCAAATACAGCGGGGTAATCCCAACCTGAAGTCTTATATGAGTTATTATACGGAATTGAATTACGAGTTTCGCAAAGGTCTGTTTTACGTGAATGCCTTGGGCGCTTATGAGTATCAGCCGGACGCTATCATGGACGAGAAATATCTGGAAGGAAATAAGATCATCCAGACTTGGGATAATCAGAAAAACTGGCAACGGGTTGTCGCGTCTGCCAATTTGCGGGTCGGTCCGATCAAGGACATCTTGCAATTTTCTGTCAATGGTGGTATGAACCATTATATGAGTAACGGTAATACCTACACGCATCGATATACGAACTGGTGGTGCGAGGCGAATGTTTCCGCTACATGGAAGAAATGGTCGCTTTGGTATATGGTAATGACAAATTGGAACTGGTTTAAGGGCGAGACGATGAGTGGGGGTGAGAATATCCAAGGAATTCAACTCGGTTATCGGCATAAGGACTTGATGGTTGGCCTGCGTGTCATCAATCCGTTTACGGATAATTATAAGCAGGAGACGGAGAACTGGAACCAATACGCCTCTTTCCGCCGTTCAAATTATATCAAGGAAAGTTCTCGCTTATTCATCGCGACGATCTCCTATAATTTCTCCTTCGGCCGTAAGTTCAGCGCCGGCCAGAAGAAGGTGAATAACGCTGATAATGACTCCGGTGTGATGAGTACCGGTAAGTAAGGGAATATTTTATATCTTTGAGGAAAAATAAAATGAGATATGAAAGCGATTAATCCGAATGAGATCAAAGACAACTTTATCGAGTTGATTGGTAAGGAGTGGATGCTGGTAAGCGCCGGTGATAAGGAGAAGTTTAATATGATGACTGCCAGTTGGGGCGGCGTGGGAGTGTTATGGAACCGTCCGGTGGTGTTTGCCTTTATTCGTCCGGAGCGTTATACCCGTGAGTTTATCGATGCTAGGAATGAATTCACGATTACTTTCCTAGGACCGGAGCACCGGAAAGCCCATAGCATTTGTGGCTCTAAATCCGGCCGGGAGATTGATAAAGTGGCCGCTACGGGGTTGACGCCGCTCTTTACGGAGGCCGGCAACCCGGTATTCGAGGAAGCTCGCCTTACGTTGGAATGCAAAGTGGTCTATAAGTCCGAGATCGAGGAGGCCAAGTTTTTAGATCCTACCGTTTTCCCTCGTTGGTATGATGAGAAGAACGGTAATGCGCATATCGTTTACATTGCCGAGATCTTGAATGCTTGGGAGAAATAATATCACCCAAGCAGTTCTTTCATCATTTGCTCCGTATGCGTGAGGAAATATTTAGTGAGTTGGTAATGCTCGGTTTCCTCATACGGGGTGACATGCGCTCCGGTATCATCGATGGCGTAAATGTCCGCGTTCGGATAAGCCATCAGGATCGGGGAATGCGTGGAGATAATCAGTTGGCAACCGTTATTCACCAGTTCGTGGATACGCACTAAAAGGGCCAGCTGCCGTTGTGGGGAGAGTGCGGCTTCCGGTTCGTCTAATATAAATAATGTATTGCGGCTGGCATAATTCAGAAAAGCGCTGAGAAAGCTCTCGCCGTGCGATTGCTCCAATAAACTCCTGCCACCGTAAGCTTTATAGGCGTAGATCCGGCTGTACTTACGTAATTCCAGTTGGGCTTGCCTATCCAATTCGGCCGCATGGTTAAAAAAGGATTCTGCCCGGAAGAAGAAATGCTTTTCCGGTTTTTGGGTCTCGATCAGTTTAATATGCTCGGGTAAGACATTGGCGTAAATCTTGTATGCCTCGGTTCCGTCATATAGCATACCCGGTTCTTCCTCATCCCTTTCCTCATATTTACTCATCATCGCTTCCAGCAGGGTGGATTTTCCCGCCCCGTTCTCCCCGACAAGGAAAGTGACCGGCTTGCGGAAAATGAACGATTCCGTGAAACGTACTGCCGGAGCTTTATAAGGATACTTTAGCTCCTCGGGATCGCCGGCTACCAAGTCCGGATCCAGTAATTTTACTTGCTTCAGATAGATCATACAGAATATGTTTTGTTACAAACATAGTGAAAATATCAATGGAATGAAAGATAATATCGTAATCGTTGTTGTTCGTGCTCCGGAAACTCTTCCAATAGGGATAAATCCTCCCAACCTTGTAATTTCCCTTTTTTCCGGATCATTTTTTCGATGATCCTAGCTTGTTTATAACTGACATATGGGTGACTGGCTAGTTTTTTAGCTGACAGTTGGTTGACAAATAGATGACTAATAACTGACGGGTCCACGGAAAACCACGATTTCATCGCTTCATAACGATCCTCGTCAATACCATATACTTCTCCTAGTTGTTCTACGGAATAAAATCCTCCTAATAAGTCCCTGTATTTAATGATCCGCTTGGCAAAAACGCTACCAATTCCCGGAACCATTTTAAGGGCGGTGGTATCAGCCGAGTTTAATTCGACAACCGTTCCTTGCGGCCATTTTTCTGCTTTGGGATAAGAGGGAAAATGGGGCTTTGATTCCCTTCGGATGCGTTTGGATTTCCCTTCGGAAGGGATTTTAGTTTCGTTCGAATGGGATTCTTTTTCTTTCCGAATGGAATTTGAAGGTGTTTTATTCGAATAGATCTGTGAGGAATCTTGTTTGATTCCGGTGTTTACCAATGGAACTGTTTGAAATTGGGAACGGTAGAAATCCGTCCCGATAATTGCGATCCATGCCATCGCTATTAAGGAAAGGAGTAGGGTAAGAGCCTGCCTTTCCCCCTTGGAGAAATAAAGTAAATCATGCCATTTCATAGTCTTATGTTTTGATTTGTGGAACTTCCACCGACAAAGGTAGAAGTTCCGTTTCTATTGACAAGGAATTCTCGGTATTATTTACCGGTGATCCATTTCAAGATACCTAATTCGTTCAAGAATACGATACCGATGGCGATTGGGGCCACGTATTTCATAAAGAATACGTAAGCGCCGAAAAGACGGAACTTAAGAGTCCCCTCATTGGTCAACTCGGCTTTCAATACTTTTTTATCGACACGTGTACCTACGAAAATACAAGTGAGCATACCTCCCAGCGGTAGCATGATCTTGGCGGTCAAGTAATCCAGCGCGTCGAAAAAGGCCAAGCCTCCAACCGTGAATCCTTTCATCACCCCGAATGAGAGAGAACTGAAAATACCTAAGAAAAATACCCCTAAGGAAACGATCAAAGCCGCTTTCTTGCGTGTCATGTGGAACTCCTCAAGAACGTAGGCCGTAGCTACCTCATGTAAAGAGATCGTGGAAGTCAGTGCTGCCATCGCTAGCAAGATATAAAAAATACAGGACCACAAGCCACTCAGCGGTAATTGCCCAAATACGTTCGGTAACGTGATAAACACGAGTTCCGCACCAGCGGAAGGGGTGATGCCGAAACTGAATACCGCCGGGAATATCATGATACCTGCCAATACGGCGACAAGCGTATTAATGATTGTCACCTGCCAAGCGGTGGCCTGCATATTCGTATCTTTCCCGAAGTAAGAGGAGTAAGTGATCAGGCAGCCCATACCCAAACTCAAAGAGAAGAAAGCCTGTCCTAGTGCGCTCAAGACCACTGAGGAAGTCAATTTGCTAAAGTCTGGCTTGAAAAGGAAAAGCAATCCGGCCTCAGCGTTCGGTAAGGTCACGGAACGTACGCACATGATCAGCAAGATCAAGAATAAAAGCGGCATCATGATCTTAGAGGCCCGTTCGATACCTTTTTCTACACCCGAGACAATCACGAAGTGAGTTAACCCGATAAAAGCGCCCATCCAAAAGATCGGACGGAAGACATTGGAGGCGAAATCCTGAAAATCGGCCGTATAGTCTATATCCGGCTGTCCATACAAACGGCCACTTAGCGTTTGCCAAACATATTCAAGCGTCCAACCGGAGACAACCGAGTAATAACTTAATATCAAAAATGCGGCCAAGATCCCGTTGTACCCGATCCAGCACCATTTTGTTCCGGGAGCCATCTTCTTGAAAGAACCCACCGTATTACTACGGGAATACCGGCCAATGAAAAACTCGGTTACCATCACCGGAATGCCCAAGAATATCATGAAAAGTATGTAGACCAGTAGGAAGGCCGCACCTCCGTTCGCTCCCAGCATATACGGGAAGCGCCATACGCTTCCCAATCCGACGGCGCATCCTACGGTAGCTAGTACTACGCCCAATTTACTACCGAATGTGACTCGATTGTTTGCCATATTATTTATTGTTGCTTTTATGCTTTTAATTGTTACCTATTTTCTTATTTTCGGGAGCAAAAGTAATAATTTGAATTAATTTGTTCGTGTAAAGTATAAATAATTTAGTGAAAGGAGTATGAAACGAGGACGTAAGAAAAAGTTAGCAATCTCATTGATGGATTATATGGGAAAACGAAGAGACATGAAACGGCAGTTAAAGAAAGAAGGGACAGCTGAGTTGTATGAGGTGGCCGTAAGGCATTTTTTAAGATTCGTGAAGAACCCGGGGTTCTGTTTGGCCGATTTGAATCGTGCGTTGGTGATAGATTTCATCACGTATCTTCAGGGAAAAGGATTAGCTACTAATACGGTAAATACGTATATCAGTAGTTTGCGGGCGCTTTATAATATGGCTTGCCAAGAGTCGTTGGTTCCTGCGTCATATTATCCGTTTGAGAATTTGAAACTCCGGCGTGCGATGACGGCGAGGCGTGCGATTCCCGCATCTTTGTTCCAGCAAATCGCTCAGATCAAGGTGGCGGATGACCCGCAAGTGGAATTATCGATAGATCTTTCCCTATTCAGTTTTATGGCTTGCGGGATGCCTTTTGTGGATATAGCGTACTTGACGAGGCAGAATATCCGGGGGAATGAGTTGGTATATCACCGTCATAAGACAGGACGTATGATCCGGTTGGAGATAACCAGTAGTATGTTGCAATTGATCCGGAAATATGCGGATCGGCAGCGAGCGACCGGATCGTCGTATTTGTTCCCGATTCTTCCGCCCGGGAATCCGGACCATTTGAGGTATAAGCGTAGCTTGGCTCAGCATAATGCCCGGCTGAAACGGATTGGGCAAACTTTACGGTTACCGAATCCGTTTACGTCGTATGTTGTTCGCCATAGCTGGGCATCAGAAGCTTTACGTTGCGATATGCCGATGGCCTTGATCAGCCAGGCGTTGGGGCACTCGTCGGAGAAAACGACTCGTTTTTATCTGGAAGAATTGGATATATCACGTTTGGCTCATGCGAACATGAAGGTGATAGGCTCTGTAAATCGGATTTTAGAGAAAAGGATGGATGGTTTGTGAACTTATTTATGGAATAAGGAGTTTTAGCGTTAAAATAGTAACTTTCTCCCTATTAGTTCACAAAAATACATAATAAATATTTTATTATCACAACTTTTCTGCATTAAAATTGTCAAGTTCTTTTCACCAAATAAGGAATTTAGGGGAAGCTATGTCTTTAAAATGAACCATATTCACCTTTATTGATTCACTCTCTCAACTAAAGAGGAATTTCTATACTCTACAAATTCCTCCTGAATATCAAAAACAAATAATACAATAAGCTCGTTTGGATAGGCCTATATGTAAGCCATTGATTGGCAGCTGTATAGAAACACCATAATATTTATTGGATTTCATGTACGTGTTTTCCAAAAAACATGTACGTCTTTTCAGGAAAACATGTACATGTTTTTCTGAAACGTTCCGTGTGGTCTATTGATATACTATATAAACGACAATAAAATGTTGTTTAACGTTTATTCTCCGCTGACGTTTTTGAAACGCTAAACCTTATTCCATAAATAAGTCCACGGGCCATTCTTGCCGTTAGTTGATTTTAGGAAGTTGGGTCTTGAGGGGCAGAAGGGTGAGAAGATATAAGATTAACAACCATAATGAATAAGAAAGAATGAAGAAGACGATTTTCATGCTATTCTTGTTGGCAGTCCCGTTTCTTTCGAGAGCGCAGGGGGTACCGGCCGAAGGGAAAGGCTCCATGATTGGGATCAAGAGTAATATTCCTTATTGGGCTACTGCCACGTTTAATTTGGGGGCTGAAGTTTATCTCGCCCGTCATTGGACGCTTGAGTTGGAGGCAGGCTTGAATCCGTTCAGCGGCAAGAACGATGATGGGAGTTATGGCCGTTCACTGAAGCATTTGCGTCTGCACCCGGAGTTGAGGTATTGGTTTTGCGAGACGTTTAACGGTCATTTCCTCGGCGTGCATACTCCGTACCTATTATATAATGTAGCCGATATCAAATGGCTGGGTACAGAGGGCGAGCGTCACCAGGGATGGGGCGCGGGAGCCGGTATCAGTTATGGATACTCGTGGCTGCTGTCTCGCCATTGGAACTTGGAGGCCACGGTGGGCGTGGGCTATCTGTACTTGAAGTCGGACAAGTATCCCTGCGCGAATTGCGGTCGCAAGCAAGAAGGGATCAAGAAGCATTACTTCGGGCCTACGCAGGCGGCGATCAATCTGATTTACCAATTTTAAATCGATGGAGGACTGAAAAATGAAGAATCTACAAGGATGGATGATACTTGGGATCGCCTGTTTGGCCGGTTGTGTGGGTACTACGATTCCCGTACAGGCGCAGCAGACGGCTACCGCCATCGTCGTGAAGGAGCGGTTGGTGGAGCATGTGGGCGATCGCTTGATAATTGATATGAAACTAGCGCTGGATGAGTTGTCGCTATCGGCCAACCGGAGTTTGGTCTGTACGCCGCTGATCGAGCGGGGCGATAGCGTAAGGGCTTTGCCTTCCGTGATCGTGAACGGGCGTAACCGCCAGATCCAGTACGACCGGTCTGGGCGCGATGCGACGGCGAACGGAGAGTTTGTCTTACGCCGTCACAATGGGAAGGAGCAGACGTTCGATTACCATGCCTCCATTCCTTTCGCCAAGTGGATGGAGCGTTCGGAGGTGTCGCTGGTAGCCGATTTTTGCGGTTGCGGTTGGGAGGCGTTGAGTAATGACAAGTCGCCGCTTTTCCCGATCCGAATTGCGGAGCCTGTGGTATTGCGGCCGCTTTTGGCCTACGTCACGCCGGAGGCGGAGCGTGTGAAAGAGCGTGTGAAGGAAGGAAGCGCCTTCCTCGACTTCCCGGTAAACCGCACGGAGATATATCCTGAGTATCGCGACAATCCCTCGGAGCTGCGCAAGATCCTTGAGACCGTGTCGTCAGTGAAGGAGGATCCTTACGCTACCATCACGGAGGTATATATCAAGGGTTTCGCATCGCCGGAAGGTACCTATAAGCATAACACTTATTTGGCCGAGCATCGCGCCAAGGCGTTGATCGAATATGTGAAGGGCCTTTACCACTTTGAGCAGGCCCGTTTCACGGTGGATTTCGAGCCGGAGGACTGGGCCGGATTGGAGAAACGGGTGGAGAACTCCTCGCTTGCGGACAAGGAGGAGCTGCTGGCCATTATCCGAGCGGACGAACCGAAGGATTACGACCGCCGCGAGGCGAAGCTGAAGGCGTTGAACGGGGGGGCCTCGTATCGGGTACTCTTGCGTGATATTTATCCCGCCTTGCGCCATTCGGATTACGCGGTGCGCTACACGATCCGTTCGTTTACGGTAGAGGAGGCCCGTGAGTTGATCTATTCGGACCCCAGGCAGTTGAGTCTAAACGAGATGTTTCAGGTGGCGCAGACGATGGAACCGGGTAGCGACGCTTACCGCGAGGTCTTCGAGATTGCCGTGCGCATGTATCCGGACGATCCGGTGTCGAATCTGAACGCCGCCCTTACGGCGATCGACGCAGGTCGCTTGGAATCGGCCCGCCGTTATTTGGCGAAGACTTCCGATTCTGCGGAGCGTACCTTGGCGGAGGCGGCCATCGCCATGCTGGAGAACCGCTTGGACGAGGCGGAGGCCCTGCTGGGTAAGTTGTCCGGCGATCCTTCCGTAGCCTCGCAGGTGGAGGAGAACTTGAGGCAGATCGCAGAGAAACGGCAAGAGTAAAAATAGGATAAGATAACAGACAAAAATTTTAATATTATGAAAAAGAAAAAATGGTACGTAGCGATGGCAACGGCACTTTTATTGGCGGCCGGTTGTTCCGATGATCTCGACAACGGAAAAAATAACACCGGGGCGGAAGAGGATGGCGAGAAGGTCTATATGACGGTGAACGTCTCTACGGTTTCGCAAGGAACGCTAACGAAAGCAGATCCTACTCCTTCTAATTCTAATTCGGGGGGAGCCGGTTGGGGCGAAGATGGTAATGGTTCTCTAGGTGAGCTTTCCGGCTCTAAGGAGGGTATGGTATATGATGTTAATATATTCTTGGTGCCAACAGATGAAGAGTCTTTGGGGGATGGCAATCAGCTAGAGTTACTAAATACTGACAATGGTAGTAGTATACAGATCGCAGGCCAAGGTTATTATTCGAATCTGGAAGGTATTGATGCGAGTTTAGGTGGAACTGAGCCTGGTCATGGTGACGGAAAGGTTACGATGAAAGTAACCATGAAGAATCCTCTGACACAAGATAAGAGCAATTATCAGGTATTTGCCGTTATTAATGCGGGAGGAAGGTTGACCGGTATTAGTACGTTGGCAGACTTGCGCGATAGAGTTGCCGCAAACGATAGGGCATTGTGGACTCCTGCTAGTAATATGGCGGAGTACCACCATTTTGTAATGTCTACACATAAGATGATAAGTGGTGCTATTCCTTCTAACGGCAGTTCTATCGTTGAACTTTCTGCTGCGAATATGGATGAGACATATCCGGCTCAGACAACGGTGTTCGTAGAACGTTTAGCCGCTCGTATTGATTTGGCATACTCCTCGAATTTAGATCTGACTAATATACCGGGAACTTCTCCTGTAAAGAATAAGGGTACGTTCACGTTGAAGAGGTATAAGGTAGTGAATCAGTGGAAGGGCGAGAGTTATCTTTTTAAGCAAGTTTCTCCTACGGTACAGTATAACTATGGTGCTAATGCGGTATTGCCGGCAGATGGTACCAACGATCGTGTTCGATATTTAGGTGATGAGAAATGGATATGGAAGAATAATGGCACTGGTGCCGGATCGTACAATTATGTGTTAGATCCGAAGATCCGGGAAAAGAAATTGCCGGAAGGGGAAAGTTCTTCTTGGGATCAATTTAAAGATTCATATGTCAATTATTTTAATCCGAGCAATTCAACTGATTTGAATAACTTGGATAAGATGGTGTCTATGCCTACTTCTGGATTAAGCTATACACAGGAAGTAAGTGGTGATAGTCGGACATATTACCCGGTTGTTTATACCAAGGAAAATACGTTGGATCTGAACTCGCAGGTACATGGCTATACTACTGGTGTAATCTTCGAGTCTGAATTTACTCCGAGTAACGACTTTAAGGTGAGTTCCTATGAAAATGGGGAGATCAAGTCTGTGAATTTGCCTAATGGTGATAAAACGTTTCTTTCCGCGGCTCATTATAATAGTAATGGTTCTGTGTCACGTCTTGTTTATAAAGATGTGAAGAGCGTTGCCGCCCGTGCGTTCAATTTGGAAAACGACAAGAAAAATTTATTGAAAGGCTTTATGGATGGTTGGGACGATATAACTGCGGATGTCAATGCTGTGAAGAAGGCGGTTCAAGATATGTCTTCTCAAAATGGATTAGAAAGCGCGTTTAAGGAATATTTGGATGGGATTTTGGCTGGTAAAGCAACTCTTGATGAGGATCTTAAACAGAAATTGACTTATGCGGCTTTTAGGAGACAAGCTTCGCATCTTCCTTCTAATATTACCCCTGTATCTCAATTCAGCTCAGAGCAGATCGGCAATTTATACCAATACTATAATGTTTCCCTATACAAAAGCGGAAGAAGCTATCACAAGTTTTGGATCCGTCATAACGATAACGGAAACGATGGTCTGATGGGCGTGATGGAATTCTGTATCGTACGCAATAACGTGTACCAGTTGTATGTGAAAGGTATTCGTGGCTTGGGCGATCCGTTACCTTATACCCCGGGTAAGGATGATCCCGGTACGCCGGATGAGAGTGATGATGTCACTATCGACGTGACTATCTACGTGAAGGATTGGGTAAAACGTACGAACAAAGACATTATCCTATAACTTTACCCTTCGGGGGATTCTTACGATGGGCATTGTAAGCACTTTATGCTGCCCATCCAAGCAACCTTACGATGCCCATCATAAGAACCTTATAATGGGCATCATGGTTTACCTCCATTTCCGGTAGTACGGGCGGAGGATTACTGTGTATCTTAATAAAATGATTATGAACCGTTTATTTCATACCTGCAAACAGTTGATTGGCATAGCTGCCTTGTCCGTGGGGCTATACGCTTGCGATTGGATACACGACGACTCGCTGCCGCTTTGCGAGTTCCGCCTGTATTTCAAGTACGACTATAATATGAAATTCGCCGACGCTTTCCAGCATGAGGTAGACTTCGTTACGCTCTTCTTCTGCGACCAAGAAGGAAACTTCCTCTTCCAGCGGCGGATCGAGAAGAGCGAGCTGGACGAGCGGAACTCCATCGCCCTCGACATGGAGCCGGGTACCTATCAGGTAGTCACTTGGGCCGGGCTGGACAAGGGCAGTTACGCATGGAACGACCCTGCCGAGACGTCGCAGGCTGTCGAGAGGGCGCAAGACGTCAAGGTACGTACCTTGCGCGAGGCCAATACGACACAGCCCAACGAGCTGCACCCGCTTTGGCATAGCCTCGATACCTTCACCGTGACGCGCGACATGCCCGAGGAGAAGGTGATCAGCCTCGCCAAGAATACCAACAAGCTGCGGGTCGTGCTGCAAAACGTGATGGGTGAGGACATGGATGTGAACAACTTCTCCTTCCGGATCGTGGCCGACAACGGGTATATGGATTACGACAATTCCCTGCTGCAAGATCCCACCATCCACTACCTGCCTTATTATACGGAGAACGTGGAGTTGGGAGCCGACCCGCCCCCCGGCGCTACCGTGGGCGGGCAATACGTGGCCGTGGCCGAGATGAACACCATGCGCCTGATGGCGGGCCGCAACTACCGTCTCATCATCCGTCACCACGGATGGGAGAAGGATGTGCTGAACGTGAACCTCAACGATTACCTCCTGCTCACCAAGATGGAGGGGCACCGTATCTCCCCGCAGGAGTATCTGGACCGGCAGGACGAGTATTCTATCATCTTCTTCCTTACACCGAAGGTATGCCCCGATTGTCCGGATAAGCCTACGCCTCCGGATCCTCCGGGACCTGATAATCCTGACAATCCTGACAATCCGGATAACCCGGATGGTCCTGATCCGGAAGACCCTACGATCGTGGGGTACGCCTGCTTCAAGATACAGGTGAAGGATTGGGTGATTCGTATCAACGATGGCATATTGTAAACAGAGATTTATTAAATATCGCTAATGATGAGACGCTATACCATATATAACCGATTGACGGCGGTCGCCGCTGGTCTTTGCCTCTGTTGGCTTTTTATGGCTTGTGGTGAAGACCGGGGGGGCGATCTCCCGGATGACGACCCGAACCATTGTGTTGTAACTATCACTTTGCGGACATCCCGTTCGGTACGCCCGCCGCAGACGAAGGCCGGAGGGATGATGACGAAGGCGGATGAAACTACTGAGACGGATTTCTGGGCAAAAGATGAAGAATACGAGCGAGACATCACGAACTGGCTGGTGGTGGCCTATGATGAGAATGCGGATTTGGCCGGATATATATCCGGCAAAGATGGAACATGGACTCCGGATATCAGTAATGAGGATTCTCGTACTACGGTGGAGATGAAACTACCCTTTGGCACATACCATTTTTATGCGTTCGCCAATTTACAATCGTTGGAAGACGGTACATCGTTGTATCAAAAAATTACCGAAGCCCATTCCTTGGCGGAACTGTCGGAGGTGAAGATATTGGACTCGGGAACGAGTATTGATACAAGGAATGAGGAGAAAAAAGGTAAATTCGGAGGCGAGGAAGCGTCTCGAAAGCGTATTCCTATGAGCAGCTACGCCCAAAAGCATACGGTATTGCCCGCTCCGGCAGAGAACAAATTCGAGATTCCCTTGATCCGCATGATCGGCAAGGTGCAAGTGGAGATAACCAATAACTTAGATAAATCCATAACCGTAAACCAATTGGACATCATGAACCTCCGCAAGGGAAGCCTGCCGATCTGGCTCTTGCCTTGGGGAAATGAGAATTATTTGGAGTTTAAGGATAACAAGGACTTGGAAGAGCCTTTGGCTCCATCTTTTCCGAAAGATGCGAATCCTCCTGTAGTAAGTCTAGAGGATCTTTATACTGAATCTATCAAACCCGGTGATAATGAAAAAGAAATACAAGCCAAACCTGTGGACGGCGAGAACGGTAGTAAACGAGCTTATATTCGCTACATTCCTGAGACCAATGCAGCCGTCGGAGAGAACGGCGGTGGCATCCACCTCGGTGTAGAGATCGAAGGCCGCCCTCGTACGGAGCACCTCACGGGCTTCGACTTCGTACGCCGCAATGACCTGCTGGTCATCCCTGTCTTGATAACCAACATCACGACGAATTTGGAAGTAGCCGAGCAACGCCTCCCCATCGGGGTCTACCCGACCGCCTTGGTCTATGGTGAGAAGACGGGCGTGCAAATACTGACGCCTGTTGAGCATACCTTGCAAGCCGCCGGCGACTTGTCGATCCGTTTCGAGATATCTAGCATAGAAGGCGTGACAGGAGATTTCACGATCAAAGGTCTCCCGCAGGAGGGAACGGTTACGGAAACAGCGAAAATCAGTTCGATCCAAGTAAAAAGCGACGAGAAACGTCTCATTACGGCCGTAAACGGAGAGGATTGTGACAAGAAACAGCGTTTCTACCTTCCCGAGGCTTCGATCAAGGAAGGAAAGAAAGGTTCCTTCACGATCCGCACTCGGGAACTGGGTGGAAACGTGGATGCTACAGTCATCCTCACGCTCATTATAAACTATTATGTGGGTCAGGAGAAGCAAGAGATGCAAATCCCCTACACCATCAAGATCAGAAACTACAAATAACAACCATAATATAACAACAATAAACTAAAAAAGGAGGACCTGACGGATGAAACCATCAATCAACCTACGATATAAATCCTTGTTATTAACTTGCTTGTTAATTTTTTCCGCTGGTGTGGCTGTGCCGGCGTGGGGGCAGACGTACACGATCAATTATAAGAATGGTTCACCCCAAACCGGTATTACCGAACGTGTGGATACGGTGTATGTGGCAGATGGGGAAGAGAGGGAGTTGTTTATTCCTGAGTTGAGGAATAATGATGGCTTTTATAATGCGAACTATCGGTGGTATGTACGTTGGTATCAGCTTAATGAAGGTAATTTAAGTTGCGAAAATATAAAAGGTAAGGCTATAAATCCTAAGTTAGATGGTTCTTTTGTACAGGGTGGTGCCTTACAGGATCTTATAAATCTCTATCCAAGCTCGTTGAGAGACGCAGGTACTTCTTTATTTTTTTATAAAGACTTTTATAAGATAGAAGGTACAACTGCTATAAATAGCTCTGTCCCTCTCGGAGCCTCTACGGTTGAATATTCAGCGGTGAATGTAAAAGAAGATCTTGTTGTTTGTGATGTGAGTTTAAATAACAATTATAAGGTGGATGGGACTACATTCACTGAACCTACTTTGTCCATACGTTATAAATTTGTGATTCGTCCGGCAAGCGAAATTGCGAATCGCATAAAAGATTCTAAAGCGGATGAAACCACTCCTTTTATGGATGAAACCATATATGTCCCTGTCTCTTATACACATCTGACGCTGCCGACGAAGGCTTAGGTG
>OJQK01000126.1_pt1 | contig 55589 bp, 50 predicted proteins | sample 1598741 | NCBI WGS metagenome assembly OJQK01 (sample SAMN03922511, study PRJEB24848) | human gut metagenome | isolation source: stool sample | host: Homo sapiens | place: Germany | collected 2010-02 | reverse complement strand
ACCGATGAGTTTTCTAGAGATAAATAATGCGTGACACAGTTTATTTTACACTACCCAGTAATGAAAGAACCGCAAAGTGAATTCAGTTAAAAAGTTTACTCTATTTTACTTATTCAAAATCTGAATTGTATTCCTCTGCTATTGCATCACTTGTCATTATCTCTCAAATAGTTTAATGACAAAACGTATATCTGTTTTTCCGATTTATCATCAAACGGTTCTTCTTCAAAACCTCCAAACTTGTGAACAATACCAAACCCAGCTTGCTCCAGATATGAATCCAATTCTTGAGGGAAAAACAATCGCATATCCAAATTTTGGGTTGAATGAAACTCTTCGTTTATAAAATAGTACCACTCAATTCGGTTGATTTGGGTTGCACACTCGTAACGCATGGTTTGTTTTATTAAAACTTCTCGGCCATCGTCCGTTGTGTATTCGGCAATCATGGCTTGGCCTTTTTCGTTCTCGACAATATACTGAATGTTGGGATTAAAGCAATCCAACAGAAATAGCCCTCCTTCTTTGAGATGGTTCCTAACACATGCTAACGCCTTAAACAGATCTTCGTTTCGATATAAATGGTGGATTGAGTTAAACGGAATAAAGATAAAGTCGAATTTCTCTTGCAAGTCCAGTGTTCTAATATCCGCTTCAATGAAATTAATCTCTAATCCTGCTTCGGTAGCTTTCCACTTTGCTTGCTCAAGCATTGACGGAGTGTAATCTACGCCACAAATATTATATCCCTCCTGTGCAATTGGAATAGTGAGCCTACCCGTACCACAGCAGAGTTCAAGTATTCGAGCCTCTTTGTTGGTAGGAAGCCACTTTTTATAGAATTGCAAATCTGAGAGAAAGGTATTCAATCTATCGTAAATATTTGCGTCGTATATCAACTCGCCGACTTTATAATCTGTTTTCATTTTAGAAATTTATATAGATAGTAAAGTATTGTATCGTGTTGTTCTCTTTTTCCTTTGTTATCCATATCCCCATGTTTAATATCATCTAATTGAATAACTGAGATATGATACTTTTGTTGTTCTTCTACTGTCGGAATTACATTTTCGTCTGCTCCGTAGTCTGAACCTCTCAACGTATAAACTTTAGGAGAACTGCATCGTGGCATTACCATTCTTCTGTGATCTAAAGATATAATCTTTTGAGCCATCGTTGGATGTTTGGCTGCAAATAACATTGCCATATCTCCACCGTTGGAATGTCCCATAATAGTAATGTTATTCCAACTCAGTTTGGGCTTGAATTTCTTAAACTCTTTGATGGTAAACAATATATTCTCAACACCTCTTTCCCAGTTGGGCATTCGTGTTTTCATAAAGTTGCCACTCATCGCTAACGGCAGGTCATTTGGCAATTCATGCTGAATACTTATCACGTAATAACCTTTCATAGCTAATGGCTTTGTTAAGCATGAGTATGATATATACGAATCAGGAGCATTTTGTCCATATCCATGATTGAATATAATGACCGGAGTATGTTTGTTTACGTGTTTTGGTTCATATATAGCAATTGGAACAATGCGCTCTCTTTGTGCATCATATAAATTTACTGTATATTCAGTTTGCGCAAATAGCCGTAAAGTGCAAAACAAGAATCCTATGAGGAGTATGTTCCTATTTTTCATTTTGTTCTTTTAATCTTTATACTGTTCGTTGATTATACTGTTTTAAAAATTCCATTTCACCGGCTTGTTTTAATAGTTTTTGATTGGCAACAAAGTCTTGTCCATATTTCAGCCATCGTTTTGCGAAACTTTTAAATTTTGCACATGGAAAGGCTTTACATTGATAACAATGAGTGATTCCTTTTTCGGTACAACAAAGATGAAATGTTTTACATCTCTCACACCTTTCTTTGTTTTGCTCAGCGCCTAAACAGGGTTTCTTGTCTCGCGTATAAGTGGGACAACCACCACAAAATACACCGCAGGCAGGAACACGACTGTAATAGGTTTTTATAATGATGCTCTCTGGAATATTCCGTTTAAAATATACCATATCTTTCAGCAACACCCCATCTTCAAACATCTGATGATCGTAGTTGTCAGTGAAGAAGTTTTCTATTCGATGTGAATATTCAAATCCACAACTTTTATAGAAGCTAACAGAACTTGGCACATCACCCGTGCCAACTATCATCTGGGTGTACTTTCCAGCATAGTGCTTAACTAAATAATTTATCAGCCTCTTATCGTATCCCTGTCGTTGTGATTCGGAAGTCACTGCAATATTCTTGAGTTCGCAAATTCCGTTCGTTTCATCTGCGACGACACAAATAGCCTTTACACCATTGTCATTAAGCACAAACATGTCTCCACGCTCTAAGTAACGGTCGATCATAGATTCCTGCTCGTCAGCAAGTAGCAATAGGTCTATGTATTGTTTCTTGTTTTCTGTTAGTAGAATTATATCCATTTTTATTCGCTACATTATAATAGCACTGATATGTTTTCCATCGGGTGCAGTTGTTGCAAATTTTGCAATAACTAGCTTTGTACCCAGTACATCCTTTAAAAATATATTTCAATTGTTTGAGCTTTCGTTGCAACTTCTATGGTTACTCTACAACCTCCCAATGCCCCGATTTATTAGAACCAACACGCTTAATTAAGCCTTTCTCTTTCAATGTAGCCATGATACGTTCACCCTGCCGTAAGGATACCGAGAGCGATTCTGCCACCTCTTTTGCAGTTATCCGATTATTAATTCGAATAAGTTCTAATGTGCGCTGTTCGTTTATACCGACATTTATACCGACATCGACACGAGGCTCTAAACCTTCATCTTCTATGGAAGCCTGATAATTACGAATTGTCTGCTCCAAGTTGCGTATATGTTCATCAAACATAAAGTTGTGAAATAGCTCTATATCATCGTTTTCACGAGTAGTGATAAGAGCCTCAATATATTCGGCTTTACGGTCTTTGTTGATATTGGTGGGGATGAGCCTAAATTCAAACTGCAATTGATTCATAAGCAAACGAGACATTCTGCCGTTACCGTCAGCCCAAGGGTGGATAGTTACTAAATGAAAATGTGCATCGAAGCTCAATTTGTAGCATTCTATAATATTTGCCTTTGAAAGAGCCTTGCGTCTTTGATTTATATTTTTGCAGAGTTCCGATAACTTTATTAGCACCTTAGAGTAGTTCATATAAGAACGTCCTCCGGTGCCTGCCGTGACATTCAGTAAATGTAGATCTCCATTTGCAGACGAAAATTCCCCCAAGGCAGTTTGATAGGTTGTTCCTGTATTCTTCAAAACCACAGAAGATAGCTTCTTAAGCATTTCAACAGTAATATCACTATGGCTCTTTGCAAAAGCAATAGATTGCTCGTATGCTGCTTTCAGGTCTAAGTTCATTAACTGTTCGGTCATTGAACGATCTTTTGCGCTGATGCCCTCATCGAATAAAAGTTGGTTTTCTATTTCGGTGACGGTAGAACCCTCAATAGCTGTTGAATGGGTAATAATAGAGTAGAGATAGAATTTATTGTAATCTATCTGTTGATTTATACCCAGTTCTTTGAACTGGGTTAATAGAGATAATAACTTTTTCTCTCTGTTCATTATTCCATAAATTATTACTTAATGTTAATTCAAGATAGATTTTCCTCTTCTATATTCAACCCCAACTGCATAGCCGACTCCTTTACTACTTTGTAAACCTGTGCTGACTCATCCAATGGATTTAAACTTGTGGTTTTAGCCTTAAAAGATATTTCTATTTCCAAACCATTATTTTTGAGAGGAACAACAAAGCTGGAGAATAAATCAGTCCAGCGTTCAACTGGTACTTTCCCAGATACTTTGATGGACTTGAATTTCCGTATCTCATCAACAGATTGGGAGGAGTCCGTTTGCTCTGATTTCTCTTCGGCTGCTGAATTCCATCCAACAGGTTGTTCTTCGGTAGAACTTTCTTCAGGCTCTTGTTGATTATTAATAGATTTATCAACTAACCAATATTGCGGATCGGTAACATCTAAGAATGGAACAGATTCATGATGATAAATGCGATTGTAGTTTCCTTGTTCACCACAAGCTACATTAAAATCACCATTCTCGCAATACCTTTGAATACTTTGACTGACAGTTTCCACTCCACAAATCATGGGTTTGTCATCAAAGCGTAGAAAGGCCTCATATAAGTCGTTAACTTGTATGGGTTGCTCTATTGTAGGGTATAAGCCACTGCTGCGTAGAGTTCCTAGGCCAATTGACTTTTCAAGTAGCCATTCTTCTTCTTTTATATTGTTAAAAAGATTGCTACTTAGTTGCGTGTTAAAATCTTGCGCAAAATCTTTAATCTCAATTTTCTCTAATCCCTCGCTTACAGAGTATTTACATACAATATTATAAGCTGCAATAAGTAAAGTATTTGCTTGTTTATCGTATTCGGCTTTGCGCTCTAAAATATCTTTCTTCTGTTCTGGTTCTATCTGCCCACTATATTCAGCTTGTATTTTCGCACAAGCCAAATACTCAAGTAGCTTACTATGTAGCATACCTAAACCTATTTCAGAGCATGCCAAATATAATATAGTATTCCTATATATGCGACTACTATTGCCTTTATTTTGAGCTATTTGCTCAATTTGCTTTTTGGTTTTGGTATTTATACTTCCTGGCTGTGTTGCATACTCAGGACCGAGTATCACCAACGTAAGATTTTTCTGTTCAGGAATATCATTGGCTGGATTAACCAGCACCTTTATTTTTGATATGTTACGGGTTTGTGCATTTAGCCGATTGATGATTTCTCCCGAAATATCCGCTTGGCCTATTTCTGCTTTAGCCTGATTTACCAAAATATTGATATTAGGTTTGGATTGAAACCAATAACTGCGTGAGCCAACATTAGTGGAATAGAGATAATGAGCTACTTGTTCCAATTTGTTTAATGCACTATTTACTTCACTATGATTGAATGCACTAGGTTTCAAAATACATAGTTTTAGTTCTTCAATAGTCAATCCTTTGTTTTGTAAATTACCCAATGAAGCCATTAATATGGTGGTGGCTATACCTTGGGTCAAGTTATATTTACCGATATTGTTGTTAGGATCTTCATTATCTATTTTATAAGCATTGCTTGAGGTACCTATGACATCAGCATGAATCACTGTTTCCCACTGACTTCCCATCAGACTGGTTATAGTACCTGTCAATGTTGGCAGATTACTAAGGTTGACGTCTGAGGTATGGATTAATGCCTGGGTACCAGTTAATGATCCCCGTCGTGTCCACAAATCCTTCACGATGGATGCTAATAATCGTAATACTCCACGAGTACGCTGGAAACGAGAATCCTGTCCCCATTTTAAACGAAACATATCAATCAATTCTGGATGGAAGGGATAAGATTTGCGCATCTTGTTAATATATTCCATGCGGTCGGCTTGATTGGGTAAATCGGAACGTCGATTATGATATGTATTCTTGTAACGGTTTAAAACAAGCTCTATCACTTGTGGATTCCCAATATTGTCGAATAAACGACGGCGAACGACTTCAAATATTTCTTCATCTTCGACGGGTTTGATACTTGTTCCAACCCGGACAATACGATTTTCTAAGGCAGTCAGTATCTGTTGACCGATAGCCGATGAAGCAACTTCCGTTGCGCTAGCGGGTAATGTGGCAATTAATACGCAGCGAGGTACGGAAGATACCACCTCGGTCAGTGTTTGCATAAAACCAATAGTCTGATCGGATAGACTTCCTTTTCCTATCATGACTGCCGATGCTTTATTACAATAGTCTGCTAACTCATCAATTAGTATAAGAGCAGGGGCTGACTTTTCCAAAATGGGTCGAAATAAATTGGCTGCCGGCGAAATCCGTTCTATGTCATTCTTTTTAATTAAGTTGTATCCTTCTAAACCTCCTAATTGATAAGCTAGTTCTCCCCATAAGGTATTAATGGTGATTCCATCATCGGTGGTTCTGCCTTGTGATACATCAGTGGTATTATTGGTAAACACTGCTACTTGTGCATTCTCAAACTGAGGAGCTACTTTACTGTCTAAAATATGTTGAGTATAAGCTGAAGAGAGCAGAGATTTTCCAGTTTTTGTAATGTGGTATAAAGAGATCAGCGTATGCGTTTTACCGCCTCCGAATCCAGTCTGTAAAGAGATAACCCGATTATCGGTTTCTTCACCGTTCAACGCGCGGACAACTCGGTTAGCTATATCGCGCAATCCAGCTGTGATATAGGTCTTTTCAAAAAACATGGTCGGATTGCTATACACCTCTTGTCCGATGCCCATAGCCACTTCGCTAAGGTTTGCTGCAAAAACAGATTCATCCAGTGAACCGTTGCGGATGTCATAATGAGGATATACATTCGTATACCAGGCCGGTAGAGGGGAGTCTTCGGAGAACGAAACTGTAGAAGAAGCTTCTGTGGTGACAGGTGTCTCTATTTGAATAGTAGGTTCATTTCCTCTATTTTTTATTGTATCTATTTCTGTCACTAAATCAGGCATCTGAAGTAATTTAGCTACTAGTTTCATAGTGCCAAAAGCTCTATCTATCTCGTCTTCATCCAATGGCTGATAGTGGTTGCATTTATTACGTACTTCTTGTATCTCTTGCAGATAGCTAATAAGTTTATTTGCCTCCTTGCTACTCCCTAATTCATCGGTTAGTTCTTGCTTAAAGGCAATGGCAAAGCTTGAGAGATTGCTATAATCTACCAGTTGCTTACGGTCACTATCTGCGGATAGCGACTGAACAGCTTTATTCCAGGTGTTTTGTTTGTCCGGTTTAAGCCGTGCAAAGAATACGCCTTCCCAAGGTTCATTCTTAAATTTCTCCAGTAAGAACCCCACGACGAATGGACGCATGGCTTCAATAAAAATACTGAGTGCTTTGGATAAATTATCATTCATAATCATTCTGTATTTATTAAAATCCTAAATTCATTTGTGTAGCCTGACCAGTTATATCCTTCTGGCAAGACTGTATTAACTCCTCACTATTGGCAAGCAGCTCATTTACTTGTTTCAGGTCATCTCCATCGGGTAGTAACTCTTTCAGGGAGGCCAATACACGCCAAAAACTATTATTAGCTTCAGAACCAACCAGCTTAATAAGACGCAATAGTTTAGGGCGATTTTCTTTTGACCATAACATCATCGCTTGTTGTACTTGGTCTATTAATGGATCACTGATGTTAGTGCCTTGTACTTCGCCTGTAATTCGTTCTGTGTAGGAGGCCAAATGCTGCTTATTTCCATCTTTAATAAGTAAATGATGATGGAATATGTCGCTAACATCTATATTCATGCCGATGCGTGTGAATTTTGCAGCATCATCAAAATCAGTTTCTCCCATACCGTTCATTTGCAACCAGCCAATGTAGAATTTGGTATATTCATCTCCTTCAAAACCTCTGAGCAAAGCATTGAAAGCTGCTGTTTTTGCCAGTTCTAAAAGTTCCGCTACAGTCACTTCGCTTCCATCAGCTTTCTCTACTTTTTCATATTTGCCGAATTCACTTACTGCTTGTCCAAAGCATGCGGTTAATAGATCGGCACCACGAAAACCTAATCCATAAAGTTTTTCTACTTCTGTATTAACTTTTTCTTCAATGGCTCGTTTCACTTGTTTGAAACTGCCATAGCCTAAGCGCTCGGAGGGGCGACAGGAAACGGTAACGGAAGACTCAAGAGCAGCACTTGCCAGTCCCAAACTTCTATTTGCCATTTCTGTATCCATAGGCCAGCTACCTGTAATGTTCATGCGGGCACTTAGAATAGAATTACACAACGTGGTCCATGCTTCTGTTGTTTGGTGGGCAAACATTATACTGACAATATCAGACGTTTGTTGTTCTATTGCATCAAATATATCTGTGAGTTTCTTTTCAAAGTATAATTTAGCTTCTTGTTCGCTATTGTTATGATGATGTTTTAGTGCAGTACACTCCTCTGATTTAGGTGTTTGTGGTGTTGAAAAGTTTAATGAATATGTGTCATTTAATGTTCGCTTTAACCAAACGTAGAAAAAGTCTGATATATCCGCATAGGCAATCGCATCATAATATGGAGGGTCTGTAATCACAGCTGTCAGTTTTTTTTCTCCAAATTGTTTTTTTTCTCCACTGGAAGCATTTTTTAATATAGTCTCAAAAGAAGAATTACTTTCTGATTCTATATATCGCAGTATCCATTCGAGTTGGTTTGTTGCGCTGCCAGAACTACTACAAAAAGGATTGGATTCCGGATAGTCGAAAACCATAGCAATAGCTTGTCTGCTGAATGGATGCTCAATAGTTTCACGCCCGTTATGCCATCTTCCCAATGAAGTATTAGCCACAGCAATTCGATCAATCCAGATTGCTAAGTAAGTGTAAAGAGCTTGAGTATATTGCGTTGGTTCTATTTTCTTTTTTAAAAGAGAGAAGCTTTTTGTAAATGCCTGGAGCATGAATAGTTGACGGTCAGAGAACATGTCGCCATAAATTTCTATTCCCCATCCTGGAGTGTTGAAATTTCTATTATTTTCAACAGCCATTCTATCTGTAGGCTTATCTATATTTTTAGATTGTGGCTTAATGTATTCATTTTTGGTTGGCGATCTGTATAGCTTTCCTCTATTTGTTTCAGAAATGATTGCTAATAATACTTCTTTAGATGTTTTTGCCTTAAACTGTAGTTTTACCTGATTTACAGTTGTAATGCTTCCACAACAAGGACAAGTCATATTTCCCCGATTATTCCATCCACTTTTTATAGGACACATCCCTTCCTTAATTTCGAATTGAATATCTGTCCCATTAATGACAGGATTCAAATACACCTTCTTTGATGAAGTATTCGCCAAATAGAATTGCTTTAATAAAGGAACTTCCGCTTTACAGCTTGGATTAGAGCAAGTAGCAGTTCTTGCCCAATAGTAAGCGATTGGTTTGTTCCCATTTTCATCGGCAGGATATAAATACCCTACTTCCTTCTCTGTCATAGCCAACAGTTGTTTGGCATAGTATTCCACATCAAAAGAAAGTCTGTTGGGAATATCTATAATGCCGTTGCAGATAGAAATACCTTTGGTAATGAGTATATCTATACCTTCTTTTCCGTAAATACGACGAAACTCCTCTTCTGTATATCGTATGGGCTTCCCATATTTCTGTGGAAACTCTACACTTCCTTTTTCAATGATATGGGCAACCGGATTAATATCATTGCCATAACTACGACATCCCAAACGCGCTGTCTCTAAGGGTATAGCACCTCCACCTGCAAATGGATCGAACACACTTGGCATCTGCTTTTGAAAACAATCAATTGCAGTTTTCAGTGCAGCCTCCTTTTCTTTTATAATATCAGTTTCCAAATGACGGTCTATGCAAGTATAGAGATTGTTTTCTGCTTCTTCAATAGCTTGATAGGCTGCATCAAATGACTGACTTAATGAAATAAAAGAAGCATCAGGATTCTGTTCTGCATTGTATGCAACCCAAATTAACTTTCTTGCTTTTGCTAGAACAGCTTTATCGTTCTTACTTTCCCATTTTATCAGGCAACCTTCACTTAACTGTTCTTTCGAAGCTGTACTTTTGCTTTTCAACATATTAGCCTGACAGACTGGAGAAAACTTTCCTATAAACATCAGCAAACGATTGCGCAGATTGTCCGGCATTGGATCATATATCGCCGTATATGGAATATCCGGATAAGGTACATAAAGTGGATCGTTACTTAACAACTCCTGTATAGCATCTTTAAAAGCCAGCGGACATTGCTCATCCAATGGGTCTGGTACCAGACTGGCAAAGATTACAGCCCTGCACACAGGAAGTGGACGGCGTGCCCACCATAAATGTAAAGTAGAAATATGGCCGTGACGAATAGATTTATCACGTACACTCTCAGCCGATATTTCCTTAATCGGCATAGCTACTTCTATCAGTTTTTTTGCTTTTGTCATATTTATGTTTTCCTTATTTTTCAGTTTTATTTCTCCATTCATCCAGTGGCAGATAGTATTGTACTCCTTTGTCTTTCCGCTCAAAGATGAGCTTCTTGGCTGGGTTTTGAATACGGTGCAATTGTGGTTTAGATTTGCAATTCACTACAATATAAAGCCATGCACTGTTTCCCAGTTGTGCCAACCGGTTCATTTCATTCTCCGACAGCATAACCCCATCAATCCCTGAACGACCTTTGACCTCAATATATCGTTTAATATCTAACTTGTTAACGCTTCGGATATCATATCCTAAGTTTTGGCTGGAAACATCTTCCGCTTGCCATTCATTGGCAGCCTCATATTCGATAGCTATATTCATGGCTATGGCTTCTACTTCATCGTCTCTTTTCATGCCGTAATGTTGCTCATACTCCATTTGGCTGAGGGGGACGACATAGGCACATCCCAATATTTCCGGAGCTTTGGGATTTATTTGAACCATTTGCTCCATTTCGCGGATGCGTTCATCTTTTTTGCGGAGTAGTTCTGCTTTTCGTTCCATCTTATGCAATAACTTTTCCTGTATTTTTACATCTCCCAATAAAACCTTACCTTGCAATTCATTAATTTCTATGTCTAAATCCATGATAATCTGACTGAATGCAGTCTGCAAATATTCTTTTCGCTTTGCGGCATCTGCTTCTACAATCTCCTGTGTAGAGGTGAATAGAGGTAAGGTGATATTCTCGAATGCCCATTCGGTGACTTCTTCGTTACCTATAACAGCAGGAGGAGTGATTTGCTTGGCAAATTGAAGGGGTGCATGCAGATCCAGAAACTTGGCCGGTGAAGTTGCATGAAATACTCCATTATTAGTTTGATAAACAAAACTAAGCTGTTCATTTGCTATACTGTCGTCTCCTTTATTGGGACGATTGTCTGTGATTTGATTTTTAACATAAAAAGCAAAATAGTCTTCAGTATCTTCCGGTGAAACGAGAATCGTACCTTTCAGCATTTCGTCTCTGAAAGAATCGCGCACACAATCAATGAGTGCATCAAACAAAGCGTTACCCGGATTGATATAGTGTACCTTACCCAATATGGCATTGGTATTCTGATAGTCGAGAAATATATGTTTATCGAAACAGAACAATAATTTATTGATATTCTCAGCGTAGATGTTATAATCATCTTTTAGACGTTTGGAAAGTACATCCGGAATGTTTTCCATTTGATAAATTCCGTCTTGTATCATCCTGTATTTTCCTCCTAAATAGCTGAAAGTTCTTTCAAAAAAGAAACGAATATAAATCGGTTGCAATCGTTTCTCGTCAGAATGTTCTTTGAGAATACGGGCATCTTTATAATCGACTTCACTATGGGCGATTACTTTTTGTTGTTCTTCTATCTTATTCCGGAATACTTTCTCAATGATGATTTCATCCTGTTCTATAAACTGATCAAAAGAAGATTCTTTTCCATCAAAAACGGAAGTTATAATAGCATCCAGACTAACATCCTTCAGTACATCTTGAATAACATCATAAACGCGGTCATCACCCATGCTTTGACGAATAATATCCAGCTTTATCAGTAAACGAGACAATACTTGCCCTTCCCGTGTGTTGTCCGCCACCATATTGAAGACCAGTACATCATTTTTCTGTCCATAGCGGTGGATACGTCCCATGCGTTGCTCTAAGCGATTAGGGTTCCAGGGGATATCCCAATTTATTAGTAATCTACAAAATTGAAGATTGATACCTTCGCCGGCAGCATCGGTTGCAATGAGTATTTGGGTTTCGGGAGACATGAAATCCCATTGTGCCTGACGGCGTTCATCAACAGATAAGCCTCCATGAATGACTGCTACTTTATAGCCGTTATTGCTTAGGCGTTCTCTCAAATAGAGCAATGTGTCCTTGTGCTCTGTGAAAATAACGAGTTTTTCGCCATTGATAACTCCTTGGCTTTTCAAGAGTTCTTTTAGCTCAATGTATTTCTTTTCTTCTTGATTTTGATTGTATAGGCTGTTTGCCATCTCATACAGACGTTTCACTTCTTGAGCTTCGGTCTGTATCTCTGCTAAACTTTTTGAAGTGGTGAACAATTTAAATTTTCGAGGGTCAGATAGGATACCATCCAATGCATCTCGTTCATCGTCCTCCAGGTCATCGTATTGGTCGATGCTATCCACATCAAGTTCTTCTAACTTCTGGCGTTGTTTCCATATATTAGGATTCTTGCCTACTTCATCTACTATGCCTTGTAACGCAATCCAACGTTTGTATAATGTGTTTTTGATGGCAAAAATAGAACTGACTAACCGTCGTTGCATTACAGCCAAAGCCAAAGATACATGGATGTTCCTTGTTTCGGCTGCTTCTTCTTTCTGCTTGGTCAAATAGTTGGTAACATTGTCATAAAGTCGCTTTTCTTCAGGTGTCAATTGAAAAGATACTGTTCTGGTATACCGATTTTTGTATAGATTGTTACCATTCCAGTCTTTCATGTCCTCTTTTAATCGGCGTATGAAAAACTTATTCAGCCCATCTTTACTTAATTCTTTCACTCTGTCGGCAGCAATATCCTCTGTTGCAAAAATATCTTCGTCTAATAATTGGAGAAGTTTCTTGAACGTATCAGTTCTTCCTCTATGTGGGGTAGCTGTCAACAACAAGATGTGCTCACATTGTTGCGAAAGTAAGTGAGCAGCTTCATATCGTTTTGATTTATATGTTTTTTGTCCGTATTCATAAGCCGATAGTTTATGAGCCTCATCAAAGATAACCATATCCCAATTCGTGTTGCTGACAATGTTCAACACATCCTCTCGGCAAATGAAATCAATAGAGGCTACCACTTTATTTGCTGAGCGAAAAATGGTAGGGTCAGCATTAAAAATACTTCTATTGACAAGCGTAAACGGAATATTAAATTTTACTCCCATTTCATCTTCTTGCCATTGTTTGGTCAAGCCGCCTGGTGTGATAATAAGTATGCGCTCAATGATCTTTCGCATCAATAGCTCCTTCAATAATAAGCCTGCCATAATTGTTTTTCCTGCACCTGTATCATCTGCCAGCAAAAAACGTATTTTAGGTTGGGGAAGCAAAAATTTGTATACAGCTTCTACTTGGTGGGGTAGTGGATCTACAACACTACAATTGATGGCAAATAGAGGATCAAATTGATAAGCGGAGTTTATTCGTTCTGCTTCTGCAAATAATACAAATTTACCGGGATCGCCCTTGAAATTGAACTCTCCATCAGATGTCAATACTTCTAAAGAACTGAACTGTTCTTCTGTAATTACCTTGGAACTGCTTTTGTTCGTATTTACTCCTGTAAATTTGAGCGAATACATAGTTCCTAATTTCTGTATTTTGTTAACAACAACAGCTTCTGTTGGTATTAGATTCTTTATTATATTTCCGACTTCAATCATTGTTAGAGGATTTTATAAGATCTTTTACGTCCATTTGAAGGACTTCTGCTATCTGAAATAAAACTTCCAAACTGGGCTGTCTTCTATTGCAAACATAAGAATTGACAATACAGAAACTTTTTCCAAGTTTTTCTGCCAGCCAGGTTTGTTTGATACCTTTTTCTTCAAGCACTTCTTTTATCCGATTCATGGGTTTGTCCATCACAAAATTCTTAATTGTTAAACAAAGATATAAAACAATCTGCTATAAAAAGAGAAAAGAGGATGATTATTTCTCTCAAGATGCTAAAAATAGGTAGTGAAGTATCTAATTGTTTTGCTTCTTTTTCCGGCATCACAGGTTTGCTGCTATCTGTTAGGGTTAGAACGCTCTTTATACAAAGATGGAGAATGACAAAAATCTCCATCTTTGCAATGTGTTGATACTCTATTTCTTCTGCTTTATACTTTCAGCTTCTTTGCGAAGTTGTTCGGCTTGTGCCTCTTTGAGGCGGGCTTGTTCGAGGTCACGGGCTCTCTGCTCTACACGTTGTTCGTGATCCTCAATCATTCGACGTATGGAGCGTTGCTTCTGTTTGTCGGGCTCATACTCAAAGATGGTTTCAAGTTTCAGTAGGTTTTCGGATGTGATCTCTCCGAATGCTTTGATGTAGCGGAACTTGATGTCGTTATTACTCAAACGGCTGTTTGCTGAGAATTGATAGACATTGTAGCATACTGAGCTGAATAGTGCCACACCAAGCGAGATCAGTGCGATGACCACCTTTGAGGATTTTAACTCTATGGTGTGCAGATGCTTTTGAACAGGTAGGGGTTTATTCTGCTGTTTTTCTAACTTCTGCCCAAGTTCATCCAATTGCTCTTGGTGCTTTTTGAAACCCTCTTGGATAAGCTCTTTTGTATGAGACGCATGGTTCTCTAACTCTGACAGATCCACTTGTTGTGGTATAATCGGTAGCGCAGGTTGATCGGATTTGGCATTAGCCAGAGATTCAACCAATTTCGAAAGGTTACTAAACTGTTCTGATATTAACTTTTTCAAGTCCTCGAACATGGAGATGATAATTTTTATATCCATAATTTTTTGTTTTAATTTGTTATCTTCTTATTCCTTTTCTCTTTTTCTTTCGTTGCATCTGGCGACGGAAAGCTTCTTCTTCAGGATCGTAGGCCGGGCAGGGAGTGAGCAATCCATCGAATAATCCACCGATGCTGCTTGATAAACTATTCGTATCAGGAGAGGTAAATTCCTGTTGAACTTTCTGGGGCGATGGCTGGATGATTGCTTCTTGCTTCTGATCAGCATGGGCATTCTGCTGCAATGCAAAATTAATCTTTGAGAAGCTGAACTGCTGGTCTACCTTTGAACCATTGAAGTGATAGCCGTTTTTGCTGAACTTGATGCCTTGCGGCTCATTGGTTCCGCTCTTCATCTTAAATTCAACGGCGATGCCTTCTTTATTCAATCGATTTAATAGTTCACGCCAGCTACTGCATTCTGGAAGAGCTGTCTTTAGGGCATTGTAAATCTCATACTTGGTTTTATCAGGCTCTTTCAACCGGTGCTGTTTTACTTGCTCTTTGCCACTTGCGAAGTACAGACCGTATTGGGCCGTCAGCTCTTTACAAATTTTTTCGCTGCGGATGCGGTCATTCTTATCTGAGATGGTGCGTCCGTTGTTATCCACCCGATTGAATGCGATATGCAAATGTGGGTGTTCCTTGTCATGGTGTCGACCAATGATGTACTGCGTGTTGACTATTCCCATCCGGTCCATATAATCGTGTGCGATGCGAGCCATTACTTCATTAGAGAGTTTGTCTCGGTCTTGTGCCGAAAAATCCAAAGAGATATGCCCGACAGGTTTACTTACTCGTGAGTTTAGTTCTCGTTGTGCCTCGAAACTCTGGGCTATAGAGTCCAAATTCTTTAGCCGTACACCATCTGCTGCCAATAGATTGGTTTGCTTTTCGGGATCGAGAATGTATTTTACCACACCACTAAACGAGGTGCCTTTTACTATTTTCGCTATCATTGTTGTATCTGGTTTAACAGGTTGTCAATCTTGTCGGCTAAGAATAGATATTCCATGCGTGCATCCGGATAACCTGCAGCATTTGCCTTGTGTGCGATCTGATTCAGGTTGTTTGCCATACCGGATAGCTTACGGATATGATCCATCCATTCGGGTGAGAGGCGTTGCCTGATTTCTGCCTTCAGAATGATGGCTCGGATAAAATCACAGGGTGAGACTTCGGCTTCCGAAGCTCGTTCCTTGAGGGTGTAATACTCTTCGGTGTTCATCTTTAGATTCACCCGATAAGTTCGTTTTTCGACTAACGATTTGGTGGGTCTTCCACCTTTATTATATGCTTTCATGCGTTCATTTTTTTTAGTTCAATTTGCAGACCATCGGGATTAAAGCAAGGTTTTGGGACGTCCAAAACATAAACTTGCTACCTCAAAATCTACGATTTTCTTTTAAAGCTTGAAGCCTCTTCTTTTTACTGTACTAACAGGGTGAACAGGTTCTTCTATAAGCACTAATCCCAGCTCTTTTATCAGCAGATTAAGAGATGGATTCTTAGCGATCATACCTTGCAAAATGGTTTGCGGTCGTTTCACCTCCAATATGAAGTCGGCAATGTCGAATCCATTTTTCCGTTGTTCCGGGGTAGCGTTCTTCTCCAAATAGTCGAAGAGTTTGACGGTAATTCCCATTCGCTGCATTGTGGAAATTCGGGCCGCCCAATCATCGGTGGCTCCCAAATCGGGAAAGAGCACGACGTTCCTGCCTTTGAGCACGCTGAGATTCTCCTCTCGGAAACAGCCGTTCTTCCCACCCGAAGCGATCCACAAATATTGTGGTAGATAGGAGCTGGCGATCAGGGCACTCTTTTCGCTTTCGACAATAGCCGCCGACTTTGTGCTGTCTTTGGCCAATAGGTGTTCACCAAAGAAGCATTGCTTGAGAGTAAACCCATCCTTATGAATAAGGGAGTGTACCCACGTAATGTGATTGTGCGGCTCTTTGATGCGTCTGCCATTGGCTGGATTATAAAGCATGATTTTGCTGGTGCGGACTTTGCCCTGTATATCCGTTTGCCAAAATACCGTTGAACCTTGCCAATGGTTGGCTGTTCCTACCCGATAGAGTTTCATTAGTCGCAATGACTCGTCCTCTCCAAACTGAGATAATAAGAACTGGAATAGTTTATTTTCCTTGTAATGACTCATCGACTGTTTTACCAAAGCTTCGTCTATATAGCTTGTTGATGATGGTGGTGGAGTAGGGCGAAACGGACGCTCACGCGCTTGTGTCTGTTCACATTGTTCGGGATTCTGCTCAAAGTATGTTTTGGGTGTGAGGTGGTAACCGCACTTTTGTTCACGGTCGCACCGCCCGACGTATTCGGGAAAGGAGATGGCTCCCTCCGTATCAATATATCGGGAAAAATATCTTTTGTGCTTGCACTCCGGACAGGTGTGTCGAGAGGCAATGCTTTTGTAGGGTTCTAATATAAATCTGTGTGTCATTGATTCTTTTTGTTAGTGCATTTTCGACATTTTCTGCATTTTGGTTTCTCAAAATGTGGATAGTGTGGATAATGCGGTTATACTTTTCTGTATTCTCCATGCCGATCTTTCTGAAAAAGGGTTCCTGTGTGTTTACTCAGGAACTCTTTGAAAGCCCGCTCTTTCATCCCTTGACTGGCGGCTATCTCTATACCTTGTGCAGTGGTGAAGAGTTCGGGGAGTTGAAATAGAACGGATTGTTGCTGTACCGTAAGAGCCGTTTCGTTCATTAGATTTTGCACTCTGGTAGCGGTTTGTTTGAAATATTCCGTTAGCAAAATCGCTCGTCGGACGGTCTCGGTGTCTACCTGTTCCTTGCCACACTCTCCGCAAAGCCAGCGGGTTATCTGTATCAACAAGCAAAAGCGGATGATATAGATTTCCAGTTTACAATATATTCCTAAAAGTATTTCATTACTAAGGTTATCGCACAGGTCTGCATGTTCGTGTTGCCATTTATACAGGAACTTGCGAGCCTCGTCGCTGAAGGTTACGATTGAAGGCTGAATCTCATTGTTCTCATCCAATGCGCACTCGATGTTGATAAGCCTATTTAGTAGTGTATGCCATTGAGATTCCAAGTCGGGAGAAATATCTTTTTCGTTCCATCGAGCTTTTTGCTGGATGGTAGGCATGATAAACAGAATACGGTCGATAAATCCATTGCTCGAACGGTCGCCATGAGCTAAATCACTGAGAATCTTTTTCTGGATGGTGCCAATCACTGGAATGAACGGGCGAGTGATGAAGACGGAGCTTTTAGCATTTTTGCGGTCGGAAATAACAGTCTTTGCACTGAATACCGACAACCAGAACTGCTCCTCTGAACCATTATTATAGCGATTAAAATTCTTGAACCATGCCGAAAGCTCATCCGACCAAAGGCAAAGCCCACGTTTATTCTGTGCATGGATATAACTCAATCCTTCAGGTGTGATGTCTGAAACCAGAAAGCGTTTGCGAATAGGCTCTTGTGGAAACTCCTCTACGCCAGCATCCATACGCTCCTTTTTGCTCATGGATATATCTTGCTCATATTTAGCATACAACTTTCCAAATTCCAGATTCTGCTGATAATCGAAGTTGATAAAGGGCTTCATGGCAAAACTGAGGGGATGGCTTTTGTTAGCACCTGGTCGGCCAACCAATGCAACAAACAGAATGGCACTCTCCACCCAGCCTTGTTTCATTTGAACAAGGTGGGTATTACCTATTCCTGCGGCAATGGCTGTCAGGATAGAGGCAGCCGTGTAGTCAATCGGATAACTTTGACATTCGTACACTTCGTGTATAATCCTCTGAATCATGGATGGAAATATCTCAACCGGGAATTCTGCTTCTGTAAAGGACATATTCATTCCCATTGCCTGATTGATAATTCCTTCGGGAGTTATTGATTTCTCTTTCATAACTCTGACGGATTAAAGGTTAAAACCTGATTTTGGTTTGCGACGTACTCCGTTTTGCATCGAGGCCAGCATCTGGTCGTAGTTCTGCTCAGCCGTGTTCTTTCGTCCGTTTTCGATCCATGCCAGTAGTTCATCCTCATAGAAGTAAAGCTTCTTCCCTTTCTTATAAGAGGGAAGTATCCCTTTACGTACAAGGGCATAAATGGTCGGCTTTGCTTTTTGAATAATACGACAAGCATCGTCAATACCAACCAGCAGATGCTTTTCAGATTGCGGTGCCTGAAGTTCCGATACCAACTGTTTTAACTCTGCGACCTGTTCGGTCAGATAAGTTATCGCCTGCGGTAACTTATCAAAAGTAATTTCGTGTTTACACATAAACTCTTGATTTTAATAGTTCGTGTGCAAAGAAAACAGGTGATTTTACGGTGAAATTAGTCACCAAGCTATAACTGGATAATAACTTATCAGTGGTGATTGTTGCTATATGCCAGCAGGTTACGGCATAAAAAAAGCGACCACGCAAAAGTGATCGCTTGATATAGACTAAGAAATATAATTTATAGCTCCTCTTTGATTTTAATAATGCAAGTGCCTTCGACTCTGAGTTTCCGCTTGATGGTGGAAATTACGCTATCATGTAGATCTTTGGCGAAAACGTGCTTGATGAAAGTTGCTGTCTCAATACCCGATTTCTTAAATTGGTTACCGATATTCCAACCAAAGTGCATCAGGTCAATGGATTTTAGTTTGCTATCAACGGCCACAGGGTTACTTATCTGTTCGCATTCCTGTTCTGTAGCGGATTGGAAAAAGCGGATATGCTTGTAAAGTTGTTGCAAATCCTTCTCGCTCATATACAATGCCATCTCTTGCCCAGTATAAGAGAGCACCCGTTCCAAAGTTTGTACCTGCTCTTGCACAAATTTATGTTGCGCGGCTTGTTTATATTCCCCGTAGTTAAGCACGGTAGGCTCCTTCTGCTCCTGTTCTTGTGGAGCTTCTACAAGCGTTTCCACTACAATTTCAGGCTCTAATTGTGGATGTTTCTTTCTGAAAATTCGCTCTACGACAGGCAAAAGACAATCATTCAATATGGATTGGAAACTAAAATAGAAGCCACCAAGAAAAGGCAAGTCACGAAAAAGACCATAAGAGCTGAGAACTCATCCATTTTGAGTTCTGTTACTGCAAACATACGGGCCAGTACAGCAATACTCAATATTGATGCACATAAGAAAGAATATATAATAATGTAGTCGGTTTTTTTAGTTGTCATATTAATCAATAGTTATCATTTGTGCGCAAATATATACTAATAACTTATTGATTCCAAAATGTTTGTGCAATTGTCCGCATTTGGCGTTGATATGGCTGTGTTTGTCTCCCTTATAAGGTAAATGGCTATCTGTTTTGCCAGAGAATTAGATGTATTCTTTGATTCTGCTTTCAAAGGTATTTCCGAATAAATCCATTTCGCTGTTCGCTATTCCTAATTTAGTTGCCAATGCTTTCCACCCTTTTACGGCTGCTACTACCTCTGAGATAATCTTTGTGGCTACGTCTTGAGGTAACATATAGTCTTCACAAGCATCTGAAAGAATTGCTAAGTCGGCTTTGCTGGAAGAGTTGGAAATAAGTAGGCTCTGATATTCATTCAGCGTTGGATTCATATCGTAAGCAGGCGATAGCGTCCAACCTTTAGCTGTGAGCAGAAACCCGTGGTTGCGGAAGTGATCGTCCGAGTTGCCGATGCAAATGTTAAAAGCTACACGTCGATATAATTCTTGAAGGTTCTTGTTTACCTCCGTACAATTTTGAAGTATGAAGTCTACAATATCCAAGTACCCGTTTCCGGTGCTTGCGTTGGTTCCATCCGAAAGTCCAAGTAAAGTCATCGCAGAAGCAAAATGTATTCGTCTGCCGTCGTCGGTTCTATCAAAGCGACGTGATAAGAGCGTGTGGTACTTGTCGCTTGTAGAAATTACTTGCGTAGAGGCCGCATTGATTCCTGCTTTCTTAGCCAAAAGGTGGCAGAAGTGTTCCCAAAGCCCTGCGTTGTAATCATCTTTGCGAGAGGGGAATTTGGCAACATACAACACTTTGTCCGTATCGACTACACTGGCTTTCGGCCTGGCTCCACCCAATGAAGAGCCGGGTTGTACTAATTGAGTGAGCCACTTTTTATCGGGTAGCTTGTTTCCTTCTTCGCTTTTTTCAATTTCCCTACTGGCATGAATCAATTCACGAATGCTGGTTAATGGTGGGATGCGTAGGGTGTTGCTTGAGTTGATAAAGTCTCCATCGGGTGTCTTTTTGAAGCGAAATCCACCCATGCGCGATGAATCATCAATCCCCAGCAGATAATCAAACGAGGATAAGCGGCGGACAGGTCGTTTCTCTTCGGTAGCCAAAATCTGCTCCCTACGGTTGAGCAACGTGCGACCCCAACGATCGGGCAAGGCATCGGAGAAGCATCCGAAAATATCTTTTTCCAGTTGTGTGTATTGTAATCCTTTATAGTTATTCAGGTCTGCGCTAATAAATAGGTTGCCATATCGCTTCAGCCATTCATCATTAAACTGAAAGGCGTAACTATCCGAACCACGAAGGGATTCATAACTTAACTCTCCAATGAGTTCAATCTCTTTTAGCCAATCAAAATCGGCATATACCAATAGTTTTTTCATTGTTTATTCCTTTTTAGATGCACGTTCACGATTCTTTAAAGTCAAATCTTGCAATGATTTTCCCAATTTATCCTCTTTGGCAAGCCAGAGAATATCTTCATCCAGTTGCAGAGCATAAAGCACACGAAGATAGATACCTATGGCAACGGTAGGCACTCCCTTTTCGATGCGTGATACCGTGAGGGGTGAGCAGGTTGCTCGTTCAGCCACCTGTGCCACACTCAGATTGCGACGTAGACGTGCTAATTTGATTTGCTCACCTACAATCTCCATTTTTTGCTCTAGTTTTCGAGGCAACTTAGTGCCCATTGTATTCTTTGCCATAGTTGTAACATATCATATAATATGCAAATATAATGCTATTTGTTTATTATATGATATGTTGATGAAATATATTTTATTTCAGAGAAATCTTATTTGCCGACTCACGTTTCTTTTCGCTCACCAGCTCCGCATATATTTGTGTTGTTGACACATTGCGGTGAGTGAGCATCTTGCTGACCGTATAAATATCTGTACCTGCGGCAATTTGAAGGGTTGCATAGCTATGGCGAAAGCAATGGAACGTAATGTGCTTCTGTATCTTAGCTTTCTTAAGCCAATTTTTTAGAGGGTAATTTATCATACTTCGACTGAGCCCCTTGAAGACTTTACCCGTTCCTACTTCTCCGCAAAGTTCAAAAGCTTCATGGCTGATAGGGAGCGTAGCTTCTGTTTTGGTCTTTTGAGTACGGATACGAATGCAGTAACCTTGATCGGGAGCGATGCCAAAGTCCGACCATTGCAGGTTCATTATGTCGCTGATACGAAGCCCTGTCAAGCAGGAGAATAGAGAAGCGGCTTTGAGAACGGGGATATCACAAGGCGTGGTGGCTAATTGCTTCACCTCGTCCAAAGTCAAATACTCTTTCTTTACGTCCTCATATTCAATCTTCTCTAAGAAGTCGTTGATGTTCTCACGGAGTAGTTTATCACGATAGGCGATTTTCAGCAGACCTCTGAACGTGGAGTAGTAGCCTGCTGCCGAATTGAGCGATACTTTATGTTCGGTGTGTTTTAGCTGTTTGGCATTCAGAAGGTAAGCCCGAAACCGTTTACAGAGATCGACATTCACTTCACCAAAGGTACATTTGCCCTGTACGAAGTTTGAGAAATGGGCGTAGACTACCTTCCATTTCTGATCTTTGGTACGCATCATTTTAGCGAAATAGGCAAGGAAATCGGCTTTCATTTTATGCTTGTCTAAGAAACCGAACTCCTCATTGATTAGTGATTGCACCCGGATGCAGCGGATGGCTTCGGCTTTGTTTAACATATCGTTGTTGAACTCACGCTCCATCTCGTTCTTTGGGTGGGCGTAGATGTAAATGCCGAGATACTCCCGACGGCTCATAATCATTGTTTCGGGATGGCGAATTGCCGGATAATAATCGAGGTAAAGGGAAATTTTTTCGTTACGGATGGCTCTTTGGCGAACCGTAACTTTGGTACATGTGTGCGTCATACGATTGTTATTTAAATGTTTATACTTGTTTTATGATTGCAAAGAAAATTGGTGATATGATGGTGACTACCGTCACCGCTTAATAACTTACTCTATTTTGGGACCACCCAAAAGTCTGTCAAGCTCCGGTCGGGAGATCTTGACGTATTTACCGACCTTCACTCTGGGGATATTGTGGTATTTGGCGTAATGATAGAGTTGATCTCGTGTGAGATTGAACTTTGCCATTGCTTCTGCTACCGTATAATATTGTGGCTCGTCGGGTTGTGCTACGCCTTTAGCTATGTCGAAATGCTTTTTGGAGTAGCTAATCATGATGCCCTCTTTCTTTTTGGGTATAGCATTCTTCGAGGCAAGTGTGTAGATGGATGCCAACGTCATATCAAACTTCTCCTGAATTTCCTGTACGGTGTACCACTCGGTGATCTCCGGATTAGCAGCTTTCTTCGAGAAATAATTGTCGATATGCTTTTTGCTCCAATAGGTTTTGCCTCGATTGAAGGTTCGTGGAATATTGTGTTTCTTAGCTACAACGAATATCCATGAATCGACTACATTATATTTCTCTTTGACTTCGACCGTGGTGTAGAACTCGGTGATAGGGACTTTCTCTTTGGGCAACCTTTTATTATAAGCAGTCGTGTTCTCGAAAAGAGTATCAATGTCCTTCCTTCTGATAAGTGTCTTTCCTTTAAACTGAACAGCTTTTATAGTCTCGTCCGCCAAATAACGATAGATGGTCGCTCTACTAATCCCTAAAAGTTTAGTGGCCTCAATGGGATTAAAGAACTCTCTGTGCTCTAAATCCTTTGTTGCCTCATTCTGTTCTTTAAGAGATAACTCTTTTTGATAGGAGATAATACGCTCTTGTCTTACCCTCTCTTTGTAGGCTAAGCTGGCACACCTGTGTGAGCAATAGGATGTGCTCATTTTGTGGGCTGTGAAAACCTGTTCACACCACTTACATTTCTTCTTGATGTCAATGTTACTACTCATTTTTTCGCTTGTTATTTCGCCAAAACTGTCTCATGGCGTCTCACCACGTCTCATGATGTCTCAATTCTCTACTACCTATCCAGTGAGAAATAGGTTGCAAACCTCCGAGACCCAAATACGGTACAAAAATGAGCTGAAAAACAAGTATAAACGATAACCATCGTCCATACGAGCAAAAAGAAAGGCGCTCAAAATGAACGCCTTATTAATCAATAGTAATCTATGCTAATCGTTGGTAATCACCAATTACTTGCCGATGCAGAAAGTGTAGATGATTATCAATCAGCCATTTAGCACTCTAAAAGGTACAACCACTCATTTGGCAAGTCGTTGAGAATGTGTAAGTTAGTGATTTTCAACGCACTTTTCGCCTTGTACCTCCATTTTGGAATGTAAAAGTAAGTGTAATTTCTTGAATATCAAAACCCGAGGTACAAAAACTTGCAAAAAATCGCATTTTTCACCCCGAAAAGGTACAAAAACGGCTCTGAAACCGATGCTGGAATCAGAGCCATAATTTTGTGTAGATTTTAGAATATCGCACCCTATAACATTCGCTACATATCTGTCATCGACAAACCTTTTTGCGACACAGTGTAATCCTTAAACTTGCCTGTGGCGCGAGTAAATACATCCACTTTCTCATTAAGAGCAATAGCATCAAAGTTATCCTCTTTTCTCTTTACCTCAATGAATACTGCTTCGTCGTTCAATTCGTTCTCGGCAACAATGTCAATCTCATTCTCACCCTTTCGATCCCACCAACTGCCGATGCGTGTGTATGCTTTACTCTCCATAAGCACACGCTTGAAATAGCGTTCGAGCATCTTGCCGCTGAAAGTCTCGTAATCGCGGTTGATGATGGTCTTTACAGCATCGTAGTTCTCTATTTCAAGCATATAATTATACTTGTATATGAAACGGAACCAGAAGGTGAAGAAGTTGTCCTCAATCGTATAGCGAACATTCTTTGTAGAGCTCTTCTCGAAGATAGGTTGGTTTTTGGTAATTACCTCATACTCCTTTTCCAATTTCGTGAGATAGCCACCAATCTCCCTGCCGACAATCTGCTCAATCTCCGAGCGTAATGTCTTGCCACGAGCGATAGCCGAAAGAATAGAGAAATAGACACCATAGTCCTTGCCAAATTCCTCGATAAGTATAGCCTTGCCCTCGCCCAAGAATACAGAGTCTGCCTTGATGATATGATTAAGCATCTTTGTCTTGGTTGTCGCTCCTGCATCAACGAGCAGCTGAACATACTTTGCCACGCCACCTGTAAATGAGTATAACGCCAACAAGTCCTCGGATGTGTAGTTGGGATTATATTCTGCCATTATCTCCTTCAAGACAGCAGGTGTAAATGGCTTAATTGACATAAAACGAGTCTGGCGATTATACAGTGGTTCCTTCTTGTCCTTGAAAATTTTCGTCATCATCGAGAATATAGAACCACACACAATAAGGTTAATATGAGCCTTAGTGTGATACATATCCCAAATGCGTTGCATATCACTATACACAGACTTGTTTACCTTGAAAAACTCTTGGAACTCATCAATAAACAGTGTTATTGGTCGCTCGATAGAGAGTTTCATCAGGTACTCGAAAATCTCAGGGAACCGTTCTACTCGGCCCATTGTAGGGATACCCAACTTGTTCTCAATCTCTTGTATATAATCCGTACACAGATCACTCTCAGCCTTGCGTGCAACAAAGAAATAGAGTATTGGCTCATTCTCGTATGCCTTCCATACAAGCGATGTCTTACCGATACGACGACGACCTGTCACAACCGTAAACTGAGCATTACCCTTAGAGAGTTCAAGTATCTCCTTGAGAGATGCAATCTCCTCTGTTCTATCAAAAAATCTCATACGCTTCTATTTTAGTTCCGAAATATCTGTTTCCGAAACGGTGGTTTCGCAACTGCAAATATAATACACTTTTCTTTTTCGGCAAAATTATGAGATAACAATTTGCAAAAGTAGAATAATTCAACTCGTGAGTGTGGCTCACGAGTTCAGTCGGCAACATTTTATAGTCAACTGAAATTATTACATCAACAGTCAAGAATTTCAGATGGTTGAATCCTGTTCATACATCTTTGGGCGTCTGAGTTCGTTTTCCTCTTTCATTCTTTTGATCATCTCTGAGTTAGGAGGAACAATCTCATAAGTAGAACTATATAGTTTTCTATGCTTGTAATGCTCATTGAGTCTTTGGGTAACTTCCTCCATCGTAATCTTACCCTCAATTTGTTGTCGAGCAAGTTGAATCAGAAATTCAGACACGCTAAGCCTATCTACATTCTGTAAGCCTACTGCTGCACCCCAATTGTTGGCTCTTTCTCTAACATCCTTATCAGGATGATTCTTATACTCCTCAAATAATCCCATGATTTTTCTTATAAAGTTACGAAAAATACAGGAAATAATCAAGATGAATAACAACTAATACTATAGCTAATAGCCTATAAAGTACATTTTCTCACCTCTTTATACTTCCACTTGGCAAATTTTCCTTAATTTCGCGTAATTAACTTCTCATAATATAACATTATAGGAATATGAAGCCCGAGGAGAAAGCCAGAAAAGTGATTGACAAACTGTTTGCAGCATCAGGTTGGCAGGTGGTTGATAGAGAACATTATGCGCCAAATATATCGGCAGCAGCAATAGAGGAAGGTCTTCTAAATCACAATATGGAGGCTGACTATCTGTTGTTTATCAACGGCAAAGCGGTCGGCGTTCTCGAGGCTAAAAAGGAGGAAGTAGATGTGTCTGCAGATTGGGTTAAGGCTCAAGCAGAGAATTATGTCAATAATGTTCCTGGTCTGTACCAGACAATCTCAAAACCTCTGCCTATCATATATCTCTCTAACGGTAAGCAGATTTTATTTAAGGATTATCGAAACCCTGATTCCGAGTACCAAGAGCTTGGTAGGATTCATACACCTAAGGAGATTGCAAAGATGCTCGGTATCACAGACGAATATGCAGGACTGCCAGCATTGTCTGAACGCGAGAAGAAGGCCTTGCGAGCTTGTCAATATGAGGCTATTACAGAGTTAGAAAAGAGCTTCCGCGCAGGTCAGAAAAGAGCCCTAATGGTGTTGGCCACTGGCTCGGGTAAGACATATACAGCTTGTATGGCAGCATACAGAATGCTGTCATATACACCTATGAAGCGAGTTCTATTCCTTGTAGATAGAAATAACCTTGGCAAGCAAGCCGAGGGAGAGTTAGGAATGTTCCGCTTGACAGAGAATGGTGATCCGTTCAATACTATTTTTACTGTTAATCGTCTTCGCTCTGCCAAAGTTCCATCGGATAGCAATGTCGTCATTTGTACAATTCAGCGTCTGTTCTCTCTGTTAAAAGGTGAGGAGATAAATGATGCTGATGACGATGAGAATTACGGCGCAGATGAGGTAAATGAGGTTGCGTTGCCTACAAACCTCACATTGCCACCAGATTTCTTTGATATGATTATCATTGATGAGTGTCATCGTTCTATCTATGGCAACTGGCGTAAGGTCTTGGACTATTTCAGCAGTGCAAAGATGATAGGTCTTACTGCAACTCCAGCACCTGAGACATTGGCATTCTTCAATAACAATCGCATTGTAAATTACACATTGGAGAAGTCTATTGCTGATGGCGTCAATGTTGATTATCGAGTATATCGAATCAAGACTCAAGCAACAGAGGATGGCGGAGCTATTCGTGAGGGCGAGGATGTAAAGAAGATTACCCGTTACACAGGTACAGTCGAAAATATCAAAAATCAAGACGAAACAACCTATACCAAGACGGAGCTAAATCGTAGCATCGTTAATCCTGCTCAGATAAAACTCGTCCTTGAAACATATCGAGATGCGGTATATACTGAGATGTTTACCGATCCTCAGCGTGAGCCAAATATGGATTATTTGCCAAAGACATTGATATTTGCTCTCAATGATGCCCACGCAAGCAATATCGTAAAGATTGCAAAGGAGGTCTTCGGTAGAACAGATGATAAGTTTGTACAGAAGATTACATACTCGGCTGGCGATAGTAATGAATTGATTCGTCAGTTCCGCAATGATAAAGATTTCCGCATAGCAGTAACTGTTACACTTGTTGCCACAGGTACTGATGTCAAACCGTTGGAGGTTGTAATGTTTATGCGCGATGTCGAGTCCGAATCGTTGTACACTCAGATGAAGGGTCGTGGTGTTCGAACTATTGGTGACGAGCAATTACGCAATGTTACCCCAAATGCGTTCAGCAAAGATTTGTTCTTCTTGGTAGATGCTGTGGGGGTAACCGAGCACGAGAAAAAAATATATCCTCCAGGAGGTGACCCACAGCCCCCAACAATGACTCTCAAAGAGCTTCTTGAGCGTATCACTCACGGTAATGTATGCGATGAGTACTTGCGTCTGTTGGCTGCCCGCTTATCGCGCATCTACAACAAGAGCAAGGAGTCGGAACGTAACGAATTTATCAGATTAGCAAAGGCAGATATGAAAGATATAGCCGTTGCTATATATGATGCATTGGAGGGCAACACTTTGCCTCCATATACTGATATAAACGAGCCAAACAACGAGCGCAAGGGCTTGGTAGCTCCACTTGTCAACAACCCAGAGGCTCGTCGATATCTGCTTATCCTCAACGCAGGATTTGTTACTATTCTTCAGCCAGGCGAAGATACTCTTATTTCAAAGGGTTTCTCTATCGAGGAGGCTAACGAAACCACTAAGGCTTTTGAGGAGTATGTCAATGAGCACAAAGACGAGATAGAGGCGCTTCGCATTATCTACAACAATCAGGGCGAGCCTCTCACATACGCTATGCTCAAAGATTTGGAGAATAAGTTGAAGTTTGAAAATAACAAATTCAATCCGCATCTTTTGTGGAATACATATGCTCTCATCAGACCTGATGCCGTGGTTAAATTCTCAACCCAGGAGGAGAAAGATGCTATCACTAACATTATCCAGTTGGTACGATTTGCATATCATCAGATAACTACGCTCAACAGCTTGCATTCATCGGCAAACCAGTATTTCAACCTCTGGTGTGGTCAGATGCAGCGTAGCATTACCGAAGCACAGGCAGCACTTATTAAACAGATAGTGTCTTATATCGCATCAAATGGTTCGTGCACTATTAAGGATATCCGAGAGTGGGATAAACCTTACGCAGCACAACTTATTCACTCGTTTGGTAGTTTGGATCAAGCAAACGAGTCAATACAGTCATTATCACAGTTCTTAATTTATAGGAAAGCAGCATAATCTATGGCAAGTATTCACATCATAGATTCTATTAGGTTAAGCCACAAAGGGTTATGTGTGCTTGACGAGAATAGCAAATGGGTAAAGTTGCATAAACAGCAAGGAGACCTTGACGGTGCATGCGCAATCTATTCGCTTGTTATGGCAATGTTGTGCGAAGGACTACTCACTGATGATGATACAAAGGTGTATAGTCAACCTGACAGAAGAACAGCAAAGGGCAAATTCCTATATCAGTTCTTTAATGAGAAAGGAATGATTAGGGATGGCTGTAACTATATACCATTAGCAAGAGAGATCAATGAATCTCCATACAAAATAACGGCTACACGAAAAAATCCCAGAACTAACAAGGGCAGAATAGAATTAATTTCAGAATATATTTGTAATAATACACCTGTTGTTATATCAGTTGTATTCCCAGAAGGAGCACACGCACTTCTTGCAATTGGCATAGAGAAGAATATCGATGGAGCTACAACAAAAATTCTATGTTTAGATCCTGGTTGTCCGTCTCCTAAATATTCTCAGTGGAATTGTTTTATTGATGTTTCTAAGGAAGCAAAATCTGATTACCCATTTAACTGCGTCAGCGAAAATGGGCATTATAAAGTTAGTTTAGATGAAATGTTAATCATAGAAAAACAGCATAACAAATATGGCACAAGCAACAGCTAATACGCAAAGCCTTACCAAGAAGGTTTGGAATCTGGCAACTACATTGGCCGGACAAGGTATCGGTTTTACCGATTACATCACACAATTGACCTATCTTCTGTTTCTGAAGATGGATGATGAGAATGTTCAGACCTTTGGTGAGGAGTCGGCAATTCCTGAAGGATACCGCTGGGGAGACCTTATCGACCTCGATGGTCTTGATTTGGTTAAGCAATATGAGGATACTCTTGAAGAGTTAAGCGGTCAGGATAACCTTATTGGTACAATCTACACCAAAGCTCAAAACAAGATCGATAAGCCGGTTTACCTCAAAAAGGTAATCACTCTTATCAACGAGGAGTCTTGGCTTGTGATGGATGGCGATGTTAAGGGTGCTATTTATGAGAGCATCTTAGAGAAGAACGGTCAGGATAAGAAGAGCGGTGCGGGTCAATATTTCACACCTCGTTCACTTATCCAAGCAATGGTAGATGTTGCTTGTCCACAGATTGGCGAAACCGTTTGCGACCCTGCTTGTGGTACGGGAGGCTTCTTGCTTGCCGCCTATGACTATATGAAGCCTCAGTCGTCAGATAAGGCAAAGCAGGACTTCTTGCGCAATAATGCTCTTCACGGTTATGACAACACAGCTCTTGTCGTAACCTTGGCTTCAATGAACCTCTATTTGCACGGTATAGGTACTGATAGAAGTCCTATTATATGTCAGGACTCATTGGAGAAGGCTCCTTCAACTTTGGTTGATGTGATTCTTGCAAACCCTCCTTTTGGTACTCGTCCTGCAGGCTCTGTTGAGATTGACCGTCAGGACTTCTATGTAGAGACAAAGAACAACCAGCTCAACTTCTTGCAGCATATGATGGTAATGCTGAAGAATGGAGGCCGCGCTGCCGTCGTATTGCCTGATAATGTATTGTTTGAGGGCGGTGCTGGTGAGACCATTCGTAAGGAGTTGTTGAAGAACTTTAATCTTCATACTATTCTCCGTCTGCCTACGGGTATATTCTATGCTCAGGGTGTTAAAGCAAATGTTTTATTCTTCGCCAAGGGAACTCCGACAAAAGATATTTGGTTCTTTGATTACCGCACTGGTGTAAAGCATACACTGGCCACCAATCCTATGCTCCGCCATCACCTTGATGAGTTTGTAGAGTGTTATAAGGCAGATAATATCAATGCCCGCACTGAGACATATAACGCTGAAACTAATCCGAATGGCCGTTGGCGTAAGTACGATGTTGATGAGGTTATGAAACGCGACAAGACCAGTCTTGATATCTCGTGGATTAAGCTCAATGACGACGATAACGATATGTCGTTGGCTGAACTTATGACAAATATTCAGGAGAAGAGTGATAACATTAGTAAGGCTGTTGCCGAGTTGCAAAAACTTTTAGCTAATATCGAGGAGTAATATGGATACCAAGAAACTTCGACAGAAAATACTTGACCTCGCAATCCGAGGAAAGCTCGTTCCGCAAGACCCAAACGACGAGCCAGCATCTGTATTACTCGAGCGTATTCGTGCCGAGAAAGAACAACTCATAAAGGAAGGCAAAATCAAGCGCAGCAAGAAGTCTGCAGCTACCGATAAGTCACATTATGAGAATGTGCCCTTTGAAATACCAGAAAACTGGGTGTGGACAACGCTTGGTGAAATCTCCAATTATGGGCAATGTGAAAATGTGGATGTCGATAAAATTGCTGCTAACGAGTGGATTCTTGAACTGGAAGATATTGAGAAGGATAGTGGCCGCATTATACAAAAGTTGTGTAAAGATGACCGAAAAGCGTGTGGTACTCGTCATAAATTTTATCGTAACGAAATATTATATAGCAAACTAAGAACATACTTAAATAAGGTTCTTGTTGCTCCTTCATCTGGGTTCTGTACCTCGGAAATAATTCCAATTCATTGTATAGAGACCAATCCATGGTTTATCTGTTTTGTTTTAAGGTCGAACTACTTTCTTGATTACACAGCGTCGCTTGGTTATGGAGTTAAAATGCCGCGATTAGGCACTAATGATGCTCTAATATCATATATCCCGTTACCTCCATTATCAGAGCAAGCTAGGATTGTTGATGAGGTGGCAAAGTGGAACATAATAATCGATGAGATCGAAGATGATAAACTTGAACTTGAAGCATATGTCAAGAAAACAAAGTCTAAAATTCTCGACCTTGCAATATCGGGTAAACTTGTGCCACAAGACCCTAATGATGAGCCTGCAATCGAGCTTTTGAAGAGGATAAATCCTGGTTTCGAGCCTTGTGATAACTCCCATTATGAGAACTTGCCTGAAAATTGGTGTTTAGCAAAGGTTAAAGATGTGTTCGTTATCAATCCGAGAAATAAAGCGGAAGATAATACTATCGCTGGATTTATTCCAATGACTCTCATAGATGATGGATATTCAAATACGTTCTCTTACGAAAAACGAGAATGGGGATCTATTAAAACTGGGTTTACCCATTTTGCAGATGGAGATGTTGCTGTTGCAAAAATCTCACCTTGTCTTGAAAATAGGAAATCAATTGTATTGAGAGATTTGCCGAACGGTATAGGTGCAGGAACAACAGAATTACATGTATTTAGATCATCTGTAGTAGTACCTGAATATGCTCTATATTTTTTTAAGTCAGAGTATTTTATTAGCAAGTGTGTGGGAACTTTTAATGGTGTAGTTGGTCAGCAGAGGGTTGGCAAGAATATCATTGAGGAAACACAAATTCCTATTCCACCAATAAATGAGCAGACAAAAATTGTTTCTACAATAGAAACGATTTTCACTCAACTTAACACAATAACAGCCGAATTATAGTTCGGCTGTTATCATATCTAACTTTGAGAAATATAAATCTATTGAAGATGCTATGTCGTACTGTTCTTTCAAAGATGGAACAGGAATGATGAGATTGTGTAGATCTCTGGAGGATAGACCTTGTATGGCAACTCCCTTACCCCCAATTAGATTATGCAATTTATAGTGCATAAACAAGTAGAAAAAATATCTAGTGCATATATCAACCTTGCCCCTAAGTCTATGAATATGATTTTGAATCATGATATTATAGTCATAATCCCAAATAGCAGCTCGTCCCACATCGCCACCTTCACAAATAAGCAAGTCTCCTTTTCTTACAATACATCGCTCAATCTCAGATTCTGTAAAAGGCATTTGTTTGATAATAGATAGTTCGAATCGATCCCAGTATAGGTTAGATGTAGTTATGTAATCCAACATAGTACCGTTAGGATTTGATGCGTTTAAGGCCTTACCAGTATTATGTTCGAATATGTCTCCAATCGTAGCCCAAACCCAATTTTTGGGAATATCAAACTCTATATTCTCATAATGGGAGTTATCACAAGGCTCGAAACCAGGATTTATCCTCTTCAAAAGCTCGATTGCAGGCTCATCATTAGGGTCTCGTGGCACAAGTTTACCCGATATTGCAAGGTCGAGAATTTTGGATTTGATGCGGCTTACAAATGATTTAACTCCTTGTATGTTTTTATCTAATTCGCCAACGACTTTAAACCAATTATTAAGTTCATTGATTATTCTGTGTTGTTCCCTTTCTGGTGGTAGAGGGAAATAACTATTAGCAACTTTATCCGAATTTAAGTTTGAAACAACTCCACCACTTGCTGCATCAGCAAACTGATCATATGCAAATGATGAAGAAAGAAGAAAGTATAAGAACTCCGTCACATAAGTATTTGAAAAAGGAGATATTACTAGCCAACCGTCATGAATACATCCATCAATATTGAGTATATATGGTCTACCAAAACTCATCGAATTCGTCAAGAGGAAGTCTCCTTTATGAACGAATCTTGACCTATGAACTCCTTCCGGTATGATTTTTTCTTTGGTGGAATTGATATACTTCCCGTCCTTGTCTGTATCTCCAATTTTTATCCAATTTACGCCATCCTCATTGGTTGTAAGATAATCTTTAATTGGCCTTGGTGATCCACCTCGTGCAACTTCACAAACCTCACTTAGAGTTACCCACGCCCAACTTTCTGGTATTCCAAAGGGCACATTCTCATAATGTGACTTATATGAATTAATTCTTGCAAATCAAGTTTTATACTATTTCAAATAATACATTTGTCTGACGGTTACAAAATTTATTTGTAAGCCTCGGAAAAATGCTCAGAATAGATTGGTGTTTCAGAATAGATATCATTTGTCCGAAGCAATTAGAAAAATTCTAATACCCTCGGACAAATGCTCTGTAGATGTCTCTGATGAGGGAGTACACTTGTCAATCCTAATACACAAAGAAACCCATTTGTCCGATACTATCCGAAAAATTTGGATACCTCTGAACAAATGGGGTTCTCATTCTAAGGGTACTCAATCGCTACACATCAACATCCTTCAGCGGTGCTCCATAGTTGCAATGGCGTCCCATAAAGCCGCGTTTGATGCAGGGGAGGTTGAGCGTCTGGTAATACTTGTAGTCGTCATCCTCGGTACAGAGGTGTTTATACCCGTAGCGGGGCATATACTCCTTGAAGAATCGCACAAGGTCTTTGAGGAGTTCGAAGCGATCCTCGCGCAGTTCATCGCGGAACTCGCAACGGGCGATGATGATACTCCAGTCGGGGTAGTTGCCCACACCCTTGCTGTACTCCCAGAAGCGGATATAGATATCCAAACTTCCCCTGTGAATACTGATGCAGATGCCATTCTCGTTCCACATAACACTGCACGCATTTCTGTAACCATATCTCTCGCATAGGTAGAGATTGAAGTCACTAATTAGGTCATTGTAATTGGCTTTGTACAAATACATAACACTTAAATTTTAGGGTTTAACAATAATTTATCACAATCTGAATCCACGCTTGCGCTGTGGCTTCTTTTTCTTCTTTACATATTGCTTTGCCAGCATCTCCTCTTCGGGATCGGTGGCAGGGACTGTTGCTAGGTCGAGCAAGCCTGCACTTAGGCCACTCTCTTCGCTTGGCTCTTGACGAACTACCTCTTGGCGAGGCTCCACGCGTTGCTGCGTAGGAGTGCTGCTGCGTCTTGGCCAGATACCTGCATCGAAGGCGTTCTCTTCGAGTCGGCAAGCGATATTGACAAAACTGAATTGGCGGTCAATCTTGGAGCCGCTGAATTTATATCCGTTACAGATGAACTTTACACCCTCGGCTTCGCCTGTTCTGCGATTCAACTTAAACTCGGTGTCAATCTTGTAGCGTCTCAATGCCCGTCTAAGTTCGCTCCAGCTTACCGCTTTCGGGACTTCGTGTCTGAGTACGTGGTAAATGTAATGCTTCACCTGGTCGTGCTTACGCAGTCTGTCAAACTTCACATTTTTCTTGCCCTCCGAAAAGTGCAGGCGGTAGCGAGCCGTCAGCATCTTGCACACCTTCTCGTTTCGGAAACGGTCGTTCTTGTCGCTTATCGTTCGCCCGTCATTATCCACTCGGTTATATACGATGTGGCAGTGCGGATGGTCGCGGTCAATGTGTCGGGCAATGATAAATTGGGTATTCTCGATACCCATCAACTTCATATAGTCGTGGGCGATTTTGAGCATCAGTTTATCATCGTTTGCGAGCCTTGCTGCATCCTCCGCAGAGAAGTTCAGCGATATGTGTCCGACGGTGTTTTTGACCTTATCATTGAGCAGCGTTTGCAGCTCAAATTGCTCTGCCATTTCCGATGGTGAGCCATCTACTCCGACAGCCTCCAATAGGCGTGATTTTTCTTCTTTCAGCACATAGTTCACGCACCCGCCGAACGATGTGCCTTTTACAATTTTACCTATCATCTTTTATCCGTTTTATCAGTTGTGAAATCTTCAATGCTGTAGCTTGGCACTCGTCCCTCACTCGGAAAAATCCTTGTCTGTTTGCCTGCCTTGCCAACTGGTTCAGGTTGGTGCTTTCGCCTATGAGTTTTCGTATGATATCGAGGTTCTCACGAGTGATTCGTTCACGCACTGTACCTTGTTCAATAAGTGAGCGTACTACCTCGCTTTGACTCCGTTTACTTCGTCTGCTAAGTGCTCGCAGCCAACCGTATTGTTCATCCGAAAGTCGGATCGTAATCGTATTTTTCTTTTCCATTTTTTAGCTGTGTTATTAGTGTTAATTTCGTGACCATCGGGAGCAGCCTCACCTACCTTTCAGGTGAGCAAGTTGTCGGTAAAATGTAATACACCGACATAAACTTGCTCAACTGAAAATAGACAGATTTCAGCCTTTTAAGTCAAAGTCTGAAACTCCCTCTTTCCTGTTGAAATTCAAGGGTGTTTCTCAATGCTTACAACCTCTAAATCGAGTGCTGAAATGAGTGTTTCGAGATGCGGATTTTGGGCGATCATTCTGCTTAAAACAGGCTCTTTTGTCTCGGCTTTTAAGAGATAATCGGCAATGTCGTAACCCGCTTTTCGTTCCTCGTCGGTGGCGTTATTTTCCATAAAATCGAAGAGCGAAACCTCTATTCCGAGCCGCTGCATCATCTCCATTTTACCCCTCCAATAGTCGGTTGCTCCGAGGTCGGGGAAGAGTAAAACTTGCCGATTTTTTAGTACGCTCATCGCCTCGCGATTGAATGCTCCGTTCTTTCCGCCCGTTGCAATCCATAGGTATTGCGGCAGAAAATGGGAGGCTATCAAAGCGCTCTTTTCGCTCTCCACAAGTGCCACTGTTTGGTGGCTGTCGGCAGTCAAAAGATGCTCCCCGAATAGGCATTGCCGCAAGTGAAATTTCTCCTTTTTCAAGAGCGAGTGCGCCCAAGTTATATAGTTGTGCGGCTCCTTAATTCTTCGCCCATTTTCGGGGTTGTAGAGCATCACTTTTCCTGTGCGAATACGCCCCGAAATATCGACTTGCCAAAAGACCGTTGCACCCGTCCAATGCTTCGATGAGCCTACATTGTAGCGTAGCATCAACTCTCTTGCCGCCGACCTGCCGAGCGCCGTTTTCAGGAAGTGATAAAGATGATTCTTCTCATAGTGTTGCATCGAGAGTTGCATCATCTTCGGCTCAATGAATGATGGTGGCGGTGGCTCTACTTTTGCGGGCTTTACCGCAGGTCGGTAGTCATCACAGAGTTGCTCCCTTGCATCGGGATGCTCTGCGAAATACATCTTCGGTGTGTAGTTGTATCCACACTTCTGCTCGTGGTTGCAGCGTCCTACATAGTCGGGGAATCGTATCTGCTCATCGGTGTCTATGTAGCGTGCGAAACAACTTTTGCGGTGGCAGTTGGGGCAGATGTGCCGCGAGCTGACACCCTTGTATGGTTCTAATATGAATCGGTATCTCATTTTCTTTTTGGTTTTGTTGTTACTATCCACATTTTCGCAACTTCACAAAACCCTCGGTTGCAAAATGTGGATAGTAACAAGTCATTTACTGTACTCTCCGTGATTGATTTTCTTGAATAGTGTCCCCAGATGGCGTTTCAACATCATCTTAAATGCGTGCTCCTTCATCCCATAACTCTCAGCCAAAGCGATACCCTCTGCGGTGGTAAACCTTTGTGGCAGATGGTGATATATAGTGCGGTGTAGTTCATTGAGTTGCTCGTTGCCTATCGAGGTCTGTACCCTTATGGCTGTGGTGCGGAAATACTCCGCGAGTTCAATGGCCCTACGCACACTCTCGATGTCAATAGCCTCCTTGTCGCACTCTCCGCAAGTCCAGCGGGCAAGTTGGATTATCAGCGCAAAGCGAATGATGTATATCTCCAACTTGCAGTAGATACCGAGCAGTGCCTCGTTACTCTCCAAATCACACTTTCGGGCGTTGTCGTGCTGCCACGCATATAGTTCTCTCTTAGCCGCTTCACGAAAGGGGAGATGGTGCGATTGCAGTTCGCCCTGCTCGTTAAACTCACACTCTTGCTCGATGAGCTTACCGATGATGTGTTGCCACTCTTGTTCCAACTCTTCGGGTGTCTCCCTGTCGCTCCATCGGCTCTTCTGTACCGATTGTGGCATTACGAAAAGTATGCGGTCAATGAAACCGTTGCTCGCCCTCTCGCCTTTACCTAATTCGCCGAGTATCTTTTGCTGAATCGTACCGACAACCGAGATATAAGGTCGCTTGATGAAGATTGAACTTTGCGAGCTCTTACGATCCGAGATTGTGGGCTTGGCGTTGAATACCGACAGCCAGAACTGCTCCTCCGAACCGTTGTTGTAGCGGTTGAAGTTCTTGAACCACGCCGATAGCTCGTCCGACCATAAGCACAGCCCACGAGGATTCTGTGCGTGGATAAGGCTCAACCCTTCAGGTGTGATGTCCGACACAAGGAAACGACTGCGCTTGGGAGGTGTAGGGAACTCATCTTTGCCAGCCTCCAATCGCTCCTTTTTGGTCATCGACATCGTGCGCTCATACTCGGCATATTGCTCCTGATACTCCTTGTTGTGGCGGTAGTCGTGCTCGATAAATGGGTGAAACGCGAAACTCAAGGGGTGGCTTTTGTTTGCTCCCGGTCGTCCAATGAGTGCCATATATAGAATCGGACTCTCCATCCAACCACGCTTAACTTGTGCAAGATGCGAGTTGCCGATGCTTACCGCCAAAGCCGAGAGCATAGCTGCGGCAATGTAGTCGATGGGATAGCCCTGCGATGCGTGCAACTCGGTGATGATGCGCTGAATCTTGTGAGGAAAGACTCTGATAGGAAACTCGCCACCTGATAGTTCAGCACCCATACGCATTGCCGCACCCATTATGCCCTCTGCTGTCAATTTACTGTTCATAGCCGAGTGCATTAGAGGTTAAAGCCGCCTTTGGGTTTACGCTTCACGCCGAGGACAATCTCTGCCGCTTGCTCTTGGAGGTTGAGTGCCTGTAATGGCTTTCGCCCCGACTCAATCCATTGAAGAAGCTCATCTTCATAGAAGTAGAGTTTCTTGCCACGCTTGTAGGCAGGAATCAACCCCTTGCGTGCGAGCGTGTAGATAGTAGGTTTCGCCTTGCGTGTGATTTGGCACGCCTCGTCAATCTCAACAATGCGATGCTTGTCGGTTGTGGTCTGCGGTTGCAATGCCGCCACAATTTTGTGGATTCGCTCCACCTGCTCTGTCAGATAACCCACCGCCTGCGGCAGCTTATCAAAAGTAATTTCATTTGCCATATGCGAACTGTTTTTAATATTTCGTTGGCAAAGGAAATCGGTGTTATAATGGTGAAATCACCCACCAAAATATAACTGCAAAATAACTTTTGGATGGTGGTTGCTGGTGGTAGAAGATATATTTTTATTACCTTTGTGATAAACTATTAGTTTTGAGAATATGAGGAAATTGGGAAGATTGATTGAGAACCAATCAGAACTATATGATAATCTAATGCAGGTTGATGCATATTTAATTGGTGATAATGATACTGATCGGTTTCAAATGGCTGGACTGATAGCAAGAGGTAGGGACTTAGTTGTTTATAAATCCAACTCCAAATTGCATTTTGCTCCAAGTCGTTTTGTGGGATACTTGAATAATGACCTGCTTACACACTTCGTAGACGGAAATGGTAAGCATGGCACTGTAACAACACAACGCATTGATAAAATTTTAGGATGTCACAGTGTCCCCGATGATGAGCTAGATAAGGTATATTTCGCTTTTTGCGAAGAATTAGAGGTTACTCCGACTAAACATCAAAAAAAGTATTGGGTTTTGGATGAAGAACAAAATAATCAATATTCAAATGAATATTATGAGGGCAATGCACAGCAAGTATTAGTCAATAGATATGAGCGTAATCCGCAGGCTCGTAAAGAATGTATTGAGGAGTTTGGGTGCAAATGCCAAATATGTGAAATGGATTTTGAAAAGGTCTATGGAGAAGTAGGAAAAGGTTTTATCCATGTTCACCATATAACTCCGATATCAGATAAAAACGGGGAAATGCATTTGGTTAATCCTGAAATAAATCTAATCCCCGTTTGCCCTAATTGCCATGCAATGCTTCATAAAGGTAAACTTTCAATAGCGGAATTAAGAGTAATTATAAATAAACATAAATAACTCACCCTATATTCCCATCCAACTTAATTCTGCACTCGGATTCGGTATGCGACATCTTGCGCTCGATGGTTGAGACTTCTATGTCGCGGAGAGCGTGAGCAAAGACACGCTTAATGAATGTGGCAGTGTGGATGCGCTTCTTGCCGAATGCCTTGCCGATGTTCCAACCGAAGTGCATCAGGTCGATGCTTTTGAGTGCTAAATCAACCGATACGGGCGATACCTCGCGTGGGGTGTCGCCCAAACTATATTCGGTGATGTAGCCACACAAACGATCTAACTCCGTCTCACTCATATAGGCGACCATTGTCTGCTTGGTATAGTCGAGTACTCGCTCCAATTTCGCTTGTGATGCACGCTCTTGCTTGGCAATAGCATTAGCACGCAAAACTTCATACTCCGTTGGCTGTGGGGTAGCCTTCGCAACTGCGACTTCCTCGATAGGCTCAACTGCGACAGCGGGAGTTTCGGCAACTGCCACCTCCTCCAACTTTTGAAATGCTGGAAAGCGCATCATGAGCTTCTCCATTCGGGGTAGTAGCAAATCATTGAGCGTCATTTGCAGACTGATATAGAGTGCCGACAACACAATCACCGTTGCGAAGAATCCAACAGCTGCACTGAACTCATCATACCCCTTGACAAGCACGAACTTTCGCGCTAATACACCAAAGAGCAATATCGCTCCAAACACGAACAGATAGAGTGCAATATATTCAGTTTGTCTCTTATTCATAGTCATCTTTGTTAATTGTTCGTGAGCAAAGATATATGAATAATCAACACGAAAAATGGCTCTTTTGCCTTTTGACCGCACGTGTCGTAGGTTGTCCTATCGTGTCATATCTGCTCTATTTTTACACCATATTCTGCATTTGAGGAAATTTTGATTATCTTTGTTACGGCTTACGACTTTAAGCGTTAAGCCAATACATATTAGTAGACATTTATTGTCGTAATCTTTCGTACTCGAACTTGGCGGTTTAGACAAAACGAAGATTCGCAATCAGATGTCCACGCAAGGTGTATATCCTTACCACCGAAATTGGCTCGGTGTGTGCGATATATCATCCAGCGTGGGCTTTCTGTGTTGCTTATTCGTTTTGTGGGCAGCCAAGGCCTGAGTACGGGATAAGTTAATGCAGTGGCCTGCGCTTTTTTTATGGACTTATCTGGTAACAAAGAGTTGTTGGATAGATATTTGGTTGCCTTCTTCGCATCGCGCACAGCACCGCCTGAGGCTCTTAACCTCGCCAAGCGGTGGGCACACGAAATTGCTCAAACTGATAAGATTGTAATTAGCGGCTTTCACTCTCCAATCGAGCGAGCTGTACTCGATATACTCCTCGCTAATGGCTGTTCTGTTGTGGTTGCTTTGGGGCGTTCACTATACCGCAAAATCCCAACGCACTTGCAATCGGCATATGAAAGCAATAGGGTGTTGTTCGTTTCGTTCCGAGACCACTCACGCCCCTCATTCTCCAACTCTCAAACCCGTAATTGGCTCACCGCCGACCTCGCCTCGGAAGTCGTCTTTGCACCATTCGATAACTCAAGCCAACTTTCATCATTACATTATAGCATAGCCCATAGCTCTACGCCTTGTATTATCTTAAAATAAAATCTGCACCACTCATTGCTGAATGATGCAGATAGTAATTATGGCGTTTTCTCCCTACCTTTCCAGAGTTTTCACCCTACCTTTTGGCGGTTTTCTCCCTACTTTAACGAAATCTTGTTGGCGGTTTCGCGCTTCTTGGAGTTTACAAGGTCGGCATAAATCTGTGTGGTGGTAACATTCTTATGCGTCAGCATCTTCGATACAGTATAAATATCTGTGCCTAAAGAGATTTGGATGACCGCATAGCTGTGCCTGAAGCAGTGGAAGGTTATTTTCTTCTTTATCCCGGCCTCGGCAATCCATTGTTTTAGTGGGTGGTGTGTCATTGCGCGTGTGAGTCCTTTGAACACCAATCCTTTGCCCCATTCGCCGCATAACTCCAATGCTTCGTGGCTGATGGGGAGTGTTGCCTCGGTCTCTGTTTTCTCGGTGCAGATGCGAATGTAGTAGCCCTGATCGGGGCCCATTTCAAAGTCGCTCCATTGTAATTTGAGTATGTCGCTGATGCGAAGTCCTGTCATACAGGCAAATAATGATGCTTGCTTCAGTACAGGAATACGGCAAGGGGTGGCTGCGAGTTGCTTTAACTCGTCAAGTGTCAGGTACTCCTTTTTAACCTCTTTCCACTCGATTTTTTCAAGGAAATCATTGAGGTTTTCGCGCAACATCTTCTCCTTGTAGGCAATCTTCAGCAGGGCGCGGAAAGTGGAGTAATATCCCGCTGCCGAATTTCGACTAATGTATGAGTTGGGGTGATGTATCTGCTTGCATTTCAAGAGATAATCTCGAAACTTCTCACAAAGCTCAACTGTAATATCTCCGAAAGTACATTTGCCACCGCAGAACTTCTCAAAGTGGTTGCAAACGCAATCCCACTTTTCGTATCGCTCGCGTGCCTTTTCTCGGAAGTAGGCAAGGAAATCGACCTTCTGTTTGTTCTTGTCGAGGAAACCGAACTCCTCGTTGATAAGCGACTGCACACGAATACAGCGTATCGCCTCCGCCTTGTTGAGCATCTCTTGGTTGAACATTCGTTGCTGCTCGTTGCGTGGCTTGGCATAGAGGTAGATGCCGAGAAACTCTCGGCGGCTCATCTTCATCGTGTAGGGGTTGCGGATTGCAGGGTAGTAATCCAGATAGAGTGAAATACGGTCATTGCGTAACGCCTTCTGTCGCAAGGTTACATTTGTGCAAGTTAGTGTCATAGCTGTTATGTTTTAATTATTTATACTTTTTGTTGCAAATTAAATTGGTGTTCCGATGGTGGTATAAATCACCATCAAGTAACTTTACTCAATCTTCGGTGGCTCAAAGAACTTGTCGAGTTCGGAGCGCAAAATCTTGGTGTATTTGCCAACCTTAATGCGAGTGATGTTGTGATACTTCACATAGTGGTAGAGCTGGTCGCGAGTAAGGTTGTATTTCTCCATCGCTTCGGGAATGGTGTAGTATTGCGGCTCTTCGGGCGTGGCAATACCTTTGGCTATATCGAAATGCTTTTTCGAATAATAAACCATCTTGCCCTCCTTGCGCTTGGGGATTACATTCTTATATACGAAGGTGTAGATTGCCGATAGCGTCATACCGAACTTCTCCTGCAACTCCGCTACGCTGTACCACTCGGTAATACTTGCATCAGGTGCTTTCTTGGCAAAGTAGGAGTCGATATGTTTCTTGCTCCAATAGGTTCTGCCACGATTGAATGTGCGAGGGATATTATGCCCCTTCGCGATCTCATAAATCCACGACTCCTTAACACCAAATTTCTCTTTAATCTCGGCAGTGGTGTATAGCTCTGTTATTGCAATAGCGTCTCGCGGTTGTCGCTTTTCGTATGGATTTGCTTTAAGCATTGCATCTATATCCGTTCTTTTTACGAATGATAATCTACTGCTTAATTTATAAGCAAGTAGATGTCCTGCATATATCATCTTATATACAGCTTGAAGAGAAAGGCCTAATAAGGTTGCTGCTTGGGCTATTGATAAATACTCTTTGTCTTTGATGTTCTCAACTGGTTTTTCTGTCTTGACATAATGAGTCTCATTTTCGGCTTGTTTAACCCTCTTGTCTCGGACTGTCTGTTTGTAGGCTAAATTAGCACAGCGATGTGAACAATACTTAGTAGATACTTTTTGAGCTTCAAACTCAACTCCACACCATTGGCAAATCTTCTTGATTCTGATGTTACTTGCTGCCATTTTACTACTGTTTTTAGTGTTTAATTCTCCTGATTTCTCCTGTTTTGGTTTAACTATCTTAAACCATATTCAACCATATTCAACTTTTTCCATCACCTCGCCAACGCAAAATTGCATTTTAAGCGGCGAGGTACACAGGAGGTACAAAAACAGGCGTAAAAAGGCTTAGCAACGATTAACAACGATGCTTGCACAAACAAATATAGCACCCGTAAAGAGTGCTATATTAATCATTTATGATTGATTTAACTATTTGATAATCAACCGTTTACTTACCGACGCAAAAATGTTCGAAAATATTCCCAAGTACCATATCGTTCGTAACTTCCCCTGCAATATCGCTTAGATGGAAAATGCATTCGCGGATATCTTGTGAAACAAAATCTCCGGATAGATTTTCTGCTAGTCCTTGTTGGACCCGGTGGATGGCTTCCAAGGCATGGGTCAAAGCCTCGTAGTGGCGTATATTCGTGACAATGACATCGTTTTGGGTAACCGTGGGCAGGTTAGCGGCAGAGATTAGCATTTGCTGAAGCTTGTCGAGGTTGGTACGTCCTTTGGCAGAGATGGAGATGCATTGCACATTAGTAGCGGCCACGGTGAAACTGGAGTTGGGGATGGTTGAGGCATCTTGCACCAAATCGGTCTTGTTGAATACGAGAATGAGCCGTTTCCCTTCGCAACGGGGAAGTATTTGGGCAGTTAGTTGTGGTATCCGTGAGACGGCATTCGTGGCATCAACTATCCAGAGCACGATTTCCGCCTGCTCCAATTTCTGGAAGGTTCGCTCAATTCCTAGGTTCTCGATGGTGTCGTTCGTTTCGCGTATGCCTGCCGTATCAATAAATCGGAAAGTTATCCCACCAAGATTGACTGTGTCTTCTATCACATCGCGGGTTGTCCCGTGTATGTCGCTTACAATGGCTCGTTCCTCGTTTAGTAGTGCATTCAACAGGGTGGATTTACCAGCGTTCGTTTCGCCGATGATGGCTACGGGCACGCCGTTCTTGATGGCATTGCCTACACTGAAGGATTGTACTAAACGGGAAATTACCTGCTCTATGTCGTCTGCTAGGAGACATAGCTCGGAGCGGTCGGCAAATTCCAGTTCTTCGTGGTCGCTGAAGTCCAGCTCCAGTTCTATGAGTGATGTGAAGTGCAGCAATTGGTCGCGTAGTGAGGCCAGCTCTTTACTGAACCCACCGCGCATTTGGCTCATGGCGAGGCGGTGAGTGGCGGCAGAGGTGGAGGCGATGAGGTCGGCCACGGCTTCGGCCTGGCTTAGGTCCATTTTGCCGCCCAAGAAGGCCCGTTGCGTGTACTCACCGGGAGCGGCCAGGCGGCAACCATTGCCGATGAGCAATTGCAACACCTTCTGAAGAATATAGCTCGAACCGTGGCACATGATTTCCGTGCTATCCTCGCCCGTGTACGAGTGGGGGGCACGGAATAAGCTTACAAGTACTTCGTCTATGATGTTTTCTTCTTCATGGATATGACCGAAGGTAAGTGTGTATGGCTTGGCATCCTTCAGCTTCTTCCCCTTCCGGGCAGGGGTAAATATGCGGGATGTTATCTCTATGGCATCCGGTCCGGAGACACGGATGCATCCTATGGCTCCCCCTTGGGCGGTGGCTATGGCACAAATGGTATCTTGGTTCATTTTATCCGGCTTATTTTTATTCAGCAAAGATAATGGTTTCTTTACAAAAAAGAGAGATGGTGATTCAACTTATGGGCTTTTATCGTAACTTTGTGCAAATCGATAATGGATAGATGCTTATAAAGCCTAATCCGCCTCTGTGCCCATTGTGGGTATAGCAGGACATTGCTACACTATACAGACCAGCAACGGGCACGTCAGGCAGGATGTGATGAAGTCATTACTAAACCCTACTCCTAGGATTGGCTGAAGGAAAGGGAGGAGCATTTCTTGAAGGATACTTAGATACGGTCGAGTACTGTTTTGATAAGAGTATCTATCGTATTCTTGTATCCTGTGTTAGCTTCTTTTATCAGGCGGTTGGCAATGACCATGCATACTGTCATGGCCTTGTGCCCCATCAGACGGCTCAAGCCTGCCAGGGCAGAACTTTCCATCTCGAAGTTGGTGATGCGGTAGCTGTTGTATTCAAATTTTTCAATCTTTTCATTCTGATGCGGGTCGGCAAGCGGCACGCGTAACTCGCGTCCTTGAGGTCCGAAGAAGCCCCCGGCGGCAATCGTTACGCCACGTACCATGTCGTCTTGTGCGATGCGGTCTATCAGTTCAGCACTTGCATCAATGACGTAGGGGGCAGGGGCACACATGTTGCCGGACCATCCCATATGGTTGAGGAAGGCACGCTCCATGGGTAGGTCGCACACGGAGTTGCGTCCGGCATAGAAGTTGAGCAGACCGTCGAAACCGATGGATTTTTCAGAACATACAAATGTACCCACCGGAGTGTAGGGTTGCAAGCCGCCGCAGGTGCCGATACGTACCAGCTCAAGGCTACGTAGGCGGGGCTTTTCTTCGCGCGTCTCGAAGTCGATGTTTGCCAGGGCATCCAGTTCGTTCATCACGATATCGATGTTGTCACATCCGATACCGGTGGAAACCACCGTAATACGTTTCCCCTGGTAAGTACCGGTGATAGTCTTGAACTCGCGGCTTTCCACTTCACATTCCTTGTTCTCGAAATGGGAGGCAACCAGTGCCACCCGTCCGGGGTCGCCTACCAAGATGACTTTGTCTGCCAGCCATTCGGGCTTTACGTGAAGATGAAATACAGAACCGTCTTCATTGATGATCAGTTCGGAAGAGGCGAAATATTTCTTCATATGCTTGAGGCTTTAATCTTTTGTTTATAAATAGAAACGCCGGGAACCGATTCTTGTTCACCGGTTCCGGCGTTTCGTCAGTTACTTTTCGGGTTATTTACTCAACGGCTGGCTGGTATTGCCCGTCGTCGGTTTGGCAATGTTTTCGCGCATGGAAGTGTCGGCTTCTATATTCTTCATCCGGTAATAGTCCATGATGCCCAGATTGCCGTTGCGGAATGCTTCGGCCATGGCCTTGGGTACTTCCGCTTCTGCCTCGATAACTTTGGCACGGGCTTCCTGGGCCTTTGCCTTCATTTCCTGCTCTGTGGCTACGGCCATGGCGCGGCGTTCCTCTGCCTTGGCTTGAGCAATGTTCTTGTCGGCATTGGCTTGGTCTATCTGCAGGGCGGCACCGATATTCTTACCTATGTCAATATCAGCAATGTCAATGGACAGAATTTCGAATGCTGTTCCGGCATCCAACCCCTTGCGTAATACCAGTTTGGAGATAGAATCCGGATTCTCTAATACAGACTTATGGTTCTCTGACGAACCGATGGAGGAGACAATGCCTTCGCCTACACGGGCCAGAATCGTGTCTTCTCCGGCACCTCCCACCAATTGGCGGATATTGGCGCGCACCGTTACACGGGCTTTGGCAATCAGCTGGATACCGTCTTTGGCAACAGCTGTCACAGGAGGGGTGTCGATTACTTTGGGGTTAACGGACATCTGTACGGCTTCGAACACGTCACGGCCAGCAAGGTCGATGGCGGTTGCCATCTGGAACGGCAGCTCGATATTGGCTTTAGAGGCGGATACCAGTGCGTGTACCACCCGCTCTACGTGACCTCCGGCAAGGTAGTGTGCTTCTAGTTCGTCGCGCGTGATGTTTTGCAATCCTGCTTTATGAGCTTCAATCATGCCGGGCACAATGATATAAGGAGGGACATTACGGATGCGCATCAGGAAAAGTTGTACCAGCGAGATGTTTACTCCCGATACTTTGGCAGACAGCCACAAGAAGAACGGTACATAATGGAAGAAAAGTACCAGGAAAATAATGCCTCCTATAATGAGGAAGGCGGTTAAATACATTGTGCTTGGATCCATGAGATTAAATATTAATTGTTAGTTATAAATAGGTTGATTCCTGAAATTTCACTGCTTGAGCCGCTCCACTAAGAGGACTCCGTCGGCAATACGGTCTACGATAATCGGAGTCTTTTCGTTCAGGAAGCCGTCTGATGACTTTACTTCCACGATGTCTCCGTTGATTTCGGCATAGCCGATAAGAGCCAGGCGGGTAGTGGTTACGCCTATATCACCTACCTTGACTTTTTCCTCGGCACTACGGTCTACTTTGGAGGTGATGTTTTTTTTCAATGCAATTTTGTCGAGTGTCTTGGAGCGCATGAACCATACCAACGAGCCGATACAAGCCAGGGCAGATATGATAAGCGTAATGACACCTGCCGTGGTGCCCATATAGGCAAAGGCATAGTAGTTGGCAAAGATGATGCAACCTCCTGCCAGAAAACCGGCAACGCTGATGCCCGGAATTACGAATAATTCCACTAAGAACAAGATTACTGCTCCTATAATCAATGAGGCGATAATGAGTATATCCATAGTTGTCTTTATTTGGTGGCTTGTTTTTCCAGGTTGCGCACTTGAATGGCAGTTTGCTCCATCTCAGTGGACAATTGTCGTACACGTTGCTCCAGGTCGAGGATGGCGGCGGACATCTTGTCCTTTTCCTGCTTGTTGGCTCGGGAGTATTCCGAACGCATATCTTCCAGTTTCTCCTGCAGTTGTTTGTAGCTCTGCTCCAGCTGATTGTATTTGCCATACGAGGCTTTGGCCTGCGGGGAGCGGAAATCGTCCAGCTGGTAGTAGGTGGAGTGGTCGTCAATGATGAATTGGAAATCATGCTTCTTGGTGGTCCGCGGCTTTGCGTTGGCAGCAGTCCGAAGCCTTTCTTGGGCGGCCTCTACCGCATCGGTGTCCGTCCATGTGTCCTTGATAGAGTGAAGTTGCGCCAATGATATCATCTTGTCCGGGTCCATCCCTTCGTAGTTGTACACTTGCTTGGATGAGTTGGGAATGAATACATAGATGCATACTTTGCCTTCGGGCTGGTAGCGGTCGGAGGCAAACCATCCCAAGTCGTTGAATTCGTCGATGACGTACATATAGTCGTTGTAGGGCGAATTGAACGGCATGCCCACATTTTCCGGCATCAGATAAGAGTCGGTATTCGTATTATAACGGGTGACGAAAATGTCATATTCTCCCATCGAGCCAGGGCCATCCGAGGCATAGTAAATAGTGATACCGTCCGTAAGTACATAAGGGTAGTCTGCATTCATGGCCTCGTTGATGCTTCCGGGCAACAAGCTGCCATCACTCCATTTGTCCAGCAACTTGTTGCGCGAAAGGATACTGAGGGTGCTGTCCGGTTGCATTTCGCTATAATATAGCTTATTGCCCAGCTCCGTTTCGTATACCGTTCCGCCTTCCTTACTGGAATCATTGAAGTAGGTGTCGTACATGAACAGCTTGCCCGATTCGGGGCTGATTTTGTATGCATCCAGGAATTTTTCCTTGTCTACCACAAAGCTGTCGATGAAGCAGACCTCTTCCACGCCTTTCAGCATGCGCAAGTTGAATTTGCTTTTTTCCAATAATTGTTCGGCCTCTTCGGTGGAGCGTTTTCTCTTTCTCAGGTCGGAAATGTAGGTCTCATAAGTCTCGATGGCATCTTCGAACCGATATAGATCATTGTATGCCCGGGCCAAATAGAGTTGCCCGCTGGGGACACGTCTCTTGACGGCGCTTTCCAGGTGTTTCAAGGCTTCTGCGGGTTCGCCGGTTTCCAGGCAACATACACCGTACCATAGGTTGTAATTTCCATTGCCAGGTTGTGTCTTGACGAGTTTTTTGAAGGCGGGCTTGGCTTCTTCGTATTCTCCCTTCTCGTACAAGGCTTTGGCTTCTGCCAGGCTTTGTGCGGAAATTGTTATGCTCAAAAGGCCGAATAGAAAGAAAAGGATATATTTTTTATTCATATTGATACATGCTGATTTGTTCAGAAGGTCAAAAATACAAATTTATCGTGAATAAAGCTGGTTTCCGTAATTCTATTTTGTTAATTCTTCTTTAAATCGTTCTTTTGCCTTACTTTTGCAACCGGAAGAGCTATAATTCATAACTTATAACTCATAATTCGTATCAATGGCACGATTTACTGAAGAAGAAAAAATGTTGCGCCGCATAGACAAGCGGTTTAGCAAAGGTGTGGTGGAATATGGGCTGATAGAGGACGGCGATAAGATTCTTATCGGGCTTTCGGGAGGCAAGGACTCTTTGGCGCTGGTGGAATTGTTGGCACGGCGTGCCCGTGTCTATAAACCCCGTTTTTCCGTTGTCGCCGTACATGTAGTGATGAAGAATATACCTTATCAAAGCGATGTGGACTATCTGAGGGAGTACGTAGAGTCGTGGGGAGTGCCTTTTGTTCTCTTTGAAACGGAGTTTGATGCCACGACAGATACCCGCAAGTCTCCTTGTTTTCTTTGCTCTTGGAATAGGCGGAAGGCATTGTTTACCGTAGCCAAGGAGCAGGGATGCAATAAAATCGCGTTAGGCCATCACATGGATGATATTCTGGAGACCTTGCTGATGAATATCACCTATCAGGGAGCGTTCAGCTCTATGCCCCCCCGGCTGGTAATGAAGAAGTTTGATATGACGATTATCCGTCCGATGTGTCTGGTACATGAGGCGGATTTGATGGAGTTGGCGCAAGTGAGGGGGTATCGTAAGCAGGTGAAGAATTGTCCGTATGAGTCACAATCCAGCCGTAGTGCAATGAAAGGCATTCTGAAACAATTGGAGGAAATGAATCCTGAGGCACGCTATAGTCTATGGGGGAGTATGACGAATGTGCAAGAGGAATTGCTGCCTGCAATCATTAATCATTAATCACTAATCATTAATCACTATATGAAAGCATTTTATACCATTTTGCTATTGATTGTATCTAATATTTTCATGACGTTTGCCTGGTATGGGCATCTGAAGCTACAAGAGACAAAAGTCATCTCCAACTGGCCGTTGTATGCCGTGGTGCTGTTTTCCTGGGTAATAGCTTTGGCAGAGTATTCTTGCCAGGTTCCGGCCAATCGGATAGGCTTTTTAGGCAATGGAGGCCCGTTCTCATTGATGCAACTCAAAGTGATTCAGGAAGTAATCACTTTGATTATCTTTACGGTGTTCACAACGGTTCTTTTCAAGGGGGAAACGCTGCATTGGAATCATTTTGCCGCTTTTGTATGTCTGGTACTGGCGGTATATTTTGTATTTTATAAATGATGGGTTAATCGCATTTGCACATTATTTCATATACTTCTCCATTCCTTTTGTTAAGAACGTTTGAAGCTTTCCTTCTTCATCCGTATAAATGAAACAGGCGTCGATATCCGGATGTGCATCCGCCACGCGTTCTGCTTCTTCCAGCCCCATCACCATGAATGCCGTGGCATAGGCGTCTGCACTCATGCAATCTTTGGCGATGACGGTGGCTGACAAGATGCTGTGCTGTACCGGATAGCCGGTACGCGGGTCGATGGTATGCGCATATTTCTTTCCGTCTTTATAGTAGTAGTTGCGATAATTGCCCGATGTAGCCATGCCTAAATCCGTGACTTGCAGCACTGCTTGCAGTTCCTGGTTCACTGCCAGTGAGTCGTCTATCGGCTTGTTCAAACCGATGCGCCAAGGTCCATTTTGAGGGTTTTGCCCGTGAACAACCACTTCTCCGCCTATATCGACCATAAAGTTGCGGATACCCTTTTTCTTCAGAAGTTGGGCTATGACATCTACTGCATATCCTTTTGCCACAGCGCTGCACGAGAGCATTATACGCGAGTCTGTTTTCACCACTTTCCCTTCATCGGACAATTTTACTTTTTCGTATCCTGTCATCTCCAGCAGGCTGTCTATCATGGCAGAGTCGGGGAAGTTACCCTTCTTGAACCCAAATCCCCAGGCATTGGCAAGAGGGGCAACGGTGATATCGAAGGCACCATCGGTCTCCCGGGAGATTTCCATGCTACGTCGGAAGACGTTGGTAAAGAATGTGTCGGGCACAATGTCCTCGTTGCGGTTGATGCGCGTAATGGTCGCCGTGTCATTGAAAGGGGACAAGGAACCGTCGAAACGTTTGAGTTCCGCTTCTATCTCCGCCTTCAGATTTTGGTCACATTGATAAGTCACTTTATATACCGTACCGAATATCAGTCCGTTATCCGTCTGATAAGGAGTGACTTGGTTGTGGCGGGCAAGTATCCAGATGGTTCCCAGTACCAGTAGGGCAATCCATAAAAAATTCCGTTGTACTTTCTTTTCCATATCCTATCTGAGTTTTTACTTTTTAATTAAAAGAAGAGATGCTCTACCAATATCTTGGTACCGATGATGACGAGGATAATCCCTCCCCAAAGTTCGGCGCGCAGTCTGCGGGCTATGCCACATCCGAAACGGATGCCGAACATCAGACCGACCATCGACAAGGCGAATGATACAAAACCGATAATGCCGATGGGGGAAAGAATAGCCGAGAATTGCTTGATACCGAGGAATGCAAACGAAACACCTACCGCCAATGCATCGATGCTGGTTGCCACGGCCAGAGCGAGCACCACCTTCAGGCTGGTAGGGTCATACTCGTGCTTGCAATCTTCGTCCTTGAAGGATTCCATTATCATGCGTCCGCCCAGGAAGGCAAGGATACCGAATGCAATCCAATGGTCAATACTTTCTATCAGGTGGCTGAAAAAACTGGCGCCTATCCATCCCAGCAGAGGCATCAAAGCCTGGAAAAAGCCGAAGCTGATGGCCATCACCAGCATAGGGCGCAGCCGGGCGCGTTTCAATATAATTCCGCTGGCTATAGAAACGGCGAAACAATCCATCGCAAGTCCTACGGCCAGTAGCCAAATCTCTAACCCTGTCATAAGTCGCTTAAAGAGGTAGTTTATAAGTTATCGTATAGGTTACTCCCATCGTGTTGGAGCCATATTTCCCGAAACCGGGCACATACCACGGGTCACCGTATTCATCGGCCGAGGCAGACAATTTGAACTTGAAGCGTAGTGACCAGCCCATGTACAATGCCTTCCAGACGTGCGCCCGGATACCGACACAAAATTCCGCCCATTGCATGGAGCCTTTCATTCCTTTATGGTTATAGGGCAGGCTGCCTCCCCATATTTCGTCGTCCAGATTCGGATTGCCTACGATGCCACCGTATATCGGGTCGTCCAGTCCCAAGGCGTCTACATCGTACTTGAAGCTACTTACACCGTAACGCAAGCCTACGAGTAGCATGTGTCCGTGCTGCTTCTTGTATAGCGTGTTATAGTCCATTCCTATGCGGAAGTAGGGGGCGTTGCTTTTGTAGTGTATGCCTTTGTCACTCCAGGTGTCCGTGGAGCCATATCCCAGTTCGGCAATAGGGAAGAAGCGGTTCTTGAGGTTTACATCCACGGCCACTTCGGAACTCAGGAAATCTCCTCCAAATACGGAACTTCCGATTCCCCACAAGTCCAAGCCGACGGACATGCCGTTGTATAACGGATAGTGCACTTCTTCTTTCGCGTCCTTCTTCTCCTTCTTGGGAGGTGCTCCCTGGGGGGGGACGGTAGGATTCCCGTTCTGCGCCCGTAGGGGGAGGAACATCAGCAGGCAGAGTGCCAGACTAATAGAATAACTTAAGATTTTCCTTTCCATAGATGCCTGCTTCATTGTCTTTGATGTATATCGAGTCCAGAGAGATGCGGGTGCACGTTACGTCTGTGATGGCCTGCTTCATCTGATAGCCGCAATCCATCGATAGGAAATAGGGGGTGTTGGTGTGGCGTATCACCATCGTGTCACTCTTGGTCCGGCTATACTTGAATATCAGCTTGGTGGAATCCTCCGTATAGCGCAGTGGCAGGGAGATGTCGTGTACCTTCTTCTGGTTGTTGATGATGATGGAGTCGGTGCCGTATGCTGTGACGGTGAGCGAGTCGAGCGTGTCGTTCTCCACGTATTGGGTTTCGGGGTCTACTCTATAAAGAATGCAATTCACCATGGGGCGTGCCGTCATGGAGCAATCTGCCTCCTCCGAGCAGGAGATAGCTATGCTTATTATCGGGCAAAGGATAGCTCCGAGTATGACAAGTCTGACTAATTTTTTCATCGTTAAATGGTTTTCTCTATTTGATATTTGTTTCGTTCCGGGGCATTACGTGAAATCAGCTCTCCGAGGAATCCTGCCACGAACAGTTGTGTGCCGATAATCATGGAGGTCAACGAGAGGTAGAAGTAGGGAGAGTCCGTCACAAGGCGGTAGGGCATGCCATGGTGCATGTAGTACAACTTGCTGACACCCACTATGACCACGGCTATGAAGCCGAAGATGAACATCAGCGAACCCAGCAATCCGAAAAAGTGCATGGGCTTGATGCCGAACCGGGAAAGGAACCAAAGGGAAAGCAAGTCCAGATACCCGTTTACAAAACGGTTCAGCCCGAACTTGGTCTTTCCGTATTTGCGTGCCTGATGGTGCACCACTTTCTCGCCGATTTTCTTGAAGCCGGCGTTCTTGGCCAGGTAAGGGATGTAGCGGTGCATTTCGCCGTATACTTCTATATTCTTGACCACCTCTTTGCGATACGCCTTCAGTCCGCAATTAAAGTCGTGCAGGTTTTTGATGCCCGATACTTTGCGGGCGGTGGCATTGAACAATTTGGTGGGGAGGGTCTTCGACAACGGGTCGTAACGTTTCTGCTTCCAGCCCGATACGAGGTCATAGCCGTCTTGGGTAATCATGCGGTAGAGTTCGGGTATTTCGTCGGGGCTGTCCTGCAGGTCGGCGTCCATGGTTATCACGACGTCGCCTTGTGCTTGTTCGAAACCACAGAACAATGCCGGCGACTTCCCGTAGTTGCGGCGGAACTTAATGCCCCGTACCTTGTCCGGAGCTTGTGCCTGCAATTGTTCGATTACCTGCCAGGAACGGTCGGTACTTCCGTCGTTCACGAAAATCACTTCGTATGAAAAACCGTTGGCATTCATCACCCGCTCAATCCATGCGAACAGTTCGGGGAGTGATTCTTCTTCATTATATAGTGGTACGACAACTGAAATATCCATTGATGTATGATTTTTCTATTTTACAATTGAAATAACATTTCTTTTTGCTGTTCCGTCACTCTGCCGGAGCGTCGTCTTTCTTGCGTCTCATCACGAACAAGGCGGTGGGGAAAGCCAGTATCGAACCCCAAAACACATTGGACGATATCATCTGTAGCGTAATGTCGATAGGGCTGAGCAGTCGGGCTGTCTCCAGAGCTTCCTGATAGGTGGCGATGTACGAATCCATTCCCGGCATGTTGCTTTGGGCAAGCGTGTCTACCATCGTTTCGCACGTGTTTATCACATATCCGTGGTCTATGAATCTGAAGTAGATGTAGTGTGCCACGGCGGCAAGCAGCGCGGCAAACATATACATGAAAACGGTGAATACCCATGCATGCAGGAAGCTGATGCCGCCTCCGCATACCTGATTACGATACATCCGTGCATAATAATATCCCATAAAAGGTACGCATAGCGTGAGTCCCATGAAAAGGAAAAGTAAAAAAGGAACCGACAGCCCCACAGGAAAGAGTATGAACTTCAATATCCAGAAACCTCCCATATAGGTACCGAACAGCATTGCGTATCGTTGCATGTAACCTCTATTTTCTGCCATCTTTCTTAGAAATAATATGCAAAGGTACAAATATAGTTGGATTCAAGGGCAAGCCGATGTGTAGATTTTAAATAAATTAGAGGATTCTTTGCGGGGCAAAAAGAAAAAAGCAGGTAACACTTTCGTATCATCTGCTTTTCTTTCGAGCCTCTTGTCGGATTCGAACCAACGACCCCGAGATTACAAATCACGTGCTCTGGCCAACTGAGCTAAAGAGGCGGGTGGGTAAGCTTACTATATCGCGCCGCTACAACCAACTACCTTTGCTGCGATCAAGCCCTGGAGGATTCGAAGGGAGCTGGCCGTATAGGACTTACCCGTTTTTGTTTTGCGGTTGCAAAGGTAGACATTATTTTGAAATCTGCAATAGCTTGTGGCGATTTTTTTATTTGTTTTTTTAGATTCTCTGTTCTATTCCTCTTCATGGCCTTCTTATATAGACACTTTGGAGGGGAGGTACGGATTCTTTCCGGCATTACGATGGACAAATATTCCTTTTACTAGAAAGTATTCGTCCGACATATGTAACCTTATCGTCCGACGGCTGTTGAATTATCGTCCGACAGCTGTCGGACGATAATTCAACAGCCGTC
>OJQK01000124.1_pt1 | contig 55831 bp, 45 predicted proteins | sample 1598741 | NCBI WGS metagenome assembly OJQK01 (sample SAMN03922511, study PRJEB24848) | human gut metagenome | isolation source: stool sample | host: Homo sapiens | place: Germany | collected 2010-02 | reverse complement strand
GGCTTCAGCAGGCGGAACACATTTGCCCAGATTGTTCCTCTCGCCTTAGCTATCAAGCTGTTGCTGCGAGGGTCTTTCTGCACAAATTCCAGATAGCAATGCCCCGTACTGTTGGTACGCACATCGCTCAACTCCGCCTGCACCCAAAACTCATCGGGGAGACACTGCTCCAGACTGCGACGCACAAGGGCATTCAACTCATGTAAAGACAAGGCTTCCATATTGCTATCATTCAACCAGTTACAACTTTATAAGATTTTATCCGTAATAAAGTGGCACTTTATCCGCAGTAAAGTAATGCTTTATCCGCAGTAAAGTAACACTTTATCCGTGATAAAGTGACAATACACTATTGGCAAACCAACAGAAGTTCCCGCTATTTGTTTCTTTCGGGCTGATAATCCTGATACGCCTTCCACATATCGGGCACGCCATAACCGTAGATGTTATCGGGAAAATCGGCACGGTCACCGGAACGGCGCACCAATTCTATCACTTCTTTTGCCGTAAGTTCGGGGCAAGCCTGCCACAAGCAGGCCACCATGCCGCACATAATGGGTGAGGCAAAAGAGGTACCGTTCGCCCTTCCCTGGTTGCCGTCCGTGCGTATCACGTCGGCACCCAGCCCGACAGCTACAATATCCGGCTTTATCCGATGGTCTGCCGTATTCCCTACAGACGAGAAAGGAGCCAGAACAGCCTCCTTGTCGACAGCGCCCACCGTCAACACATTCTCGGCATCGCCCGGAGGCGTAATCTTCTTCCAAGAACCGGCGCCCGAATTTCCGGCACTGCATACCAATACCATGCCCTTATCGGCTATGCGCGATGCCTGACGTGACATCAGCGCATGGTGCCCATCCAGATTGCGGAGCTTATAATTCTTGGATTTATCATCGAAAGCGTAATATCCCAATGAAGTATTGAGTACATCCACTCCCACGCTATCGGCATATTCCACAGCCGCAGCCCAGTAGTCCTGCTCTACCAGATGCTCGGAGTATTCGTCTTCGCTGCGCAGCAACCAGAAAGAAGCTTCGGGAGCCGTACCGGTCATGACACCGGGACGGTTCATGGCGATGCACGAGAGCACCGCCATGCCGTGGCTGCTTTCGGCAAATATATCCGATTGGGGATTCACAAAATCCTTCGTACCCAGGATGCGGATATTCTGCATGGCGGTTATCTTGTCGGCATTGTGGAAACCCGCGTCGATAACGGCAATCGTCATTCCTTGTCCCTTGAAGCCTTCTTCGTGCAGCTTATCGCCATTGCTCAGCCGTATCTGGTCGACAGCCAGTCCATAAATGCTGTCGGGATGCACGCTCGGGCGGTTTATCAGAGAGTCGCGTCCTGTCGCCATGAACGGCCCGTCACCTCCGGGAGCTATCCATACCTTTTCCGTCTCCCGGACAAAAGGCAGGGCGGCAATGCGCTCCACCAATGCAGAGTCGTTGCAGGACACCGTAACAAAATTCTCCCACTTGCCGGTAACGACAATCTTCACGCCTTGCCTGCGAATCTCATCCACATACTTACGGCATACCGGAAGGTCTGTCGAGTCTATCGGAAGGTTCTGCTTCAGGCGACGCTCAATCGCCTTTTCAGAGAGGAACGCTTCCGGATGTTCCAGCGAATACGTGGTGGCAGCCTTGTCCCTCAGGCTGATGCGATACTTCAAAGTGTCTTGCCGGGCCGATGCACCACCTACAGCAGCCAAGATGAAAAGTAGAAGGAAAAAGAGTTTTCTCATATATCTGTGTTTTTATTATTTTCTGCAATATACATCCCGATGCCCCGTTGGGAAGCGATGAATGAGCCGCCAACCACACGCCGGCCAACGTAGAACACGGCAGACTGTCCCGGAGCAATGGCAGAAGCCTCCGACAAGAAGCGCACCAGCAGACGCCCGTCCTCCAGGCGCTTCACGGTGCAAGGGATGGGTTTGCTGCGGTAGCGGATGCGCACGGTAAGCTCTTCACTGCCAAAGAATTCCGCCTCATCAATCAGTTTTTCCTCTTCGACAAGCATGTATCCGGCTTTCAACTGCTCCGCATCGCCCAGCATCACGGTGTTCTTCTGCGGATTGATTTTCAGCACGTAGGCGGGTTTGCCCAAAGCAATCTCCAGCCCCTTCCTCTGCCCGATGGTGTAGTAAGGGAATCCTTTGTGCCCGCCCAGCTTGACGCCTTCCGAATTGACAAACCATCCCGGCCCCACCTCGCTGTCTATCTCCGGGGAGTGCTCGCGCAAGAAGTCGCGGTAGTCGCCCTTGATGAAGCAGACTTCCATGCTTTCCCCTTCTTCCGCCTTAAGCGTATATCCTTTATCACGAAGATACTCGCGAACCTGCATCTTGGTGAAGGCTCCCAACGGGAAGATACATCGCTTCAACACCTCCTGCCCCAGTCGCCAAAGGAAATAGGACTGGTCTTTCTTATCATCATCCCCGGCAACAATGTAAACCTTCCCGTTCCGTTCCTCCAGACGGGTGTAGTGTCCGGTAGCAATGAATGCACATCCCAGCCTGTCGGCCCACTCCGTCAGGATACGGAACTTGAATAACGGGTTGCACATCACACAAGGATTGGGAGTACGCCCCCGACGATATTCATCGATAAAGTTTTGAACGATAATCTGCCGGAAAGCCTCACGCTCATCTGCCACATGGTGCTCGATTCCCATACTGTCGGCAAGGTTGCGGGCTTCCACCGGTTCGTCTCCCCACACCCACATGGTGAGGCCGACTATCTCATAGCCCTGTTCCCTCAACATCAGGCAAGTGGCGGTACTGTCTATACCTCCGCTCATTCCCACTAATACTCGCTTTTCGGATTTGTTCATATTCTGCCATTCATTCATATAATCTGCAAAAGTACACGTTTTCAAGCAGAATACACAGCTTTTCAGCTAAAGAGAGAGTATTTTCATCCTCCACCGCCTTCACCTTCTTCCTCAATCTTTCTATTCATCGGCTTTTCCGGTAAGACCTCTTTCCTTCGCACTACCGCACCTCATAGGTGTTCCGGTATTTTCTTATCAATTACGCATCTGTCTTTGATTATACCTCCTTTCCTCTTAGCATAACCATTTATGAATCAACAGATAATCAGTGCAAAAAAATGTAGCCATTTTGCACTGATGCTACACCCCTACTACAGTGAGGTTAGCAGCAGGCAATTGACAGCTCCCGAGCCTTCAACGGGAAAGCGAACGCAAGGAGCTTACCCGATAATCCACTTACTGCCCGGTATCAACGAGATGAGCTTGGTTACCACGAAACAACTGATAAATGTACATACCGCTATTACCGGAATGGCAGCCACAGTGGGTAATCCCAATGTAGACTTAAACACCAATACCCACAAGCCAAGCCAGAAAATGTGCATAAGGAACATGCCGTAGCTGAGTTTAGACATTTCGGCAATGATGCGCGGAGGCTGCGGAATGCTGATACAGCCGAACAACAAAAATGTGCCTGCAGTCAACGCCACGCAATTAAGGGTGCAGAAAGCCCATCCCACCTCAATGACCGGCGTAGAATGAACCACTCCCGGAACAGCCTGGACATAGAACGACCATATGGTAGCCGCCGCGCCGACCAGCATAAGCAGGAAACCGACCCGCAGACGCAAGGAGCGCCCCCAAGTAAGATGCACGCGGATATAATGTGCCAGCACAAGGTAGCCCAAATAACCCGAAAAATACCATAACATGTGATATTCGTTCCAGAAACACTGTCCCCATACCTCACCAAACCAACGGTTGAGGAAAGGTATACAAGTAGAAATCAGAAACAGTCCGATGAAGAAACGTTCTTCTTTGGCCGAAACCTTCTCCAGCCACGGTGAGATGACCGGGATGAACAGATAAAGACCTATCAACGGATACATGAACCAGAAGTGCCCGGCAAGCGCAGGAAAGTTCAGCCAGATACGTGAAAGGTCGTTCAGAGATTGTTCGCCGTCCATCTGTCCCCACAACATGGGCAACGTGCTATACAGCACCATGAAAAAGACGAACGGCGGCATGATGCGCAGGAAACGTTTGCGATAAAACTGCCAACAGCTCTGCCCTTTCTTCATCGGTGCAAGCAGGTAAGCCGAAACAATCATAAACAGAGGCACAGACATACGGGAGAAGCCATCGTAAACTGATACCCACAACCTATCGGCCTCATTCTGAAGGAAAGACTGCGGTCCTGCCATGTCCGTAGAGCCGGCGGCTCCATAAAAATTCTCGCTGGCATGGACCAACATGACCAAGAAGCACGCAAACACGCGCACATAATCCAAAAAAGCAATTCGTTTCATCGTCAATACAGTGTTTTTTATATTTCTACTTTCTTCTTCATTCAATACTGTTCAGCAAGTCTATCTTCCCTTCATTCACCAGTTTCTGAATCAATTCTCCAAACAGCGTGTTCTGCCAAGTCAACCAAGGGATATGGGGGGTATCCAAGAATACAATAAATCAATCTGAGGGGACAAAATTACAAATACTTATCTTTGCCTGCAAATTTATATATAACGAAAAGTCCGTATCATCCTCGCTCCTATAGAAGCGGAAGATGTACGGACTGGATGAGAAGTAGATACGGAGAGATTAGGAAAGCAGCATGGAAAAGTTATGACGCAGGTACTCCCGTCACAATTCCCCGGCCATGTGTCCCTATATAAACCCGCCCATATTCCTGCATATCACCGCAGATATGCAATACCAGGCCATATTGATGGGCATCATCGTTGATACATACCCAAGAGTTCGCCGCATCGTCAGAACGGAAGAAACCATATTGCCCGTTGACTACGCCTATCAGGTAGATGGCAGGATAATCATTGCCTGGCTTTGCCTTGCCAAAACCAAAAGCATAGATGGTACGTACCTTATCCAAAGCTCGGAAATCAAATTTTTCTGAAGCAGCAGAGCGGTACAAACCATCATAAGCTGCAATCCACAAATCTTTTTCATGACCGGGAGTAGCGTAGATACGGTCTTGCCCTCCACGCGGATCTCCTCTTCGTACGGCGGCACCGGCATTACCCCGTTGGAACCGTTTAACAGTTAAATTCAATGTGTCGGCATGAAAAGTCGCCCCACCATCCTCGCTGCTATACAATATTTCGGCCACAGCATCTACAGCATAAAAACGTTGGGGGTTCACCTTGTCTGCAATGACGCGGATATTCTTAGGCAAACCACGACAAGATTGCCAAGAAGCCCCTTTATCACGAGTCAGATAAGCCTCCGAGCGGTCGGGTGTCCAAATCCAAGAAGAGCCGTCTGCTGCCACGGCGATATGCCCATTACGAGATTTTTCAGTCGGAACAGTGGCACACATAGTCCAGTGCCTGCCTCCATCTTCTGAATATGAAATAGTCTTTGCACCCGGCTGATGGCCGAACAGTGTACCAACCCTAACTATCAAATCCTGCTTCAGCCAGGCACCCGTCACTCCATTCGTATTCCCGAAATGAGGATTGGTATGGCTGCCCAACGGGTCGGGCCGATTGAGGTCGAAATGCGTAAAGCCACCATAATCACCGATACCGGAAATCAGACGCGCCCCTTTTTCGGGAGCATAGAGTTCGAGGGGCACGGTCTCTTCGATACCGGCAGACATGATACTCCATTTCACCGGTTCCCCACGTTCCACGGCAGAGAGATTAAAAGTTTCCCAACCACCGAAACCGGTGGTAAACATGGCATGTTCGGCGTCGGCAGGGTCTATCTCAATATCGAACATCCAGTGCAGAGGGGCTACTTTTGTATAGGGAGCCTTAGAATAATCATACTCATATCCCGTCTTGAAAATCGGTTTCCAGCTCTTGCCACCGTCAGTCGTACGGAACATCTCATCACTTTTATAACCGTGCTTGCCCCCCAGACTGTGTGTACTGGCAATCAGATGCTTCGGATTACGAGAATCTACAGATACGGCTGCATAGCCAAATCCTGCCTTTTCGCCACCTGGCAGTCTGACGGGAGAAATGTCTGTCCATTTGCCTTTACGGGTATCGTATTTCCATACGCCTCCATCCCCCATCTGGCTTGGACCGGGAGTATCTCCATACGTCAGAACCAATTGCCCGTCACCGGTCAAGACCATATGCGTGGGGCGATACTGCACCGGCTGTCCCCCGACCGGCTGCCAACTTTCACCATAGTCGTGGCTCACGAACAGATTTTCCCTGCCCATCAATGAAACTGCCACATAAATGTCACAGGTGCCGCGCCCATCACGAGTGCCTTGTGCATCATAGGCAACACAGACAATGCCACTGCCGCGATTCCCCCATGCGACACGGTCGGCGGGATTGAACTTCTCGGAGACATCCGGGAAAGACACCACCCGTGCCCAGCTCTGTCCTTTATCCGTACTGCGCCACAAGCCATGCAAACGGGTCCCCATATAAATGATATTCCCATTCTGCGGGTCCACCATCATCCGTTCCCCATTGCCACGCCCATTCTCGTTGCCGCCCATCGTAAAGGGCACATCGACACGAGTAAAGGTTCTGCCGCCATCATAAGAACAAAGTATGGCCCCATTGGAGCTACTGGTATACGTACCGCAGGCAATATACACGTTCTGCGGATTCTGCGGGTCGATGGCAATGCTCTCCACCCCCTGCAGATTACTTTCATCCAGACTTATCCAGTCCAGCAAAGGCGTCCATTGGTTGGAAACAGCGTCCCACCGATAGGCTCCTCCCATATCGGTGCGGCAATAACGGACACCAGGAGCTTCCGGGTGAAAAACGATACCGTCCACAAAGCCTCCTCCCACTATCGGTACGCTCTTCCATTCGTAAGAAACGGAATTCACCGGAGATATATCTTGAGCAAGCATCGGCATGCCGCCCAACATCAAACTTATTCCTGCTAAAAACAACTGTCTTTTCATAAGCATCAAGGTCCTAAAACAAACATTCTTTATATTGCTTCCAAAGATAAGAATATTTCATTGATATTTCAGGCTGAAACATTTGACACTTCGCATATACAATACTAATAAACAACATATTAACAAAAACAAGAAACTAAATCAAGCCATAAAAAGATTAAAATAGTACCCATAAGAACTCTCCTCTCCAACAGCTTTTGTAACAACAATGCAACATATATGACACAAAAACACAACACGCATGTCCGAACTTTGCCGCCGACAAATCATTCGACAACAACAAATCATGAAGAAAAGCGTATTGACAGTACTGATTGCCCTGCTGCCACTGGCCGCAATTGCCCAGCCCCCTTCCATCAACGAGGACGGGAAAAAGATGGAAAAGGAAAAGATGGAAACGAAAGACTACCTGCCGGAAGTCCACGGAACCATCCGCGCCAAATACGAATATCAGACCACCATGGGTGCAGGACGTTTCGAAGTACGCAATGCCCGCGTCAGCGTGACGGGCAACGTATTGCCCAGCGTAGCCTACAAAGCCGAGATAGACCTCTCCGACGAAGGCCAAATCAAGATGCTGGATGCCTACACCCGGCTTTTCCCGACAAAAGGACTGACAGTCACCGCCGGACAAATGCGTGTTCCCTTCACCATCGATGCCCACCGCTCACCGCACCAGCAATACTTCCCCAACCGGTCGTTCATCGCCAAGCAAGTGGGCAATGTACGGGATGTAGGATTCACAGTAGGATATACCCTGCCCACCGATGTACCTATCACCGTGGAAGGAGGACTTTTCAACGGTTCCGGACTGACCAACCAGAAAGAATGGCACAAGGAAGTGAACTACTCCGCCAAAGCCCAGTTCCTCTTCACCAAAGGACTGAACCTGACACTGAGCGTGCAGAGCATCCAACCGGAAGAAGTACGTATGCAATCCTACGACATCGGTGCCTACTATGAAACCGGCCGTTTCCACATCGAAGGCGAATACTTGTACAAGCAATATTCCGACAATGCCTTCAAAGATGTACATGCCGTCAACACTTTCATCAACTACGATCTGCCGTTACGGAAAGTATTCAACAAAATGTCTTTCCTGCTACGCTATGACATGATGACCGACCAGAGCGACGCCAAAACCGCCGATGAGGAAACCGGCAGATTGACGGTGACCGACTACAAACGCCAACGCCTAACAAGTGGCATCACCTTCAGCCTCAGCAAAGCATTCCGCACAGACCTCCGGTTGAATTACGAGAAATACTTCTATGCCAAAAACAGCATAGCGAAGGAGTCGGAACAAGACAAAGTAGTATTGGAATTGATGGTACGTTTCTGATATTTCTTGGCTTCCCCTTGTTTCTTTCATTCCAAAAATGTATATTTGGAATAAATTATTCCGAGCTATGGCAAATCCAATCATACCCGGTATACCGCAGACTGAACAAGACTTATTGTATAGTAAACTGAATGCATACAATCAAGGGAGAGCCTCTTATAAGGAAGTAGGCGCCTATCTTGTCGTACTGCCCCGGCCGGAACATCCCCAATATACTTTGTGGGTTTACTCTCCACTGCCCGGAAGACAGTCCATCTTCTACATTTGCGTCCTTTCCACCGACATTCACGAAACGCTGCGGATGGCAAGTACGCTATGCTTCTACTCGCCGCGCAGCCTGCTACTTATGGAGTATAATGCCAAAAGAATGCAGAGCAAAGGGGACGACATTATCTCCATAGGCAAATACCACGGCCACTTCCTGCACGAAATTCTCCGTATAGACCCTGCCTATCTCACGTGGATAGCCTTCAAATTCCAGCCTCGCATCCCCAAACAGGAACGTTTCGTACAGATTGCCAAGATTTACCATTCGGTCTACCTCGACATACAACGAAGAAAAACGTACCAAACCACCAGCGGACGTTTTCTGGGGAAGGAAGGGGAAAGAGTGGAGAACCTAACACTGACCGTACTCAGCGTACGACTGGAAGACAACCCCTACAAGACACAGCTCAAAGGAACCACTCCTTATTTCTACGTACGCCAAGTGTTGAAACTGAAAGACTCCGTCGGCAACTTCGTCAGCATCCGGATGAACGCACGCACGGCAAGCCGGAAATCATGCCAACTGCCTGCCGTGGAACATGCCTACCAAGTAGGGGAAATCATGGAAATAGCATCGGCACGCATAGCACGTACCTATATGATAGGAAGCAGCAAATATACCCAGCTGACACATGTGAAGTTACACGTCCCTACCGGGTAAAGGATTTTCTATCAGATACGAACCACACGCTGCATACGGCTGCTTTCCCAGGCTGCCTCTATCAAGCGGATGACTCCGACCACCTCGCGGGCATCGCTCTGCAAAGGTTCGCCGTGGCGGATATGCCGATAGATATTCTCGTAAAAAGCAGCATAATTACCGGGAAGGCTCGGATAGGACTCACGCACGACTTTGCCGTCCCTTTCGGTATGAAGCAGCCCCCAAGAGGACTCATCCTCCTCGCCCCAGTGCGGAGTGCCAGGCAATACACCCTCGGTCAAGGCCGCTTCCTGCGGGTCGAGGCCATATTTCACGTAAGACCCTTCCCTGCCGTGAAGGACGAAACGGGGTTCGTTCTCGCACATCAGATAGCTGGATTTCAGTGTTATCTTCACTTCAGGCGCTTTTGAGGGACACAACAAATGGATAATGAAATAATCATCCACCTTGCCGTCCTTGCGCAGCGTGGCAATATCTGCAAAAAGGGCTTCGGGCATCCCGAACAGTTGCACAGCCTGGTCTATGACGTGGGCGCCCAGGTTATAGGTCAAGCCGCCGCCATCTTGTCCGGTTTCCTTCCAAGTATTCGGCTTGATGAAATTACGATAACGGGGAAAGGTGGATTCAAACTCCACCAGATGTCCCAGCAAGCCCTTGGACAGTATTTGCTTGACTGTCAGGAAATCACAGTCCCACCGGCGGTTCTGGTAAACGCTCAAGGTCAGCCCCCGGCTTGCGGCAAGTGCCACAAGTTCCTCAGCTTCTGCTACGGTGGTGGTGAAAGGCTTCTCCACAACCACATGCTTACCTGCTTCGAGGGCGCGGCGGGCATACTCATAATGAGTGCTGTCCGGTGTGTTGATGACAACCAAATCCAACCCTTCCAGTCCGATAAGTTCCTCAAAACTCCGCACAATACAAGCGTCGGGATACTTCTCCCGGGAGAGTTCCTTACTGCGCTCCGTAACGGCAGTCAATTCAAAATGAGGGTTGGTAGAGATGAAGGGAGCATGGAAAACACGTCCCGACATTCCGTAAGCGGCTAATCCGGTTCTTATCTTGTCCATATCGTTCTTTTTTAAGTTCACCCTTATTCCGTCACCAACGGACGCTTACGCCAATCGTCTTTCACATAGCTATCCGGGTAGACTGTTTTATCAATGATTTCACCACCTTTCAGACGAATCCAGGTGGTGAAAGTACGGGCACCTTCCTTCATCACAATGACACGGGCACCGTTGGACAAATGGTTGTACTCGGTATTGCCACCGGTGAAACGGCCGTAAGCCAGCAGAATGCCTTTCCACATTACGGCATAATCGTTGTCATGGTCGTGTCCGACAAACATACCCATCACATCACCGGCCTCTTTCATGGCAGTGAACATGCCCGTATTCAGTTCCGGAGCGCAAGCCTTTTCCATGCGGGTACCTATCAGTATGGCGTTCTCGTCAGAAGCGGCTTCATTATATTCCGGCAGAGGGATATGAAAGAATGCCAGTGCAGGCAAAGGTTGCCCACCGTTTTTTGCTTTATAAGCGGCACTCTGCTGGCGGTACCAGTTCACCTGGTCGAAAGTGAGCCAGTCGTACCCTTTTACATCGGGCAGTTTGGAGTAGGAATGGGAATCCAGACAGTAAAGCAGGGCTGCATCCTTCTTGCCGTCCGAGGATTTCAGTGTGAGGACATAGTCGGGGGATTCAACTCCGCCACGGTCGGGTTGGATATTGAAAGGCATGGAACGGATAACATCATAAAGTTCGGCATGTGTTTTTCCCTGCTCGTTGTCGTGGTTACCAAAGGTTACGACAAAAGGAATCTTACGGTCCGTAGCATAGGAAAGCACCTTGCGCATGGCTGTATCGGCAGGTGCGGCATAGACCACATCGCCGGTAAAGACTACTAAATCGGGGCGCTCAGCATCGAGCACCTCGCCAATACGCTTCAAAGCAATGTCTGAAGCCGGATTACCATACTTAAAGTGGATGTCTGTAAACTGGACGATTTTAAACTCTCCATTCTTGTTGAACTGTAAAGGCGATACTTGTGCCGGGCAGAACAAGGAGGATAAAAGTGCCAGACAAAAGGTCAAGGAGATTTTCTTCATATAAGTGGATGATTAAATTGAGTTGATATTATTTCATGTCATTCCTTCACTATCAATACAGTGGCATAGGCGGATATACCTTCCTCCCTGCCCGTAAAGCCGAGTTTCTCCGTGGTGGTGGCCTTGATGGAGATGTCATCCTCGTCTATTCCCATCACCGCGGCAAGCGTACGTTGCATTTCGGGAATATAGGACTTCAACTTAGGCCGCTCAGCGCAGATGGTAGCATCAATATTACCCACCAAATAGCCTTTAGCAGCTATCAGTTCTATTGTTTTCTTTAACAGAATCTTGCTGTCTATATTCTTGAACTCACCGGCAGTATCGGGAAAATGATAGCCGATGTCGCGCATATTCGCCGCTCCCAGCAATGCGTCACAGATAGTATGGATGAGCACGTCTGCATCCGAGTGCCCCAACAATCCCTTTTCATGTTCCAGGCGGATACCGCCCAGCCAAAGCTCGCGCCCTGCCACCAGTTGGTGGACATCAAAGCCGAAACCTACACGTATCTTCATATCGTTACTTCTTTAAGTTGATACGAAAGTACAGAAAAAATAGGAACAAGAGAAGGAACAAGACACAAATTGCACGGATTACGCCGTTTTTTGCTCCCCTTGTGGAAAGAAAATCGAACGTAAACCGTGCAATCGGTATGGAGTATGAAGAATATGTTACGGTCTGTCGGGCAGACTGTCTACAATTCCTTTATAAAAAGCTCTCACATCTTGCCAGTGATAGAAAGGAGCCATATCCGTCTTCACCGGGATACTTACTTCATGCTCGTGCAGCAACAGTTTTACAATCACATCTTCCGGCGAGCCTTTCTTGCGGAAGAACACCAGCTGTATATTTCCTGCCATCGGCGCAACCTTGTAGTTGCACCACGCCTGATAGAACTTATCGGGGTCGGCCTCCTCGTTATAGCAGTTCTCCAACTTCATCAATCCTGCCAGGGGGATAATGTTTCCATCATGTGCAAAGCGGAAAGTAGCCGAGTTTCTACCCGAAGCAATAGCCTCGTCGGCAGCGGCAATGATGTTCTCCAGTGTCGGTTTGGCGTTTGCCACCATCAGTCCGTTGGTCATGGGCGAGGGACCGTCGCACACGTAGTTCTTGTAGTTGTGTATCTGCCAAATGTCGAATAACTCTTGCTTCTCAAAAATATCATAGAACGATACTTCCTGCTCCACGTCCTGCATGTCCGAGGCTATCGCATAAAGACCGCGCATCAGTTCCTCCGGATTCACACGTTTATGGACAAACTCTTTATCGGAGAAAAGTGAGTTCATCAGACGTTCGGGACGAACATGGCTCTTCTCGAATTTGCGGAACTCCTCGTACCAAGGGCCCTTGTGCGAAGTGAACTTCATGGCTTCCTGCGTATGAAAGTTCAAGTAAGGCATGTATTTGTTGCTAGATTCACGCTCAATCTTCAGTTGGGGATTGAATTCCTTCAGACGTTCGCAGAAGGCATCCATACTGAGTACGCAACGTATTACGAGTGTAGCACATGCCGACATCTCCGGCGCACCTTTAAAGACTTCGGGAAATGCCTGATACATACGTTCGGCAATACCGCGCTGCTGATCCACGCCCACTGGGCTCAAGTCTCCACCGCGTCCTTCGGCATCTGCCCAGACAATAGCCAACCGCTTGCGCACATCTTCGCCCAGCGGAGTAAGTTTACCTGCCTGATGTGCCTTTTCAAACACTTCCATCACACGGATATACTCCTCGTCAGAAATCAGCCAGCGCGAGCCATGACGTCCGAAGTGACTGATATAGAAAGGCTCGTAACCCTTCGGTGCCTTGGTCTGTACACCCGGTGCCGGATAGGCATAATACACTCCTCCGGTAACGGCAATGTTATCGAAGATTTCTTCGCGCGTGGCTTGTGCATACGACGATGTATGCACAGCCGATGCGGCAAAAAGAATGGTAGAAAAAACGATTCGTTTCAATCTAAAATTCATAGGATAATAAAGCTTTTCAGTTCAAGAAATCAGGATTTTGTGTCAAATTAGGATTGGTGGTAAACTCGTCCTGCGGAATGGGGAAGAGGTTGTATTTGTCGTCCACATCCTTACCTATGTAAGAACCTGCCACGCCATTGTCACTACCTTTCCAGTCCCAGTTATATCCCTTGGTGAACTTACCAAAACGAATCAGGTCTGTACGGCGAACCAACTCCATGTGCAACTCGCGGGCACGTTCATCCAAAAGGAAATCAAGATTCAACCGACTGTCGCTGATGCGTCCCGATACGCCATTACCATATTTGCCGGACATGTAAGCACGGTCTCTGATTTCATTCACATACTCCAACGCTTCGGTACGCGAACCACCTTCGGCGCCACGCAGAATAGCCTCAGCCGCCATCAAGTAGGCATCTGCCGTACGGAACATCGGATAATCGACAGAGGAGTACTTCGTGCCGCCTGGTTCCAGTTCACTGCCGTCTTTGCGCACGTTTCTCCACTTGATGCAGGCGTAGCCGTTATTGAAATCGCTCTGGAACTCCTTGCCTTCTACCCAAGTTTCTTTGGTGTGGCCAATAGAGAAGAATTGGGCACGCTTGTCTTTCTTGCCGTTCCCCCAGATGTCGTCTGCCACAAAAGTCTGGTCTTCTTCTTCGAACATATCCACCAGCTGTGTCTTTACGCGGGCATTGCCCCAGGTGCCGTTCACACCTATCCGGATATAGTTGCCCATATCTCCATTCATCAACGCCTTAATCAGGAAGTTAGTACCTGCGCTGCCTTGCGCATAGTCTGCATCCTGCACCAGCGGCCAGATGATTTCGGAACAAGTTTCATTGTCTGCCAAGAAGATGTGGCGATAATCGGAAGCCAGCGGATAATTACCTTCCGTAATTACCTTTTTGGCATATTTGTATGCGTTTGTGTATTCATTCTTTCCTACCCAAGTTTCGGCATTCAAGTAAACACGTGACAGCAAGAACCAGGCTGCTACACGGTCCACACGGGCATATTCGTTCTTTTTGGGTTCTTTCAGCAGGGTGGTCAATTCTTCCAGTTCGGACACCACAAAGTTGTAGATTTCCTCGCGAGTGGCTTGCTCGGGCATGTCACCTACTTCCATCGTTTCGTCCACGAAGGGTGTAGAACCGTAAAGGTCGCAGAGCATACTGTAACTATAAGCACGGATGAAGCGGGCTTCGGCACAATAGTATTGATACTCGTCTTTCAAGGCTTCATACACACCTCTCTCCTGCAATTTGCTCTCTGTACATTCACGTAGGAACTCGTTGCAATAGTTAATGGTCATGAAAAGACGGTAATAAGGATAACCCACAATCTCAGTAGAAGCATCCCAATTCAAGTAAAGCATGGCACGTACACCCTTGCTGCCACCGGACTGGAATACGATTTCATCCGTACAAGCTTCCTGCAAGTAGAACAAGGCACGAGTATAACCAGAATATCCTTCATCGATGCCCGACACATCGCCGTCTCCTCCGTCACCACCCTTCTGCCCTGTCTGTATCAGGGCAGCATAACACTTGGCAATCATGCCGATATAGCCCTCGGGAGTAGAGTACACCATCTCACCGGTCAGTTCGTTATCATCCAGCGGCAATGTATCCAGGTCGCCCAGGCAAGAAGCAAAAAGTGACACAGCCAGCAAACATACTGTTACTAATTTGAAATATCTAGTTTTCATAATCATGTATCTGTTTTTAGTCATTAAAAATTAAGGTTAACTCCCAGCATGAACGTACGCGGACGCTGATAGATGTTTTTATCGATTCCGTCATAAAGCTCCGGATCAAGACCGGAGTATCCGCTCAAAGTGCATACATTCTGTACGGCGAAGGAGAGACGGAGCGATGTCCCGTCGTTCCACAGTTTATTGAACGTATGACCGATGGTGATATTGTCTATACGGAAGAAGTTGCCTCTCTCCAGGAAATGGTCGGTGAACTGGCGGTCTTGCGTAAACTTGTTTTCGAGCGTAGAACGCAGGATGTTGCTGGAAACGCCGTTGCTGCCATAGAGTGCATCCAAGGAGTTGGAAGCAGCCACATAGTTATAGACATAGAAACCGAAGCTACCGTGTCCGTTGATGCCCAAATCCCAATTCTTGTAGGACAGACGGGTGGACAGACCGCAATAGTAAGGGGCCTTGGAACTCTTACCAGTGACGTACTTGTTAGAGTCTTCTTCGCTAGAAGTGATGGAGCCGTCTTTGACAATGTATTTACCGTCCAGCGGCTGTCCGTTTTCGTCATAAGCTTGCTTCAGTAGATAGTAGGTATTCGGAGTCTCTCCTACCATGTGTACTTGCAGATAGCGGCCTGTACCTCCGGCGTTACCTGTCTTTACGTAGTTGCTCTCGTTGTCGATGGTGTTCAGCTTGGTAATCTTTGAGGCATTCCAAGTGAAGTTACCGCTGATGTTCCATTCCCAATCTTTGGTCTGGATGGGAACCAAGTTCACACCGATTTCAAGACCTTTGCTTTCCATATCACCGATGTTGGTTTCGATACGGTTGGTGAAGTTACTGCCGGCAGGTACAAAAATGTCGTTCAGCAGGTCTTTCGTGTTACGCCAGTAGTAGTCAATCGTACCCGAGATGCGGTTGTTCAAGAAACCGTAGTCGATACCGATGTTGTAAGTTTCCGTAGTCTCCCATTTAATGTTGGGATCGTAGCCGTTGGGGCGGTAGGTGGTGTACCACTTGTTACCGAACAAGTATCTGGACTCATCGTAAGATGCAGTATAGGTGGACAAATGCTGGTAGTAGGAACCGATGGACTGCTGGCCGGTCTGACCGTAGCTCAAACGGAGTTTTAGGTCGGACACTACTTTGTTGTCTGCCAAGAAAGCCTCATCGTTCACACGCCATGCAGCGGCTACGGAAGGGAAGTAGCCCCAACGGGTCTCGGGCGAGAAGCGAGAAGAAGCATCGGCACGTAACGTAGCAGTCAGCATATAACGCTGTTTCCAAGAGTAGTTCAATCGACCGTAGAAGGAGAGCAGGTAGAGTTCAGCTTCCTCGTGCTTGGGAGAGGTAAGATCCTCACCCTTGGTGTCGGTAGTGGTATCATGGTTCTTGTACCAGAAACGTTGCCAGCCGTAACCAGCCATGGCATTGAGGTTATGGTCGTTGAAGTCTTTGGCATAGTTGGCGTAGAAGTCGAGTAGTGTATTGCGTTTGTCGTTATGATATGTATAACGCTTTCCGGTACCATCCTGTTCGTTGCCGGTGTACATGGCGGGGGCCAAGTCAGGCATGTTATCGTGTTTGTCTTCCGTCAGGAAATCATACCCCATGTTCAGGTTCAGTCGAAAGTCTTCAAAACCGTGTATTTTATAATCGAGGGCAATATTACCGATGGAGCGTTTGGTCTTGTTCTGCTTGTCGGCAAGTTCCAAGTCGGAGACGGGGTTTGAGGCAGCTAGCGTGATGGGGGTATTACTTACACCCATCCACATATAGTACCCCAAACCTACATTACCGTCATAGTTCTGATATACAGGGCGTGTAGGGTCGAAACCTACGGCACTTCCGATGACACTGGTGGAAACCGGCTTTTCGTCCTCGATGCTACCCTTGATATTGATGTCAACAGAGAGATGCTTGTCGAAGAACTTGGGCGACAAACCGATACTGGCATTGAGGCGCTGGTAGTTGTTGTTTTTCAACGTACCGTTCTGGTTGGTATAGCCCACGGACACGCGGTAAGGCATATTCTTCAAAGCACCAGTCATGGAGAGGTTGTGGTCTGTACCCATTGCCACGCGGTAGATTTCATCCTGCCAGTCGGTATTGACATCACCCAGCTTGAAAGCCTCCGGAGCATTGGCATACTTGGCAAAGGCTTCGCGATATTCGGAAGCGGAAAGTACATCCAGTTTCTTATACACATTGCCCACCGTCACGTTGGCACTGTAGCTGAAAGAGGGACGTGAAACACCGTCGGTGTTTCCTTTCTTCGTAGTGATAATGATGACACCGTTGGAGGCACGCGAACCGTAGATGGCTGTTGCCGAAGCATCTTTCAATACCGTAAACGAAGCAATGTCATTCGGGTTGATAGAGCTGATGGAGGCGTTGCTGACAGGCACACCGTCGATAACTATCAGTGGGTCGTTGTCTGCTGACAAAGAAGCTCCCATACGGATACGGATGGTACCGCCGCTGCCCGGAGCACCGCTGCCCGGTACAATGTTCACACCGGCAACCTTACCCACCAGAGCGTCTTCGGCAGTCAATTGCTTTCCTTTGTTCAGCTCGTCCGGCTTCACAGTTAGCAGAGAACCAGTGACATCTCCTTTCTTCACTTGACCGTAACCGATTACAACGACTTCGTCCAGCATCTCCGTGTCTTCCTGCAAAGTGATGACGAGCGGTGTATTGCTGCCGGTAACCGTCAGTTCCTGGCCCTTAAAACCGATACATGTAATGGAGAGAATATCATTGACGGCAGCTTTCAAAGTAAAGTTACCGTCCACATCAGAGATAGTTCCCACAGAGGTACCCTTTATCAAGATGTTAGCCCCAATCAGTGGTTCACCTGTGTGGTCTTTCACATGTCCTTTCACTGCAATATCTTGTGCCGAAAGTGACAAAGACAAGAGCAATCCCAGCAACGGGAGAATACTCTTTGCGATTTTAATCATGCTTTTCATATAATACAATATATAGTTAATAAAAATAATGTTTGCCAAGAAAAGGAACCAAGCACGCCCGGTTCCATGCAATCCTTATACCCAATCTTCTTAACTAATACTTATCAAAAAACTACAGTTAACTTTAATCTTTTGTCGATGTTGCAAAGGTATATGATTAACTGTCCCGCGAAAAAGGCGAGTAGAAGCTTAAAGTAGACGCAAGCAGATTAGCTTTATCTATAAAACATTAAAAAACAGCATATTGTGAAAATCAGCAGAAAGTAAGAAAGTAGATTCACATAAAGGGCATAGGAGGAGTTTTACCCTATTTTCTGCACCATATTCAGGAAATCTTCTTTAGAAAGAAAGGATTTGCTCCGCACTTTCAAGCGGTAATTATATACGGTCTGCGAAGAGTAATGCAGGAAGGTGGCAATCTTTCCGCTATCTGAAATTCCCAACCGAATCAAGGCAAACACACGGAGTTCCGGAGTCAGCAGTTCGCCCTCTTTAGGATAGATGCGCTCGTTCTCCTGCAAAAGGTTATTAAAGTCGTTCACAAACTTAGGATAGAGTTTCAGGAAGACGCTGTCGAACGTATGGAAGAATTCTTTCAACTCGCCGGTGACAAAGGTGGTGGAGTGGATGGTTTTCACCAGGTCGTCCAGCTGCCCGGCCTTCACTTTCCTTGCCAGCATCTTGCGGAATTCTTCCTGCTTGTCTATATAGACGGAACACATGTTGAAGACGTAGCCGATGTACTCCTCCTTCACACGGTTCGACTCCTGCAACCGAGCATTCAGTTCCTGCAAGTCACCGTTGATGTGCTTCAATTCCTTGTTCATGTCATCCATGGTCTTTCTGGCAAGGGAAAGGCGCTTCATCTGATGATAAATATAGACCAAGGCCACCAGCAATACTGCCGCCAGGATGGATATCCATATAAATAAGGTGACCAGCTGTTCTTTTTCCTCATGCAACTTGGCCTCGTAGGTGGAGTTGATGACGGGCAACATCCCCGAAATCTCCATCGTACGGTAGCGAGCATTACAGAAGGTAGCATCTTGCATGGAGCATTCCATATAGGTATACGCACGTTCTATGTCGCCCTCGCCATAGAGCAGGTTGGCAAGTTTCCAAAGCGAAATGTATTCCTTTGTTCCGCTTTGCACGTCGGCTATTGCCGAGATGGTAAGATATTTCTTTTCCTGCTTGTGGTCTCCTTTGGCACCATAAACGCTTGCCAATGCAACAGAAGGAATGGCAAGGCTGAAGTCCTTCTGGCTATGGATATCATAGCAACCCTCCAAAACACCTATGGCTTCGTCATACTTACCCTCATACAGTAGTTTGTCGCCCAAAGTCAGTTGATAGCCTTGCGAATCGGGACGCTTCACACGCAGAATGGAGTCTTTGTACTGATATGCCAGCCGGGAGTATGACGCCTGCAATTCTTCTGAAAAAGCATAGGATGCCATCAGCGTGTACACTTTATGATAAAGATTATAGTAGTAGAACATATCTATCGCACCCAGTTCCTCCTGGGGAATGTCTTCCAAAATTTCCAGTCCTTCCTTATACATTCCTGTACCAATCATCACCTCTGCCACACGCATACGGGCAGAGTAGAGATGCGATGCTACGGACATACGCTGGGCTACTTCCACGCAACGATTTGCTGCCCACAAGGCAGAGTCCATGCGGTAGGCGCTGTATTTGCCGAACAACTCCTGGTAGATTTCCAGTAATTCCGCATCGGAACGGGTAGCCTTCAGCTGGCACTGCAAGGCATTGATTTGAGACTGACGTTCCAGTGTATATCGTTCACGCCCCTGCACAGATGCATCAAGCACCCGAAGCAATGAATCCACCTCTCTATCTTGGCAGAATAAAGGCATAGTGCAAAACAAAGCGAAAAGGATGGCAAACAAACGTTTCATGCAGTACGGTTTCTCTGTCTATAGTTCAAGATTACATCACAAAAGTAAACATTTACCCGTTGATTACAAAGTTCTTTGGACAAAAGATGTTTGGACGAAATTAGTAAAGGGATACTTTAGCTTTATAAAGCAGAAGTTTAGTAAGCTAACATAGAGGTTTACGGACAAAAATCCCGAATGCCGCTCAGCGGATATTGAAGTCAAGTACTTTCTCTTCCCCAAGATAGCCCTGCAAGTGCTGTCCGATGCTGACGGGACCTACTCCCACAGGGGTACCCGTGAACAGCAAGTCACCGATTTTCAAGGTCATGAAGCGGCTGACATAAGCAATGATTTCATCTACCTGAAAAAGCATATCCGATGTATGACCGCGTTGCACCTCCTTATCATCAATCGTCAAATGGAAGTCCAAATTCTGTACATTGCCGCCCACTTGTTCCAAAGGGACAAAGGTGCCGATAGCTGCCGAATTGTCGAACCCTTTGCAAAGCTCCCACGGATTACCCGCCTCGCGGAACTTGCGTTGCAAGTCGCGTGCCGTGAAGTCGATGCCCACCGTCACCGCATCGTAATAGCGACGAGCAAAGCGGGGAGCAATATTCTTGCCTAAACGGCAGATGCGCACCACCACTTCCGTCTCATAATGCACCTCATCAGAAAAATCAGGGATAAAGAAAGGTTTGCCATCTTTCAGTATAGCCGAATCGGGTTTCAAAAAAATAACCGGTTCCTTATTCTCATGTGTATGTCCCAGCTCCTTGTTGTGCAGAGCATAGTTCATTCCTACAGCAATAATCTTCATTACTTGATCTCATTAAAGTTCAGTCTGTTAAACATCACGGCCAGATGGGCATAAAGGGAAGTGTTCTGCACGACAATGTTCTCGGGAACACGGATACGGAACGGGGTGAAGTTCCATACGGCCTTGATACCGCCCTCTACCATGGAATCCGTTATCTGCTGGGCTATTTCGATAGGTACCGTCAGTACGCCTATATTGACATCGTACTCCTGCATCTTCTGCTTGAACTCGTCCGAATGATAGATGGGGATGCCGCTCAGTGTCGTACCCACCAGTTCGGGCTTCACATCGAAAGCAGCTACTATCTCCAAACCGAAATGGCTCAGACCCGAGTCGCGCAGCAAGGCACCTCCCAAGCTTCCGACACCGAACAGAAAGGCTTTGTGTATATTGGTAAATCCCAGGAAATCCTCCAGTACAGCTATCAGCGTGTCCACCTCATATCCCACACGCGTACGGCCCGAGATATTGACATACGAAAGGTCTTTGGCAATCTGTGAAGCATCAATATTGATTTCCTTGGAAATCTGGGTGGATGATACGAATCGTTCCCCCTTTTGTTTCAGCAACTTTACATTGGAAAGGTACCACGGAAGCCGGCGCAAAGTAGGTTCCGGCACCTTCATGGTTTCTTTTTTCTGTAACGGACTGCTCATAGTTTCTTATTTAAGTTCTCAATATTGCGATTGGCAAAAGTAGTGCTTTTTTTCTAATCAGTAACACGGATGCAACAAAAGCTTAACATAATTTCTAATTGCATAATTCCACATAATATCGTACTTTTGGGAAGTTTAAAAGAAAGAAGTATGAAGAATAATGATTGGAAAGAACGGTTGAATATAGTCTATTCCACCAACCCGGACTACAACTATGAGATGAATGACGATGAGGAGCAAGCTACCCTCCCCCCTGCACAACAACGCCTGCGTGTACAGCTGGACCGCAAGAACCGGGGTGGCAAAGTCGTCACTCTTGTCACCGGTTTCGTGGGCACCGACAATAATCTGAAAGAACTGGGCAAATTGCTGAAAAGTAAATGTGGAGTAGGCGGAAGTGCCAAAGATGGAGAAATCATCGTGCAAGGCGACTTCAAACAACGTGTCATCGACCTCCTGAAGGCAGAAGGATACACGCAAACCAAGCCCGTGGGATAAACGCATCATCCGTCTCACTGCAACTGTAGAGGCATAAAAAAGTGACCGTTTAGGAATTCAACTCCATATACGGCCACTTCTTTTTATAGAATCGTTTCTAAGCGGAATTATTCAGCGCGCAAAGTAAAACGTTTGAAGTCAACAACCTTCAATTCAGGATCAGCTTCTTTCAAGACTTCTCTAACTGTCTTCTTGCCGTCCATGATGTCTTCCTGGTTCAGCAAGCAAACTTCTTTCAAGAACTTGCCAAGACGGCCCTTAGCAATATTCTGAATCATTTGTTCAGGCAGATGTGCAGCTTTCTCGGCAGAAACAGTAGCAATGATTTCCTTTGCCTTTGCCACGTCTTCAGCAGTAATCCAGCCTTTGGCCATGTTGCTTTCCATGTGGTCTTCGCTGTCCACGTGAGCCGGGTTGATACCAGCCTTCTTCAAAGCGGCCTCAACAGCCTTCTGTACCTGTTCAGCTTTTGTCTTCTCGATAGCAACATCTATTTCCTTCTGCTTGATTTCTTCAGATACGCCATCTTCGTCTACTGCAATCGGGTTCATGGCAGCAATCTGCATGGCAATCTGCTTAGCCAGTCCTTCTTCAACAGCCTTGTTGAAAGCAACAATAGTGCAGAGGCCATTTCTGTTCATGTGGTTATAAACCACAGTGCTTGCACCTTCTACAGTCATGTAACCATCCAACTCCATCTTCTCGCCAGTGATACCGCTACGGTCTGTTACAGCATCCTGTACAGTACCGTTGCCCATCGGCAGAGCTTTTACTTCGTCCAGAGTCTTGCACTTGTTAGCCACGGCAAGGTCCAGAATGTCCTGAGTCAATTTCACGAAATCAGCATTCTGAGCCACGAAGTCAGTTTCGCACTTCAGAGCGATGATAACGGCAAAGTCACCCGTAGTCTTAGCCAGCACACAGCCTTCAGAAGCCTCGCGATCTGAACGCTTAGCTGCAACAGCTTGTCCCTTCTTACGGATAATTTCCATTGCCTTGTCGAAATCGCCTTCAGCTTCAGTCAAAGCATTTTTGCAATCCATCATACCAGCACCGGTCATCTTGCGGAGCTTGGTTATATCAGCCATACTTACAGCCATAATATCTTTTTATTTTAATTGTTAATAATATCCTTATAAAGTAATTGAGAGTTGAGAATAGAGAATTGAGAATTGCCGTAAAGTAACTCTCAACTTTCAATTCTCAACTCTCAACAGTATGATTAAGCCTCTTCTTCCTTCATGAAAGCAGCAGCCTTAGCGGCATTGATTGCTTCCTCGTCGGACTTGTCGAGTCTTGCTTTTGTAGCTTTCTTCTTACCTTTGTTGGCAGGAGCTTCACCGGCAGCTTCCATGTCTACCTTTTCGGCCTTACGTTCTTCCAGACCTTCCTGCATAGCAGCGCAGCAAGCATCAAGAATAACTTCTACTGACTTAGTAGCGTCATCATTTGCCGGGATTACGAAATCGATATTCGTAGGATCGGAGTTTGTATCAACGATACCGAATACGGGAATCCCCAGACGGTTAGCTTCACGAACTGCGATGTTTTCCTTCATTACGTCGATAACGAACAGAGCAGACGGCAGACGAGTCAGGTCAGCGATAGAGCCCAAAGTCTTGTCCAACTTTGCACGTTGACGTGAAATCTGAAGAATTTCTCTCTTGGAGAGGTTTGAATAGGTACCGTCGCTTGTCAACTTGTCGATGGTAGCCATCTTCTTGACAGCCTTACGGATAGTCGGGAAGTTAGTCAACATACCACCCGGCCAACGCTCGATTACATAAGGCATATTTACAGATGCAGCCTTATCGGCAACCACCTGCTTAGCTTGTTTTTTAGTAGCAACAAACAGGACTTTCTTTCCTGATTTAGCGATTTGCTTCAAAGCTTCAGCAGCTTCGTCAATTTTAGCAACCGTCTTGTTGAGGTCAATGATGTGAATACCATTGCGCTCCATGAAGATGTAAGGAGCCATTGCAGGGTTCCACTTTCTTTTCAAGTGACCGAAGTGGCAACCGGCTTCCAATAATGTATCAAAATTTGTTCTAGACATTTTCTTTTAAATTAATCGTTTACTTTCTTTTTTGTTTCTTCTAAACCAACCGCCGGGTAGTCTGAATCTGAAGAGTCCCGGTAGTTTAGATACTAAACGCTTTTTCAGTTGAGAGTTGAGAGGTGAAAGTCGAGAATTAAGCAACTTGTCCGCCCCAACCGTTCTCCAACTCTTAACGTTTACTGAACTGGAATCTACGACGTGCTTTCGGTTGTCCCGGTTTCTTACGTTCAACAGAACGAGGATCACGAGTCATGAAACCTTCAGAACGGAGAGCAGCCTTGTCCTCAGCATTGATTTTCACCAGTGCGCGGGCAATTGCCAAACGCAAAGCCTGAGACTGGCCGGTGAAACCGCCACCGCAGAGATTAACTTTGATGTCGTACTTTTCAGCAACACCCAGCTTATTCAACGGCTGTTTAACTACATACTGAAGAATGCTTGATGGAAAGTACTCTGCGAGGTCTCTCTTATTAATAGTAATCTTTCCAGTACCTTCGCTTACGAAAATACGTGCAATTGCACTTTTACGTCTGCCTAATGCATTTACTACTTCCATTATCTCTTATTTAAGTACGTTAATATCAATCATTTTCGGGTTCTGAGCATCGTGTTTGTGCTCGCTGCCGGCATATACATACATATTGCCCAGCAATTTTGCGCCCAACTTGTTCTTAGGCAACATACCCTTTACTACTTTTCTCAGTAACTTGTCATCACCGTTCGGTTTTGCCTGCAAACGGGCAGGAGTGATTTCTCTCTGGCCGCCGGGATAACCTGTATATGACAGATATACCTTGTCATTCCACTTGTTACCGGTTAATTTTACTTTGTCGGCGTTGATAATGATTACATTATCGCCACAATCTACGTGAGGGGTAAAGTTAGGTTTATACTTTCCTCTCAACAGTTTCGCAACTTTTGCGCCCAGACGACCCAATACCTGGTCTGTAGCGTCAACAATGACCCATTCTTTAGTCACTGTAGCTTTGTTTGCAGAAATGGTCTTGTAACTTAAAGTATCCACTCTTAATTGTTTTTTAAAATGTTACTACTAAAATGTTTTTCTTCACCGCAAGCCAGTCATCCCGGACAATGGAAGATTAACTCGCTATGAATTAAATGCTTATCCTTTTGAGATAATAATCGGCTTGCAAAGGTACGGTTTTTCTTAGAACTAGCAAAAGTTTTCCACTTTTTTTTAGAGAGCCACTTGGCTGATATACAACAGACAAGGTTATCCTGCGGAGAAACGAAAGAATCTCCGCTAGAACAACTCTTTATGATGCGGCCTTCATCGGCCAATGCCGTCATAGAAGACCTTCAAAGCTGCATTGAGAAAGAAACGGGAAAGAGAAAGAAATATCAACGGACAAGGTCCTCGGGGAATTTCGCGGGCATGCCCACCCGCTTCCATGTTTCATGGAACCATGTATTCAGTTCATTCCCATTCAAGTCCTTAGCTATAAAATACTTCAGGTACATTACCCCGTCGTCCCCTATTTCAAACTCCAATATATTGTCTTTGTGGTCCAACATGGGCAGATGGATGTTTTTCTCAATACTTTCCTTATAGGAATTATCCGTCAGCTGCTGATAAGTCCCATACCCCGTGATGATGGCATCCTTGCCAGGAATCATTGTAAAGTTGACAATGCGGCCGTCATCACTCAGCACTTTAAAGGTATTACTCGGTTTCAATATCCCGGGAACATCCGGGATTTCGGACACATAATGACATAACTGCCAAATTCCTGCCAGTTCCGCAGGCCTAAACTCTGCGCTCTCCTGCGCATTGGCTCCCGCTACCGCAAGCAGCACCGCTGCCAGCATGGTAAAGAAATAGTTCCGTTTCATATTCGTATGATGTTGGTTAACGTTATGTCGTTCCGCTAGACACAAATATATTAAATATCTCTGGAAAAATCTAACGAATGAAGGGAAATAATGATGGCAGCACTGGTGTTCAATGACTTATGAGGACTTATGATGAAAGTCTCGCCGATGCAAAAGTGCAAGAAAATGAAAGGTAATGAGTGCGGACGGTTTTCAAATCATTACCCAATAACGAGGTGATTTTATAGGTCGTTGGAGTTTATTTCTATTCTCTGCCATATTCTGCATAACAATGTACAACTCGCTGATAACTAATTTTGTAACCAAAAAGAATTAGATTATGCGAAGTACATTTAAGGTGCTGTTCTACGTGAACGGAAGCAAGGAGAAAAACGGTATTGTTCCAATAATGGGACGAGTTACAATCAATGGTTCGGTGGCACAATTCAGTTGCAAACTGACCATCGCAAAAACAATGTGGGATGCCAAAGGCAATCGAGCAAAAGGCAAGAGCAAGGAGGCACGAGACACAAATTTGGCTTTGGATAACATCAAGGCTCAAATCATCAAGCATTATCAACGCATCTCGGATAGAGAAGCCTATGTTACTGCCGAAATGGTACGCAATGCCTATCAAGGTATCGGAACAGAGTACGAAACATTGCTCGGTGCATTTGATAAGGACAACGAGAGTTTCAAGAAGCGTATAGGCATTGACCGTGCTGCAAGCTCCTACAAGGTGCGTGTAAGGTCAAGAAATCATTTGGCTGCATTCATTAAGAAATGTTACAAGCGTAGTGATATTTCTATGCTTGAACTTACTCCCGACTTCATAAAGGAGTATGAAATATATCTCTCTACCGATGCATGTTTGCATAATGGTAGTGTATGGTCGCATTGTATGTGGCTGAAAACAATCGTGTCAAAGGCTCATTACAATGGACTGACACCAAGAAATCCGTTTGCTCAGTATCGGGTAAATCAGAACATCAAGGAGCGTCAATACTTGACCGAAGATGAAATCAAGGCTGTAATGACACACGAGTTTGCGGATAAGAAGTTGGCTTATATCCGAGACCTGTTTGTGTTCGCAAGCTTCACAGCCTTGTCATTCGTGGATATTAAAGAACTGACTACCGATGATATTGTAGAGATAAACGGAGAGAAGTGGATTCTATCCAAGCGACACAAGACAAAGGTAAATTTCCAAGTGAAGTTGCTGGATATTCCATTGCAGATAATCAAACGTTACGAGAGATTCCAAGAGGACAAATTGGTGTTCCCTAATCTGAACTATTGGAACATCTGTAAACCGCTGAAAAAGATGATAAAAGAGTGTGGAATCTCAAAGGATATTTCATTCCATTCAAGTCGCCATGGATTTGCTACGCTTGCTCTGAGTAAGGGTGTTCCGATTGAGAGTGTAAGCCGAGTATTGGGGCATACTAACATTACCACAACACAAAAGTATGCCAAGATAACCACCGAGAAAATCGACAAGGATTTGACGATGTTCGGCAACAGACTTAATCAATCGTTTAGTGAAATTTCAATAGCAATGTAACTATGGAACGAGCAATTATAACAATCAACGAAAGTGGCAGAGTGAATATCCCAAGCGGTAATGTTTGGATGTCTGAAATGGAATTGGTGGAGTTGTTCGGGGTGATAGCCCCGACACTCCGAGCCGCTATAAAAGCGATATACAAGAGTGGAACGCTTTATCCTGAAAGCACTCAACATTGTGATTTGGCTACGCCTAAATGTTGGGCTACATACTACAATCTTGAAGTGATCATTGCTCTTGCGTTTCAGTTGAATAACTATGAGGCAAGCGTGATAAGGCAAAAGGTGTTGGAAGGTTTATGTCAGCGAAAAGAGAATGGAATAGACTTCTTAATATTGTTAGGGAATAATTCACATTTATATTACAACTAAGTACTAATGTATAACCCCAACAATCTTATTGTTTAAGGTTACTTGATTCATATTACACATTGTACAAAGCGATAGTATATGAGCAAACCGAATAAAATTTTTGGCAATTCATCATTTATTTGAATCCTTTTTGTATCTTTGCATTTGAAAAATCATCAAAATTTCAAAGGTGATATGACTAATGAATATTCGATAGATGGTATTACTCTTAGGCAACGCATAGAAGCGATGCCAGAGGATTGCATACTGTTTCGGTCTGATTTTCCTGAGTACCACACAGAATTTGTGGGAAGCATTTTGTCTGAGTTAACGACAGAAGGTATGCTTGTGAAAATTGCACATGGGATATATGCCAAACCGAGAAGAAGCAAATTTGGTGTTGTACTGCCCTCAGTTGATAAAGTGGTACAGGCAATTGCTGCTAGAGATAATGCAGAGGTATTGCCATCAGGTATGACAGCTCTGAATGCATTAGGGTTATCAACTCAAGTGCCAATGAATTACACATACTTAACTACAGGAAGCGAAAGAACTGTAAACTTATCCAATAGGAAAGTAGTATTAAAACGAGGTGTACCCAAAAACTTCTGTTATGGTACTCGTCTCATCTCTTTACTTGTTCAGGCTCTGAAGGCTCTGAAAAAAGAGAATGTAGGAGAAGAAGAGCTAAATATAATCCAACAATTGGTATTAAAAGAAACCGACAAGGAGACTTTAGCCAAAGATGTAGATATGATGCCTGCATGGATGAAACGAATTATAAAACCAATGCTAACCGCTTAAAATAGAAATAGATTATGGGAAAATTGTGGTTAAACAATGAGATAGTGGACCGTTTAGCTATGTTGCAGCACACAGAGGCTGGGCATCCAGGTATTAATCAGGTAGCAATAGAAAAGGACTGGTGGGTAACCATTACATTGAAGGCATTATTCCAAACAGATTGCCGTGATTCTTTAATATTCAAAGGCGGAACATCGTTGTCAAAAGGTTTTAATATCATAGAACGTTTCTCTGAAGACATTGACTTAGCAATTAGTCATTCATTCTTTGGTATTGAGAAGACTGGTAAAAGTCAGCGTGAGAAATTACGCAAAATGGCACGAGCATATATCCATGAAACCCTTTCGGCTCAATTAGATGCCCGTTTGAAAGAAATGGGAGTCTCTGGTTACAGTATAGAGAATATATCTCAAGTACAAGATAAAGATGGAGAATGGAGACCGATAGATTCAGACAAAGATCCTACGGTAATTATATTACACTATCCGTCGATTATTGAAGATACTATCAATTATATTCCTCCACGTGTAAAGATTGAGATTAGTTGTCTTTCAATGGATGAACCTACGGAGTTGCGGCAGATTCGTTCTTTAATAGGTGAAAGTTTTGATGACGAAGATACCGATGCTGAAGGCCTTGTCAGAACAGTAGTCCCTACTCGCACATTCCTAGAGAAGTTATTTCTTTTGGCGGAAGAATTTCAAAAAGAAAAACCTCGGAGCGTACGAATGTCACGACATCTGTATGACTTGGAGAAACTGATGGATACGGAGTATGGAAAAGAAGCTTTGTCGAATCGAAAACTATATAATTCCATAGTTGAGCATCGTAAGGCTTATTATGCTTTGAAGTATGTAAACTATGATTTACATGTCCCATCAACCATCAACTTCACGATACCAGAATCGGTTATAGAGGCGTGGCAAGATGATTATGCTGACATGAGGCGATTCTTCATTTATGGTGAATCTTTAGAGTTTGATGAACTTATGCAGAAAATGAGAGAGTTGCAAGAAAGAGTGAGAATTATGTAACGAGTCAAACCACCGAACTAATATGAGCCAAATTATCGAAAATATAAAAATCAAACTTGTAGGCAAACTTTGATAAAATACTTATCTCCGTCTTGGAGATGGAATTTACATTGTTCCGACAGGTTGTTTGAAGGATTAACAGATTTAAATATAGCAAAAAAATGAAGAAAATTGGATCTACATGGAATTTATGGGATTTGCATATACATACAAATGCCTCAGATGGCAAAGGGACATGTCAAGAAATTTTAGAAGTTGTTAAATCAAAAGGTATTTCCTGTATAGCTGTAACTGACCATCATACGATTGATAATATTGAAGAAATGAAAACATTGGCTAAGCCAATGAATATAACCGTCATTTCTGGTATAGAATTTCGCACAGAATATGGACAAGCTTCTGTTCATATGATAGGACTATTTCCTGATGAGCATAATGGGATAAAATTATCTCCCGAATTCTTGAAAGAAAATGTATTGAATCAGCTAGGGATATCCAGAACATCAATAATTCAAAAAGCAAAGGATTCAGGTTCTCAAAGTAGTGATGAAACCACTTTATTTAAGGAAGGTATGTTTCTTGTTCAAGTTGAATTCAAGAAAGCCGCTGATATAATACACAAATATGGAGGGATAGTAACAGTTCATGCAGGTTCTAAAGAGAATGGAATTGATAGAGAAATGAGACATGAGGGAAGTGGTGTCCGTAATACATCTATTGAATGCTCACTTGGTCCGGTAAAAGAAGAACTATTTAATGAAGGATATATAGACATCTGTGAAATTAAAAAGCCTAATGAAGCAAAATTCTATTTAGAAAAGTTTGGCAAACCTTCAATCACTGCATCAGATGCACATGAACTTAATGAAATAGGAATAAAGCCTTGTTGGATAAAAGCAGATTTAGCATTTGAAGGATTAAAGCAAATCATATCTGAACCAGAGCGTATTAGTTACGAGGAGCCATTACTACTTCAAAGGATAAAAAGAAATCCTGATAAATTCATTGATAGTTTGGAGATAACCAGAGTTGCAGGTGCTTCAATGCCAGAAACATGGTTTAATAATATTCGTATAGATATTAATCCTGGATTGGTTGCTATAATAGGAAATAAAGGTAGCGGGAAAAGTGCTTTAACAGATATTTTAGCATTATGTGCAAACACAAAAAATGAAGCTTTTTCATTTTTGACACCCAATAAATTTAGGATGAATAAGCCATATAATAGATCAAAACAAATTGAGGCAATAATAGGCTGGGCCGATAAATCACATTCGCAAAAGAAAACGCTAGATGAATCTCCTGATATTAATCAACCTGAACGAGTAAAATATATTCCTCAAAATTTTTTAGAAAATTTATGTACGACTGAGGATGATGGCCAATTTGAGAAGGAATTAAAGAAAATAATTTTTCAATATTTAAATCCAGCAGAAAGATATGGTAAAAATGACTTAGACAGTCTTATTAAATATCTTACAACAGAGAATGAACGTTCTTGTCAAAACATTAAAGATAAAATTAGAGAAATCAACACTTCTATTGTCGATTTAGAGTTACAATTAGAACCTAATTATAAGACTAAACTAGAAAATGAACTTAAGTATAAACAAGAACAACTTAGTAATGCACAAAGTGCAAAGCCAATAGAAATTAAGAAACCAGATTTATCAGGGAACCCTAAAGCTCAAGAAGCTAAAACAAAGTTAGAAAAGATACAAAATGAGTTAAACGAATTAAATGAAAAATTAGAACAACTACAGATAGAACAAACTCAATTGGTAAAGCGGTTACAAGATTTAATTTCAGTAAAAGAGAACTTATCTCGTTTATTCGAATATATTGAGAATGTGAAAGTTGACATTAATCCAATATTGACATCAAATGACATCAATATTGATGAAATACTTAACTTTAAATACAACCATCAGATTATAGAAATTAAGATAAAACAAATTGAAAGTAGAATAAAAATAATCAATAAAGAATTTGAAGAAGAAAATGAACAAGGACTCATAAATACCATAAAAACTAAGCAAAAAACACTTGTTGACGTTTCCCAAGAACTTAGTGAACCAGAAATAAAATACCAAAAGTATCTTGTTCAAAAATTAGAATGGGAAAAAAGCATTGAAGATATTACGGGAACAGAAGAAAAAGAAGGTAGTATTAAAAATCTTCAGTGCAAGCTTGATTATATCGAACGTCATCTTGCTAATGATATTGAAAGCTTAAAAGTTATTCGTAAACAGGAAATCAACAAGTTAGTAAACAAAAAATCGGAAGTCCTTAGAATATATAATAATTTGTTTGCTCCTATTGTAAAATTTGTGGAAGAATATAAGGATGCCTTAAAAGATTATCCGATAGAGTTTGATGCAACATTTGCCATAAGAGGATTTGAAGATTATTTTTTCGATTTTGTCAATCAACAAATTGCAGGTTCATTCTATGGCAAAGAACAAGGATTAATGCGCGTAAAAGATAATATAGAAAATATTAATCTGTTGGATTTGGATTCTATAATAGAATTTCCATCGAGCATTAATGAAGCATTACAGTATGATAAACGAGATGGGGCTAATAATGCACTTCGCAATATAGAAGCTCAGCTAAAGAAAGGTCACACCAAACAAGACTTATACGATTACATTTATAGCATGGATTATATAGTACCATTTTTCCAATTAAAGATGAATGGTAAGCCTTTATCCTCGCTGTCTCCAGGAGAAAGGGGCGCTTTATTATTGCTATTATATCTATTTATTGATATGGATGACAAACCATTAATAATAGATCAACCTGAAGAAAACCTTGATAATGAGAGCGTCTACAAGTATATCGTACATTTTATCAAAGAAGCAAAAAGACGTCGTCAGATAATTATGGTTACTCATAACCCCAATTTAGCTGTAGTTTGTGATGCGGACCAAATTATACAAATGAAAATTGACAAACAAAATGGCAATACAGTATCATATGAATCTGGAGCAATCGAAAATCCTACAATCAACAAAATTATTGTTGATATTCTAGAAGGCACTTATCCTGCTTTTCATAATAGAGATAGTAAGTATTTTGATAAAATAGTTTAATAAAATCGGTGTTCACCTTCACAAGTGAACGCCGATTTTGTTATAACCCAATTGCATTTATTCCATCTATAAAGTCTTGATAGATAGCCACTTTGCGGTGCTTCATATTAGTTTTGAATATGGAGTTGAATAGTTTATGTTTATGAAAATATACGATACAACATTTCATATTTCTCAGAAGCGAAATCTATATACATATCATATTCCTTGATACCTTTGTTCAGGGCAATCTCATGAAGTTTCCTCTTATCATCTAACGACATATTTGTTCCATAATAAATTGCAGTAGGTTTCAATGTTACACATGTGTTGTTCTCTAATATGATATTTCCCCTTATTGTACTATCTATCAATCTCCACTCCTTCTCATATTCCCATTGACAAGACTTATACAGCACACATTTAATGTGAGATAGTATATCTGGATTGGATGTATTAAATCCCATAAACTTAAGAAACTCCCACATTACATATAGTGTTCCATCATATCTTTTATTGTCGTAAATCACAGGGAATATACCAACGTTGGGAATGCTGTTTAACAAGGTGTCCCTTAAATTGTACTCTAATGCAAACCCCTTATGATAATTTGCATAATGGCTCCACATCGTTACCGATTCTATTGTTTCGGAAAAACAAGAAATTGTTGAGGTTCGTTTATTAACATAATTAACAAGTAGCGGAAATAAAAGATCTACTATATTATTAATTTCTTTTCTCCGGCTTAGAATAAGGGTTTCAATATCTTCTTCTTTTGCTAAGGATAAAATGTATTCTCTCGTCTGCGCAATGTATTCCTTACTAAAATTTTGTTTTACTATATCGGGAAAATCTATTCCTTGCAAAAGAGCTGCCCTAAACCCATTAAAAACATCTTTTGACAATAAAGACTCAAACATTTGTTTAATAGCATCCTTATCGAATCTTAATAAGGTATCATAAGGGTCATTAAACAAATCTGCTGTTACTGCATATACTTTGTCATTTACAAAAGCCTCAACACTTGCATCAGAACAACTTCTATAGCGAAATAATCTATTAGGCATCATCTGGAGTATGGCATGAGATATTGGTAACATCTCTTGTTGTAATATTTTATCATCACAACCTTCGGATATTTTTATAGAGTTTAATATTTCTGCAAATTCTTTTCTATCCATATACTAATTGTTACTATACAAAGGTAATGATTATTCCGTAATATTTTAACCATCAAGGATTAAAATACTACCTTTGCTAGTAAATTACTATATTTTATGATTATTACAATAGTATCATTACTGGATCAGGTGTTAAATATCAATTTACCAACATACACAGACTATAAGTTTTTCTCTAACTTATTTAAATCTAATGATAATGGGGAAATTCTGACTGTCCAAATAGCGAGTAAAGAGTTTAAGTCTCGTCTGAGTGTATTTGATGAATTAAGCAAAACAAATAAGGAGTGCTTAACTATGAAATCTGTATTTGATGGAATACCATAGGATAGTAGATTTCTTGTTGTTCCTAATAAAATTGATGATACAATTGTACTTTATCACTTAAGGCAAGAAGTGGACAAATTAAATGGTATAACTGGTATCCACTCCAATTTGGATAAGACAAAATATGAGATAGCATCATTATATTATACGCAAAACTTTAGTGGAAATACAAAACGAAGATATTATATAGGAGAGCCAAACAAGTCTAATCGTGTTTGTAGATTCTGTGGAAAACAAATACCAATAGTGTCATTTAAGAATACTTCTCATGCGATCAGCGAATCATTGGGAAATAAAAGTATAATTTGTCGGGAAGAATGTGATATTTGTAACGAACGATTCAGTAGAACAATTGAACCAGACATAGCAAATATGCTTTCATTCCTCTTAACTATTCATTCCATTCATGGTAAAAATGGAGTTAGAACAACTGTAGGCGAAAATTTTAAAATATCTCTCGATGAATCAACAAAAGGTGATTCAAGTGTTGGTACAATAAAGATTCAATTAAATCAAGATCTACCTACAGATATTGAGGACTTCTTTAAAGAGCAGTTACAACTTAACACAAGTCCCTTAAAATATATCCCACAAAATGTGTATAAATGTCTGTGCAAATACGTTGTCAGTGTTGTCAATAAACAATACTTGCCAGATTTCAAAGGGACTATTGATTGGATAAATTCTACGACTAAATACAGCCAGTTGCCATTTATAGCGATAGGAAATGCTCAAGTAAAAATAAATACACCACATTTAATAGTATCAATACGTAAAACAACTAACTATAGATATCCGTATTGTTTCGCTTTATTTGCTATTGCAAACATTGCATTTGCATTTATAGTTCCATATACTTCAAAAGATAAATTTAGATTTACCACATCAAATAAGCATGCAACTTTCCAAGAAATGATACAATCATGGTATAAAGGTTTTGAATGGTCTTTTAATAAATTGTCATCTTCAAAAAAAGACATACACACCAATAGATTTTACAATAAATATTCCTTCTGAATGCAAATTAGGAAGAGATTATTTTATGGTTAATAAAAGCAAATAACGGAATAGTTTGCGAACTCGCAGGCTATTCCGTTATAAAGGATCAAAAATTGTTACTCCAACTCCAAGAATCCCATTAGGAACGCATCGGGAAAGATAAACTTCTTTTCGCCCAGGGTGAATTTGATGTGGATAAATTTTTCATTCTTGTTGATTTTTACAACCGTCCCTTTACCAAATTTCTTGTGTATGACGGTACTATCCACTACCAATGCTTCTAATTGGGCTTTAAGGTCAATTTCGGCTTTGTTGGGAGCTGCAGAAGATGTTGAAATAGAAGGTGAAGCCGACCTCGCTGGCTCAGGTTGAACAACGGGTTTTGCTTGAGTCCGTTCTGCTTTCATCGCTATTCTTTGCTGTTCTGTACGCTTGTCCTCAGTAATTTCGCTATTTTTTGAATATGAACTATAATCAACCTCATTCATAGAAGATTGCTGGTTATAGAATAGCTTCTCATACTGAGTTTTGCGGATTGTGGTGTCCCAGCCGCCGACCTCATCGTTGGTATGTTTGTCAATGCCGGTATAGGTGAGGCTGGCATCTTCATAGCGTTTGAATTTGAAGATGGCGTCGTTCATCAACGGTGCGTTGAACACGCCCAATGAGCATAGCATATTAAAGTCCTCTACACTCAAACCTGTAACCTTTTTGAATAAGCCCGGCTCTAACTGCGTGATAACATCTTTCAGGCATCGTTCACGATAGTCGGTCAGATACATAAAGACGGGGATTCGTGTAGCAAACTTAATCAGTTTCTCCTGAATCTGCTTGCGTTTGCTCTTCATCTCCTTTTCCTCGGCAGAAAGTTCCTTCTTCTCCTTTGGTGTCGGGTCGGGATTTTCTTTCTTCGCCTTCTTTACCGCTTCGGATTTATTGATAATGGTAGTAAGGTCGCTGTTAAGGTTGCGGAAGCCCTCAATGTTCATCAAGGCTTTCATTGCTTCAGGGCTTGCAAGCAAGCGTTTCAGCGTGTCGTTATCTACATTCACAAGCAGAGCAGATTCCCAACGCTTTGCGAGTAGTGTAGCAGCAGCATACAAGTAACTTTTTTAGTTTTACTGTAAGTTTATAGAGTTCATATCCATCAAGAATATTCTTTTTCTTCTTGCGATCCATAAAATGAGAATAATAGTGTCTAGAATCTACGACCTCTTTAATATTTATGGTATCGCCTTGCAACTTGTCAATATCGGAGAATTCAGCAATTAAAAGGTTTATCATATCTGTTAGATTAGACTCTTTTCTAAACCTAGAGCAAAACCCTTCTAAAGCTTGAACAACAATTATAAAATCCACACTTGAAAAAACACGTTTATATTTCACGCTATCAATTAAGTGTTGGCGAATTGGTGCAATATCATTCTTTTCAACAAACCATTTCTTTATAATATTGGGGTATTTGCTTTTTATACTTTCATAATTGAAAAGAAATGCTTCTCTTTGTTTTTTAATTGGTGAAATATAATCGCTTTGTATGTACATTAGTTGAATTGGGGAAAAAGATTTCTCCCCATTTTTCAAATCTTGGCATTCATTATTACAAAACAATTTAATGTTTGAACATCTTATTTCTTGTAGAGTTGCAAACGACAAGAATTGTTCATATATAAAAACCTCTTTTAAGAAACTACTAATGGATTTATTGCTACCCTTTTTAATATCCAAGTATGTATATTGTTCTATCTTAGGCGAATAATATTCTCCGTCATAGTCTATACCACTCTCTAGATTTAGTTGAGTATTTTCATTTATGAAAACACCACATAAGGTGTCGCGGTTTGTATTAAACGATATGTTGATTGCCTCGATTTTCTGTGCTTCACAGAATGTCACAGAAGTTGTTAATGCACTTGGAGGGCACCATAAACTTAATAGTGGAAATTTAACATATGCTTTGAAGTATCTCTCCTGTTCGAGTGTTTCAATATGGTCTCCAATAAGAAGATATTGACAAGTATATTTGATTATTGGGAAAGGACAACTAAGATTTAGACTTCCATATGCCGAACAGTTAAGTAATGTAACCTTTTTTGAATCAGATGTTATGCCAAAAATTGTGTTTTCATGTTTTTTTCTTAAAAATGCACTCATTGGAGACTCATCTTCCTCAAAAGAACCTATTAACTCTAATGTAATGCTCTCTTGCGGTAAATAAGTAATGACACCAGCAATCGCTCTATCTGGATTGTTTGGTATCCACCAATATCCCTTATATTCAACCTTATCATTCATATCAAATTAATCATTAATTCACTCAATTTTGTATATGGGGGAATAATTTTTGTGTAAAATTACCAAAAAATACCAACTGTGACTATGAATGAGTGATTTTTATTATCATTTATTTGTTGTATGATGAAATATGTTTTAACTTTGTTGTTACATTAGGAGATTTGTATAATGTAATAACGGAAAATAACTAATAAATTATTTATAATTATGAAATCGTACTTCAATATTGTTAGTTTGCGTGGAACGATCTTTATTCCACAAATCATTTTTGATTGGACTTTCGTATCTGAAATGCTTAAAATACTACCTAATTATGTGCCAACAAACAATACTCCACAAATAATCAATGGAGTGATAGTAAATTCTACAGATTGGATGCTTGGCACCCAAGATGGAACTGAACGATTGATTTTTCAACCACAAAAAATAGATTTCATCCTTAATAAGGAGAGTTCTTACTCAGAAAGGGATATTGATGAATTTTCCAAGAAATGTGATAAAATATTCTCCAAAATTTTGGAATTAAGAAATGCGAAAGCATCTCGTCTTGCGATAGCTCCTACTTTCAAATATATTGGCGATATAAGCACTCTGAAGTCTTTTATTCAGAAGATATATGCAACAAGAGTATTTAAAGAAGAAGCATTAGATAATTGTGAATTTTCACAAGTTTATAGAGTGAATGAAAACATTGGAGATAGTGTGTTTAAAATTAACTATTTATCTAAATTTTATACATCAGGAAATATTGTTATAGTTAATGGTGTAAATACAATACAAGAATACAATCTTGTAGATTTTGACATCAATACATTTAATGATACTAATTATTCATTCGATATAGATTTAGTTAAAACATTCTTCTCAAAATCAAGTGGATTTTGTTCGGATTTCATGACACTTTATTTCTAAGCGAGTCATATGGGTACTATTTATGAATTTAGCGAAAAATTAAAAGAGTTGCAGTCGTTATTTGAGACTCCATCCTTTAATTATATGGCTGAAATAAATGACCATATAACTAAAACAACTGATATATTCTCCAGAAATATTGGTTATTATAATGACCTGATAGTTAGTTTATCAAAATTAAGTGAGTTCTCACCTGTTTCCTCGTTAATAGCGTCTCAACTTCCACTTAAGCTTAAGAAATTTGACAATGATGAATTAAACAATACATCTACAGGTGACAACACTCGAAGATTGACCTCATTAGATTCTACAGATACAGTAGATGTAAATTCCATAAATCAGGAGTTTTTTACATTTTTGTCAAAATACTCACAGCCTTTTGTACACAGTTTAAAATTAACAGATTTTGAGGATGGAATAGATAATCCAGTTACTATAGAGGTTCGTGAGTTTGTCAAGAGAAATCTATTTGTTACATATAATTGGTTAAATACCATTTATTCAAACAATCAGAAAGATTCTGATGTTATTGCTGGTTTATTGCGTATTATTGGGGTGGTGGTTGAACAGGAGAATTCAGATATGCTATTACCAATTGTCATAGCTGGGCTTGCAAATATAAATTCAAAGACACAAGAAGCTGCATTAATGGTCATAGAACAATGGAGAACTAAAAATTGTTTAGACGCATTACAAACAACAAATTTCTCCTCTGTATGGCTTAAGGAATATGCAAAACAAATAGAAGCAGAACTTATTGAAGAACTTTGCCTATGTTGATACGAATGATTTCTAGTATAAGTAGATGGGATGGTTCTCGTTCCGTTAATCGGAAAGATGCTTTTATATGTGGGGATGCTATTAGTGATCTGAGAACCACGAATAATGAATTAAGTGTATGGAAAGCAGATACACAGGAAGACATCGAAGACGCTATAGTCGCTTTAGCATTAAATCGAGATAGTGTTAGTAAGTTATCTTACTTCTTATTAGAAGAAGATGAACTTAAAAAAATAGAAATAGATGTCTCTGACCAAAAGCCTGGAGCAGCTGCAGGATTAAAAGATTGTATACTTTCTAAGCATAGAGATTTAATAGAACTTGACTTTTGGAGACTGGGCTTTTTAACTCAATATATGCTGGAATTAGTGAAAAATCCAAAACAATGTAAGAATCTAACAAGAAAAGAAATAAAAGCATTGCTAGAGAAATACAAAAATAAAAATCTAATAACAGTAGAACAGATGAATTCTAAACTAAAAGAAGATCTGAAGTGGTAATTTACAAAGTATAATAAATGGTAATGACGCAAAAAGCGCCACTTTTTGCATCATTACCTAATAAATCGTTTAAACCTTGAGGTTTAAACGATTTATTATAGGTATTTATCGGATTATCAAGAATCCCATTAGAAACGCATCGGGGAAGATGAATTTCTTTTCGCCGAGGGTGAATTTGATGTGGATAAACTTTTCATTCTTGTTGATTTTAACAACCGTTCCTTTACCAAATTTCTTGTGCATGACGGTGCTATCCACAGCCAATGCCTCTAATTGGGCTTTAAGGTCAATTTCGACTTTGTTGGGAGCGGCAGAAGATGTTGGAGTAGAAGGTGCAACTGGCCTCGCTGTCTCAGGTTGAACAATGGACGTTGATTGAGTCCGTTCTGCTTTCACCGCTGTTCTTTGCTGTCCTGTATGCTTGTTTTCTACAGCCTCGCGACTCCTTGAATATACACTATAATCAACCTCATTCATAGAAGATTGCTGGTTATAGAACAGTTTCTCATACTGAGTTTTGCGGATTGTGGTATCCCAACCGCCGACCTCATCGTTGGTATGTTTGTCAATGCCGGTATAGGTGAGGCTGGCATCTTCATAGCGTTTGAATTTGAAGATGGCATCGTTCATTAGCGGTGCGTTGAATACACCAAGAGAGCAGAGCATATTGAAGTCCTCGACACTCAAGCCTGTAACCTTTTTGAACAAGCCAGGCTCTAACTGGGTGATGACATCTTTCAGGCATCGCTCGCGATAATCTGTCAAGTACATAAATACAGGGATGCGTGTAGCAAACTTTATCAACTTTTCCTGAATCTGTTTGCGTTTGCTCTTCATCTCCTTTTCCTCGGCAGAGATTTCTTTTTTCTCTTTTGGTGTCGGATCGGGGTTCTCTTTCTTCGCCTTCTTTACAGCTTCTGATTTATTGATAATGGTAGTAAGGTCGCTGTTGAGGTTGCGGAAGCCTTCGATGTTCATCAAGGCTTTCATTGCTTCGGGGCTTGCAAGCAAGCGTTTCAGCGTATCGTTATCCACATTTACAAGCAATGCCGACTCCCATCGTTTGGCAAGCAGTGTTGCCGATGTTCCTGCAAGTGCTATATCAAGAATATCCTGTGCATCGACCTCTTTCATGCTGCTGCCGTCGTATGCAAGTACGGGCAAGAACTTGATAAATTCGCCTACCTTTGCTTCGGGATTGCTTTCGTTTATATCCAAGCGGCAACTGTAGTCCGAAATTTGTCGCAAGGCTCGGTCGAGTGCAAAATCGAATACATAGCACTCGTTCTTCATTATGGTTTTGCTTCCCTCTTCGTTCTTTACCTCCCAAGGACTCTGCACTCGGAATGCAGTCTGAAAATAGGTTTCAGGGCTTTTCAAATTACGGAGCATAAATATACCCGTCCAAGGTTTTACGGTAACGCCCGTCGTCAGTTTTCCGCAAGTGAGTGTAATGGTCTTTGTCTCCAAAGGATCACCCATATTGGCTTGAACAGGGTGCAGAGCATCAAGTCCGATACCTGCTGCTGTTCCTGCACAAACTACTACCTTATAGTCGTGGTAGAACTTGTTTTGCCTTTGAGCAAGCAGATTTGCCATTGCAAAGCACGAAGCCACATTAGGCAGGAACCACAATGTATGCGAAAGCACATTGAGTAAACGGGTATCGCTGAATGGCATTGGTGGCCGCTTGTCTTGTCCGAGTTTCAAATCATCGACACTTGCAGGCAAGTAACCACCACGAATAAGGTCGAGCCATTTCTGTACCTCATTCTCATATTTGAAACGAGCATTCTCGCCTTTACCCTCTGCTGCAAAGAACAGATTGAGGTCGAACTCGTCAAACTCTCCCTGCTTGGCAACCTCTTGTATCTCATCAGGCATACGGTAGGTAAGCATTACCATTCGGGGCAAAGCGAGATAAGGATTGCCACTGCCTTTCCATTCTGCCTTTGCTCGTTGCTCATCACTATAAGTCCAGTTGAAAATCTGTTCCTCGATAAACTCACCGTTGTTTATGGCACGGAACGGTGTTCCCGACAAAAAGAGATAATACTTTGTTGAGATTGGCAACCAAGATTCGTTAATAGCATTGTTTGCCTCGTCTTTTTTATACTTCTCGGCATCAAAATCTACAGCACTTTCTTCGTCCTCCTTTTCAAACAGCTCCTTTGCACGCTCCTTCCAAGCACCGAAGTGGTATTCATCGAAGATCACCAAATCCCAATTGGTGGCGTGGATAAACTCATTCTTGGTTTTAATGCCGCCACTCTCGTTTGTACCTAACAAATCTTGGAACGAACCGAATACAACTATCGGTTTCGATTTATCTGCCCTATGAAATTCTTGGTCTATGTTCAGGTTATTGTTGCGTGCGTCTTTATTGGAGATATATTGCCACCCTTCAAAGTCGATATGTGAAACAAGGTCTTCACGCCAAGCCGATTCAACTGCGGGTTTGAATGTCAAAATCAATATGCGAGATAACTCCATTTTCTTTACCAACTGATAACTGGCAAAGGTTTTCCCAAAACGCATTTTGGCGTTCCACAGGAATTTGGGTATGCGATTCGGCTCCTCCTTAAGTGCTTGCTCAAAATAGGTTTTTGTCTGTTCTACTGCACGGAACTGTTCAGGGCGCATGGTAAAGTTTTGCGTTCTGTTCTCTTCGTTTGCAACACCTGTACGGAGCGACAAGATTGCAGCCATAACATCAGCAACCGAACAACGGAACCATTCATCGGTCTTGTCAAGTGGATTAAGGCGTTTGCAACCTTTGCGTTCAAGCATTCGATGAACATCCTTGTCGGTAAAGCAAGAGCCGTCGTTGCTCATAGCCGACTCCACCAATACAATTTCATACTGCACTTTGCTTGTGTGCAATTGCTCATCTATGCGTTCTTTGGCTGTGCGGTCGGTGTAACCTACTTTTAGATAGCCTTTGTGGGAATCTACCCCAATCAAGCGATAGGCGTATATCGTTGGAGTAACGGTCGGTCGTTGAGGAAAATAATAGTGTTCCATAGTATTACTCCATTGGTTTAATCATTGACTCAATAAAAGTTATTTCAGTCTCATCCAAACCATATTTTTTATATAGTTGACAGTCTATTTCTTCTGTAGATAAATCCCAATTAATATCAGAATTAGATGTGAAGTCTTGTAGTGGAATCAGCTCGAAAGATTCTCTAGAAATATTCAAAGAATGACGATTGTAGAAAAGAAGAGCTCTAAAGAATTTAGACTTAATATAAGACAAACAATTTAGAGCTTCACTTTCTGTCTTAAAACTGCCGATCATCAAAAATGTTTCAGTACAAATAGCTTTAGGTGTGCCTATTATTATTTCTGGAGGTACAGTAGATGTAGTCATATAAGCCTTTGAAAAGAATAGCTTATATTGGTTTATAGAATCTATGTTTTTCTCTATTACAGTTTTCTTAATGTATCCCGAAACTCTTTTTGCTCCGCCCTTTTTACCTTTAACTCCATAAATTCTAGCAGTTTCATTGTTAGGCGCATCATACACGACAATATTAGGATAGGCTTCAGGCGTATTGAAAAAATCGGCATTAAAACCATACGGATTTCTTGCAGAAACTATTGTCTGAAATTTTACATTATCAATAGAGGCTTTCTGAATAATAGAACTTTGTCTAAAATCACGAATTACAGTTTCGGAGAAATCACTTTTTAAGAATCTAACAGATCTATTGGTAGTGCCATCTAATGACTTAAATGTATAATCAACCTTACCATTATAATCTTTATCCCAGAGAAAATAACACACTCCACCATCAATGTGCAAACCCGAGAAGCATTCTTTTGCATCTTCAAAATCGTGTATGACTTTGATTCGAGTATCAGTCATCATTGTTTGCCTAAATTCACTGAGTCCTTTACCACCCTTCATCCATCTTGAAGGAACAATCATTGTTAAATATTTAGGTGATAGTTTTTTGGCGTGTTCTATGAATAAATGATATAATGGTTTTGCACTGTCTCCTGTTCCTCCTCCATCACTCATTTGATATGGTGGGTTGCCTATAATCACATCGAATTTCATATTGAATACTTTCTTTACATCTAAATTATGGATAAACTGATAAGCGTGGGTTTCAAGTTCAGCACCACGATCGTACTCACTCTGCGAAGCACCGCAATAGATACATTTGCCATCTTTCCAAGTATGCTTGATGCGTTGGTAAATGATATTTCCTTGCGGTTTGTCTTCGGGGAACTGATAGGCAGAAAACTCACTGCTTGGGAACTTGCTGCAATAGACACTGCGGCGAGATAGCAAACTTGTAAGTTCCGTTATGGCAATGCCAAACAACTGCTTTGAGAATATATGCTCTATACGCTTTTCAAGGTCGGGTATCTGCTGTTCAAGTCCTTTGATAAGTCGTTTGGCAATCTCACGCAGAAAAACTCCACTCTTGCAACAAGGGTCAAGGAAAGTTGTATCGGGGTTCTCGAACAACTCCTGTGGGAGCATATCAATAATCTTGTTCGCCAATTCAGGAGGGGTAAACACCTCATCATTGCTAAGATTGGCTATACACGAAAGCACGTCGGGATTATAGACGCTTTTGAACAAACTATTTTCCATAATCCTGAACCTTTTTGTAGTGAGTAATATATCTTCTTAGGAATATTCCCCCTTCTTCCTTTTGTTCTTCAGTGAGTGCGAAAAGATTACCTTCGCTATTGTCATTATAGAGAAGAAGATCGGACATCGTATAGTCGGAGCGTTGCATTTGCGTAGCACCAATTAGTGTCCACTCGGAAAAGACTATGGGAGCAGATGTGTCTTTACCTTCTGCATCGACGCACATCAGTGTTAAGGCATTTCCATTGATTATATTTCGGCTGATGATGAATTTGGCAGCTTCACGAGTCTCATCCGAAGCCTCGGATTTGCAATGGTCAGAATATTCCTCATTCCAAATTTTATAAAGACGCTCACGACAAGCAATAACATTGTCGTTCATTATATCTACACCGTAGAGACTTCCAATAGCGACAATGGCTTGTTTTTCATAGTCGCGTGGGCTCTTTTTGTATTTCCTGCGCAGTTCGGCAAGTTTGCGTTTGAGTATAACAGCCAAGAAATTGCCGTCACCGCAAGCCGGTTCCAAGAAACGGGAGTCCGGTCGCAGACATTCATTCGCAACGAGGTCGCACATAGCGTTTACCTCACGTTCGGCAGTAAAGACCTCGCCACGTTCAGCAACACGCTCTTTAGATTTTATTTGACTCATATTCCATCTTCCTTTCTTCTCTATGTAAGAGATACTACGGCAGACGGAACTTGCTGATTATTAGGTGGTATTTTGTTTTGTTTGTTTGCTTTTGCTAAACAATCACGCACAATTATATGGCTATCAGACTTTTTATTGGCTCTAAAATGGTGTTAGTTGTTTTATTTTGCGTAATTTTGCAGTAAATTAAGTATCTCTTACATAGAGAGCAATCATTTTGCTAAACATCCCCATTTCTTACAAATCCTTTAATATCTGAGCATTTGCTCTATCTACTACTGCATTATCCAATGATGCCAGATAGATTTGTGTAGTCATTTCCGAGTCGTGTCCCATACCTTCGCTGATAACAGAAATAGGGATATTCTTACTCTTAGCAATGCTCGCCCACGAATGACGGGCTACATATAGGGTTAGAGGAATGGATAACCCAACCATCTTTGCTATCTCTTTAAGCGATTTATTGGTACGATAAAGCATATTCTTATATTGGTTTCTATCGTATGGATATTTGAGAATCGGAAGCAGATACGGGCTATACAAATCAGTATCGTATTTATTCACAATCTCCTGCATACACTTTTCCCAACGGATAAAAAGTTGTTGTCCGGTCTTGCGTCTGCGGTAGGAAAGAATACCATTGGATAGATCTTTCTTCTTGAGGTATGCCATATCAATAAATGACATTCCACGAGTGTAGAATGAGAACAGGAACATATCCCTTGCGAAATCCAACGATAGTTGCAATGATAAGTCGAGGTTCTTAATCTGCTTGATTGCCTTTAATGGGATTGCTCGCTTTATGGTCTTGTCAATACCAGTATAAACGTGTTTGAACGGATTTCGATTGGTGGTTAAATCCTTTTCAACAGCACGATTATAGACAGCTCGGAGTATTCGCATATAGAACGAAGTGCTGTTTTTGGTCAGTCCTCTGTTATGCAAATAAGCCTCATACATCAGCATTAAGTCCGAATCAATATCCTCCAATAACAAATCCTTATCCTCTCTAAACTGCATAAAACTTTTAAGCGTGCAACGATAGGTTTCCGAAGTGCGCTGCTTGCCCATTTGCTGTAATTGAGCAATAACACCATGCATAAAGTTGAACAGCGATTGCCCATTGGCTTGCTTCTGGAATGTAGCAATAATATCATCGGCAGTGTATTTTACTCGCTTGTTCTCTGAATGGGCAATGATACTTTGCAGTCGCTTAATATCCCAATCAATTCGCTCTTCGATGGATTGCAGATAGTTCTGTCGGCTGTCATTGGTGGCGATTATTGAACTTTCAACCTCGTTCCACTCGTACACAAAGAGTCGGTAATCCGTCTTTAATTGACGGATTACACGATTCTGAATGATTTGATAATAGATTGTTCCCTCCTTATTTTCATTTATTGAGGGTCGAAACTTTACCTTGATACTTGCCATAGGCTCATGGTTTTGATTTTTTGTTTGGATTATCCTTTGGCTGTTGTTTATTCTTGATGGATTTGGCTTTGCTCTCCTGTTCCCTTGCTGCCTGCTCTTTCAATCGTGCTTGCTCAGCGAGAGCTGCTTGTTTGCGGACAGCCTCTTCGTAGTTCTCCACATCTTCACTCATCTGCTCAATTGCTTCGGTATTGCGGTTGAGTTCAAAGATCTCCTCCAATGTGGCTATCTGCTCAGCGGAAGCATCGCCTTTCATCTTGATGTAGCGATATTTTAGGGCATCATCATCCCTCTGAACATTAGGTCTTGATAAGTGATATACTGCTGATACTCCTGCCGCCATAAGGATGACTATTATTGATAGGAGAATCCAAGATTCCTTTGTATAAAGAGCAAACGAGTGTCGTTTCTCGTCAATGTTATGTTTAACCTTTATCTCATCCATCTTGTCAATAGCCTCTGCAAGCTGTTGTTTCACACCCTCAAAATCGGGTTGTTCTTGCTCACTGATGCCATCCATTCGTTTGTTTATCTTGCTAAATTCATTGACAACGAAGCCTGCAAGCTTGTTGGTTTTAGCATCATAATACTCCTTGTTTTCTCTGTTGCCATTCTCGATCAACTCCTTAATTGGTGTCAAATCTACATTGGCATTTACTGTTTGTTCTGTTCGTTGGCTCTTGCTGATAGTCAGCAACTCCTCCAACATTGCGATAATAATTGAGTTATTTTCCTGCATATTTCTTCTGTTTTTAAGTGGTTAATGATTATAGTTTGAATCCTCTGGTTCTCTTTTTCTTAGGCTTCTGCTGCATCAAACGGCGGAAATCTGCCTCTTCCTGGCTATCCATATCGGGCGAAGATGTGAAGTCCAACAAGCCTAATGAACCGTTGATAAGTTCCGATTCCTTGTTCTCGAAATGGCTTATCTGCATATGATGCGGTTCATATTGTCGCTGATATTCCGATTGATTGTAACTATTCAGAGCCTTGTCAATCTTTGAATAGCTGAAACTGCGGTCTATCTTCGAGCCGTTGAAGTGGTAACCATTCTTGGTAAAGACTATGCCCTGCACCTCATTGGTGTTGCCCTTATACTTGAATCGAACATCAATGCCTTCAGCTTTCAACCGTTTCAGCAGTGTAGCCCAATCGGAACATCGTGCAACCTCTCGTTTGAGAACTTGGTATATCTCGTAACGGGTTTTGTCAGGCTCTTTCAGTCGGTGCGTTTTTACCTGTTCCTTACCATTTGCGAAGTATAATCCGTATTTGCGTGTCAGCTCCTTGCAGATGCGTTCACTGCGGTAACGGTCGTTTCTGTCGCTGATGGTTCTACCGTGATTATCTACTCGGTTAAAGGCGATATGAACGTGTGGATGCTCCTTATCGTAGTGTCGTCCGATGATATATTGCGTATCACGAATACCCATCTTCTCCATATATTCCCTGCTTATCTGAATCATAAGTTCATCTGTTAAGCGTGGTAAATCCTGCTTCGAGAAGCTGAGTGAGATATGTCCGATGAACTTATCTACTCGTGGATTAAGCCTCGATTGAGCAATAAAACCTTTGGCTATCGTGCTGTTATCATTGAACAGTACCCCTTGACAATCTATGAGCGTGGCTTGTTTCTTCTTATCGAGGATATAATCAACAATTCCTCTGGCTCCAGAGCCTTTTACAATCTTTGCCATCATAGGCTGATATGGTCTATAATGTTTTCCAATGAAAGTAGCAGGTGTTGGCATTGCCCGTAGTGCAGCCTTACGCCTTCGCGATGAGCCTTGCGAGTGAGCTGATTGAGGTTGTTTGCCATACCGCATAGTTTACGGATATAGTCCGCTTGTTCGGTGGTAAGGCGTGCCCTGATATGGCAATCACGGATAGCCATTCTTACAATCTCACTTGCCGAGACTCCTGCATTTTTGGCTTTGAGTTTCATGGCGTAGTACTCTTCGGTAGCCATCTTTACCGTTATGCGGTACTTGCGTTTCTCGGACAACTTTTTCGTGGGTCGTCCTCCTTTGTTGGGTGTCTTGTTATTGATACTTCGTTTCATACGATTTCTGATTTAGAAAATGATACATACTTTGTTTACTTGATAGACCAACGGGATGTCCTCTTCTGCGACCTTCGGGAGTGGAAGCAAGTGGTTTTGGTCTGCCCAAAACATAAACTTGCTACACCCCAAGACTGAGGTCTTGCTGCGTCCACCGTCATTGACGGTTTTCGATTGCTGAGAGTGCTTTTTCAGCCTTGATTAGCCACTGTTCATTGTCATAAGTGACCACAACCTAATGCTTCCATGATTCTCGCTTTCGAGATTGCAAGAAAGCTGGAATACAGTTCTACTTACATCCCTTTCCAATGCTCGAAATCTTCTGAATAGAGTTCAATGTGATGGCGAACGATGTTCTCCAATAGTCCCGACATGCTCATTCTATCCTCACCGATTTTGCAGGCGAACTTGTCGAGCATCTTTCGCAACTTACCACTGATGAATACCGGCTTGCGGTCTTCAATCTTGTAAGGTTGCATAAAGGTGTTGCGATACTCTTCCAATGAGAATTTGCGTTGTTTGCTACTCACTCTGCGTTGAATGGGTGGTGCTGATGGCTGTTCCTCGGCATTAACAATAGGTGAAATCTCTGTAGCCACCTCTGCAACGGAAGACGCTGCTTCCGTTTGGGCTTGTTTTGCTACTGACGGTAGAGGCTCTGGCAGAATGTCGTCAATGGATGATCCTACGGATTCCATTGTTTGCAAATTCTCCATATCTGAGCTATTACCCTTATCACTCCTGTAAAAAGACCTTGTAGTCATTTGGTCGATAATTTCTTGACACTGTTCTTGTGTCAACTCAACTTGTTTTTTCTTCATACTTATCACTTTTTGAATGTTCAACAATATGGTCTTTGTGCACAATTTTGACCGATTATATGCTGCAAAGAAAATATGCATACAATTCTGCCACAACTAATTAGGTCTATGTAGGCAATTATGAATTGTATTGCATTTCGGGGTGATTTGTATGCAGTGCAGACTGCACGATTCTTCCCAAGTTGAACGGATAATTATGAATTAGGGCGAAATGTTTATTTGAAGAAATTAAGGACTTAAATCAGATAGCGGATAGACGGACTGCCGAAACATCGGGAGTTGGTCTATCTGCTATACTGCAATTATAGAATCAGCGACTATCAGTTTCGGCTGTTCGGAGCAGAAGTTTGGCAGATGGATAGGCATCGGTCTGACAAACGTCAATGCAGAGGACAAGATCCGAGACGGGTAATCGTTTGGGGATATTCTTATATAATATTGGTTACAATGTGATGTATGCTTAGGAATGTATCATCATATACATCTAAAAGTGCCACGAACTGTGCCACATACTGCAACAGGCTCACCGTATGATTGAGGTGTGATAACTTATCTATTACTTCGCATTCAGAAAACGGAACTGCGTATGAGAACAGAGGCTATTTCAATGGCAGAATATCGTGTCTGTGATGAAACAATATGACAAGAGATGACACCTATTGTTAGTGCCATTGAAGTATGAAAATCTCTTCCTTATTTAGTAGTGCGAAATAAGAAAACAAGTGTAATAAATTAAAAAAATAGCGTATGGATTTAATCATTTTTGAGCGAAAGGCATTCGAGGAATTTGCCACGAAGATTGAGCAGTTCATTCTGCGAGTATCAAACTCACCCGTTGTAAAGAGCGGGAAGAAAAAGACAAACAATTGGCTCGACCATCAGGATGTTTGTCAGCGATTGAAGATAAGCAAGCGTACATTGCAGACCTTGCGTGATAACGGAACGCTTGCCTACACCAAAATCGGCAACCGCACGTACTACCTGCCCGAAGATGTAGAAAGCATTGTAACGAAGGTGGAGGACAGACGAAAAGAAGCCAGATGGAAAGGGCGAGAAATCTAATCAATGTATAACAATAAAACCAATTAGAATATGTATCAAGAGATGAGAACTAAAGATGATGCGTGGATGCAGTCCATTCACGAGAGTATCGACCAACTATCGGAGATTCTCGATAGTATGCCCAAAGACAGTGCAGCCTTACAACACGATGATGAGTATCTATGCGACAAGGAGGTGGCGTATATGCTTAAAGTCAGCCGAAGAACATTAAGCGAATACCGAAGCAATGGAACATTGCCTTACTATGTACTTGGTGGTAAAGTTCTGTATAAGCGAAGTGAGATTGAGCAAGCATTGAAACGGGAGTACAACGGCAAGCACCTGATGAATAACAGCGGATAAATCCCTTCTATATTTTTGGAGGGAGTGAAATTTGCCGCTTGCCCTATATTCATCTACTGCAAAATAACAGTCCCCTATGGATAGAAGCAAGAACAGCATACAAATGGGTTATCAATGTAAGAACCCGTTTGTATGCTGTCTGTTTATCTTTTCTACATTTTCGTCAGTCGTTCATTTCCGTTGTCGTCTGCATTTTTAAGTACAGACATTGAAAGGGGAAAGGTTTTCGGGCTGAATACTCTCCACAGGAGGAAGATTCTGCCCGAAACGGCTTGCCGCCTGACCTTTCAACTTTCAAGGGCTGATGTACTACCTTCGCAGACGAGCAAAGGAAAGGGGCGAATGACGGAATCGGGAAACTCATAATATCGCAGATTGATGATAGACCAAATTCAAATACTATCCTGCAATAATGAAAAATGCACCGCCTTTTTGCTCGTTCATAAAAAAGTTGTACCTTTGTTCCAAGATGAGTTGTACATCAAAGCAAATAACGCAAGTATGTAGAAATCAGAACAGTTGCCAACTCATTACCTCGTTCTTCAACTTTCCGCATAAACTTTTTATTCTTAGCGGATTATGAGATTATTCCAAAAATAAAGATTTATTTTGAGATTATAACATTTTTGGGTATAAAAAAACCGCACAAACAACAGAATGTTTGTGCGGATGATTTTATCCAGTTTGTATATTCCGAAACTTAGAACTCGGCGTTGCGCGGCGTACGCGGAAACGGTATGACATCACGGATATTCGTCATGCCCGTAACGAACAGCAGCAAGCGCTCAAAGCCTAAACCGAACCCGGAGTGGGGACATGTACCGAACTTACGGGTATCGAGATACCACCACATATCCTTCATCGGGATGTGAAGTTCGTCAATGCGCGTCATCAGCTTGTTGTAATCCGATTCACGTTCGGAACCGCCAATGATTTCTCCAATCTTCGGGAAGAGTACATCCATGGCACGCACGGTCTTGCCGTCTTCGTTCTGCTTCATATAGAACGCTTTGATTTCCTTCGGATAGTCAGTCAGGATAACCGGACGCTTGAAGTGGTCTTCCACCAGATAGCGCTCGTGTTCGGAAGCCAAGTCAACTCCCCAGTACACCGGGAATTCAAACTTATGCCCTTTGGCAACAGCCTCTTCCAATATCTTGATACCTTCCGTATAAGGCAGGCGCACGAAGCTTTCTTTCAAGACACCTTGCAGACGTTCAATCAAGCCCTTATCAAACATGTCATTGAGGAACTTCACATCGTCGGCACAGTTGTCCAAAGCCCACTGTACACAATATTTGATGAAATCTTCCGCCAGGTCCATATTGTCCGTAATATCATTGAACGCCACTTCCGGCTCAATCATCCAGAACTCTGCCAAGTGGCGGGGAGTATTGGAATTCTCGGCACGGAACGTAGGACCGAATGTATAGATGGCTCCCAATGCAGTAGCGGCAAGTTCGCCTTCCAACTGTCCGGAAACAGTCAGGCTGGCCTGCTTTCCGAAGAAGTCATCATCGTAAATAATGGAACCGTTCTCATCTTTCTTCAAGTCGTAAAGGTTCTTCGTAGTCACCTGGAACATCTGGCCTGCGCCTTCGCAGTCGGAAGCCGTGATAATCGGAGTATGAAAATAGAAGAATCCTCTGTCATGGAAGAACTTGTGGATGGCAATCGCCATATTATGACGAATACGGAACACAGCCCCGAACGTATTGGTACGGGGACGCAGATGGGCTATCTCACGGAGGAACTCCATGGAATGACCTTTCTTCTGCAACGGATACGTGTTATCGCAAGTTCCCAGCACTTCGATTTCGCGGGCCTGCACTTCGGCCTTCTGACCGGAACCGACAGATTCCGTCAGCACACCGTTTACGCTCAAACAAGCACCGGTAGTAATCTCTTTCAGCATCTCCTCATCGAAGTTACCCAAGTCTACTACAATCTGCACATTATTTATTGTAGAACCGTCATTCAGCGCGATAAAGTTTACTTGCTTACTACCTCTGCGGGTACGAACCCAGCCCTTCACGTTGACCATAGCGCCAAAATCTTCACGCTTCAGCAGGTCAACAATCTTTGTTCTACTAATCTTTTCCATAAAACAGCTATTATACCTTATTATATATTACTCAAAAGAACCCATGCGCAGGAAGTTCACCTCTTGTTCCGTGAGGTAACGCCATTCGCCGCGGCGCAGGCCTTTCTTGGTTAAACCGGCAAAATACACACGGTCCAGTTTCATCACCTTGTATCCCAGCGATTCGAAGATACGACGCACGATACGATTCTTGCCGGAGTGGATTTCAATACCGACATCATCTTTCTTGAAGTCATCCGTATAGCTGATGGCATCTGCATGGATTTCCCCATCATCCAGTTGAATGCCGGCTGCAATCTGCTCCATATCGGCTTTTGTCAGGTTCTTGTCCAAATGCACATGATATATCTTCTTCTTCAGATACTTGGGATGCGTCAGCTTGGAAGCCAGGTCACCATCATTTGTCAGCAGCAACACACCTGTAGTATTACGGTCCAGACGACCTACCGGATAAATGCGTTCGTTGCAAGCGCCTTTCACCAAATCCATCACCGTGCGACGTGCTTGGGGGTCATCCGAAGTAGTCACAGTATCCTTCGGCTTGTTCAGCAGGACGTAAATCTTACGTTCTATGCTGACCGTCTGGTCGTGGAACTTCACTTCATCACCGCGCTTAATCTTGGTTCCCAATTCCGTCACCACCTCTCCGTTTACAGAAACGACTCCGGCAGTGATGAATTCATCAGCCTCGCGACGGGAGCAAACACCGGCATTGGCCAGGAATTTGTTCAAGCGGATAGGCTCGTTCGGGTCCACAAACTGCTCCTTATATTCTATCTGTTTCTTCTTGCTGTACTTAGCATTGGGGTCATAATCGGCCGAACGACGGACTGGACGGCTATAGCTGTCTCTGTTGCCGTATCCGCCAGGTCTTCCACCACCCGAATTGAAGCGTGGACGATAAGGACGGTCACCACCCTCATTATTGTAGCGAGGACGCTGCGGACGGTCGCCATCTTCGCTGTTGTAGCGCGGACGATAGGGACGGTCCGTATTATAAGAACGGTCGCTGTTGTAGGAGCGGTCGCCGTTATAAGGACGTTGCGGACGGTCACCACCCTCATTGCCATAACGCGGGCGCTGCGGACGGTCACTATTATAAGGGCGTTGCGGACGGTCGCCACCTTCGCTGTTATAGCGCGGACGGTAAGGACGGTCACCCGAATTGTTTCCATAAGGGCGTTGCGGACGGTCGCCGCCTTCGCTGTTATAGCGCGGACGATAGGGACGGTCGCCATTATCGTTATTGTAACGAGGACGCTGCGGACGGTCACCATTGTCCGCACCAGGATTAAAGCGCGGGCGATAAGGGCGGTCACTGTTATAAGGACGCTGCGGGCGGTCCCCGTTTTCACTGTTAAATCTGGGGCGATAAGGACGGTCGCCATTATCACGGTTGTAAGACGGACGGCTGTAGCCACCTTCCTTGTTAAATTGGTTACCATCGCGGCCGGCACCTGAGTTCTCCTCTGCGGAAGAAGCATCACGCCAAGTTTCGTTTTCTGTACTCATTGTTTTTTATTCGAATAAAATTAAACCTTGGCCTCACGGCCATTCATTGTCTCTATTATACCTTGAATTTTATATGTTTCTATAACAATTGCCGGAGTAAAAAGTTGAAATTCCTCCGGTACACTTCTGTGGTTGCTTAAATTCCCGTATAAGTATGGGGGGTAATCACCCGCAATTCTTTCTTTATCTCTTCACTTACATTCAGTCCCTCTATAAATTCCTTGATAGACGCTTCCGTAATGGCCTGATTGGTACGGGTCAACGCTTTCAACGCTTCATAAGGATGCGGATAGGCCTCGCGGCGCAGAATGGTCTGGATAGCCTCGGCCACCACGCTCCAGCAATTGTCCAGGTCACGGTAGATGGCCGGTTCGTTCAACAGCAACTTACGCAAACCCTTCAAAGAACTTTGTATGGCAATAATGATATGCCCGAACGGCATACCCACATTGCGGAGCACGGTAGAGTCCGTCAAGTCACGCTGCAAACGGGAAACCGGCAGTTTTACCGCCAAGTGCTCAAGAATAGCATTCGCCATGCCCAGGTTTCCTTCCGCATTTTCAAAGTCAATCGGGTTCACCTTGTGCGGCATCGCGCTGGAGCCCACCTCACCGGCTTTAATTTTCTGCTTGAAATATTCCATAGAGATATATTGCCAGAAGTCACGGTTCATATCAATCATCACCGTATTGATGCGCTTCATGGCATCAAAGATGGCAGACAGATTATCGTAATTGGATATCTGGGTAGTATACTCCTCGCGTTCCAAGCCAAGCTTTTCGGAAACGAACTTATTGCCGAATGCCTTCCAGTCATATTCCGGATAAGCCACATGATGGGCATTGTAATTACCCGTAGCGCCACCGAACTTTGCTGTCACCGGACAAGCCTTCAGCGTTGCCAACTGGCGTTCCAGACGGTAGACAAACACCATTACCTCCTTGCCCAAACGGGTAGGCGAAGCCGGTTGTCCGTGTGTCTTGGCAAGCATGGGGATAGCGGCCCACTCTTCCGCATAAGCACGGAGCTGCGCTATCAGTTCCTCTATTTGAGGATAGTACACCTGCTCCAACGCCTCCTTTACAGACAAAGGAACAGACGTATTGTTGATATCTTGTGAAGTCAGGCCAAAATGGATGAACTCCTTATAGTCGTCCATACCACCCAACTTGTCAAACTCTTCTTTTAAGAAATACTCCACAGCCTTCACATCATGGTTCGTCACGCTCTCAATATCCTTGATGCGTTGCGCGTCGGCTTCGGAGAAGTTACGGTAAATGTTTCTCAAGGTTTCGAAAACGCCCTTATCCACCCCTTTCAGTTGCGGCAAAGGCAGCTCACACAGCGTGATAAAGTATTCTATTTCAACTTGTACACGGTATTTAATCAGTGCAAATTCTGAAAAATAGGCAGCCAAAACATCCGTTTTGCCTCTGTATCGACCGTCAATCGGAGAGATTGCGGTAAGTAAATCAAGTTTCATACGTCGTATTTATGATGATAATTATCGGACTGCAAAATTACTGCTTTTTTCTGAGTAACAAGACATAAAGGATAAAGATTTTAAGAAAAGGAAGTTAACGGATAAAAAAATGGCCTTACAATCACTTGCAAGACCACCTTCGAATGAAAATTTCCAGTGGGCGTTGACGGATTCGAACCGCCGACCCTCTGCTTGTAAGGCAGATGCTCTG
>OJQK01000094.1_pt1 | contig 63989 bp, 100 predicted proteins | sample 1598741 | NCBI WGS metagenome assembly OJQK01 (sample SAMN03922511, study PRJEB24848) | human gut metagenome | isolation source: stool sample | host: Homo sapiens | place: Germany | collected 2010-02 | reverse complement strand
TGCATTATCGTCCGACAGCTGTCGGACGATAATGCAACAGATGTCGGACGAATAATTCTTAGTAAATGTGGAAATAAAGCGTAGTAAGGCTAGCTCAAAATCTCTCAAACATCCATTCATCTACCTTCAGCTCCTTGCCTTTAAACACGAAATAAAGGTCGTGAATGCCGTCTTTGTCTGTGTCTATCTTTGTAGAGACAGTCTGCAAAGAGTCTGAATTGAAGGAGGTGGAAGCAGCGGGTTGGCGTTTCCACTGAAGAATTGGGGTGATTTTACCGGACGCGTGTCTTTCTTTCTTGAATCGGAAAGCGCCCACACATCGTTTCCTGCGGATATAGCCGCCAGCAGCAAAGCCGCTGTAAATAATTTGATTCTTTTCATTTGTTTATAGTATGTTATAGAAACCTATGGTAGCCTTTTGATTTTGGCTTGTGTTCTTCAATCACCTCAATCCTTTATTTAAGATTGAAAAATCGGGTTATTGAAAAGTTGCCGCAAATATTGGGAATTACTATGTATAATATAAGGTGTATTATGTTTTTAATAATGTGCCTATATGTTTCAAGTTATCATTGTAATCAGATGGTGCTGTTTTAAACTTGCTTTACTTGCTTTGGGATAATTATGCGGCTATGGATTAAACTGTTTGGAAGGGCATTATGTTTTATGCAAATATATTGGTAGAAGAGCGTTTTTTTATTCTAACGATTCTTGAAAAGAAAAAGCACTGATTATTCCAGATAATCAGTGCTTGAATATCGAGCCGCTAGCCAGACTTGAACTGGCGACCTACGCGTTACGAATGCTTCTCCAATTTATAAACTAATAATCTGTAATACAGTGCTATGTGCGATTATGAGTTGTATGAAAGGATAAGTTTTCGCACATTTTTATTCCTTTTCTTTCCAGTTCGGGTCAAAAATAGGTTCTTTGCCTAATATTATCCATTCTACCGATATGCCGTAATCCTCGTGTATGTAAACAATCCATTCGGGTTTCAATACGCTTCTTCCCGGATAGAATTTTACTTGGTTTACATTCCACCGGTTCAGGTTGTGCCTTCTTGTGAAAGTCTGTAGCCCTCTAATCCTTTTTTGTTCCTTTAGTATTGCTATCGCTTTAAAAAAACGATTGCTTATAGCTATTCCTTCGTCTGATATATTCATTTTATTCTTTATTTATACTTTGGCTCTTTATGTCGTTCATTGAAATATCCGACCCACTTGCATGCGCACATCTGACAGCATTTTCCTGCTGGGCAAGAAATTTTTTATTATGGTCCTGCATAGACTCTATGGTTCTTTGCTGAGACAGTACGGTTTCTGTTAGCCTTGATATTTGCTCGAAAACCTCTCTGCTCATTGTTACACAGCTATTTGGTGTTTCCAGCCTTTGTTCCACAAGCTCATCCAATATTTGTTCTTTCAGCTTCTCCTTGTTGGTTATAGGAAGTCTTTTTTCCATAATTCCAGCTATAGCATCCCCTTTTATGAACATTGGTACATCTTCTCCGTCCAACCACCCTGGGGTTAGATGATACTTATTCTCTAACAAATATTTATTTTTATCTGTTAGTGATACGTTTCCTATTTCAATCTGAGAATAACTATTTTGCCTCATGTGTAATACTTCAGCAAGTTGTGCCTGGGTCATCCTTAGATATTTCCTTAGATACTTTAATCTGTTATCCATATAAAAATAAGTTAAATATATCTGTTTTATAGTGTTTATTTATCTATAATTGATATATTTGCAAAAGCATATAATATACAATACTACAAAGATAATGAAAGATAAACTAAAAACAAGTGAAATCTATGCGGAAGGTTCACAAATGACCCTAAAGGGCTATTACCAAAACCTTCCGGATTCAACTCATCCAAAAACAGAGTTCATTAATGAAATAGCAAAAAAAACCGGAGTTTCCTCTACTGCTGTAAGGAACTGGATTATGTACGGCATGAAGCCCAATAAACCGGAACATATTTCTGTGCTTTCAGAAATAACTGGAATATCTCCAGAGAATTTATGGTAAAGTGAAAAATAATGAGCCATGAAAGATTTAGAATTCTACATATTTGAAGACGAACTTTGGTGTATGTTCCCTGACGGAAGCAACAATCCGATTACAGACAAGGATACGATTCTTGTTAAAGACATCTTGGAGCGCATAAGGGAATGTTATCCTAAAGCTTATCAGGCATTAACGGAATGTTATAGAAAAAGTTCGGGAAATATCCCATATTTTCAGTTTCTGATGGTCAATAGATTCTGTAAATGCAATTTTGGGGAACTGGATAATACCAGTCGTGATATTGATAAAAAAGGAGGTTTTAATTTTGAGCGTGTAAGATGCCCAATGCGAGGTGAATGTAAGTATGAAGGTGTCATTTGCAATCCACAGTTCAATAGCCGTATATCGGATGCGGAAATGAGAGTTATGCATCTGGTTTATGATGGACTTGACAATGATGAGATTGCAGACAGATTATATCTCTCTCCTCATACTGTAAAAAATCATATCAAATCAGTTTATATCAAATTAAACATCCACGAGAAGTCAGAATTCATTCAATATGCTCACAAAAATAACCTTTTCAAAGATTAATAGGCATGATTAACGAGGATGTATTGAAGATTGTTCTTAACAACAAGACTTTCGGTCAGCGTGAAGCGGCTGATATAGTTGGTGGAAGAGGACGTTTGTTTCGTCTAGTTGGTTCCGGTGCAATACGTGCCGAAAAAAAACCGGCAGACCGTCAAAATGGTAGATGGTATTGCAATGCTTATGATGTGGTAAAACACGCTTCTTTAAAATAGTGATTGCCAAATAGTTATACTAAGTTAATGACAAGGAATTTGAAAGTATAACGTTTGGCCAAAAGTCAAAAATAAAGTAGTTTTACATCATAATAAAAAGATAATCAACTAGTTATGAAAAGAACACCTCTCTTGACAATATGGGTTTTATCATTTACCGTAGTAGTATTAAGTGCTAATCCTGATAGCATATGGTTTTGGATTGCATTCATCGTGTTTTCTTGGTCTTCGGTCTATTTGGAAAAGCACGGTAAAAGGCTGGAGGAAGAAAATGAATGATGTGTAAAATTTTAAGTAAAACATGTATAACTAAATGCACATAAGAGCAATGAAAACAAAAGAAGAAATGTTGGCTATGAGCCATGAGGAACTGGTAAGTTATGCCATCGAAGTTCAATTTAAAGCAGCCATGTATGATGGTGTGGAAAAGAAAAACTCCAGAATGAAAGAGCTGTTGGCTGCTGTAGGCATCGTTTATGAAACTTATAAAAGAGAACAAAATGTATGATGAACTTCATCAATTGGAAAAGGAACTTAAAAAAGTTGAGTCATGTGAACTTGAATATCTTCCTGAATATGGGTATTCTCCTAAAGAGGAGATTATCCAACTTATCAAGGAAGACATAATTGATGTCAAAATAGAAATCAACCATAAACTAAAATTGCATTCTTCCAAGATTTCATCTGGATATACCGACAAAAGCTTAGAAGAAGAAAGAACCAGCCTTTGCTTAGCACAGGGGTTGTCGAGATATTGTTAAACCTTTAAATATTAAGAGTAATGGAAGAAAATAAGTTAACAAAGCAGGAAAATGATGCATTGGCAATATTTGGTAAAGGCAAGACTATTTATCAAGTTGCTGGTAGTGATGTGGCATTATCATTTGATATTGTGCGCAATTACCTAACAAAAGGTAACGGTCAGGTCTCTGACCAAGATATTGTACAGTTTATCAGTATTTGTAAATTCAACCAGCTTAACCCGTTCTTGAATGAAGCATTTCTTGTAAAATTTGGACAACAGCCGGCCCAAATTATTGTCAGTAAAGAAGCGTTTTTCAAGCGTGCTGATGCGAGTGAGCAATATGAAGGTTTCAAAGCCGGTATTATTATAGTTAGAGACAATCAAATTGTAGAAGTGGAAGGATGCTTCTATAATGAAAAAACAGATGTTCTTGTTGGTGGGTGGTGTGAAGTTTACCGTTCTGACCGTAAACTCCCTATTGTAGCGAAAGTAAATCTTTCCGAATACGATAAAAAGCAGTCTATATGGAATGAAAAAAAATCTACTATGATTTCTAAGATTGCCAAGGTTCAAGCATTACGGGAAGCTTTTCCAGCCCAACTAGGTGCAATGTACACACAAGAAGAGCAAGAAGTTAAGTTTACTGAATATGAGGATGTCACAGACAAAGAATCTAAAGTCAACAAACTTGCCGAAATCGCAGCAAAAGCCGCTGGTGTGGAAGAACAGTCAAAAGCGGAGCATTCTATAAATCAGTCTCAAAATGACACGAATAATAAATCGGCTCAAAAAACATTGTTATGATAGAAAATGCGGAACAAAAGTCGCTTGACTGGTTTAGATGTCGTCTCGGGAACATTACAGGTAGCAATGCTGGATTGCTTATGAAAAGTGGAAGAAGCGACATGTTCAGCGATACTGCCAAGAATTACATTTTCCAAGTTGCAGCAGAACGGGCAATGAATCCTGAAATAGTAAACGATGATATTGCGTTTGCTGAATATTTGTCTGTTGTCAACGTAGAAAGCAAAGCTATGAAATTCGGGACAGAGCAGGAAGCGAGTGCGCGTGATTTGTATTCAAGACTGACAGAAAGGCATATTGTGGAAGTGGGGTCGTGCAAGCACCACACTATTCCTAGTTTCGCAAGTAGTCCGGACGGTTTCTTCTATGACGAAGAATCGGGAGAATGTGGATGTATTGAGATAAAATGTCCGTCCCAAAATACATTTATGAAATATAAAAGTGAAGTTTATGACAATGATTCTCTTCTCAAAGTGAAGTATGAATACTTTTATCAATGTATGGCTCACATGATGTGCTGTAATGCAAACTGGACTGATTTTGTGGTTTACAACCCATTCCAGCTAGAACCTATTCATATTGTTCGCATACTACCGGATGAAAAGGTTTTTGCTGAAATGGAAAATCGTATCAGAATAGCGGATGACATTATTAACCAAATAGCGGATATTGAATGATGGTAAGTCTATTGATAAAAGAAACACAACTTCATCGCATTATCCGCAAGACTGGCAGAAAACCATGCGAATGCAAATGCTCGTTATGTAAGATGCAATGCCATACTCCATGCCTCGGAACTCCGCAAGATATAGAGAACCTTATAGATGCTGGATATACCGATAAGTTAGCTCCGACCTTATGGGAAGCCGGCATGATGATTGGGGTTATTGATATTCCTATCCCTATGATTCAAGCCATAGCAGGTGACGAATATTGTGTGTTTTTCCATGATGGATTATGCGAACTTCACAGCAAAGGATTAAAACCTACTGAAGGACGTTTGTCGCATCATTCTACACGCATTGACAATTTCAAAGCATCTAAAAGTATAGCTTGGAATGTCGCTAAAGAATGGCTTTCCGAAGAAAATGCAGAAGTTATTGAACGTGTAGCTGATAAATATAGTAGAAACTTAAAGTGTGTAAAATGATGAAACCAGATATTATAATTAAACAATTAGATAACGGCTGTTTTGACGTGCACGTTGAAGATAAAAGTACAGACCAACTATCATTTGATGAAATGATTGGGCTTGTTGCACAATTGACTGTACCTAAGAATAAAAGATGCCTCCAATGGCTTAAAACTAAAGAACAGCATGAGTCTTTTAAGAATAGAAACTTAAAAACAATAGAGCGATGAATACAAGCTATAAAGAAAACACCCCTGACAACTTTTGGCAAATCAGATGGCTTGACAGGTATATGGAAGGTCACAACGGGTTCATTGCAGGCGGGTGTTTTAAAAACATCCTTTCCGGTGAACGTGTAAAAGATATAGATGTATTCTTTGAAAGCAACGATGACTTCCAAGATGCAGTAGATTTATTCAATAGCGACGGCTATGTGAAAGATGGTTGGAAATTCAAATATCGAAATGAAAAGGTTTGCGCCTTTCAGAAAGATGGTGAAAAGGTTTGGGTTGAGTTTATCGAATCCGAATTTGGCACACCAGAGGAAATACTTAGAAGTTTTGATTTTACCGTTGCAAAAATGGCTTATTTCAAGAAGCCACAATATAACGATAATAACGACGATGATGATATTCCTTTTTTATCCAAAGAAATAGTCGGTTATGAATATCGCCTGCTCCACCACGAAAATTTCTTCGAGCATCTTCACATGAAAAGGCTGGTTATTGATGAAAATATTCCTTTCCCAATTAGCACATGGGAGCGTACATATCGGTATAAAGGATATGGTTACAACATGTGCCGGGAAACCAAGAAAAAGCTTTTAGAAGCTATTCAGAAAACGAATTTAGACTCTGCCGATTTGTCTATGTACAATAATGGTGGATGGGACTAATAAAAATATGGAACAATGGACACACAGATAGCAATCCAGGAAAGCGATCTTGAACTGGTCGTCAGTGAAAAGACGTTAGGTAGTCTTACTACCAACGCAATTCAAATCAGGGATATGGTAATGGCAGCTTTGCCAAAGTATGACATATCCAACTACACCGATGAGAATATAGACCAGGCAAAGAAAGATAAAGCCTCTCTTAACAAAGCAGCGAAAGCCCTTAACTCCAAACGTCTTGAAATCGAAAAGGAGTTTATGAAACCTTTTGGAGAATTCAAGGAGGTAGTAAATGAAACGATAAAGCTCATAGGTGAATGCTCTGCCAAAATTGACACGGTAGTCAAGCAGAACGAGCAACAGTACAAAGACAAGAAGAAAGCCACTATCAAGACCTATTTTGATGGCATGAACACTAATCTCGTGGACTTTAACAAGGTGTTCAAACTGGAATGGCTAAACAAGACTGCGAGCATGAAGTCTGTTTGTTCGGATATTGATGCCATATTTGATATGGTTGAAAACGAGCTATCTACGCTGAAAAGTTTTGGCGAAGATTATGATGTTCTCCGTACTTATTACATGGATACACTCAACATCACTTCTACGATTCAATATGCAAACCGTCTGAAAGAACAGCGTGAACGATCTAAGGCAGCAGAAGAAGCTAAGATTAAATTGGAACAAGAAAAGCAACAAGCGGAAGAAGCTCGTAAAGCTGCTGAAGCAGAACAGGGCAAATCACGTCCGGTCAATCCGTTTTCAATGGCAAATCAAAAAGTTGACGAACAAGTACCTTTTGGTCAATCCAGAATACGACAGTCTGAATTATTGACGAGAGCATTCAAGGTCACTACTACTCGTGAAAACATCATAGCCTTAGGTGACTTTATGAATGAGCTAGGTATTGACTTTGATAAAATAGAAATCCCATGAATGGCCATGGACCTATGCAAGACTGATATGCAAAATCTAATTCGGCTCCTTGACAATAGTGCAGAATTGATTGACAAGCATTGCCAAAAGCCTTGCGAGCAGGACAAGGCCCGGCAATGCAGAAAAATGAGTAAGAAACTTAAAAAGAGAATAGAAAATGAGAACATTACAAATCAGTGAAAAGAAAGCCATGGAACTTTACAATAATGGTTCCGACGAACTAAAGACAGTATTGGAAGAATCTTTTGGTAAAGAGTTTTTCCAACGTAAGATAACTGATAGGATTAAGACCTATGAAGATGCCTGTGCAGAATTAGGTATTAATTCTCTTGATGAAGCCAAACTAATGGAGCTTGGGCTTACCAAACATGATATAGCTTATCAGAAGTTGGCAACCATTGTCAAAGCCCTTAACGAAGGTTGGGTACCTGATGTATGCGATTATGATGCAAAACGATGGTATCCATGGTTTAAACCTAATGGTTCTCCTTCCTCTTTCGCTTTCGGCGCTTCGCGTTACGTTTATGCGTATGCGCTTGCGGGTAGCGGGTCTCGCCTTTGTTTGAAAAGCAAAGAGTTATCAGACTATTGCGGCGAACAATTCATTGGCTTGTGGAAAGAACATATATTATAACTAATAAAAATCATCATGAAAAAAGAAAATCAAAAAATCACAGAACTGGTAAAAAGCTTTGAGGATGCCCGTAATATGACTGGCAGACCGGATGTTCCAGACTTTTCCAATCTTCCCACTGATATGCGCAAGCATTTTGAGGCACAGTATAAGATGATTGTAATTGCAGAAGCCCTTAACGAGGAATGGATTCCTGATTGGGATAATTATGATGAATATAAGTATTATCCCTGGTTTGAAATGTCTCCTTCCTCTTTCGCTTTCGCCGTTTCGTATTACGCTTATGCGATTGCGTATGCGGGTGGCGGGTCTCGCCTTAAATTTCGGACACGCGAGCTTGCAGAATATGCAGCAAAGCAATTCATTGATATTTGGAAAGACATCCAGATAGCATAGGATATAAAGGTTGCCTGCCCTTGTCTCCTTCCTCTTTCGCTTTCGACGATTCGAATTACGATAATGCGAATGCGAATGCAGGTAGCAGGTCTCACCTATGTTACAATACTTCAGTGGGCAGGAACCTCACCTCTTGGTGGAAAATGACAATTCAAACGGTGTTGGTAGGGCTTATCCGAAGACTCTTATTAGAAACAAAGGCTTATGAAACGATTTGGAAATTTATACTATCGTATTTATGACATTGATAACCTTTACCTTGCATATACCAAAGCAAGAAAAGGCAAGGGAAATACTTATGGGGTCATTCAATTTGAGAAAGAACTGGATGACAACATAAGTGCCCTTCATGAGGAACTTTCAGAGGGTAAATACGTTACTTCTGAATATCAAACTTTTATCATACATGATCCTAAGAAACGTGAAATATACCGGCTCCCTTTCCGTGATCGCGTTGTTCATCATGCGATAATGAATATCCTCGAAGATATATGGACTCCAATATTCATTTCACATACTTATTCGTGTATTAAGGGCAGAGGTATCCATGGAGTCATGAAACATCTAAAGAAAGATTTGAAAGATATCCAAAATACAAAATATTGCTTGAAAATGGACATTCGTAAATACTATCCGTCAATAGATCATTTGATACTTAAGAATATTGCCCGAAAGAAGATTAAGGACAAACGTCTTCTTGAGTTACTCGACGGTATTATTGATTCTGCTCCAGGAATACCTATCGGTAATTATCTTTCGCAGTTCTTTGCAAACCTGTATCTTTCTTATTTTGACCATTGGCTTAAAGAAGAAAGGCGCATAAAGTATTATTATAGATATGCTGATGACATGGTAATACTTGCATCAAATAAAGAAAAACTTCATTCCCTGCTTGGAGATGTGAAATCATATCTGCACAATAATCTTCATCTGGATTTGAAAGACAATTATCAAATATTCCCGGTTGACAATAGAGGAATTGACTTTGTAGGCTATGTTTTCTTTCATACCCACATTCTCATGCGAAAAAGTATCAAAAAAAATTTTTGCAGGAAAGTGGTAAAGTTAAATAAGAAGAAAACCGTACCTCATGATTACAAGATGGCTATTTGTTCATGGATAGGATGGGCAAAGCATTGTAATTCAAAGAATCTAATAAAAACTATAATCAAAAATGAAAAGGTTCTCTGATTTTGGGCTAGAAATCAATGCGGGGTGCAATATATTCCCAGTGCAGCAAATATCAATTACAGATATTCTTAACTGCGAGATAGAAGTACTTGATTACGAATCGGGAGTTAAAACCAAACATGGAGACAACCGTTACGTAGTCAAGATAAAACATGAAGGAACGGAATGCAAGTTTTTTACTAATTCCACTCCGATAAAAGAAGCACTTGGTAAAATATCAAAAGAAGATTTCCCATTTATGGCAACAGTACGGGTTAAAAAACTTGGTACTGGTAATAATAAAATGTATTATTTCACTTAAAAACAAAAAAATATGGCAATGCATACATGGTTTGAATGCAAAATCCTTTACGAGAAAGTAATGGAAAATGGAATGAACAAGAAGGTGACCGAACCGTACCTGGTAGATGCCCTCAGTTTTACGGAAGCGGAAGCACGCATCATCGAAGAGATGACGCCGTTCATTTCGGGAGAGTTCACCGTATCGGACATCAAACGTGCCAACTATAGCGAATTGTTCCCCAGCGAAGAGGAAGCTGCCGACCGCTGGTTTAAATGTAAACTGGTTTTCATCACACTGGACGAGAAAAGCGGTGCGGAAAAGAAAACCTCTACCCAGGTATTGGTGCAGGCTGCCGACCTGCGTGATGCAGTGAAGAAACTGGATGAGGGCATGAAAGGCACAATGGCCGACTACCAGATAGCATCTGTAGCGGAAACCGCCATTATGGATGTATATCCGTACAGCGCAGAAGAACGTACTATTAATTCCATTGGAGGAAACGCCAACTCTCCAGTTGTTCGTAATTTCATTCAGTCACTCCCGGAAGGCTGCAAGACAACCATTACCGTAGGAGGAAAGCAGGTCGTAGTTGACAAGACTGGAAAAGATACAGTAGTAACCCCACAAGACAAAGAAAGCGATGACATACGAGGAGATGATTAAACTTGCATCCAAATCTAAATCATGTAAGAAACCGGCGAACGATGAACATAAAATACAGTGCGCTTGCGTAAAGTGGTTTAGATTGGAATATCCCAAACTGAAAGATATACTGTTTGCCATTCCGAACGCAGCCAGAAGAAGCGCAAGGAACGGAGCATATATGAAAGATGAAGGAATGCTCCCCGGTGTTGCCGATTTAATCCTTTTAAAGAGCAACCGCTTATATGGAGCTTTGTGTGTGGAAATGAAAAAGCCGGGAGAATACCAAAGACCGGTACAAAGAGAATGGCAAAAGGAATGTGAGGCAAATGGTAACAAGTACGTGGTTGTCAGGTCGCTTGATGAGTTTATTAATGTCGTGAATAATTATTTAAAAGACATATAAATGTAGGTTTGATTTTACGCGAATGCTCTTTGACATTTTGTTTTCAGCTTGCAAAATAATGATGTGAATGTGGTTGGTACTTACGCTTTTTATATATAAGCAAGATACGGCAAACTGTGAAGTCATGCTGTATCTTCGTAAGAGGTGTGTTTGCACCTCTCTTTTTTCTAAAAAAAGTGGCTCTTAAAGCGTTACTTTTGAAAATTATTCGTATATTTACAGTGCATTGGGTTGTACTTATTAAATTTAGAATTAATCAGAGGATTAAGATATAGAAAGCTGTGCAGGCCACAACCCCCTGCATGGCTTTCGCCTTTTTATCTCCGCATGAAGAAGTGCGGTACATCCTCGAACGAAAAGACACTATTATGGACAACATTCAAATCTTTAAGAATGAGGCTTTTGGCGAAGTAAGAGTAGCCGGAACAAGTGAAGAACCTTTGTTTTGTCTTGTAGATATTTGCAAAGTTTTGGAGTTGGGAAATCCCAGCCAAGTAAAAACAAGACTTTGTGGTGGGGTCATTACTAATGAGGTCATCCCGGATTCCATTGGCAGACAACGAGAAATGACTTTTATTAATGAAGACGGTTTGTATGACGTGATACTTGATAGTCGCAAGCCACAAGCTAAAACTTTCCGTAAATGGGTAACAAGTGAAATCCTTCCCTCTATCCGTAAACATGGCATATACGCCACTGATAATGTTATAGACCAAATACTTAATAATCCCGATTTTGGTATCGATCTTCTCACTAAGCTAAAAGAAGAACGGTCGGCACGTATTGAAGCGGAAAAACAAGTAGCTGTTCTTACTCATGTCAATAAGACCTATACATGTACGGAAGTTGCTAAAGAATTGGGGCTTAAATCGGCAATTGAACTCAATAACCGTTTAAAAGAACTTGGTGTACAGTACAAAGTTAATCAGACATGGGTTCCATACACCAAATACGCAACCCTTGGCTGGTTTGATATAAAGCAAGAGGTCGCTGACAATGGGCATATCATATACCATAGAAAGATTACCGGAATTGGTAGGCAAGGTATTATCAATCTTATTAACTCTTAGTTGACATAAGTAAAGGGGTGCATTCGCATCCCTTATTTGTTGTTATCATTCTCCACAACCTCCTTCAATCTGTACAGCCTGTCAATCGCCGGATTGTAGAACGGGTCCGGATAGTGCTGGTTGATGTCGCAGATGTTGGCGTGGACGTACATGGACGTATCGATGATGTGTTCCGATTCGCTTAATGTCACTTCCTTGGGAAGCGGGGCCGTCAAAGCCCAATGGACGATAGCTTTCACGCTTTCCTCGTCGTATGAGTATTTACTTTCTTGTGCCATGGTTTGGTATTTTTGCGGCAAAGGTAATGATTATACCGAATACTTTTCTCCTCAACTCGTGTAGAATAAGAAAAAAATCGCTATCTTTGTGAAAAAGAAAAAGTTATATGATTTCTGTTACGGGCTTTCTAATTTTACTAATCGTTATATTCGCACTTTTTGCTTTAATTGTATGGTTAGGAGTAAAATGGTGTATAGATAATGACATTACTCCGTTGGGGTGGCATTGGAAGGAGTGATATCTTTCTCTGTATTTCCTTTTAAATCTTTTTCTTCAGGTAAATTATATACAAAGTCATATATCGTGTCAATATCAGGATGTTCTGTCCATTTTATAATTTTCAGATATTCTTTTTTAGTGTCATCTGGCAAATATTTTTCTTTGTCTTCCAAAATAGGTATGAGTGACATGAATTGGCTGATTATTGTATTTAGGGAATGTTTTTGCTTAGATTTTGCCTCCTCTTTTAATCCATCCAGACATCCCATTAATCTACCGTGTCGAGAGCTTACTATGAAATTTCCACTATTTGCATAAGTAAAATATGCCCTTACAGCACAATTCATATCATTGATCTGTTCGTTTAACTCCGATTTTACCAAGGCTATTTCTTTTTCAAAGTTCCTCTTCATTTCTGATATTTCCTTATTCATATTACTTTGTATTCTTTTTTCAAGTACAATGTAATTTACGGCTAAAAATAAAGCAAGCACTGTTACTAGAACAGCCAATACTCCAACCAATGCAGCCATCAAATCAATTTCCATTGGAACTGTCTTAACATAATACATTCCAATAGCACTACCTACGCAGAGTATGGCGAAAAATCCGCATATTGCAATAGCTAAATTCTTTCTCATAGTATTAATTAAAAAAAATGGCGAATCCTCTATAAAGAAGTGTCCCCACCGGCATAGATACCGGAACCCGACTGACTACGGGTTACACTCCTTCATAGAGGATTCATGTTGCTTCTATTGTTTCGGGGACTGCAAATTTAATCAATTCCCCGATAAAAAACAATCAATTGCCACACGAATAGGATATAAGTTCAAGGGCCTACATCTTTATCTCCAATTCGCTGCCCACCAAATCGAAATACACATTCTGCAGCTGGTGCAGATATTCAATGGGAATATGGGATAAAGGATATTCGGCACAGTTTATAGATACAAATAGTTTATCGCCATTTGCCCCATCGTCATATAGGTAACGTCCGTATGATAATTCAATACCGCAAGAGAATCCATTGTATTCCTTTGTAAATCCGCTTTTTTGGAGTAATTCTTCTGTCAGTGGGATAGGCTCTACCATAGTAACCGGAACTTCACTGTAGCAAACTCCGTCACCGGCCTTGCATTCCAGATAAAAGGAATTGCGCTTTATGGCTTCCACCTTGCATACAGTTCCGGCAGGAGCCTTTGTCTCTACGAACTTGAAATCTTCGGTAAGCTGTACATAGCTTCCTAATCTTAGTCCTCTTGCATCCATAGCTTACTATTGGTTTATCTGTTGTTTTCTGTCTTAAGTTCGACATTCACGCTAACCGGGAACTCATTTCCGCATTTCGGGCATTTGATAGAATGGGCGTTTGAGGTAAGTTGCACTTCTTCCGGAGACGCGAATAGTTGCCATATAGGTACTTCTAATGCGGTTGCTATTTTGGAAAGGGTCTCAATGGTAGGATTTCCGTTCACATTCCTTGTTAATGTATCACGAGTAACTCCCAACTTTTCAGAAAGTTGCTGCATTGTAAGTCCCTTTGATTTTGTAATTTCTTTTACTCTTAGCTCCATAATATTAAGTTTTATGTATGCAAATGTAGTATTTTAATGATAGTACGACATTATAATATCGTTAATTAAAGCTAAATAGGTAATTAAATGCTGTATTTGTTTGGTAAATACGGCATTATAATGTAGTTTTACATCATCAAAAATAACTCATAAATAAAAAGAATATGAAACGCTACAATTTATCAGACATAATGAAATCAGCCCACAAGATTAAGAAGTACATGAAGCTGTATTCCGTAACCCATGGTGTAAAGACTTGGGGTGACTGTGTAAGACTTGCATGGGCTAACGAAAAGAAAAAGGTTGCTGATGAAGAGGCAAGACAAGCGGAAAAAGAGGCAATGAAGGTTGCTCTTTCACAACCGTCTAAAAGAAGCGCATACGACAGCTTCAATGCTCCGGCATCCTCTTACTATACCAACAACAATTATGGTCGTTTCGGTTCCCGTTACGCAGGTGATTGACAAATGTTATTGTGGCTTAAGTTGTTGATATATAATAGGTTAATTAAGGTTTAAGTAAAGTGATTTCAAAGATTAATTCTTTGTCAATACGTTGATAATGAGTAGCTTTACATCATAAAAAGATGTATTTATAATAATCAAAAATTAAAGAGCAATGGACGATATTTTGAACCAAACCGTTAAGATGAGCCAAGCGGAACTGATATTCCAGTTGGCTAAGACCAATGTGGAACAAGAGAACAGGCTTAAATCTACGGAAATGAGATTGAGTGTTCTCGAAGAAGAGGTCAAGAAACTTTCTAAAAAGGCTGTCGGTGAATACGGGTGTTCCACTATGTCTGCATACGTACAGAGGCATAAACTTCCCATTTATGTAAGTGACATTGCGAAGCTCGGCAATGATGCTACACGGTTATGCAGAAAAAGGGGCTATCCAGTGAATAAGGTAAACATAGACCGTTTCGGTGTTGTGAACGTTTATCCGGACTTCATATTACAAGAGCTTCTTGATGATTACATAAGAACTACACGTCGTATTAATGGAGCTATAATGAAACCAATATAAACTATATCAATGAAATACAAGGTGTCAAAAAAAGGCTCAAATGTGGTTTTCAAGTTTGAAACCTATGAGCAGGCAGCGGATTTCTGCTATATGTATGTTATGGCAGAGCAAGTTAAAGGGAATAGATTCCCGGAACTCTCGATAACAGAGGAAGGGGGATAATCTTAAAGAGCGATGAAAGCACGCGGAAGTGTCCTGTCCTCAGTAATGCTTGGGGCAGGTTTATCAAGGAATAATTTGCCACATATAAAAGAGAGCGTAAGTACCTTATGGAGGTAAACCAACGTTCACGTTAATGACATCCTACCGTCAATCCAGGCGGTAGGTTTGGAGCCGGTTGTAATTGTTAACATGCATCATTATGAAAGTGGAAGTGGATTATAAACAATATATGGCGATGTTAAAAGCGTTCACGGAATGCGCCCGATGCAAAGCCGAGTGTTATCGCCTGCAAGCTGAAAACGAAAAGTTGAAGCATGAGGTGTCGAAATCGAATGCCTGGAGCCAACGCTTAGGCGACTACGAAACGGAAGGAAGCAGTTTGCCTTTTTTAAATTTCTGTAGGAATTAAGTGTTGTTACGATTGGTTTTAAGTGGCTCTAAGCGAATATTGTGATTTAGAATAACAACTATCATCCTTGATAATTTAAGGTGGTATGGATATAAAAATAGTGTATAAAATGATATTATTAATAACATAAATAATAGTACAATGGAAAAGGAAATTAAGGAAATAAGCGACTTTCTGAATATCACATGTCAGAATAATCCAGTAGAAATACAAGAAAGAATCGCCGCCACTATGGTGTATGTGGTAAGAACTAGAGAAATGCTTGCTGAAGCCAAAAGAATGCTCAGAAAGAAGAAATCCGATGAAATACAAAATACCATTATTAAGATAGCGCAAGAAAATTGCTTGTCTGCAAAGGTGCAAAATGCTTTGCTTGACAGTATCGCAGAAGAGGAATCATTTTTGGTGGACCGCCTAGATAGACTTAATGCTTCAGCTTCGCATCAGTTGGATGCATTGCGTACTTTATTGAGCTATGAAAAGGAAGCTTTGCGGTTAAATAAGACTGGATATTAGAAAAAAAGTTAATCACGTAAAAATAATAGCTATAAAGTGATTGTTTTTATGTCACTTTTATGTAGCTTTACACCGTGAAAACAATTAATCATCTTAGTGGGATTTGATGATAAACAAGATATTAATAGGCTTTCATGGAGTACATACCTTAATCCCACATCAAAGGTATGGAAACTTGAAAGCCTTTGCTTTTCAGATATGATTACAATAGACGGATACATAATAAATCAGTTGGTGAATTTCTGATACTATATTAATTATGGCAAGACCTAATAAGATAGGTTTGGGCTACTTCCCAATGGACGTTGATTTATTCCAGGACATACGAATAAGGAAACTAATCAAGTATCAGAGTGGCAAGGCTATAACAGTATATGCTCTCCTGCTATGTCTTATCTACCAGCGTGGGTACTACATGAGGTGGGATGAAGAGTTGCCCTTCATTATATCGGAACAAACCGGGTTTGAAGAGGCGTATATACTGGAGGTCATCAAAAGCTGCATGGCACTAGGGTTATTCTCCAAGAAACTGTATGACGAAGAACAGGTTATTACGTCAAAAGGGATTCAAGAACGATACCTATATATATGCAAACTGCTTAAAAGAAGAGTTGGCATTACCGAATATTCGCTTATTGATGAAGAAAAGGAACTTGTCACTTCTGAGGAAACCGGGGTTATTTCCGGAAAAACCGAGGTTATTTCCGAAGAAACGTCTTTAGATTCGGTGAAAATGCCACAAAGAAAAAGAAAGGAAAAGGAAATAAAAGAAATCTCTCTATCGAGAGATAAAGAAAAGTTTCCCCCTCCCGAGGTTTTAGACAAAACATTAAGCGAATGCTATGATGAACTATCATGTGATAGGAGCTGGATAGAAGTTGTAACGATGAATACACGTAATTCCGGTCATAAGGATTTTACGATAGACATGTTCGGAATGTATTTAAAGCGTTTTTTCGATAAACTTCAAAACGAAGGAGAAGTGAGGAAATCTCCGAAGGATGCAAAATCTCATTTTGCAAGATGGTTAAATATTGAACTTCAAAAGAAATCTAATTATGAACCAAAACCAGTTACTCGCAACATCTACGAGCAAAAGCGAATTGATTCTGAGCGGAGAAAGTCTAGATTCATGGCTGAGTTCGCAGAAGCGGACGCAAGATTCCTTGCAGAGCAAGAAGCTAAACGAAAAGAAGTTGGCTCTACTGGAGAAATACCCAACACCATCCCAAATGGCGGTTGATTACAATCCTGATTTGCAAGGTAAGCTGGCTAAATCAAACCTTACACTTGCGGATATAGCCCTGAATGATAACATTCCTTTGCTTGCAAATATTCGTTCCGTGTACGGTGAGGACAATGCGGTAAGATGGTTGAAGGTACAGTTTGACAGTCTTAACGATTACGCAGAGCAAGGAAAAGGTATCGATGATTCACAATTGGATGAATTGTGTAGTTTGGTACTTGGTGAATATTATTGGATGAACCTTGCGGAAATATGCAATTTCATTTCCAGATTCAAATTAGGGAAATATGGGCAATTTTATGGCGCCATTGGTCCTATGAAAATTACTTGTTCCCTTCTGGAATACATCAAAGAACGCCGCATTGACATCGAACGCTATGAGCGTGAACAATACCGGACACAACGCCAAAAGGAGATGGAGGAACATGGCAAAAACAGAATTTCCTATTCCGAGTATCTCGAACGCGAACGTAAACTTGTCGAAATCGGTGATAAGGATGCTATTGAAAGGGCTTCAAAACGTATAGGAGGTTCCTATATGTCAACAAGTTAATTAAAGATAAAGCCTTGGAAATAAAGACGGTAACGTTTGTTTACAAGTCGCTAAATGAGTAATTTTATATCTGTAAATCAGATACATATAAAACATAAGAGCAATGAAACCAAAGAAAGATTTGATTAAAGCTGCCGAGGCTGATGGCAGCATAGACAGATTGAACAGCCTCCTTTCAGCCGCACACATACTGAACTGCGAAGCCAATATGCTGGTGGAGGAAGCGGCAGACCTGATGAACGCCAAAGGACTGCTTCTCGGAAATTTGAAAAGGCTTCATAACAGCTTTGTCAAGAGCGCCGACATGTACTTCCTGGAATTCTCCTCACTCGTAGAGACAGAGAAATCGAAGATGGATATGTTCAGGGACATGGACGATTTTGACGGTAAGTTCCGTGAGTGGGCAAAATTACCGTCTGATTGGAAACCTAAAGAATCAGAAGTATGAGTGAAAGATTAACACACGGCTCTCTGTTCAGCGGCATAGAAGGTTTTGGATTAGGTGCGGCACTTGCCGGCATAAAGACCGAGTGGAGTTGTGAATTTGAGGATTATCAATCATTAGTAATAAAGAAAAACTTTGGAGAAGAGCATGAAATCAACAGAGATATTAGAACGTATTCAAAACCTCCGTTTGTTGACATCATCAGCGGTGGATTCCCTTGCCAGGACATCAGCATTGCTGGAAAAGGTGTCGGAATTGTCGGTGAAAGAAGCGGCCTATGGTCTGAGATGTTCAGAATTGTACGGGAAGTTAGACCTAAATACGTGCTCATTGAAAACAGCCCAATGCTCGTTGTTCGGGGGTTCGAGCAAATCCTATGCGACCTTTCCGAAATCGGGTATGATGCGGAATGGCAATGTCTATCTGGCACCGACTTTGGCATACAACAGAATAGGGAGCGATTATATTGTATTGCCTACCCCAGCGAAATCAACGGCAAACGGGGCACTCAAGAATCGGTATTTCGGAAGCCCTACTTATCGGGGCAATTTACACGAGTATATCCGGGATGGCGAACAAGACAGTCAATACCCTCACCCAAATTTGCTGGAAAGTCTAATGGGGTTCCCGATAGGATGGACCGAACGGAGTGTATAGGCAATGCGGTTCAGCCGATAATTGCGCATTATCTGTTTGAGTGCATTAAGATATTTGACAGCAAACTGACATAATGAAGAATGCCGTATGAATATCCATCAGACAATTCCCCGTTCGGATTGCACCACCATCTGAAAGCGTCATGGTGCAAGATGTGTATGGCAGAGGTACAGAGAGAGCGGAATAGAAAAAGAAAATAAATTAAATAACAAAAATATTATGGCAACACATGGACTTACAATAGCCAAAGCTTCCAAAGAGGACTTTGAGAAAGTATATAATCTGCTCCAGCCTATGGAGGAACTGTTCAACAGTCATTGGAGCAATGAGGAAGAATGGACTGAGTGGGATGACAACGACAAGGATAAGAAGGAACTTCTCGCCATTCGCAAGGAAATAGCCGAGGAGGAACATTATTATGAAGAGGATGTCGATAACCGTCTCGTACTTTTTGAGTTCATTAAGCGGAGGATGCAATTGTGCGGATGTAGCAATTGGCAGCGAGTTGTAATTGCCGCTGAATGCCTAATTGACACATTTTGTGACCCACAAGAAAGCTCTCTTGTCTGGCGACCGGATTTAGAGCGTGCAATGGATTACACTATGTTGGGAGAATGACATTAACATGTGCAGAAATGACTTCTTTCTGCACACGAAGTATTAACACGAGCGGAAACCGGTGGTTTTTGCTCATAACAAATCAGAAATGAACAAAATGAATAGAAAAGAAAAAGCAGACTTTAGAAGTCTGCTTAGTATATGGTTTGTAAGAATTATCAGAGGTGGGGATTCGAACCCCACAAACTTCGCCAAGGCGCTGCTTACACCCTTTTAGCTTCAACGGTTGGTATTCCTCACTCGGACTCCGAAGAGAAGCGAGCGTACAGAGACCTAAATCTCTAAAATCCAATTCAGTTTTTGATAAACGGATTTTTTATTGGATTCAACGATGCAAAATTAATAAAAAAAACAATATACCAATGATAATAGCTTGGTTTAGTTGCGGTGTAACATCCGCAGTCGCTTGTAAAATAGCATTGAGCTTATATAACGAAGTACAACTCTACTACATCGAAACTGGTTCCGGGCATCCAGATAATGCCCGATTTCTCTCAGATTGCAAGAGATGGTACGGGCAGCCAATTCATACCATTCGCAGCAATAAGTATCTTAATGTAGATGATGTGCTACTTAAAAAACGATACATCAATGGTCCTACTGGAGCAGCTTGTACATATGAACTAAAGAAACAGGTCCGGTATAAGTTGGAGAAGGAACTTGGAGGTTGGGACGGTCAGGTATGGGGATTCGACTTTGACCCGAAAGAAATAAACCGCGCTATCCGCTTTAAACAGCAGTACCCAAGCACAAAGCCACTGTTTCCGCTAATTGAAAAGCAGATTACGAAGCCGGATGCAATGGGAATGCTTTGGAAAGCTGGTATTGAAATCCCCGCTATGTACAAGATGGGTTACAATAACAACAACTGTATCGGTTGCGTGAAAGGGGGAATGGGATACTGGAATAAGATACGGAAGGACTTCCCGGAAGTGTTTGCTCGAATGGCGCAGATTGAACGAGAAGTAGGCGCAACGTGTCTGAAAGACCAATCGGGAAAAATATTTCTTGATGAGCTTTCTCCTAACCGTGGAGAAATGCCGGAAGAATTTATACCGGATTGCTCTCTTATTTGCCAGATAGAATTTCAAGAAATACTTGATAGGCAGGTAGAGAGAGTTTTGAAAGGAGAAGTCAGTATTAACGATGTAAGATGATAGATTTAAGAATAAAATGAATAAGGAAATAACCCTTGAATGGCTTAGATTGGAATTTTATAAATGCAATCATGCCAAGTACAGAAAGTATGCTGATGAATGGTTAAACAACCTTACTGATGCACAGATAGAGGGATTTGAGAAGCAACGCATAGGACAAATTGATAAATCGAAATGCGTATGAAGCATCTAATTGATGCCATCATAAAGAAATGGTTCTGCTGCCATGAGTGGGAATTCTTATTTGAAAGGAAAGTAGAAGTTGTTGATGATTGGGGCGATAGCAGTTGGTACACCGTACGTCACTACTTCTGCAAGAAGTGTGGTAAATACAAGAAAATTAAAAGTCATTGATATGAAACAGACATTGGAAGAAGCTGCTCATTCTTTCGCAGAAAGTAGAAGCAGCGGAAGTGCATTCCCAGCATATTATCAAGGGTTCATTGCCGGTGCGGAATGGCAAAAGGATATTTCCAGTGCTAAATGGCAGTCAAAGCAATCACCGTGGATAAGCGTAGAGGATGCAATACCTAACGAACTAGCAAAAGGCATGTGTCAAGTGAAATATGTTGATGGTAGTATTGATGAAATGGCAATGCGAGAAGTGAATAAATGGATATATCCCTACATCAAGACTGGATATGTTACTCATTGGAAACCTATCCCCTCATTCGATGAGATACTCGAAGCAAACAAGGATGTACTGGAACGGATTAAGGAGAAAGGAGATTAGAATGGAAAGATATAGGATTATAAGAGGAACAGGATTTAGCGGCTGTTTCCCCATAATAATATATTGGGTACAAGTCAGAAAAGACAAACGTATTTCATCCGAATGGGTGAATGTAAAGGGCTTTGATACCTATAAAAGAGCGAAAGAGTTGTTGGATGTTTTAAACGGTGATTGATATGGAAATAGTTCTGGATTTAACAAAGGGTGGTCTATCTAAAAACCAGGTAGAATATGTTCAAAAGAAACATCGTGAATATAAATTGATGGATAAGAAGAGAAAGATTCCAGGTCATACTCTGTTTTCGTTTAATCTGAAAACGAAAGAGATAAAGAGAGCTTCTATTACCAACGAAGTTTCGATTGGATTAAACGGGAAACCTATAATGAAAACTAAAACAGTTATTGAGCCGAATTGCTATTACGAACAAGCTTTGAATGAAAAGAATTTTAGAAAAAGATTAAAGAGGATTGGGTTAATATGAAAACAATTAAGATTTCAAATTTACAAGAAGGAGATGTGTTTATGTACAAAGGAGTAATGTATGAAATTGTACATAAGGACAAATGGGAAACCTATTGTAAATATGTTAATGATAAACATAAATTAGGATGGTTTTCAAGCAAATATCTTTATTGTAATTTTAGTAATTATACACAAGTGGAGGTTTAAGCGTTATGAGTAAATATCAAACAGAAGCCGGAATAGAATGCACACCGGAAGAATGCAAGCTTATTGACAGCTTGAAACGTCTTGCAAAGAAATGGGAAAAGGATGGAAAACGGTTATGGCTTTACAGTGCAAGCGGAACGCTACATGTAATGATGCACGGAGATACAGAAGATAATCCTATACCGGAATTTACACAATATGGAGGTAGCAACATTGAAAATAGTGTAACTATTATTGACGGCATATTAAATGATGGAGGAGATTGGTAAACACATAAGAAATGAGTAGATTTGAGAAAGAGGTTCTTCCTTTCATGGAAGAGGAGATTATGAAAAAGCTCCGTACATACAATGTGTACAGTATAAAGGAGTATGAAGACATACGGAAGGCAGTGAGGTATTCGATAAGGTTTTGCAAGAAAAATAAAATTATTAGATATTGTATTTGATTATGGAAGTAAATAACGGAATAATAATAGACGGGGTGCTGCATGAAGCTGCGAATTATCCAAATGACCATGAATGCAAGATATGTTCTCTTTGTAGAGAATGTAATGAATTAGAGAATCGTTGTGATGAATGGATTTGCAGGCTTATTGATTGTAGGTATTTCGTCAATCGTGGCAAAGTAACGGTTACACTTTCCCGTGAAGAACCTAAAAGCGTTGGAGAAATATATCGAAATGGAGTAAAGATAGATAAGGAGGAATTATGAAATCAAAACAAGTATTATCAATTGAGCAGATGAAGCACTTGCAGGAGCTTGGATTAGATACGAGTGATGCAAGTATGTGTGTCGAATGGAGAGAATCGGATGAAAGCAAAAAGGTTGTAACCTCTTTGGATGCCGATACGTATTACGACTATTATCATGAAACTTACACCTTGCAGGACATTCTAGACAAGCTGCCACATTATTTGAATCCATTTCCGTCCAAACAAATATTATTTGCGTGGATGATTGAAAGAGATACCATAGCATACCGAAATGTTGAAGATATAGATGATTGCCTCAAACATTTTACTGATGATTTATTGATTAACGCAGCCTACGAGATGCTGTGCTGGTGCATTGAAAACGGATATGTTGGAAAGGAAGGAGGGTGAATAATGTCAAGAGGAGAAATATTAAAGCTATCAGATTTGAAAGACATGCACGGCTCTATTACTTTGGAATATACCGGGATTCTTTATGCTGGTGTAGATAGGGAAAAGAAGCTCCGTGAATTGGCAAAAGTCAATCCTCAGGAGTATTGTCTTGCATTAGGAATGAATGATGATAGTGAAATTTTCAAAGACATTTCGTCAGGCTCCTTAGTGTCGCCGATGAAATTTTTTAAAAGACTGAAAGGAGAATAACTATGGGATTTATAACACCGTGCTTTATACGCAAAAACACACCGGAGCTTCGGAAGAAACTGGAATATTTGGGCTATTCACATGGTAAGCCTGAATATTATGCAGATGATGATGACAACAAGTATGATTTTATAATGTGTCACAATGGAAGGTTCTTTTTACTCTCCCAAGAGAACCATGTGATAAGGAATGGGCATCCTTTGAAAAAACATGGAAGTATTAATTGCGGAACCAATGAAGAGCTTTTCTTGGCTATCGCTTCATTGAGAGATGACACGAGTGTAAATCAATATTGGGTATTCGATCAAGATTTCCCACCTCATTATCAAAAAGGCGATTTCACAATGGGATATTTTCATAGGTGCTCATGCTATTGTCATGTGGCTACCGTAAACGAACTGATTGAACTATTCTCCCAAAAGATTCAAGTACCTCAAATAGAGTGGAACATCAATGACGTTATAAATAAAGATTAGTATCATGTAACAGAAAAAGAAAGAGGTGGTCTTTGACGGTAAGGACCTTATATTCAACGTGGACGGAATAGAAATCAGGAACGGGAAATTGCCTGATTCCTTTGAGATAAAAGAGCGCTATGAGATAAGCGCGGAAAGCCTTACCAAGCTTGTCGTAGCGTTGGGTGAAGGGAATACACTTGCCGAATTTAATGAGGTACGAGGGAGTTACGGTGTTTTTAAAACAGAAAGAACTATATATCCCTTGAAAGATGATTATGTCAAGAAGCTTGCCGAAGAAGTAAAGTCCCTACAAGAAGAGGTCCGCACAGAACGCATAAAAGCTTCTGATGAAGGATACAAGCGCTACCTGCTGGAAAACTTGATTAAAGAGCACAACAAGCGCTCCTGGTGGGGACGGGCAGAAAGGATTGAACTTAAAACAGAGGAGTGAGAATGGACTTGAGAATAATAGATTTCCCGGAATACCCGTGGAAGACCTTGAATGTACATAAGGACTTCAGTTACTCGTTCAACATCAGTCCGGGAAAGAAAATAGAGGGGGATTTGTTCGATTCATCCAAGATGAAAGTTGTGTCCTACAATGAAAACAGCCATGTGCAGATATTGGCTGTATGTGACCCTTACGGGCCGCCTTTCTATGTACGCAGGGATATGAACGGTTTGTTATGGTCCTCATGGGTAAAAATAGAGGAGGAGCATTTCTGGCAAGAGATTAATGGTTGTGCGGCAGCCATTAATTTCCCTCCTCTGTGTACGTCTCATTATTATTTTTTATGAAAAATGAATCGTTTGAAAGGGCTAAAATCCTTAAGGAAGAGATTGAAAAGTGTAATTCTCTTCTTGAGTCAATTCTAAAAAGCAGCAGGGAATGCTGTGTGTATCGCGATGCCGTCAAGACATCCGGTGACATTGCGGTTATCACTCTTCCCAAGTATTGTACCCAGTACATTATAGATGGACTTTATGTGAAAAAATGCCGACTGGAGCAGGATTTTAAAGAGTTATAAATCAAAACAAGAAAAGAGGAGAAATAATCATGACCGAAGAACTTGTAACATTAGAGACAGCGAAGCTGCTGAAAGAGAAAGGTTTCGTTTGGGAGTGTGAACGCACGATAAGTTGCGATAAAATTATTAGAAGATGGAACCATCCGCAATACATATCATGTTGTACGGAAATAGATGGCGAATTAGTTGAATTTTTATGTCCGACATTGTATGTTGCCCAAAAGTGGCTGCGTGAAACCAAGAACCTGCATATCGAAATATACCGAAGTGCCGTAGGGTATGGCTATGCTATAGTGAAAGCCGATAACGGAACGTGGCAGGAAGATGATGATTCCAGGGGTCCTAATGATGGCGGTCTGTGGGATACCTACGAAGAAGCATTGGAGGCCGGAATTAAGGAAGCGTTAAAACTTATATGATATGGCTAAGAAAATAATGTTAAATGATAAATACGGCTTAACCCAAGCTGTGTTGAAAGGTCGGAAGACTATGACGAGAAGGGTCTGCAAGTATGACAGACCAAATGAAACTTATGATATTGTATTCCCCGTTTTTGAACCAAATGATTACGATAATGACGGGAACATAGTATCTCCATTAAATTATGCTTTTGGTTGGAAAAACGACAAAGGAGACTTTACGGGTTGGAATATTCCAAAATACAAAGTCGGTGAAGTTGTTGCCATTGCGCAAAGTTATGAAAGTTTAGGGATGAATCCCGAAATCGCACTTAATGATAAAGACGGAATAGGATTTTATACTAAAACCAAATTCGCACCCGGTTGGAAAAATAAGATGTTTGTCCGCGCTGACCTCATGCCCCATCACATCCGTATTACCAACATCAAAATCCAAAGGCTTCAAGAAATCTCTAACGAAGACTGCTTGAAAGAAGGAATAATAAAAACTATTCATAAGTCCGCTGACGGTGAATGGGGAAGATATTATTGGCATCATGGAGTTACGCGTTCCAATTGTCCTTATGGGCAATACAAGGAATATAGTAATCCATTAGAAGCTTTTGCATCCTTAATAGATTGCGTTTCTGGCAAGGGTACGTTTAAGAGCAATCCTTATGTCTTCGTTTACGAATTTGAACTGATTGATTAAAATTTATTATGGAAACCGTGGAACTGATAATTAAAGTCTCCATCACTTTATTCAATGCCGTTGCATTAGGATTTGTCCTAATCATGGTAAGCAGATGGCATAGGCGCATGGAGGACAAGCTGAATGAGATAAGGGAATATACCCGTAGGGTTTCAGACCGTGATGATGTTATTTATATGAATCAGCTTCAATGGCTGAAAAGTAAGTTGATTGAAGAGGAACGGTACGAGGAAGCCGCTAAAATCAATAAATGTATTGAGGATGAGTATAACAAATTAAAGAATAACAATAATGGGAAAAGACATTAATAATGAACGTGAAATAAAATTCAGAGCAAAGGCCATCAATGACGATTTTTTCAAAGGAGAATGGGTGTATGGTTATTATACGAAAGAATTATGGAGCGGCAATCTTTTGGACGTGATAACAGACGGAGCCAATGATATACCCATACAGGTAGAGACGTTGGGGCAGTTCACCGGCTTTTGTGATAAGAACGTGAAAGAAATCTATGAATACGACATTGTAAGAGTATATGCAAAAGATGGAGCTTTCAACATAGTAGTGAAATGGAGCAATGAATCAATGGCATTTATGGCTTGCTATGTAGATGGGAATCAATCCCCATTCTCCTGGTTTAGCAACATGCTTATATGTGGATTAGAGGTGGTTGGTAATGTGTTTGATAACCCTGATTTAATTATAAGGAATGACAATGGAGATAATATTATTAGGGAAAAGGCTTGAAGACTATCCGGAAACAGAATATTACGAACGAAGGCTTATTTACACAACATACAGTTATGGCTTCAGAGAGCATAATATTACGGCATTCAAGAGCAGGCTGAAAAAAGACTTTGACTACGAAGTAATAAATCATTTCGTCAAGGACGGTAACGACTTTTGGACTACAGATGAAATTATAGCCGCTGTCCGTGTTTCCTTGTCCCTCAATCTGCTTACGGATGAAGAGTGGAAGAAGGCAATTCCGATTATAGAGCGTGGCCTTGAAGCCAATAAAGCCTATGTCCGTATGCTTGACGAGATGTCGGCTATATTGGAGAAGTATTGCGAGGAATGGGAGGATTTGGGTATGCGCCATACCTTCATGCAACGTGTTCCTCATGAATGCTGGCAGGGACGTTTTAGCAGGCATAGCCAGAATCCGGAACAAAAGCCGAATTATTCATGAGTATCAAGCAATTAAAATAAGGTAAGTAATGAAACATCTATTCTTTTTATTTGTAGGATTTTTGGCTTTATATGAAATTATGAAAGCCTTAAACTGTAAGAAAGTATATTCCCGCACATGCGAATATAGACATCTTCCCAAGGAAGATGTAAAGGCATATTTAAAAGAGCACCCTATGCTTCTTCTAATGAGTATTTTGGATATTTTCGGATGGATAACATTAATGGCTGGACTAATGACAAGCCAGTGGGTTTTATTCCTGGCGGTAATGGCTTTGTCTTTGTCGAGATTTCAACGCCTCGGCAGTTGGGCTGTGTGTATAGATAGTATCATCACTGTGGCTATTTATTTGTTTGCCATTATTAATACTTATCATTTACATATAGAATTATGAGTAAACTATACAAAGTAACCCTCTTCGGCAAACCGTTCATGATTGGATGGTTCAGCCACGCGGACAAATGGTATCACAAGATTGGAATAATATATTGAAATCATGAGAAAAGTAGACAGACTGAAAAAGCTCCATGCCCCTATTGATGACAAATACAAGAAGATTGACACAACGGCCAACGGGGACGCTGAAAGTCTTGTCGAGCAGCACAAGGAAGTGGAAAGAAGGCTACATCCATTACGTATAGACAGAAGCACGGTGATTTACGTGCCGGCAGAAAAATGTAATAAGGGATACCGCCGAAAATGGATGAAAAAGGTTGGTATGGAAAAATAGATTGTCGTTGTATAATTGTAGGTATTTATCACAAAGTAAGCAAAAGTTAAACTCTTGATTATGAGCGAATTATCTGCGTAAATATTTGGCTAATTCGTTGATAATGAGTATCTTTACAATACTAAAAGAAACCAATATTACTAACAATTAAAAGATGTATGATTATGAATACAGCAAAATACAATAAAGGTCAATCGGTAGTTGTAACCACTAAAAGTGGTAAGGTAAAAGGTACTATTTCAAGTGTTGATATGAATGTTTGCACTTTTGAAACTGAGTATTCAGTAGATTATTTAAAAGAAGGTAAAATATGGACTATGATTGACGTACCTGCAAGAGCAATTGAATTAGCATAAGTTTAATCAGCAGGGCGAAAGCCCTGCATAACACATAAGAGCAATGAACACATATTACAAATTTGCGCCAAACGTATTTCTGGCAAAGTGCGATGAAAAGCATGAAAAAGGTGAAACAATTGATGTTACCACCAAGTATGGTAAAGAAAATGCTTGCATAGTTTTCAATCTGATTTTCGAGAAAGACGGTTTTTACTATTACTCTATAGTAAGGGCTGACGGCTTTAATGTTCAAGAGTGGGCGAAGCAAAGAGCGGAAAGACGCAGGGAGTGGGCGGCTTCGGCAGAACAAAAGAGTTATAAGTATTACGAGAAATCGAATAAAGATAGAGACTTCCTATCATTGGGAGAACCTATTAAAGTCGGACATCATAGTGAAAGAAGGCATAGAAAGGCAATAGATGACGCTTGGAACAATATGGGCAAAAGTGTTGAGTTTAGCGACAAAGCTGCCGAACATGAAAGAGTAGCCAAGTATTGGGAAAAACGCGCTGAAACTATCAATCTTTCAATGCCTGAAAGTATCTACTTCTACGAACATAAACTGGAACAAGCTAAAGAATACCATGAGGGCGTAAAGTCTGGCAAATACCCACGTGAACATGCGTACACTCTCACTTATGCCAAGAAAGCCGTAAATGAGGCACAGAAGAATTATGAACTTGCATTAAAGTTATGGGGAGACGAACTATGAATATATCACTATTAAGTCTTACTGACAAACAGGAATATGCCGTAAGGAATATCCTGCAATCATTAGATAATGCAAAAGTTTTCTGCTCGTATCTTGATAAGAATGATTTGAGAAAAGAGCTGGAGGATATGATTGAACGATTCGTTAAACAAACCGAAAAGAAAATCAATGAAAATTTTTGAATATGGTACAGTTGATATTAGAAAATAGACTTATAGGTAATTCGGGCTGGATTGTTGAGTATTTCGATGTGCAAGGTTCAAAGTACATCAATACCGTAAAGATAAGAGGAGACAAGGATTACCAAATAGGAGATATATTCAACGCAATAGAGTATGGACATGATGGACTAAGTAGCTACCAACGCAAACACGGCATTGAGTATGACGGAATAAGTTTCCAATCCTCCATTGAAAAAGCAGAGGTTGAAATACTCTTGAATTTTCATTTGATAGACGAACTCAAAAAACGCTTCAAACCATGTTTCGTTTACCAAAAAGAATGGATGAACGAAGATGACTACGATGAAGCTGTTCGTGATAAAGCAAAGGAAATTTATGTTGATATTATAACTAATCTTTCTGAGGAATTGCATAAGGACTTTGAAGAGATAGATGAATCGGTGTCAGTCAATGAATACGATGATATTATATGTAGTTTTAGTAGTCAAATCATAAATTATACAGCATGAAAACGAAAGTAACTAAAGATGGTTTTATATGGCTTGTTGTACCAAGTGACGACGCAATGGAAATGTGGAAATCAAAGACAGCCGAATTGTATATACTCCACAATGATGACAGCGAAACAATGGTTGAAACCGATTTACAAGTGCAACGTGCCACATTCAGCGGAGAGCAGATTGGCATCGAAGTAGGATTCATCAAAGACTTGCTTCCTGTTTGCCCCAAATGTGGCAAAAGGCTTGTTCCAAGTGACAATCCTGAATATGTTTGGCAGTGTTATGAATGCGATGAGGATTTTTATTCATTTGAAGTGTGTAATGGAGACCAAAACCAATAAAGCAATTTCACTACTCCAGTGCGGTGATTTTAAAGCCGCACTGGCTATTTTCTCCACTTTCCGCATGGGGTTTACCAAAGAAGAGCAAAGAACTTTGAAAATAGCAAGTGAAAGTCTTTCCGGAAATTCCTCGTTCTATCGTCAACTTGGAATTGATACCGACAAAGAGATTGAGAAAAGTAAATCATTGTTATTTGAGAAATATGGCCAGGGGAGGTTATCATAAATCTAAAACGGCATCGCAAATGTTTCGTGATGTCATCCACCCATACGACAATCTGTATGAGTTCTACATGTCTTGTGAGGATGCGGACGTGTATATTTGCTGCAAGGATGATAAAGGTCGTGAAACGGTGTTTGCAACTGGCATTTTTGCCCAAATGCTTGACTGTAAGTTGCTGAAATGCAAAAAGTTAAACAAAGTTTAAGTTACGCATATTTCTGCCTTAACTTGTTGGTAATCAATATATTATTCGTATCTTTACATATCAAAAGTAACAAATTAATCAATAAGAGCAATGAAGGCTATTACAAAAGAAGAAACTTTAAATAATCGGTTTTGTAAGTTTAATAAACGTACTAATCAAGTAACGATAACTAAGCCGAAAAAGGAACAAGTGTTGAAAATGCACAAACGTACGATTTGCTTGTATATTGCATCATCTGGATTAAAGTTTAGAAGTGTCGAGAAAGCAACAGAGAATGCAAATAACTGGCTTAATTACCATACAAAAAAAGAAATAATTAATTTGTTTTTCTAATAATAACAAAAAAGCAATGAGTAAGATAGAACAAATGACAACTGAACTTAATCAGATACTACACTCTGACACCTACCAGTTCGAAATTGACACCGAAGATTTCGTTTTTGGATTCAAGAGCACCATAAGAAAGCGTACCAAAAATCTAGCGAAAGCTTTGAAGTTGGAGCAAAAGGTAACAAAAGACTGTGGACGTTTCCTGTCCGATACGGTTAGAATCGTATCTGTAAGAATATACAAGAACGGTGAGTTGAGAAAAGAACTTCATGCAGAAGAAATAACAGCAGCGTATAACGGATAAAATATAGAGCGATGATAACAATAGTAAAAGTGTATTTGAAAGACGAACAAGGTAATAAAGACTGGTTCGTTACTCCTATCAACCTATCAGAGCAAGAAGCCCATAAATACTATCTCGGTAATACCTTCAATATGGGACGTGAAACAGACCACATGATGAAATGTTACAAGGCTGAGACAATAAAATCATCAAATTAGATAAATTTATGACTAAAAGTGGCGCTTTTTATGTCATATTTTGTATCTTTACACCATAAAAATAAAAAAAAGAGCAATGAAAATTTACACAAGTTATTTCGGAAATCATAGAAAGCTAGAAGCATCTAACATCAAAATGATATGTGTTGCCTTGGGTAAACCAAAATATTACAATGCTCCTCAAATAATAGAGGTGGCGCCAAGAAGATATATGTTGGATGATAAATGGACTTATGAAGAATACACGAACATGTATCTAAACGATGTCCTTTCAAAAGTCAATCCGAAGGAATTGATTCAAACCATCCAACGATTTAGTAACGGTCAAGATGTAGCTCTCTGCTGTTACGAAAAACCAGGTGATTTTTGCCATCGTCATATTTTGGCTAAGTGGCTTACTGAAAAAACTGGTATTGAAATAACAGAGTTTGGAGTAGTTGAGAATAAAGAACCTAAGTACGAACAAGCTAGTTTGTTTTAATATTATGACTTTACAAGAAGCTGCATTAAATCTTGGTGTTGCATGTAAAGAGTTCTTTATGGATTTGTGCAAAGAGCTTAGGTTTAATGAAATTTGTGATAGGCTAAGCAAAATATTATCCACTTTTCAATAGCGTTTGAAGGGATGCTGTCAAATTTGCCAAGCAAGCAGTGGTTTGACAGCATAGGTAAAAGGGAATTTAGCAAAGTTGGTCTATGCGTCGGACTGAAAATCCGAAGAACAAGGTTCGAATCCTTGAGTTCCCACAGTCTTGTATCAATGAACGCACCACTCTATCCGAATTGAAGACGGGTGTCGGGTCTGTCTGAAGATAGGAAAGCCGATAGAGTAGCAGATAGAAAGGGGAAGGGTAAATCCGAAATAAGTCCCAGAGAGTATCTATCAAGGTGGATTCCCACAAAATCATGTGGCAGTTGACGGTGACAACATGGCGGTTCATAATGTTGGCAGCTTGGAACAGACAAGCATCTGCGGAAATAGCTCATCGGTAGAGTGTTGGCATTCCAGCCAAAGAGTGGGGTTCGATTCCTTGTTTCCGCTCGAATGCTGTTAAACTCGGCTCGTTGATTGAGGTTGTGTTAAGTAGGCGACAAGGTTCGATTCCTTGCATTTAGTTGGTACTGCGAACAATCTGACAGCTTGGAAAGACAAGCAAATTTGGTGGTATGGTGGAAATGGTAGACACTACATTGCGGTAGATAGTACTGAATAGGACGCTGAAGAAGCTAACAACAGCTCAGTCGCTAAACCTATCATTGCAGGTTCGAGTCCTGTTACCACCTCAACCCTTATAGTAGCGATAAGCAAAAGCAAGAACATAAAAGCTTGTGTAATTTACGGGGTGATGGGAATTTCCATCTGACACGACTGAAAGAAGCCGAAGAATTGCATAAGTGTTCTTGCAAGTAGCTTGCAGAATGATTGAATTTTGTGTTAAGCCTGTCGGGAATATGCTCGGCAGGCATTTAACGCAAAATGTATATGAAGTTATATACAACCTCAATATATGGACGATAAAGGACTAATAAGAGCATGTGAAAACTCCGGCTGCGGTTGGAAGTGTTGTTCGTTCGGGTCGGACGGACATATTGTAATTCTCCCCCATGAACTTGACGGGTATGAAAAAGAAATTTCCCATTTACATATTATAGATGATGATTACTTTGGCGGTAAAAAGGTAAAATGTATCGCTAGAGACTGCAAATCATGTGATAATGGTTACAAGCCTATTATGTGTAGAACTTATCCTTTGTGGGTAAAGTCGGTAAAGAAAGGCTTTGTTTTTCGTAGTGGTAAATGTCCGTTGAAGAATGAACAACTTACAAAGCATAAGGAATTTGTATTAGATATTTTCGACAATTATAAAAAAGTGTTGTCGCCTAAAGTTGATATAGATGTATTCCTTTCTAAAGCATGGATTGACCGTTACGAACCATTATTCCCAACGCATAAAGGAAGTATAGAATATAAAATGCAGGTCAAATCTTTGTCCATGTATGATATATCCGATATTGAAAAAATGGAGCAAGCTCTTATTTCCAGTCCGGATATGTGCTTTGCATCGGAACCGGAAGATATAGTAAGGTGCTTGCAATCTGATTGTAGTTTCGGATTACTGGTAAATGACAAGCTGGTCGCTTATTCGCTTGCATACTTCACTGAATATGGTACTGCCTACATAGATAAATGCTTTGTTCATACTGATTATAGGGGAAACGGATTTCAATATGTACTTATTAATGCGAATATAGCGAGGTTAGTTGCTAATGGCGCACATGAAATATTTGCTATGACTTCTCCAAAGAATGAAGCAAGCATCAGGAGTTTTACTAATGCTGGATTTCAATTTAAGCGAGACACTAAGTACAAAGGGATTGAACGTTTAATTTTAAAGTGGGAGCTATGAAAGTTATAGTTTATACCAAGAATATAATTGAGAATATCGAAAAGGCGCAAACACTTGTTAATGCTCCTATTTCGTTAATGTTCAAAGATTTCTACGAGGATATTTATGGACATATCGCGGATAAAATAAACAATAAGATTTTTGGTCTCCATTTAAAAGACAGTATATGCTATTCTATCGGTAAGGCAGCCAGACACCAGAATGGGGCAGTTGCCGTTACTACGTATGATGCAATGGATTGTGTTGTGAATAGATGTATTAATAATATCTACATCCCTATCGATGGTTTTGATAATAGGGAAGGTGTAAGCCTATATGAAGCAAAACAGATAGCCAGAATGGTTCGTGCATGTGATGACAATTCTCATGCCTATGGAATGATTACTTCTGGTTGCTTGAATGAAAATAGACCGTCACTACGACGATTGTATGATATATGGAATACACTGAAAACAAGTACAGAATCAATTAGTTTGGGTGGTAGCTTTTGGCTGGGACAAAACGAAAGACTTCCGGATTTCATTAGCGATGTACGTATAGGAGAGTATATGTTGTTTGGCACAATTCCGTATAATGAAGATGAATACAAATTAGGGAGGAATGGCATTGAATTAAGTACTAAAGTTATAGGGGTTTTTCCGGACCGCAACCAAATACTTCTTGATTGCGGCTATTCTATGGCTGATATGCAGGATTGCTCATGTGCAAATAGGGAATTGGTCTATTCGGATTGCTCCAGCGAATACACTATGATGAAGTGTTGTGGCAGAGCTTCAGATTATTGCATTGGTGATGTTGTTACGTTTGTTCCCAATTATAAATCATTAGTCAAGTTGAGATATGCAGAACATGAATATAGATAAACCTTGGATTGACTATATTGCCAATCGTACATTTGGCATGGAATTGGAGTTTGCCGATGGTGAAAAACAGCGTATCCCACTTCCATCCGGTTACAAGTGGACGGACAACAAGTTGACCATGATGAATAATTCGGATGGTTCGGCTGTTACACATCACGGTCAGTTTGGCGGTGAGATAAACACTCGACCATATCATTATTGTATGGAAGATTTGCAGGAATTGAAGGACTTCATTCAGACCATGAAAGATGCAGGGAGCTATCTTATGTGGAATGAAGGCTTTGATGCACATCTGTACATTAGGGATATGGATTTGGATGTTATTAAGCGTATGTTTGTCCTCTCTTATTATACTGCATATCCTATCAAGCGGATATTTGACATCGCGGAATGGTGGGAAACGAAATACCTTGTGCCTAGCCCACCTTGGGATGTGGTAAAGCGTGTACTGGAAGCCGATAATATCGATAACTTGCTGAAGGTCTTTAACAATGGTTCAGACAGAGGGCATATCCGGTATTGGCTTAATTTATGTTCCATTGAGAAGATTGGAACGGCAGAGTTTCGCATCTTCAATAGCTCTTGGAACTTCGACAAGGTGCTGGAAACAATCAAGTTCATGTATTCATTTGTAGAGTATGCCTACTTACATGAAGATATGGAAGAGTATAAGCAACTTACTACAGTTGATAGGTGTCTTGAGGTGTTTCATATTGACTATTCTAAAGTTCCCCAAAGGCATAAACCGCTACTTTGGGCGGCAGAGCACTCGGATAATGTCACTATAGTAGGTTCCATGTTCAAGAAGTCAAACCGAATGCTTTCCTTCATCAAGAAAGAAGCGGCCAAGTTTGATGTTGCTCATGTGGTAAACTCATATTATATGGATATAGAGCAAGTCCTTACCAATAGGGAAATTAAAGTTTACACCAAAGAGTATTTTATCTACATGATGTACAAGGCAATCAGGGGTGAGATAAAAGAACTGCACTTTAATGATGAATATGATTTTCTGAACATCAAATCTGAAAGCCCGGCTGAAATCATAGCTACCATCCATCTTTTCAACGCGATTAAGAAGCACAAAAATTCTCAGGATATTTACCATAAGTCTCTTTATGACGATTTCATGTCTAAGTTGGAGTATTATCATAAGAAGTATGCGGAACGTTATCAAAAACTTGTGGATAGCCTTAAAAGCAAGTCTATTGAAGTATCCTATTGTGCTGATATATCAGATGCTATTCTTAATTGCAAAGAGAATGATATACTAATCTATCAGAATGAATTTCATTCCGGCATGAAAGCCACAAGCAACGCATTACAGCGTTTCTTGCTGGATGATTTCGGATGGCAAGAACGAACTAAAACGAAATATGCAGAAATAGATGAAGAACAAGTTAATTACATGGCTCTCTCACAGCATGGATTTATGGGTAGAAGAGAGGTATTCAAAGACCAACGCACATATATTTGGTCTAATGTGGTAGAAAGTGGAGACAGCAGTTTTAGTAAGCGGACTATCATCCCTCTAAAATATAAACGGTTGCCGGATGATTATATGCTTACAGATAAAAGCGAGCTCCGGTTTGTACGTGCTTCTATGGCAGAGATTGATTATCTGCGTATGATTTACTTGAAAAAGGGTATTATTCTAGGTTCTGCACCGTTCTGTTATTTATGGTTTTTGGATGATTATGTGTTCGGAGCTTGTATGTTTGATTTCTTGAAGGTAAGTAAATACGGCATGGATGCAGTTTGGATGAAGTCGGATTTTGTGATAGACCATCCATTACCAAAATTGAGTAGATTGCTAATAATGGGTGTACTTTCGTCAGAGTTCAAATATGAATTGGATATAAGATATAAACATGAATGTGGAGTGATTGCCACTTCTGTATTTACCGACAAACCGGTAAGTATGAAGTATCGGGGAGTGTTCAAACTGCATGAACGCTGTGTTGGTAAACTCCATTACATACAAGATGCAGGTATTCGTGGAAAATTGGACGATATTTTAAAAGCTTTTGTGAAAAAATACGGTGATGAGCCGAGAAAGGGATAATAAATGGGAAAATTCAAGATAGCGGAAGTGCAATTATCTGACATTAAGCTGGTCAAGAAAAATGCTCATTTTATGCAGCAGGACACGTTTAATGCCTTAGTGAATAACATTCGTAGGGACGGTCAATTATCGTCTGTACCGTTTTGTGTAAAGCATTCGGATGGTTCTTATACGGTAGTAAGTGGTAATCACCGAACACAAGCGGCAAAGATGGCCGGTCTTACATCCATCCATGTTATGTACATAGATGAAGAAGATACTACAAACGATTGGTTGCTGGCAACACAATTGTCACATAACAGTATAGTTGGGCAGGACGATGCGGAAGTATTGAAACAGCTATTGGACGAGATAACGGATGTCGCTCTAAAAGAATATGCGCATATCAGCAATGAAGTTCTGGAAAGCGTGAAGGACATCAACTATACGGTTGAAATGCCGAATAACGAAATCGTTCCGGTAACTCTCATGTTTGTTGATACGCAGAAAACTACATTTGATAAGTTGATGGAAACGTTGGATTGCTATTCGGAAAAAGAACTTGGTAATCTAACTTTGGTGGATATGGATACAATGCACCGATTGAATGAGGTGTCGGCCAAAGTTCAGACAAAGTATAAAATTAAATCTCAGGCTTTGAGTATTTGTAAGATGTTGGAAATCGTAAACAATGTATTGGAGGGCAATAAAGATGGCACAGAAGTATAGGCTTAATACTAGACAGAAAAAACAGTTGTTTCTTAAAGCGTTGGACACAAGAATGCTTAATGTAACATCTGCATGTGAAGCTGCGAATATATCCAGAACTCTTGCTTATAAGTGGAAAGCAAACGACCCGGATTTTGCAGAGAAATGGAAGGAGGTTGAGGAAAGTTTTTACGATAAATTGGAAACTACGATGTTCGCCAAAGCCTTGACGGAGCAAGATAATACTATGCTTATTTGGCTGAGCAAGACCAAAATGAAACATAGAGGTTATATTGAAAAGGTGGAGCAGGATGTGAATGTGAATCCGTTTGAGAAATTGATGCAGGAATTGCCGGACGACGAAGAATGACAATATCAGATGGAAAAGCTTTGCGGAAAATCAAATCATGGACTGAGGACTGGAATAGGTTCGTCCGTGATGCCCTTAAGGCACGTTTGGATAGAGAACAGCAGGATATAATTTCTTCTGTTCAATATAATCCGATGACAGCTGTTGCATCAGGTACAGCCCGTGGCAAGGACTTTGTGGCCGCTTGTGCATCTTTGTGCTTCATGTATCTTACCCCTCGTTGGAAAGATGGAAAGTTGACAAAAAATACAAAAATAGCCATGACGGCACCGACGGCCCGTCAAGTGCAGAATATCATGATTCCGGAAATATCGCGCTTATACAGAAATGCGGGCTTTCTTCCGGGCAGATTGTTGTCTTCCGGTATAAAGACTGATTATGAAGAATGGTTCCTAACAGGGTTTAAAGCTGGTGACGACAATACAGAAGCATGGTCTGGTTTCCATGCAGTGAACACAATGTTTGTTGTTACTGAAGCTTCCGGTATATCAGAAGCGACATATAATGCCATTGAAGGAAACTTACAAGGTAATTCTCGCTTTCTTATTGTGTTTAACCCGAATGTTACTACTGGTTATGCTGCACGTGCGATGAAGTCGGAACGTTTTGCAAAGTTTCGTCTTGATTCTCTAAATGCAGAAAATGTTGTATCAAGAAAAGATATTATTCCTGGACAGGTGAATTATGAATGGGTAAAGGACAAGGTTTTAAACTGGTGTTCTCCGTTACAAAAAGTGGATTTCAATGAAGGCGAGGGAGATTTTATGTGGGAAGGAAAACTGTACCGTCCTAATGACCTTTTCCGTGTAAAGGTCAGAGGCATGTTCCCTAAAGTTTCCGAGGATGTACTTATACCTTACGAATGGATAGAGATTGCAAATAGGAATTGGCAAGAATTGCAGACAAGTGGTTTTACTCCAGCCAAATCTTGTAAATTAGGAGTTGACGTTGCCGGTATGGGACGTGATAATAGCGTGCTTTGTCCCCGATATGGCAACTATGTACCACAGTTTGAGGTGCATCAATCTGCCGGACGTGCAGACCATATGCATGTGGTTGGTATGACAATACCTTATTTGAAGAAGAAAGGAGCAAAAGCGTTTATTGATACGATAGGGGAGGGTGCAGGTGTCTATTCCCGTTTGTTGGAAGAAGAATTTACAAATGCTTTTTCATGCAAATACTCGGAAGGGGCAGATGGATTGCATGATATTACCGGAGAGTACGAATTTGCCAACATGCGTGCATATCTGTATTGGGCTTTACGTGATTGGCTCAATCCTAAAAATGGTTTTGGTGCAGCTTTGCCGCCGTGCGACCAGTTGATGGAAGAAGCTACTGAAACCAAGTGGAAATTCCTTAGTAATGGGAAGATTATTATTGAACCTAAGGAAGATGTCAAAAAACGTATTAAACGTTCTCCTGACTGGATGGATGCATTAGCGAATACGTTTTATCCTAGAGGTTACAGCTTTATTAGTGAAGAAGAGTTGCTTAAAGACTTTTTGTAGTTGTGTTTCTTTTAGTACCTTTGTAACCGAAAACACTTCTAATTTGTGTTTTCATTGCTCTTATGTGCACTGGCTTGTGAAAGTCGGTGCATTTCTGTTTTACAAGCAAAAGTTAAACTCTTGATTATGAGTGAATTATCTGCGTAAATATTTGGCTAATTCGTTGATAATGAGTAGCTTTACAATACTAAAAGAAACCAATATTACTAACAATTAAAAGACAAGAGCAATGAAAGCAACATTTATCCAAGAAAGAATAATAGAAAAATTTATCATATCAGAGTTTGTACAAGGTAATTTGGATGCGAAAGAACAAGTAAGTTGTATGCTTCTTCTGATTCAGAAAAAACTGAATATGTCAGTAGAGCAAGCTGGCTGCTTTTTGAGAAACGCAATTGGTCTTAACAATTAATACACATGATTATGAAGGTATGTGATATAAATGGAAATGTGGTAGCAGAAGGTTACTTAGTACCTAATCCCAATTTCATCCCTAAAGGTGAATACAAAGAAACTGAATTGGATTATCAAAAGAAGCGAGCTGATATGTTGATAACTTCAATTGATGGCAGTTTCTATGAAATCAGTTTGCCTAAAAATACTGTACTTCGTCAGAAGATAAACAACGACATAAAAGGATATGGCAGAAACGTAAGAAGGTATAATGAAAATATAATTCATGTAACAGAAAAAGTACTAAAGCTTCTGCAAACTAAATATACTATAATGTGCGACTTTTAATATACGATTATGAACTCAATAAACGAAAAAGGTTGTAGCGTATGCCAACCAGGTAAAGAAAATTACACTACCTACGCAATGAAGTTAGGCAGAAAAAGAGTGAGAATGTACCAATATGACTATCGTACTGAAAGCGGTGAACTGTTTTCTTGTTGTGCTCCAACCTTAGAGGCGTGCAGAGAAAAACGGGATAAATGGCTGCAAAGTCATTGATACAAGTTACGGTAAGTTATTTAGAAGAGAGGGTATCGCATACCCTCTCTTTATGTCCGGTATTTACAAGGCCATTTCGTGTTCAAGTTCTTTAGATATAGCTTTATTGATAAATTCATTAATTGTTGTTCCAGTGCTGGAAGCGAAAGCAGCTATACGGGAGTGCAAGTCTGGTGACATACGTAGATTTAACTTCCCACTATAAGGCTTTTCAGGCTGTATATCCCTTTCTTTACAGTTTTCAAGATAAAAGTCTATAGATTCCTCGAAGTCTTTACGGACCTCATCAACGGACCTCCCTTCATAAAGTATTGACGCTTTTCTTAGCCCTTGCACTTTTCCAAACAGACAATTGTCTTCCGGGCTGTATTCTACAGAACCGGAATATCCTTTGTATTTTAAGAGTCCCATAATTACTTTGTTTTGGATTGTTTATATTTCTCAATCAAATTGTTTTTCTTTATATGCTCGATTATTCCTTTTATCACGTATGATTTCAAGATGCTTCCGGGATGTGGCTTATGTAAAATGAAAGGGGCTTCCTCGTCCGGCCCTATAAATTCAACACGGGAACCTGATGTGGCACCTTTGTTACTTTCCTTATATCCAAAAATCCCGAATAAGCGTTTTGCTTCATCATAGGTAAAATCCTTTGGGCATGACAAAATGCGTTCTATTAGTTTTTCCTTTGTACCCATAATTATTTGTTTATACAAAGGTACTAAAAATAGTACCAAACGCAAACGGATAATATAAAATATTGGATTTAAAGTGAGTTTTTTTTGTTTAAAGTGGCATTTTTATAGCCACTTTTGCTATATTTGCACCATAGCATTTGATGCTAACGTGCTCCTTCACGTTACCGGGTAGCACAATACGTACTACCCGGTTTCTTTCTAGAAATATTATTATGTTCAACTAATCACCGTATGAAGATGTACGGAACGTGCCTATGGACGAAACGACCGCTATTTTAGACAGTTCACGACCTATTGATGACATCATCAATGACTTGAAAGAAAAATCTGTTTGTGTCCCCTCATGGGATGAGCTTATTAAAGACTATGAACCTACGTTACATGCAATAGTTTCTGATACAATTACCAGAAAGGACAAAACAAAATCTGATGGTACAACAGAAAAAGCCTCACGTATCTATATAGGTCTTGAAAAACTCCTTACAAAGCGAATGACAGAGTTCATGTTTTCCATTCCGGTAAAACGTGTCTATCATAATATAGAGGACAATGAAACTCGCCAACAGATAGCGAAAGCAATTGAGAACATATACAAGTATGCTCGTATAGACAGTGAAAACATTAAACGCGGCAACGCCTATTTTGCATCATGCGAGGTGTTTACCATTTGGTATACGGTTGAAAATCCCAACTCTTTATATGGTTTTCAAAGTAGGTTCAAATTAAAATGCAAGACTTACTCTCCGATGGATGGTGTGAGGTTGTATCCGTTACTTGACGAACTTGGGGATATGATTGCCATGTCATTTGAATACTCAAAGAAAGTCAAAGATAAAGGAATTTTATTTTTTGAGACCTATACTTCCAAATTCCATTACAAGTGGAAACAGAATGGTGAAGGATGGGAACAAATCAAAGCGGAACCAATAACTATATTGAAGATTCCCGGTGTCTATATTTATCGTCCGGCTCCCATTTATCATGGTTTGTCTTATTTGCGTAATGAGATAGAATATACCCTTTCACGCAATAGTGATGTAATAGCATATAATTCAGCTCCAATTCTTAAAATAGCCGGTGGTATAAAAGGAGGAGAGGATAAAGGAGAAAGCCGTAGGGTTTACCGTGTAGAACAAAATGGTGATGTGTCTTATGTTTCATGGTCTCAGGCTATCGAAGCTTTGAAATACCATGTAAGCACTCTGACCAATATGTTCTGGTCTCAATCGCAAATGCCGGATATATCATTCGAGAACATGAAATCGCTTGGCAATATAGGATTTGATGCCCGTCAAACGTTACTTACTGATGCTCATCTGAAAGTAGGTGATGAAAGTGGTGCCTGGATAGAAGCTTTTGAACGTGAATGCAGCGTAATCAAGGCTTTCTTGAAAAGCATGAATACATCATGGGAAAAGGAGATTGACAATGTAGAAGTTGAACATGTAATTACTCCATTTATTCAAATGGACGAAGATGCAATGACTGATAGGCTTATAAAACAGAATGGTGGCAAGGCAATCAAGAGTCAGTTGCAAACTATTAGAGAGGCTGGCTCTAATAATCCGGAGGCAACTTTGGAGCAGATACAGAAAGAAGATGCGATGGATTTACAAGCAAAGCAATCAAGAATGAACGGTTTATTTGAAAGTGCGGAATAAATATGAAAAAACATTCAAGGGTAATTATGGTAGAATATGTTGTACAAGATTGTCCTATCTGTGGTAAAATCGTGGTGAAACATTGTTTGTATCCGAAAGTTGATAAAAATTAGGAACAAACTCGCAGATGTCAAAAAAGATAATCTTTCAATCAAAATATCATTGTCGGGATTGCGTGCATAGCTATGACTGGCACGAAAAAAACTTAAAAGGTGAGTTTTTCATGTGCTGTTTCCCTTTCTTGAATGGAGCAAGTTTTTGAATAGGGATATATGCGATAAGTTTAATAAAAAATGAGTCAATCTTGAAAATAGAACATTTTTTTCGGTCTTGCCCCTGTGCTTTTTCTGCCTACCCTAATAAATATATTAAAAACAGACCAATATGCCAAAGCCTAAGATTCCGAATCAGAAGAAAAAATATCAAGAACTCAACACAAGGCTGAATAAGTATGTGGCTTTGGTGGAGCAGATATATGATACCTTGAATTTGGAAGCAGCTAAGGTTGTGTCACGTACTGATTATTCGGTCGATAGTGGAAAGCCGTTTAAATGGTCTGATTATCCACAGACTAAAAAACAGATAGATGATATACAGGTTCAATTTGTCAATGATATTCATACGATTATTTATCGAGGTACATCTGAAGAATGGAAGAATAGCAATGAAGTGCAAGACTTGATGGCAAATAAAGTTTTGAAAGCCTATAATGCCCAAGTAGATAAAGAAAAGTATAAGGTTTTATATCAGACTAATCATGATGCTTTGAAAGCGTTTCAAAACCGGAAGGATAAGGGCTTCAATGTCTCTGCAAAACTTTGGCAGCAGTCCACCATCTATAAGCAAGAGCTTGAAGCAGCTATTTCATGTGCTATTCAAAAAGGCACTAGCGCCATAACTTTGAGTAAGCGGATAAGCAAGTATCTTCTTGATTTCTCGTTACTGCAAAAGGATTACAAGGATAAGTACGGAAGTGCGGAACATTTGATGGATTGCGAATACCGTTCTATACGTTTAGCCCGTTCTGAGATAAATATGGCCTATAGGACGGCTGAAAATGAACGATGGAAACAGATGGATTTTGTGGTAGGATACGAGATAAAATTGAGCGGAAACCATCGTCATCGTATGCCACATGGGGATATTTGCGATACTCTTGCCGGGAAATACCCTAAAGACTTTACCTGGACTGGCTGGCATCCGAATGATTTATGTTACAAGGTGCCTATCCTCAAAACAGAAGAAGAGTTCTGGAAATGGGACGGACGCAGTGAACCTACAACTGAGAGTGTGAATGAGGTCAAGGATGTGCCGGATGCGTTCAAAAAATGGGTACTGGAAAACAACCAAAAAATCGAGAAAGCACAGAAAAGAAACACATTACCTTATTTTTTGAAAGATAACAAGCTGATTATTCAGAATATTAATGTCGAAAATTCAGTTAAAGATATTGTTAATCGCGCTTCTTTGGTCGGGGATGAGGTGCAAAGTTTGGCGAAATCCATAGCTGAAAGGAATAAAGGATTTGTAACGCCAATCAATTACAAGAGCATTTCATCAATAACAAGAAAGGTTACAACAGAAGGTATAACTTCGTATGATATAAAAGACGCGGTTAGAACTACAATCATAGTGCCCAAATCAGAAATAGAGCAAGTATTGACTGAATTGCCCGAAAGTGGTTCGTTTGTGCGACTGAAAAGGCAAAAACCTGAATGTTTTATGGGGTATAGTGGAAATATAGTCAATATCAGAACATCTAACGGGTTAATTGCCGAAATACAGGTCAATACAGAGCGAATGATTTATGCAAAAGAAAAGCCGGAAAACGCAAAAAGAATCCTTGGGGAGAAGCGTTGGAAGGAGATACAAAAGCAAACAGGAATGGAAGGAGGGTTAGGACATAAGTATTATGAAGAATGGAGGGCGTTAGACAAAACTGATAAACAGGCGAAAAAAATAGTTGAAAAATCAATAGAATATTATAGTCATTTCCAATAAAAAACACTATCTTTACATATAAAAATGAAACCGGAGGAATTATACAACAAGTTGCAATCGGGCATAGAAGTTTATTTGCTTGACGATTTTGAAGAAGCCGCTATCCGCTTATATGTAGATAACGGCCAAACGAAATCTTATATAAAACATCATGGACATAACGAGATAGAAATACCACAGTCCAATGAAACAGTTTGTGATATAATTCTTGGAGGGAATGAAATATCAAAATCAGAATATGACAGATACTAATATCACTTTACTTGAGAAAGCTCTCAAGATTTCTACTAAAGCTCATGAAGGGCAAGTTGACAAAGCTGGAGCTCCTTACATTTTTCATCCTATCCGTGTTTCAGACAAATGCTATACTGCCGAAGAGCGTATAACCGCCTTGCTCCATGATACAATAGAAGATACCGAAGTTACCGCTGAATATTTACTTATGGAGGGATTCCCTCGTAATATAGTAGATGCCATACTTTCAGTTACTCGTAATGAAAACGAAAGCTATGAAGATTTCATAAGACGTTCAAGGCTTAATCCTATAGGAAGGCAGGTCAAACTGCATGATTTGGAGGACAACATGGATATAACACGTTTAAATGAACTTACAGAAAAAGATATTTTCAGATTAAACAAATACTTAAAAGCGTATCGGTATCTTAAAGAATAACCGTTAATGTACAATTACATTCAATTTCACGGCACGAAGTACAAGATTACTCTCGTGCCGTGCGTTTATTACGATAGTTTAACACATAAAAGTGATTGTTTTTGTGCCACTTTGTGTATATTTGCATAAAGCATGTGAAGTTACATGCAACCGTACTTGTCGTAAATACTGATTCATTGCTCTTAATGTATTAAGGTAAGAAGGTTGACGGTCTGCTTGCATGTAAATGTTTGCAGGCCGTTTTTATTAATTAAAACATTTCACAATGAACAGAAAACAACAAGTGTTCGTAAAGTTGAGACTTAAAGCGAAGGCGTTAGGGTTCAACTCTAAGGAATTGAAGGGTATCGCCGCTAAGATTGCCGATAACCTTATTTCCGCTGATGATGCCTCAGAAGAGGATGTAAACGCTGAAATTGACGAAAAAATTGAAGCGGTTCTTCCTTACCTTACTTTCGGCCAGTCACAAGCCAACCGTTTGCTTGATGAATGGAAGAAAAACCACCCTGAAACAGATGACGATGATGATGACGATGATGATACATCGGGCATGCAAGCACGCCAGACTGGTTCAAAAAAAAATCCCCAAAACAAAGGAAAGAGCGATGATACTCCGGAATGGGCTAAAGGTCTAGTGCAAACGGTTCAATTGCTGAATAATGAAATCGTAGCGTTGAAAGGTGAAAAAGTTACTACTACACGTAGGGAGAAGCTTGAATCCCTTTTGAAAGATGCTGGTACATTCGGGACCCGTACATTGAAATCCTTCAATAAGATGAAGTTTGAAAATGACGATGAGTTCGATGAGTTCTATTCCGAAGTGGAGGAAGATTTGAAGGCTTATAATCAAGAACGTGCCGATGCGGGTCTGTCCAATTTAGGAAATCCTCCAGGCTCGGGAGGTGGTAAGCCTAAAGATGAAGAAGTATTAACTGATGAGGAAATTGACGCTATTGTTAGCAACCTTTAGTCTCATCTAAAAACTGAAAAAAAATGGCAGGAATAGTAAACTTGGCAAATGAAATGGAAACATTCGATGGTGGACTCGATTCTATTGTTATTCGCCGTAAAGGAGGAAGAATTATAGGTGGTCGTTCATTGAACGTGGAAGGCTATGCTGAAAAGTATGTAAAAGCCGGGCATATCATCATTCGTAACAAAAATGATGAAAATGAATACAAACCCATGCCGGTATCAGGAGGTTCGTATTCATCTCTTCCGTCCAACCATGAATATGTTGGCGTTTGGGTACGCACTACTCTTGCAAGCGATGCGAGAGGCGCCATTCAGTATGACGGGGAAATCAATGATAAGGCCTTGCCTTATCCGATTGACAGTATCAAAAGCGACTTGAAGGAAGCGTTGCCTTCATTGTATTTTATGCACGATTAAATTAGAGGAGGAAAATTAAATGATTGCATCACAATTTGCAGACTTATCAAGAAGAATCTTCCCGAAGTTGCAGAACATCGTGGAAAAAGAGGGAGGTGAGCGCAATGGTGCTAGAAAACGCACCTACCTTCACAAGACTATGCTGCGTAAAGTATATTCCGCAGACCAAAAATGGACCAGTGCGTCTGTTGACACTACGTATGTAAAAGCGGACACTATTTCAATGAACTCTCCGCTTCCAATCAAAAAGCGTGATTCGTTGGCGCATGCAAGCGGTGTCCTTCCAAAGCAGGGTATTTCTCGCGTTATGGAAGAGTCGGACATCAATACTATAAACATTATGAGGGCTCAAGGGAATCAGTGGCCGCAGATTGCAGCAAAGTTGACCAATGATCCTTTGTTCTGTTCGATAGGTCTGGATGAGTCCAACGAAGCGAACTTCCTTACAGCATTATGCGAGGGGATTGTTGCAGTTGAAGACTTGACGAATGTCGGAACAGCATTGCGTGTTGATTTCGGTTATTTGTCAAAGAACGGTTACGGAGTCAATGTTCCCGGTGAAATAACATTGGATGACATTGAAAATGTGCTTTCCGCAGCCGATGCGGACGGTAATTCAATCACCACTATCTGTATCGCTTCATCTACCTATAAGAGGCTTTGCCAGACACAAGGTGCCAAAGAATTGGTAGCTACTTATAGAGGACAGACATTTGACAGCAACACTTCTTTGCCGACCCCTACCGCCTCTTTATTTGACGAAGCGTTTGCAGATGCTTACAATGGTGTGAAATTTTTGAAGATAGACCGTTCTATTATCAGCGAAAAGGACGGAGTTCGCAAGGCTTACAAGCCATGGAATGCCAACCGTCTGGTCTATCTGACCACTGAGAATGTCGGAAGTCTGGTATGGGGCACATTGGCAGAAAAAACAAGCCCGGTAGAAGGTGTGGTTTACACCACGGTTGATGATATGAAGCTTATCAGCCGTTACAGAACGACTAATCCGCTAACCGAAACCACAGCCGGACAAATGCTCGCGCTTACGGTTATTGAAGGTGTGGACCAAATCTATTATCAAGACATAACAGATGCGCAAGCCGTAAATACGACGGAAGAGGCTAAAGACTCCACTGATGTAAAGATTACAATTTGGGGGAACACTTACAAGAAACCGGAGTTTGTTGCCGAATACAACAAGATTGCAAGTGCAAACCTTGCATCTACTGTAAGTGACAACAAGTTGATAAATGCGGTGAATAGGCTGAGCGATTCTGATGAAGCTAAGCTGAAAGCAGCGGTTGAATCCCATAAAGCAACAGAGTAAGCCATGAAGACAGTACAGCAAGCCCTCAAAGATGAAATACACTACCCGATTTCAGAAGGTTTTGTAGAGAATGTTATGATTAAACGTAATCTCAAAGCAGATGATGAGTTTGATTACGACATGGCTCATTCTGATGACTATCAGGGGGCTGTTGCTGACTGTCTTTGGTCTTTAGTTCAGGCTATCAATTTTTCTGAAGCAGACAAGTCTTTCGGGGCTTTGTCTGATAAAGACAAGGAACGTATTCTGTTACGTGTTAACTCTATCTACAATGCTATCGGTGAGCCTTCGGTAGAACTGGAGCCTAAGCCGATGGTATATGTAGGTGATTGTTTGTTGTAGAATGGCAGTATTGAACAGAAATCCGCACAAGTTGCAATATCTTGTATCCGCTTTTGGATATGAGGATGAAAATGGAGATTACCATTCTGGAGAAGAGCATTGGGAAGGTGATATTCCTTGTGATGCTGTCCCTTCCGGTAAAGCGGATGAAAAGGAATTTGAAGACGGTGTGACACGAAAATATTCCTATGAGGTGCACAACCTTCCTCCGGACTGCCGTAATTTTACAATAGGTGACAGGGTGAAATTGATTCTTTTGGGAGGAATTGAGAGGGAGTTTAATGTGAAAGGTTTTCATCGTTACCAACTTCAGTGCAAGATTTGGGTTTAGGATATGGGAATAAGAATGACTACCAAACTGGATGAGATTCATAAAGTACTGATGAAAGAAGCGGAACGGGTTGAAAGGCTGACAATACGCGCTTTGTCGTATCTTGGTGAACAATGTGTTGTCAAGGTACGTGATAGGGGCGGTGATAAAAGTTGGTATGACCAGTCTGGTAATCTGCGTAGTTCAGTTGGTTATGTAATAGCCCATAATGGTAGCATTGTACAATACTCGGACTTTAATCAGGTTAAAAACGGTTCAGAAGGCGTAAAAAACGGCAAGGACTTGGCAAAGGAGCTTGTTAGGAGATACTCCAATGACTATGTCCTTGTTGTGGTGGCTGGGATGAACTATGCTGAATATGTGGAAGCGATGGCTAACAAGGACGTGCTTGCGTCAACGGAATTATGGGCAATAGACCAAGTTCCCAAGATGCTTGAAAAATTAAAAAGACAGATTGCCAAATGATGAAATCAGACATTGAAGTATCGAAGTTCGTATATCACAAGATTAAAGGCTCAATCCTTGAAAGGAGCGTAACCGGTAAATTGAGTGATAGGGGAAGGCCGGATAAATCGGACAAGGAGGATATTGTCATATCGGTACTTGCTAATGAGGGATGCGGTCAAATCCAACGGGCTTATGTGAATGTCAATGTGTATGTAGGTGACCAATGGAATTCGAGAACGAAAGCATGGGAAAAACATACGCTCCGTATAGGAGAATTGTGTGATTTGTGCAAGTTTCTCTTTTATATACGTAAAGAAGAGTTCCATACTATTCCCAAAGAATGTAGCCAGAAGGTTATGCCTGTAGGCGTTTCGTTTGAGAATGGTCGTGCAGAGCATTTCATCAACAACAAGCTGTACATTGAGATATGTAATGAATAATTGTTAACTATATTAAGCGATATAGAACTATGGCAGTAATCGGGTGGGGAAAACCCCGTATATTCGTAAAAGATTTGGATGCATCTTCTCCAAAGTGGGAAGAACTTCCAACACCGGTAGAGGATTCTACACAGTTGACGACAACAAAAGGAGATAAGCAGGAAGCAAAGATTGAAGGTGGGGAAAATGAGGATGTTAAGTACGGCAAGAATACGTATGCTCTTGCTCTTAATATCCGTGCTGCAAAAGGGCGTAAAAGACCTATCAGTGACAGTGACGGAGTGGTTGCCCACAATTATGCAGTTGCTTTACAACCGGAAGACCCGGATGTTCAAGGCTTTTGCATGGAAAAGACCACTGTTTCTGTCGAAGATACGTTTACTACAGCGGACGGTGGTATTTGGGCGTATATGTTTGATGCCTTAAAACCGGGAGCTGATAAAAAGCAGATTCAATGGGGTAAGATTATTGTAACGGAATCGGCTGGCTCAATTTCTAAGATTGAATGTGACCCGGAAGATGAATCAGGAGAAGGAGACAAATTTGAAGTCGCCCCTAATACCAGCGTGGAAGGTTGAGTTTTCAATAGGTAATGCCGAACGTGGGGGCTTTATACCCACGTGTATTGCGGAAATGGTGTAATGGATGCACGTATGTCAACCAGACATTAGGTTACAGTTCAATTCTGTATTTCCGCTCTGTTTTTTATATAGTTGATTCTCGTACTTTTTCAGGGCCAGTTGTCTGTGAGGATAGCTGGCGTTAATTTTAAAAAACAGTAACCGTTATGGCAGAAGATAAAAAACTCATAGACATGAATATCGCGGACACGATAATTGAGCGTCCGCATGGTTTTAAGGTTAATCAACGTCAATTCTATCTATATCCGGTTACTCTTGGGAAAACGTACCTAATATCAAGACTTGTTGAATGTCTTGATATAAATCTTGATATTATAAAGGCTAATCCATATATGGAGGCGTTAAGATTGTGCCAAGATAAGAAAGAGGTTGTATGCCGTATCTTGTCCTACCATACCATCAACAAGAAAGAGGAGTTGTTTGATTGCGACTTGGTTCAAGAGAGGTGTGATTTTTTCCTTAAAGAACTTGATGTCGATAGCTTGTCGCAACTGCTGGTTATGGCATTGTCAGAGGGAGATGTATCAGTATATACAAAGCACCTTGGAATAGATAAGGAAAAAGAATGGCAAGCAAAAGCTATGAGAGCCAAGAATAATAATAATTCTCTTGTATTTGGAGGTAAAAGCATATATGGCACATTGATAGATACTGCTTGTGAGAGGTATGGATGGACTTTGGAATATGTTGTATGGGGAATAAGCTATGCCAATTTACAATTGCTTCTTGCCGATTCTGTAACATCCATCTATTTGTCTGACGAGGAACGCAAGCGTATCAATATACCTAAAGACCGGAGAGTCATCAATGCCGATGACCCTGCAAATATGGCAAAAATCAAAGCTATGAATTGGGACTAAATGCGACAAATAGAACAATATAAAAGATGAAAGATAAAAAAATCACGAGGGGTTTACAAAATCTCTCGTGATTTATCGGTGAAGTAGAACAATTTACTTACTTGTATTTGTTGTTAATATTTTGATGTTTTTTTCTATCTGGTAATCCAATTCAGAAATAGTCTCATTGTAGCTATTAAGAGAGCCTGATGGATTTTCTGAAAGTTCTATCATTTTTTGTACATCTGCATATACAGATATGATTTGATTATATATTTCTTTGTACTTCGATGGGGGATTTTTTAACTCTTTGATGAGTAAATCGAGTTTGTCTTTTTTCGATTTAACCCCTTTAGTTATAAAATATAGATTGGCTACCTGGTTCTTATATCTGCTTATAGCCTCATTGAAATCAGCGCAATATTTTCCGTTATGGTCCTTGTTATCAAATATCGCATTTCTCCAAACTTCTGAATATGCAAAAGATACCTTCTTACTCGTTTGAAATAGATCAGACATTACATCTACACATACTTTCATATTATCTTCATACATTTTGTTTCCACATCCAGTTATGAATAATAATAAAAGCACGATGGCAACAATTTTCTTATTCATGATATTTAAATTGAAAATAAACGTTTTTTCATTCTCTCATTGCTATTCTAAGTGATTCTTCAAGTTTATCTGCATATTTGAATATATCGTCTATGCTATCAATTTGAATCCAGTCGCAGCTTTTGTATTTATCTACTGGTATTCCTATTCGCTTCTTTCTTGCACCTATGGAAATACGACATATCCAGTACCATTCACTGTTATCAAGATTAACGACAAAATATGTTTTATAGTCTTTGTAAGTTATACGTGCTGCATCTATGCTTTTTCTTAAGATGCTCCTTATGATATTGTAAGCGTCCAATTCTTCTTGTGTCGTTACAACTCCAGATTCTTTGTCCATGTACACAATCCCATCCGGAAGTTTTTTGTTTGCATCTTCTGTTGGGAGATTTACGGGTGTGCTATCTTGTGCTGGAAGCGTATCGCTGGTATGTTCACTATTCTTTATTGCTGTATTGAGCCTATCTGAAATAATATCATTGATAACAGATGAAATGGATTTCCTTACGAGTGGGGTAAACATGTCTATCACTTTCGATGTGATTTGCCCGGAAGTGTACGTCTGACGTGCGAAGAAGCGTACAAATTCTGCTGTCGGTGACGCAAACTCGTTGTTCAATATTGATTTTATCTCTGTAGTGTATTTCAACTCGTTTGCCGTACTTAAAACATCCTCTTCGTTGTAATATGACTTATGGAATTTCTTTAGTTGCTCTATATCCGCATCTGATAAGTCAAGCATATTCACGACAAGAAACGGTTTCTCATCCATAATGTTGATTTTCTCCAAATCTGTATAAAAGCGGTATTCTATCCCATTGGTAAGCACTCCGAATCGTGCTTTTGATGCGACGAAATACTTCTGTAGTTGCGTGTCATGCAAGTTTAAGTCCTGCTTGCAATGTTTGCATTCTATGAGTAGTATCGGGCTTTCGTCCTTCATTATGGCATAGTCAATCTTTTCTCCCTTTTTCTTTATAAGGTCGCAGTCAAGTTCTGGTATGACTTCAAAAGGGTTAAAGACATCGTATCCTAAGGCCGCAATCATTGGCATAATAAATGCCGTTTTCGTGGCCTCTTCTGTAGCTATACTGTCCTTTTGCTTGCTGATACGCTCTGAAAGTTGAACTATTTGGTCCTTGAAATCCATAATTTTATATTATTATATAATGGCAAATATATTTTATATGTTACTATAAACAAAATTAAAGATAAGAAAATAAACGGTTAAAGATGTTTTTAAGTAAATAGTGGCATTGTCTATGTCATTTTATTGTTATATTTGCAATGCCGTGTGATGTTGCGCGGTACATTCCTTATCGAAAAGACCTATGGCTGGAATTCATTTTGATATAACCGGTGACAATTCTAATTTCTTACGTAGACTCCACGAAGTGGAAAACGGAGTCAAGAACACATCAAAACAGATAGAGCAGAGCGGTTTAGGCATTGAAGAACTATTTAATCGCATGACAAAAGCTGCTGCCGCGTTTGGAGCAGGCTTCACAGCAAAGGAACTTATATCAAACATCGTCCAAGTTCGAGGTGAGTTCCAGCAATTGGAAGTTGCTTTTAAAACTATGCTCGGCAGTGAAGACAAAGCGAACTCTCTCATGCAACAGTTGGTGAAGACGGCGGCTACCACTCCTTTTGACCTTCAAGGTGTAGCCAATGGAGCAAAGCAGTTACTTGCATACGGTGAGGATGTGGAGAAAGTAAACGATGATTTGATACGTCTTGGCAACATCGCGGCAGGTCTTTCTATGCCTCTTGGAGATATTGTGTATCTGTATGGCACAACTATGACGCAAGGTCGTTTATATACACAAGACCTAAATCAGTTTACTGGGCGTGGTATTCCTATGATACGCGAGCTGGCAAAACAGTTTGGCGTAGCGGAGAATGAAGTAAAAGGGCTTGTTGAAGCTGGCAAGGTTGGATTCCCGGAGGTACAAAAAGTTATCATGTCTCTTACCGATGAAGGAGGAATGTTCTTCAATCTGATGCAGGAGCAATCCAAGACAATTACGGGTCAGATAAGCAACATAGAGGATTCTATCTCCACAATGTTCAATGAAATAGGGAAAGCCAATGAGGGCATTATAAACGATGCTTTGTCCGGCGTTTCTTATTTGGTTGAAAATTATGAGAAGGTTGGGAACATACTTCTTGAAATAGTTGGAACATATGGAGTGTATCGTACATCTTTAATGGTCACTACTGCATTGCAAGCTGTTCAAGCATCCGGTATTACTGCCTTGACGGCTAAAGAGGCGATTCATTATGGATGGTTGGTTTTGACTAAAAAGGCACAAGATGCTTTGAACTTATCAATGTTAAAGAATCCGTATGTATTGGCGGCGGCAGCAATCACGGGACTGGCTTATGGAATTTATAAGCTTGCTACAGCAGAAAGCGATACAGAAAAGGCTATTCGTGAAACGAATGATGCTCTTGAATCTCAAAAGAGCCATTACGAAGAAATAAAGAGTAAGGCTGATGGTCTAACAAGCACAATCAGCAATGAATCCAAATCTATAGAGGAGCGTTTTATTGCATATCGCCAGTTACAGCGTTTGATGCCTGATGTGTTCAAGGATATGGACTGGGAGACGGCTAAACGAAAAACAAATGCAGAACTTATAAAACTTGAAACGGATGAATTATTACGCCAGCAACGTATTGGGTTGAAAACTAAAGTTGTTATGTCTCAACAGAAAATACAAGGACTTGAAAACAACATAATAAAGTCTACAAATACAGGTGGATATACTGGAGCGCTAAAGGAAGATTTAAGTGCTGCTAAAAAAGAATTAGAACTTTATCAGAATGCACTTAATGATTTAGAAAAGGCTAAAGAGGAAGCCAAGAAAGAAAATAGTAAACCTATTATTTATAATAAAAAATATTGGGAGGACAAAAAGAAAGAAGCAGAGGATGCTCGTAATGCCTTGGATGTTTCTCAGAAGAATTCCGATGAATGGAACAAATATACCAAACAGATACTGGATGCACAAGAGCAGATAGCCAAGTATTCAGATCCTTCCAAGCAAGGAAGGCAAACTCAAGAAGAAGCAGCCAAACAACTCAAACAGCAAGAACAACTTGCCGAACAACTTCTTTCCATTCGTCGGAAAAACCAGCAGGATGAAATCAACCTCATGGAGGATGGTACTGAGAAGAAGCTGGCTCAGATTGACTTGGACTATCAAAAAGAACTGGATGCTATTAAAAAGCAGAAGGCAGAATGGGAGAATACGCAGGGTGGTAAACTTACCGAAGAACAAACATCGCTTCTTGGCGAACGCGCCTCAAATAATGCGAAAGCCAGAGAAAAGGCTATATCCGCTGCGAATAAGGAGGAACAACTTGAAGCCAACAAGAAAGCTTGGCAGGAATACTTCATTGAGTACGGAAACTATCAGGAGAAGCGCAAGAACCTTGTACAAAAATACAATGACGAGATAGCCAAACTGCAAACCGACAGCCCAGAGTACGCTTCCAAGGTAGCCCAAAAGAACAAGGCTCTTGAACAGCTTGATGAACAGTTCGGTCACTCCACAAAGGCGATGGCAGACCTCTTTGAGGACGCTTCTGACAAGTCTGTAAACGCTATCCAAGCTATCATTGACAAGTACGAGCTGCTTGTGTCTTACCTATCGGGAGGAAATGGTGTTACCGTTGAAGATTTGAAAGCGGTCGGATTTACCGATAAAGACTTAAAAAGCATAGAAGATGGAACAATAAATATCAAAGATGTTACGGATTCTATCAAAAATCTCAAAGGTACGCTTGCTGGTCAATCACCATTCAAAAAGTTCTCAGAAGATATTAAAGAGGGTATTGGAGACCTCAAAAACGCCAAAGGTGATACGGATGCAATAGGCAGAGGTATATCGAAGATAGGTAATGCAGTCGTTGAGTTTTCCGGTCCACTCAAAGAGTTTAGTTCTAATATAGGTAATATCTTCGGGTTTGATGATTCTAAGATACAAGGTGCAATTGATGCAGTCAGTGGATTAGGACAAACAGCCGCCGGTGTCGGTCAGATTATGAGCGGTGACATTGTGGGTGGTGCCATGAGTGCGGTTTCTGGAATTTCCACTGTAGTGTCTGTGTTAGACGGGATGTTCGGTGCTGATTATTCCCGTTACAACGAGATGGTCGAGGAATACAACAAGCTAAATGAGATATGGGATGAACTGATAGACAAGAAAAGGGAGTATATTGATATGTCCTACGGCGTTGAAGCCGACAAGGTAGGGCAGGAAGCCATTGACCTCGTAGAAAAACAGATAGAGGCATACAGAACGCTGGGAAAGGAACGGCTCAATTCCGGTGCGTCTGTCGGTTCCCATTCCATCGGTAAGCGAATGGCAAAGAACACCTCTTCAAGCGACTGGCAGGACATCGCCAACGCACTCGACATGTCAGTCAATGCCGCCAAAGAGTTTATCGGGACCGGAAGAATGACCGGACTGTTTGACCTTACCGTTGAGCAATTGGAGAAACTCAAATCCGATGCTCCAACATTCTGGGCAGACATGGACGATGATGTACGGGAATATCTGGACAGTATCATTGAAGGGGAGGCCAAGATAGAGGAAATACAGAACCAGGTAAAAGAGCAGCTCACCCAGACAACCTTTGACAGTGTTTTTGACAGTTTCGTGGATACCCTTATGGATATGGACAGCTCTGCCAAAGACTTTGCTGAGGATTTCAGCGAGTATATGCAGCGCGCCATCCTTACTAACATGGTGGGGGAAAAATTTTCCAAAGAGCTGCAGGACTGGTATGACTCCTTTGCAGAAGCAGGGAAAGACGAAGAAGGTATAACCAAGGGAGATATGGAGGAGCTTCGTAAACAGTACGATGAAATAGTAGATGCTGCCGTTTCCGAGCGCAACAATCTGGCCGAAATATTCGGATGGACCTCAGAATCCACCCAACAGTCTGCAAGCAGCAAGGGATTCCAGTCCATGTCCCAGGACACAGGAGAGGAGCTTAACGGTCGTTTCACAGCTTTACAGATAGCTGGAGAGGAGATAAAAAATCAAATGATAAATGCAGTTGTTGGATTGAATTCTTTAGTTTCTATTTCAACGTCAAGTAATGCCACACTAAGTAGTATTTTGGAACAGCATGTGAAAACCAACGGATATTTAGAGGACATAGTAAAGTATACGAAGCCGATACTTGACTTTGAGAGTAAATTTGATAGAATGATTACAATTCTTAATAACGGACTATAATATGGCGACAGGAGAATTTTATATAAATAATAAGGACGCTTATACCACGTGGGGGATAAGCATGGATACATCTTCCTTATCATCGCTGATGACCCCACCACCAATGAAAGAGTTTATCGAGAACAAGTCGCGCTTGGAGCATGGTAAACGGGTCATAAAGTCGAATCCTAAGATTGATGAGAGGAATATTACATTGACATTTAATCTCACTGCCAAAAACGAAGAGCAATTTTTTTTACGATACAATTCTTTTTGCGAAGAGCTTGCTATCGGAGTATTACATATCAAAAGTAAATATCAACCAGATGTTGTGTATAAGACTATATATTTGTCATGTAATCAATTCACCCAATTCATGAGGGGTATCGCTAAATTCTCTCTAAGATTAGTAGAGCCTAATCCAGCAGATAGGAGTATAGTGCAAATTTAGGATAAATATGATTGTTTTTATGTCATTTATTGCTATATTTGCTGTGCAATTGTATGAAGCTATACAATACCCCATATATGGAACTAATAGACATCAAAGACATATCCGGCAGCATTCTCCTTACCACCCTTCCCGATGAAGGTTGTAAACGTAAGTTTACTCTGATGAAGGAGGATTATATCCTTCTGAAATTCAGCTTGGAGAATCCTATATTCTTCAAATATGGTGACTACGTGGAATGCGATTTCGGCATGTTCGAGGTGTGTGATTTGCAGAAACCAGTATTCAATGCCAATACCGCAGGCTATGACTACGAGTTGCAGCTTGACGCCTATTACTGGAAATGGAAAAACAAAATCTTTAAATATACCCCCGAAGTGGCCGGGCAGGAAGCGTCCTGGAATCTCACCGCTTCACTTGATGTTCAAGCCGGTATAGTCCTTAGAAATTTGAAAGCTCTTGGTTATGCGTATAAAGGTCAGGATTTTGTTTTCTCCATTGACAGCACTGTAGAGAATAAGGCGCTACTGATGACTTATGACAACATCAACATTCTTGACGCCTGCTTCTCTATGGCGAAGAAATGGGACTGTGAATGTTGGGTGACAGAGAACATCATCAACTTCGGAAGATGTGAATACGGCACTCCGGTTGACTTTGAGATAGGGGACAATGTGGTGGAGATGACAAGCTCTGAGAGCAAGAGTACATACGCTACCCGTATCTATGCTTTCGGCTCTACCCGTAACATTCCGTCAAACTATCGTCCAGTGGATGAAAGCATCGTGGTTAATGGAGTTGTACAAAAGCGTCTCATGCTTCCCGAAGGAACTCCATACATAGACGCATATCCTGATATGTCCACAGAGGAAGCTGTAGAGCAGTTGGTTGTGTTTGACTATATATATCCTCGTACTGACGGTCATATATCAAAGGTCATCACCTATACAGACACAGTGAATAATGAGGATGGAACTCAGACCACCGAAACTTTCTACCAATTTACCGATACCGGAATAACATTTTCAAAGGACTACATTCTTGAGGGTGAGGAATTGCATATAATCTTCCAGTCCGGCTCTTTGAACGGTATGGATTTCGGCGTGACTTTTAATCCGATGGGAGAACCGGAAAAGAATGAGGACGGTTCATGGAATCCGAAAGCCCAGCTTTGGGAGATTGTCGCTAATGAGGATTATGGTCGCAAATTACCTGATGGTGTCTTAAAACCCAAAGAGGGGGATACTTATATATTATATGGGTGGGACAGCTCCAAAATTGCGGATTTGGGGCTTGTGTCGGCCGCGGAACAAGAGCTTAAGGAGAAGGCTGAAGAGTACGTTGCCAAGTCCAGGATAGACCCCAATACATATTCCTGCACAATGATGTCGGACTATATGTATGGGCTGGATGAGGGAGGCAATCAGAACCAGGATTATGCAAAGCATTTTGATGTAGGAGATAAGGTTAATCTAGTCAATTCCGCATTTTTTGAAAGCGGAAACCGTCAGTCCAGAATCATAGGATACGAATGTAATCTTGATAAGCCATATGACAGCCCGGTATATACGGTAGGCGAAACGGCGTCCTACTCTCGGATAGGGGAGCTGGAAGAGCAAATAGAGAATATTACCTTGAAGGGACAGACATACACCGGTGGAGGTGGAAGTGGCATATATGTTATCGGAACGAATGACACTACATCCCCTACAAACAGAAATGTGTATTCGGCTTTGCGTGTTCTGCAATCATTCCTCAGCAAGACCACCAACGACCGCACCCCCTTCAAGCTGGAAGTCGGCGACAAGCTAACCGCGGAGAAGGGGTTGCAGATAAGCAAGAACTTCGTTTCTGGCATTATCGGAGGAAGCGGCGGCTACATCTATCTAGACGAGAACGGGAAGGTTGTCATCGAGACGGACAAGGCTGTATTCCGTGAGGAGCTTATTGTACCTCAGATTACCTTCAATTGCATAGACATTATATCGGGTGACAAAGCCAATACGTTTGCCTACGGAACGATAAAGACTGTGGATACAGAGAACCGCATCGCCACCCTTGACCTTCTGGAAGGCCAATATGGTACGCTTCATGTGAGCGACATATGCCGTGGCGTATTCCATAACATAGGTGGGGGAAACACCGACAAGGATACGATTGGCGCAAACGGTTTCATTGAGTATTCCGGTTTCGCCACATCCTACTTTACTCCGACCAATATACTGGAGAACGAGGCAGGAATCATGAAGTTCGAGTATGAGCTTCAGGTTGGTACGTCCGTTCATCCGATGCCGGGCATGAACTTCTTCGCATACGGTAACTTCACCGACGAGGACCGCCAGGCTATCACCTACGAAAACCGTTACTATACACGCCGTCTGGCTCACGTCAACACTTGGGTGATAGACCCCGAGGTTAACGTCATGATGCAGACCGGTGACCTTAGTGGCCTTTCCATCGGCGGCATGGACTTCTCCGGTTATTCGTTCTACGGCAAGAATGTGTACATCTCCGGCACGATAGAACGCTTGAAGCCAAACGGCACCCCAGCCAAGGACTTGAGCTATGAGGGTGTTTGGGAATCCGGCAGAAAGTATGACTACTACGACAGCGTGACCCATGACGGAAGCACATGGGCCTGCATGAACAAGAACGGTTCGTCAGCCGAGCCGGGCACGAACAATGACTGGCAGAAGATTGCCTCCAAGGGCGACCCGGGCGAATCGGCAGTGTTCGCGGACCTCACCAACGAGATGGACAACGTCACCCTTACCAATGACGGTAAGGTTTACCAGGACACATCGATAAGCACGGTTGCCTGGATGAGCTACGGCAGCAAGAAGATGACTCTTACCGGCATAACCTGCACACTCCCTGCCAACGTAACCGAGACGCACGACGTTTCCACCGGGGAGATAACTTTCAGTGTCAAGCAGGGAGTGGCTCTGGACGGCAGGAACTCGATACCCGTCGCGTTGACCGCCACCTATAACGGCAAAACCTACACCGGGCAGCTCACGTTCACCATGGCAGGTGTCAAGGGTGGCGCCGATGCCGTTCTGTACCGGCTTGTCCCGAGCGTATCTGCCGTGATAAAGGATGCCAATGGTAATCTCAATGTAACATCCGTATCGTGTACACGGTTGAAGTCTTCGGTTTCCGGAGGCACGGCCGAAACCGGGACGGGCGAACTTAAATACTCCCTTGACGGTGGAGCCGAAGTCTCAATCGGGAACAATGCCGGAGTACCGGTATCAAGCTTCCAGAAGAGCATCAAGTTCATATTCTACGTGGACGGTACAGTAGTGGACGTGGAGACAATACCTCTTGTGGTGGACGGTAAGGATGGTGCTCAAGGCCCTCAAGGTGTTCCCGGTCCTGCCGGAGCTGACGGGAAAACCCTATACACATGGATAAAATATGCCGACGACGCGCAAGGTGGTGGTATAAGCAACAATCCTACCGGAAAAGCGTATATAGGTTTCGCCTACAACAAGGAGACCGCTACGGAAAGTAACAATCCCTCCGATTATACATGGAGCGATATAAAGGGAGAAGACGGTATACCGGGTGCTACCGGTGCCGACGGAAAGACTTATTACACATGGGTTGCCTATTCGGACAATGCGGACGGAACGGGCATGTACCAACAGCCTAAAGACACGACTAAATATATCGGTATAGCCGTCAACAAGGAGACTGCTACAGAAAGCAACAATCCTTCCGACTATACATGGTCAAAATTTAAGGGAGAAGACGGACAGAGCGTGTCTTCGCTCGGCAGATGGCATACGGGGCTTATCGTGCCCAAACTGGGAATCGTCACGATGGGAGGAAGCACCTTCTGCGCGAAGAAGGAGACCGCCAACCCACCGTTATGGACTACCACGACCAGTGACGGCAGGCGCATCACCCAGACGCAGGACGGAGGAAGGACTTACGGTTATATTCTGTCCGGTGAATCAAATACGGAGGAATACGACCTGCTTGTCCAGAGCGGAAAGGACGGAAGCGACGGTACCGATTACGAAAGAGTGTTTATCCATACCACGGAGGAAAACCGCCCCTCCACCCCAGCGACCTCACAGACGGACGATTATATCCCTTCCGGCTGGCATGATGACCCTATTGGCGTTTCCGAATCCCTGCCTTTTGAATGGATAAGCGAGAGGAAGAAGAGAAACGGCATATGGAGTAACTTCAGCACACCTGCCCTCTGGGCTAAATATGGATTTGATGGCATTGATGGCGCAGAAGGTGTGGCTGGTACGAGTATTGTATGGAAAGGTGATTTCTCGTCTGCCCCTTCCTCTCCTCAGAACGGTTGGGCGTACAAGAATACGACCGACAAGAAGTCGTATGTATATCAAGACGGCCAGTGGTATCAAATGACCATTGACGGAATTGACGGAAAGAACGGAAAGGACGGACTGAGCATCGTATGGAAAGGCGACCTGCAGTCTCCACCTTCCAATCCTCAAATCAACTGGGCATATAGGGACACCAATAACGGTCGTGTATACATATGGAACGGGACAGCATGGTCGTTGATGGTCGTTGACGGCTCGGACGGTGCTGACGGTGCAGCCGGCTCGAACGGATTGAGCGTGTTCATAACTTACAATGACAGCACTTCCCAGCCTTCTGTTCCTACGGGAAACGGTACTACCGGAGGCTGGCATACGAATGCTACAAGTGGAGCTATATGGATGTCGCAGAAGGTTGCTTCATCCGCAAGTGATGGGACATGGGGCACGCCAATTAAAATCAAAGGTGATAAGGGTGATAGCATAACCTCTATGGGCAGATGGCATACCGGGCTTATCGTGCCCAAGCAAGGAGTTGTCACTATGGGCGGCTCATCATACATAGCGAAGAAGGAGACGACCAACCCACCGTTGTGGACCACTACGACAAATGACGGTAGGCGCATCACCCAGACGCAGGACGGAGGCAAGACATACGGGTACATACTGTCCGGTGAGATGAATTCCGCGGAGTATGATTTGCTGGCTTCAAAGGGAGAAGACGGGAAAGACGGAAATGATGGTACAGACGGAAAAGATGGCACAGATGGAAAAGACGGGAAGCAGGGTATTCAAGGCTGCATCACCCGGCATTCCGAATGGGCTGTGGGCGTGACTTACCGCAACGACGAAACTCTGACAAGCGGCACCCGTTATGTGGATATTGCCATGATAAGGAACAATGCCGCAATCGACGGATGGGATGTCTACAAATGCAACACTACCCATACAAGCTCGGAAAGCAACAAGCCGGGAGTGTCATCGTCCACATGGACCAAGTTAAGCGGTGTAGGTCCTATCTACACGTCCCTCATCATCGCGAAGAATGGTAGCATTGACTTCTTCCAAGGCAATCAGCTCCTCATTAAGAATTCAGCAAACAAACCGGTTCTGGGAATGACCGGAGGAGACCACGAGGGGTATATCACTGATGTGCGTTTATGGATTGATGAAGAAAATGGAATGTATCCTGACAGAGCCAAGTTCAGGGTGTATAAATCTGGTAGGGTGGTAGCTACCGATGTCGATTTGACTGGAACTATCAATGCTATAAGCGGTACTATTGCAGGCTTCAAAATTTCCGGCACCAGCATTTCAAGCATAAATGGCGCGTACGACGGTGGTTCTGGGAACAACTCTTATTCCAATTCCAAGTTTTTCCTACATGCGGATGGTTCCAGCTCTGCATTTATGGGTTTCAGTGCCACTAACAAATGGGTGGGCATCGGGCTGAACTGTATGCCTGCAACTTCCAATATGCAGGTGTTGGGACGTTTTGAAGATACCGGCACATCATCCTATACCTATAATAAGGCAGGGCTGTACATCTCAATAGCAGGGGCTACAACCTATGATGATAGCAACATTCATGGCAATAGCGCACTCTATATCCCCAAAGGGCATATTACCGGATTCCGTAGAAGATTCAGAAGGGTTTCTACTTCCACGACATTGACCAATATGGACAGTATCGTGAGACTGGTGAATACCGCTGAAATAACGGTTACTCTTCCGGCAGGATGCGAGGACGGCCAGGAGATATGGTTGTGTTCGGGAAACGAGAAAAAGGTGAATGTAGCAGCTGCATCAGGAGATACCATAACCGGCAGTGGAGGAAGTTTCGCTTCCAACCGGTGGCACATCTACATATATGATGCACACAATAGAGATTGGGTTTACGGATATACAAATTAGTAACTAATATGAAAACAATCAATTTTGAAAGATTTGAGATTTACACAACTATTAATCACAAGGAAGTGATTGTGCAGGATTGCAGGGAAGGCTTTGCCAATATCATCTACTTGAACGGCAGTGGTGTAGCTTGCCATGCGCTGGCGATGAAGATTTACAAGTCGGAAGGGGAGATGGAATTTACCGACGAGGAGATTACCTTGATGAAGCAATTCGCGGAAAACTTCGGCAATCTTTCACTGCTTGATTCGTTCGACATGAATGTTAAGGAGAGTACAAATGATAATGAAACAAGAAAGGAGGAACAACAATGATTTTGCAGGCAGACGGAGGGCACTACCTTACACAGAGTGCGGATGTGCCCATAGATGAAAGGGTGTTCG
>OJQK01000052.1_pt1 | contig 86148 bp, 109 predicted proteins | sample 1598741 | NCBI WGS metagenome assembly OJQK01 (sample SAMN03922511, study PRJEB24848) | human gut metagenome | isolation source: stool sample | host: Homo sapiens | place: Germany | collected 2010-02 | reverse complement strand
TCATCTTCTTCCGATTCTTCTTCGTCCTCATCTTCTTCCGATTCTTCTTCGTCCTCTTCGTCTTCATCTTCTTCTGAACCGAAGATTTCGGATGCCTGGTCTGCAGTCAGCATAATGGGAGCCGGGATAATCTTTACCGAACCATCTTCGTAAGTAATGATGATGTTACCGTTGATTTCTACTCTAGATACTTCTTTAAGTTCAACTTTCTTAGTTTCTTTTTTCTTAGCCATAATTGTTTAAATTTTAATGGTTTGTTAATGAATATAGTTAATCACTCAGTTATAAGCTTTTTATACTTCTTTAGGAATGGTCCCAAAGATTCATGTGCATTATTAAATTGTTTTATGTTTTCTAGAACGGTATTAAACTGTTCCTGTGAAGTTATTTCAACTACTTCAGAGTTTATAACTTGGTCCACTTGATTATAGGTCATAATCTTAAAGGATTTGCCCTCAAATGGATTATATGGTCCATGTTGTTCTAATTTAGTGTTCATCGCTATATGATATTTTAGTTAAACCTGGAAAACCCAATTTACCCATCATTTCTGTATATGATTGATATTTTCCTTTTTTCGAAGTTTCATAGTTATCAGAAAATCTTATTGGGTAGACCCAAATTTCTGAATCTAGTTTCCTATTGGTCATGAAGTAAGCATACTTATTCCTTATTTTATAATCAGATAGAGGTTTCCATAGTTCCCATTGTAATTCTCTTATGAGATATTTATCTGGGATAATAACCTGATTCTGAAATTTCAAAGAAGCTTCTCCAAAATCATCTAAGAAATCGTAGGCCTTTTTGAATAAGATACGATTAAACTTAATATGATATACCTTGGTAAGGAACAGGGCTATTTGCCAAATCCTAGGAGGATGATTCAAGCAATCAAGGTTAAATTGGTTCTTTTCCCCTTGACTCAGCTTGTTGTATCTCCTGTAGGATAGCAGAATGGACCTGTAATCTCTTTTGCTTTCGATATTCAGGTGAGAATTCATCCCTATACCCGTATAATGCAATTTGGTATGCCCTGTTGAATGCCCTTCTTCCATGTTTCTTATAAATTTTATTCATTCTTACTACAAAATGCCTTCTCCTATGTTTATCCATTCTTGCTTCAGCAGGAAAGATAAATCTTCGTATTTTAGTTGGCTTACCCTTAAAGAATATCGATTGATGACCTTTCTTGGGTAAATCAGTTATGCCTTGTTTTATAAGATTCTTACCCTTGATAGTATGAATGTATAAATTGGCATCTACTCCTAATAAAAGAGTTATGGTTCTTCTAGCATGGTATCTTGAAAAGAATCCTAAACCACATATATGTTTTTTATATAACAACTTCTCGGTTCGGTATTTACTTTCTGTTGCATATTGATATTTGGTCCATCCCCAATATTCATCAGGCCTCCAAGTCCATACATATATTAAGTCTGGGTATATTTTCCGATTATCCCTTGCTAGTTTTACCATTTAATTTCCTTTTTGCAGCCCTGTACCAGAGTTGAATGGATTTCTCATTAGAATCAGGGAATTTCTTTTTCATTCTCCTTACTACTCTCTCTTGGTCAAATCCCTTTTCGGTTAATTCATAACAGTAGGATTTCTTAGTACCCTTGATTAGATTAAAAGAATCTCTTTCTCTTGGAGGTTTCTTTTCTTTGGGTTTCTTTATACCTGGTACTCTTTTTAATTTTCGAATACCATCTTCTCCCTCTTCTCCTAAGAATCCTAATCTTAATCTTGAATTACGGATTGGGTCAGTTTTATCATAACCGATTGCTTCTAATTGTTTATCTGCCCATTCATCATACTGGTCAATTAGAGATTTATCGGGTTTGTTAGTAGAGTTACTGATATACTTGATTAAATCAAATACTCCTGCAGCACAAGCATCTGGAAAAGGCATACCAAGGATTACTGCCTTTCTTTTAAGATCCTTGTATTTCATGTTTCTACCTGCAGCTCCTAGGAAATTTTGTTTTTCCTTTGATGGAGCTGGTTTATCTTTTTTCTTTTTTGCCATAGTTTTAAAATCTTTGATTGTAATAGGTTTGAGTTAATTCTTCATGAGTTACATACTCATAGGGAACTAATCCCATGTTATCAATCTTATCTAAGAGATCATTAGGTAAATCATAAGTGATTAACCATAAGTAATTCTCTTGAGTAATGTGGTTTGATACCATATCCTTAATTTTTGGGAAATTAGGTAATAGGTTCAATTTATCATCCTCCCAGCTATCACTGAATTGGTTGAGGATATTATTTGCTTTGTTAAAGCGGATGTCTAAGTTGGTATTCTTCATATTGTCTATATTAAAATTTTGTCTAATTAATTTTCTGATGCAAATATAATACTTATATATTATATAGAAAAATATTCTACTTATTATTTTAATATTAGCTGAGGATCAATAGAAGGAGTCTTCTTTCACTCTAGCAGCTCCTGGTTGAGGTTTCTTCTTTGGTTTTCGTTTTATGTGAGTGTTATAGGCCATATCCAATTGCTTTACATTGAAATCCATGTTATTTACCTGATTGTAGTTCAAAGCCTTTTCGATACATAATCTATATTCTGGCCAAAACTTCTGACCTAGTTTTACAGTAGTAGTCTTGGCATTGAATTTAGATACCATGAATCCAAATGTATCTGCATCGTCCTTATCCTCAAATATATACATGTAGAATTTACTGAATTCCCTCATTACCTCATCTGTGGGCCTTACAGGAAGTAATAAATATCCATCAGTATATAAATCTTCAGATATTAAACATACCCACCATTTCTTTATACTAGGCTTTACCTTATACTTAAACCTTTCTCTTAGTTTAGTATGAACCCATTCTGGTACTTTCTCTAATAAGTAGTTGATATAAATCTTTTCTTTCTTATTGGCTCTTCTTTTGAAAGCAGAGGGTTGCTGTACTTGCCTGGGTAATATCCTAAAGTTATTCCATCTATCGAATTCTAATATCAAACCTAGAGAATGTTTATCCCATTCATTATCTGAACCTTGTAGTCTTCTTATATTTCTTTCTAGATTACGAGTATTTACCTTAGGAACTAATTGGGAGGCATCTCCAGTATTTAGTAGAGCCTCTTTCCTTTTCATCCTTTTTTCTATGCAAGCCTCGATATAATCCTGGAAGTTTCTTTCACATGGGCAATCTGGTCTAAATATTGACTCATGTATTTCGAAGAAATCCGAAAATAATCGGAAGAACTTTTCAGACCTTTCTTTTATTTCTAGGTACTTATAATGAGATAACTTTAATATCTCTCCAGCTTCCCAAGAGGATTTACTCTCTGATAACTGAAGAAAAAGGGACTGCTGCTCGGTTGGAGTCAAACAGTCCCATGCTTTCTTTTGATATTCATTCATATTAACGCCTCCTTTTATTAATGTTCTCTTCTATCTTTTCAGAAGTAATAGAATTTGGGTCATAGTCAAAGTTATTACAATGTAATTTATCTGGATCTGAATCCTGATATACACTGTAAAGAACACTATCAAAATCAAGAGTTACTTCCATTTTACCATGTTCTGGATAAATTAGTACTTTTACTGTTCTATTTGAGTAATTTACATCTAATACCGTAGCATCTATACCTTCATAGGGATACCCTTTTAAAACGATGTAATCACCCGGTTTTACATTCATAAGATCATCAACAGAGTATTTTTTATTTGCTTTTGCTAATCTTATGAACCTTCTTACATCTTTTCTAGAACAAGTTGCAACTAATGAAAAATCATCGAAGTCTTCAGCATTATCTATGCGTACCTTCTTTTTTCTTTCGTGCATTGTTTCAGTAGATTTAAGAAAGGTTCTTATACCTGAGATATTTCGTTTTAGTTTATTTAAAAAAGGCCTTGAGAAAGCATTCTCTGTGGGCATTCTCATAAAACCATAATTGAAAAGTATAGGAACAGATTCAAATACCATCTTACCCTTTACTGTTCTCTTAAGTATATCTAGAGTTGGGATAATAACCTTGATATTTTCGTATCCCTTTTCTTTTAACTCTTTCTCGATAAGGTGATAATATTTTCTTTCTAGGTAGAAGATTACATAGGAGTATGGGATACGTTTTTTCATATTACTGATTTTTTACGATTAATTTAGCTTGTTTGTGAATCATCTTGTACGGTACTTTTAATATTTCACTAGCCATGAATACCATAAGAGTATTCCCAGGTACTTGGATATACATTACCTTAGTAACATACTGGGCAATAATATCTCCAAGTTTAATACCTACTACAAAGAAAAATTCTGCTGAGGGCATTGAATTATATCTCATACATAAGATGGGTACTTTCTTTGCCCTTTTAGCATCTTTACTTGCTTGTTCCCAGAATTTTAATATATCACAGGATTTATTACCCAATAATACATGTTCGAATTTGATGTCTTTGTAGTTTTTACATTCTACCGAGATTTTACATCTATGGGCATGTCTTTCATCCTGACACATAATATCCGAAGACAAATCCCTACTCTGATGATTTGCACCAGAGTAAGGTGTTCTGCCGAATTTGAAAGAAGTCCATTCCGTAAACCATTTTGAGACTTTGAGTTCAAATCTTGAGCCCTTTTTCTTACTGTTCATAGTTCTTAAATTTATCTTTATATTTGATTAAACCCTTACCATTTAAGATTCTTTTCACAGAAGAAACATGAATTGGTAATATATTAGCTATCTCAAGATTTGATAAGCCCTGGTTATGTAGATGGTGTACATCGTTAAAGTATATTATCTTATTGGGAGTAGGTAAACACCCATCGAACCAAGCCTGTAAAGTATTCTCTAAATTAGTACCCCATTTTAAATTTTTAGCCCTACAATCTTGCTTGTTATTATTTAAGTGCATAACTATAGGTAACCCATCTGGATTAGGTAAATATACCGTAGCTACTAACCTATGTAATAACCAAGATTTCATATTAATCTTACATTTTAAATAACCATCAGATTTACCATCGGAATATACCGAAATTCTTAACCAATATCCATTACCTAAATTTCTATATACTCTACCATTTCGAGATACATAGTATTTATTACCAGGTACATTTGGTTTCCATTTAGTCCTAAGTATCTTGGATCTACCATGATCAATAGCAGAGTATAAGTTACTAAACTTCTTTTTACTATTTGCCATAATTTCATTGTATTGTTTATGGATCATAGTGGTTTATAATAACTAAGGCCCTTGATTTTCTCTACTTGCAGGATCTTAGTATTTGATAAAGGTAATGAGTCGTGATGTGTTATTAAAAATAATGATTTACCGTTGAATATGTGTTTTATTAGGTTTATTACCAATTCTATGTTATCAGAACTTAGAGATTCAAATACTTCATCTAAGAATGCCAGATTAATACCCTTACTTGCAGTTAAAGATTCGTGCATTGCGAAAGCCATACATAGATTTACCAAAGTCTTTTCACCTCCTGACAGTTCATCATAATCAATAATGTGATTATCTCTTTCTATAAGAGTAACAAAATCCTTTCTAGTTGAATTAAGATCAATGTTAAACTCAATTCTAAAACCTAATACTTCTGAATAACTAGCTAGAGTATGATTTAATAAATGTAGGGATGAATCAAATAGATATGCCTTGATTCCATTGTTACCAAGAGGGTCATTTATCAACCAATTATAATTCTCTAACTCTAGTTCTCGGTTATGGTAATCTTCATCTACCTTTCTTAAATCCTTACGAATCTTTTTTAGTCTTTCTTTGTATTTAGTAGACATTACCTTTAGTTTCTGATTCTTAAGGTCTTTTATTTCCTGGTCTATATCTGCCAAATCTGAAGCAATATCGGAACATTCTTTAACTAAAGTCTTATACTTACTGCAGTTAAATTCTAGTTCATCTAATCTCTCTACGGATTCTTCATATAAGCTTTGAAGTTCTTCCCTTTCTTTAAATGCTTTACTGATGGGAGTAAGCATTTTCAAGGCTTTCTTATATTGTTTATTCTTTATTAATTCTATGGACTCATCCACCAGTTCATTTAAGGGAGTACTTAGAGTTTCCTTGTTTATCTTAATTTGATTCTTTATCTCTTGTACTGCTTTGGTTTGATTTCTTACCTTTTGTTCTATTGCTACATCTACTTCATCTGAAATATGTTTTTGTTTTGCAATAAGTAACGCAGTTAGATCTTTCCGTTCTTCCTTTAGTTTCCTAGATTTTTCTCTGAGATCTTTCTTAAAGGATTTCTCCCTTGACCTCAAATCGAAGTAAGCTTCTTTATTGGCCTCTAATTCTTTCTTTAGTGAAAGGGATTCGGATTCTAATTGATTAATCTCATTTAAGATAACTGCCTTATCTTGATTAGCTATACCCTTTGCTAAATTTAGGTATTCTAAATCGAATACTTCCTCAAAAAGCTTTTTCTTATCCGAATTAGATTCTTGGATTAATCTCTTAATACCCTGACCGAACATAATTGAGTTCATGAATAACAGATAGGATAATCCTAGTTCTTTATTGATGGCATTCTGTAATTCATTCTTACCCTTGATATTAATAATCTCGGCATTTTTAATGATTATGAGTCTATCATTTCCCTTAGCACCATCCTCTTCTAGGTAATCTTTGAATTTTTGACATCTGATTACCTTATAGGAATCTTGGTTTTTCTGAAAAAATACTTCTACCATGGTTCCCTTATAATCTTTAGGTTGGTATTCTTTCCAAGTATTTACCTCAGATACTCCCTTTATATTTTTCCCATATAATGCCCATACCAAGGCATTCAGTAAAGTTGATTTCCCAAAACCATTAGGAGCTTTGATAAGAACCGTACAATCTTGGTTTAATTGTAAACTGAAGGAATCTATAGAACAGAATCCCTGTATATTTAACCTTGTGAATGTTAACATGATTCAGCTTTGTTTAAAGTGTCAATTAAAAGTTGTTTCTTAGCATCATCTTTTATACCTTTTTCCCTTAGATACCTTTTTGCTAGAGTTTTCTTAGAAACTTGCTTAGTAATCTTATGGTTAGTATTTACTTGAATACTAGTTTTCTTGGGTAAAATGGTGTAATAATTGCCATCATCCTTAATTTCATCTTCGGATTCAACATCTATAAATTTTGGAAATCCTTTCAGTTCTACAAATTCCATAGATAAATCCGAATAAAGTTTCCAATATCCCAGTTTACAATCTTTATCGGTTCTTCTCTGTTGATATGGAGCACCAATCATATAAACCTTTTTAGAAAGTCTTTGAGGTTTATGTATATGCCCACATAATACTAAATCGAACTTATTTAGAAGATTAATATTAAGATTCTCTACTGAATCTACCTCTCTACCATCGGTGTCTTTTGCTCCTGGATAGTCGGTATGTAGTAAAAGTAGGTGTTTACTTCTAGGTTTACCTACTTCAGTATCTATGGATTTTAAATAATCAGACAAACCAATATTATTGTCTATATAAGGTATACCATGTATATAGAATTTTCCAATATGTACCCTATGGAAATTTATTAACTTTAAGAATCGATATTCTTGGGAAAGCCAAGTTTCCCAAGAATAAGCTGGTTTATCAATTCTATTAATATGTTTCATTGTATGATTACCAGCTATACAGTACATTTCCCAGTCTTTTTCGTCTAATTTAGAAAATTCTTTATAGATAATCTCGGATAATTCTTGACTCAAAGATTTAGGCTCATGTAATAAATCACCGCAAAATAACACGGGTACTTTTAATTTCATACTTTCAGAAGAAATAACATCTAATACTCTAATAGCAGTACTAATACGAGTTTCAAACTTAGACCAAATATGAAGATGGAGGTCAGAGAATACCAAAAACTTAATTACCTTCTTATTATTGAGTTTACCTTCCATACTAGCTTGTTGAGAATTTTCTTTATAGGTACCCCAATATAGATTTTCTACGGTGTTATGCTCTCTATTATTATCCCTATGACATACACAGGGTTTATTTAAAGGGTTTGGTATATAAGCTTCTGCTACCAATCTGTGTATATAAGTTCTCCTTACTAATCCTAACTTCCTTATCTTTAATACTATCTGTTGATAACCATTTGACCTTGTATAGGATTTATTCTTATGATATACCTTGGTTAATTTACCAACCTTGTTATATCTACTATATAACAAACCTTCCCGGGTAATATGATACCCGGGAAAGCCATTAATATTATCTTCCATTACTTGTTTCTTCATATTAATCCAATCTTGACATTATCATGTGTATTCTGTCGTAGAAATCTAATTGTGGTACTACTAATATATCTATTACACTTAAAATACTCCACTGAGTTAACAGGTTACCCATTATATCTGACATCTGAGCCTGATAATATCTATTTAGGATTCTCTTCTTATTGTCTTCCATTGACCATCCTTTCATATTGTACATACTCAAGGGAAGGTATATTAATAAATCACATTGTTGAACTGTAAGATCTTTGCATATATCTAAGAAAGCATCTACTTCACATTCAGGAACATTAGTAGATTGTTTATATATGAAATAAGCTGCTAAATCTACATAACTACGGTCTGTTACAAAAGTTTCTTTATCCTTGAAAAGCTTATTTCTCAGATTCAACAATTGATAATCCTTGTTTATGAGTTCTCCACATTCTTGGTGTAAAAACTCAGCATGGGGCATCTCTTTTGTATCTGGCATTAAATCTGACATACTACCAGATATAAAGGGTATACCATATTTGGTTTCTATGAACTTTGCCAAAGTGGTTTTTCCTATTCCACTTGGCCCTACAAACATAATTCTTTTCATGATAACAAATCTTTAAAGGGTTTCATAAATTCATTTGTCATAAAGGATGCTAAAGAGTATTCGATACAGACTTCTTTGAATTTCTTGTATTTTATCTCCTTATTAGCAAACTTTTTCATAGGTAACTTGGATAATGGTACTTCTTTTTGAAATAATCTTAAATCTATAAGCTTCTTATTCCTTTCTGCAATCTCTACATGAGAAGTTTGATGATGATGCTCTAGAAATTTATCCAAAGTACCATATTCGTCCAATATTTTCCTAGCTTTTACAGGACCAATACCTGGTATACCTTTAATATCATCCGAAGTATCTCCCACCATTGAAAGGTAATCTACTGTTTCTTCAGGGGAATATCCGAATAGTTCCTTACAATTACCCTGATGAATCATCTCATCTTTTCTTGGATTGTTTATTTTTACGTCTTTACCGATAAGTTGATTAAAGTCCTTATCGGATGATATTATGATTACCTTCTCAGTGGGTTTTTTATTTAAAACTAGGTATGCTAAGAAATCATCCCCTTCATATTTAGTAGAATTATGCTTATCAAAAACATATTTAATTCTTAGGAGCTTAAGCATACCCATAATAATACGTTTTTGAGATTGAAGAGATTCATAATCTACTGAAATATTTTTCCTATGTCCCTTATAATCTGGTAACAAAGCATCTCTATAAGGAGAGTGTCCATTATCAAAAGTTATAATAACCTCATCTGGGTCCCACCTATGTAGGAACCCATGTAATGATCTAAAAAATCCGAATATTGCTCCACTTGGTTTTCCATCAGTAGACTTAAGTTTTTCAAATTTGTGAAAAGATTGATGCAAAATATTTTCGCCATCTATTAGTAATATTGTTTTCTTACTCATCGTCTTCCTCCTCTTCGTCTTCTGATTCATTATAAGATTCGTATTCTACTCCATCTATGGGATAACAGTTTTCTGTAAGAGCCTCTAGTTTCTTACGAGTAGTACCAATGGTATTTATATCTGCTTTCCTTAAAAGCTTTCTTCTTAAGTCATCGTCTTCTTCCAAAAGCTTTTGGAATTTCTCTTCCCCTCTTGCAAGGGTTTTATCTTTGAGTTTATATACTCCACCAGAGGATTTAATGATTATATCATTTTCTACCAATACATCTTCTAATCCAAAGCATCTATCAAATCCAACCTCATGGAACTTAGGATTGAAGTATACTGGGCATTTGCTGATTGTAGGTCTTGGAGGAGCAACTTTATTTTTAATAAGTCGAACCGTGACGAGTTTCCCAGCTTTGCGTTCTTTACCCTTTTGCTTAACAGTGATAGATCTTCCTGAATAGAAAGCAGCTCTGATTGAAGCGTAGAACTTAAGTGCTGCGCCTCCTGTAGTTGTTGTATTATCTTTTCCGAACCCAACATTCAATGCAGTTCTTAATTGATTAATATAAATCTGTGTAACTCCCAGTCGATAAAATAATTCGCTTCTGATACGGAAGTATTTATACAAAGCCTTTGCTCTACCTCCCATCTCTGCCTTAGCATCAGTCATTTTAGAATCTATGTTATCTGCACAATCCATAGCAGCAACTGAATCTATTACCAGAAGAATAGGTTCGTTATGAGTTAATTGAGACCTGAAATATAAGGCTAAGTCTGCTACTGCATCAGCCACATTTTCAATACGAGTATCATTTACTACTGTAACTCTTTCTGGGTCAACTCCATTAGTTTGAGCCCAAGAATTCATCCATGATTGTTCAGCATCTACCCATATTACATGCCCTCCCAGTTGTTGACATGAATAAGCAAAGTTGTAAGCTATAAGTGATTTACCAGAGGATTCTTCTCCTGCTACTTCTAGGATTTTACCAAATGGGATTCCTCCACCAAAGGTATAATTCAATGCAAAGAAAGTACTTGGTAACCATAGACCTGTTTCTTTTGTTTCAGAAGCAAGTACTATTGATGACCCATATTTCTTTAGTAATTCGTTTTTAGAGGGAACTTTTAAACCCACTTTTCCTTTTGCCATACTGTAATGTATTAACATAAATAAAGGAGATAACCAATTTCTTGAATTACCTCCTCTACCAACCATTTATAAAACCAATTTATCGAATATCTGACTTATACTTTCTCTTTTTCTTCTTAGGTTCATCATCATCCATGTAGTGATCCTTATGAATACCTTTATTTCCCTTCTTTGGTTTTTCATCTTCCTCATCAGAATCTCTGCCTTCTTTTAAGAATGATGCCAAAGTCTCTTCTAATTCATCATAATCCTTAATTTGAGATCTTACGATAGATTCAAGGTCTACGTTACCAGAATATTTCTTATCTAGTTTAGTAGGTTTACATGCACGAGCAGAATATGTAGTATCATTCTTACCTGAACCAGAACGGATAATCTTTATATCATATCCCGTTCTTGGGTCTGTCATATCTCCAGCTTCGTCTTCATCTAAATAAAGGTCGATAATATCCTGGTATACTGATCTTGAGATTAATACTCCCTTATCTTTTCCTTCATAATCTACCTTAGTACCTTTCTCATCTGAATATACTATTCCACCCACTACGTATTTTCTTCTTGGTACCAGCATCTTTGCAAGTTCCTGGTCATCTGGGTCTTTTGAGTTTTTCAGTTCCTGATACTTTTCCATAAATGGGCAGGGTTCATCAAAAGTAGCCGGGGAAATAACTCCTCCCAAATCTTTATTCAGATAGAACTGAATCAATTCAATACCCAATTCTTGATCATCGCCTGGGGATTTGATTCTCATTCTTAAGGTTCCTTCTTTAGGGAATACCAATCCACTACCATTACCCTTGGATTCTAATTGTTTTTTCCGGGCTAACATCTTATCTTTAGTAGTCATGCCACTAGAAGATAATTTCTTTTTCTTTTTGTCCTTATCTTTAATCATATCAATCTAAGTTATTGGGTTCTGAGTATGAAATCTCATTTAAAGCTAATACGGTGAACAGACCCTTTTCATAAAAGGTTTGTAATTCCTGAGGTAAACAGTTTTTATCGAATTGATGTTCTTTACCAGCATACAATCCATATTCGATTATACGACCAATTTCCACGTGGTCCTTGTAAGTTTGATATTCTTCTGTGATTACACCAGATTTAATAACAACACCCTTACGAGGAACTCCTTCCTTTACCATATCTGGGATAATAATACCAGAAGCAGTGGTATTAATCTCTTTGGGAGAATATACCAAGATTTTATTTTCTACGGGTAAACCTGGAATACTATTACCAAGCTTCTTAGCTACTAGAGTTGATATAAGTTGTAAATTATACATATTTATAAAATTTAGTTAGTAATCTTTTATAGTTCCTACTGTAACTTACGGATATTGGCATTAAGAGTTCTTAAGATGCCTTCTCTACTCTCATAAGCTTTACAGATAGCTATAAATTTATTAGCTTTAGCTGCAGCCTTTAGATACCTTTTGCAAATAGATTTATATTTGGGGTTTATATTAGCTTTATGAGATACGTAATCATTATTGAACCTCTCATTGGAATCTTTTATAAATACCCATGCAGCAGAATATGCTTCCTCTTTTTCTCTTGCTAAAGCATCTCTTTGTTTTATATACTTATCTCTTAATGAAGCAAGTATATAATAACTAGAGGGAGAATCCTTTAGCTGAGAATTTAATAAGTTCTCATTGATAGATAATTCCTTTTGAATATCTATTTCTAAGGTTCTACCCTCAAATACTACCTTAAGTTTATTTATCTCGGTTTTCATCTTTCAACTTAAAAACGTTTTTCATATCTTCTGCAGAATACTGACCATTTTCGATATCTCTCTTAACTTGTAGGAAAGCAATCTTAGCCCTAGAATCTAATTTGGGATAACTAGTAAGGGATTGATATTTGTCTAACAGATTATACAGAGAGTATAATCGTAAATCGCAAAGGTAATCTATACCAGCAACTTCAAGCAATTTCATGAAGATTACATAAAATCTAAGAGTAGTATCATCAAAGCATTCTACTGTTTCTTCATCCATCTTAGAAAGTGAATGAGTTCTGAGTGATTCTATGTTTGAATTGAGGAATCTTATGTGTTTTCGGATAGAATTGATTAACCTTCTGTCTTCATGGTGAAGTCTTTTGTGTAATCTATCCAAAATTTCATCCATTTCTTGGAATGATTGTTCTAATACTCCAGATAACATGTAAGTTACATTGATTACCTTATCAGCCTCTTTCTTTAATGTGTCATTTTCCATAATCTAAAATTTTAATTAGTTATGTTGTCATAGTATCCTCTCTTTTCGTTTCTGTAGTAGATTTAGTACTATCTTCATGATGAAGGTACCTATTACAACCTGGGCATTTAACCACTTTACAATCAGCAAAAGTATGGGAATCTACTTCTGAACAATCGTATTCAAATTCACAATCACAATAAAGGCATTTAGCTCTCCATACCGTGGGTCCGTTTAAAATCTTCTTCATATTGTTTCTTTCTTATTTTACCTACATAATAAAATTTACCTTCTCGAATACATTGTTGGATGTTCTCCTTTTGTGTGCCCCAATATAAATTGGTTACTCTATTATTTCGAGGATTACTATCCTTATGACATACTACTAAACCTGAAACATTTGGTTTAGGTAAATATACCTCTGCTACTAGCCTATGTCTATAAAAATTCGCTCTTTTACCAAAATCTGAAATCAGATTGTTAGATATATACCCAGTACTCTTTTCTACTGGTTTTATCAATTTCCAAGTACCACTGTGTATAGAATATAATCTACCATTCTTACAAATATGATACTTGGAGAATCCCTCTATGGGCATATTACTAGTGTATTTTCTTTTCATACTCCTCTTTATATCTCTTTATTTCTTTAGAAAACACCTTAGGATAATCTTGAATTTGGATATGCTTATATTTCTTATGCTCTTCCATATATTCTTCTACTGAAAAATCAGGTTCAAGCATTTTCCTATAATCATAACCTGGGATAAAAGGTAACTCTTCTGCCATTGATCTACCTATAACAAAGTCCATCGCCATAGTAACATCATCTATCTGAAAACCAAAATAGGGTTTAGTTAATGGGTTTCGATAAATTTGCCACATCTCATAAATACTCCATGTGTTTATGTTTTCTGGTTTAGTGATTTGATAATTAGCATCATGGACTAAGCATACTGATTTTGTAGGAGGTAATTTTCCTTGTCTCATAAGGTAGTATATTAATATACTTCCAAATAAACACATATCTGATGCTGCAGATTGACAAGGGAAATTCAAGGCTAATCGTAAAGCATAAGCTTCTTCTCCTCTATCTGAAGAATAAATTTGGGGTAATCTTCGTTTTCTACCAAATAAAGAAACTAAGTACCCATTCTTTCTAAGGAACTTCTCTTGTTTCTTTAAGAAGGTTTTTAACTTGGGATGTTGACCAAAGAATATATCCATTTCCTTTTGGGCTTCTTCTGGTGTAACTATGATACCCGATTTGGGGTCAGATAATTTTACTGCTAGTAATTTAGCACCAATACCGTAAATAAGTCCAAATGCAATCTGTTTAGCTTGCTTTCTCCTTACCTTCCATATCTTATGATCTGGGTGATTTTCATCCTCATATATTTTTAAAGCTTCTTCATAAGGAACATGATATTTGGTAGCAGCAATTGCCAAGTGAGGGTCCTGACCAGAGTTAAAAGCATTCAGATAAGTTTCATCTCCAGATAAGTGAGCCATAATTCTTAACTCTGCTTGACTAAAGTCACTAGCAATATATAGAGTTCCTTTTGGAGCAACCAATTGCTTCTTTATATTTGGGTCTACTGATGTCTTGGGTATTTGCTGAGCATTGGGCTCTGCTGAAGATAATCTTCCCGATGTAGTTCCATGAATAAGGAATCTTCCATGTAATCTATCATCATCTTGGGTTTTCTCATGCCAACCTTCAATATAGGTTTTATACATTTTCTCTAAACCTCTCAACTCTAATAAACTATCTAGGAATACTGCTTTAGGTGAATCAGGTTTTTTAACTGTTAACCTTAAATTAGTGAGTGTTTCTTCATCTGTACTTGGTTTACCAGAATCATTCTTTTTGATTACCTCGAAATTAAATCCTTCCTCTGAATACATTAATTGAGGTAAATCTACTGAACTACCTAAACTTACAGGTCTAATTAACTCTAATTCCTTTTTCGTAGTAAAAACTCCTGCTCGTATATTAGCAATCTTTTGTTCCCTAGATTGTATCTTTCTCTTATCTACTCTAGGGTCTAAATTTTCTATCTCTTCCTCTAATTTAGCAATGTATTTTTCAATCTTGGATTGATTATATAGTTTAGTAAACTTCTTTACTTTAGGCAAATTATATATTGCTTCCTTAGCTGCTTCTATCTTTGGTAAGTAGGAATCTAACAATTCTTGGTTGAATGCCCTATCTACATATAAACCATTCTTTTCTACAGAAGTTAATACCCTAGAAGCAGTCATGATTAAATTACGATAAGTATTATATAATCCTAAGTCAATTAGCTTCTTTTCAAAGAAAAGCATTAATCGGAGAGTATAATCAGTATCTTGACATCCATAATGACAAAGTGGTTCTAATTCTTTTTTATCCCAGGGAATCTTATCGAATTTATCTTGCTTTTCATAATCTCCATATTCTGGTAAATACCTTCTTACCATGGACTTCAAATCATTGGGTTTTTCTTCATTCAAGAGATATTTAGCAAGCATACCATCCAAACATGCTCCTCGATAATAGATATTATACTTTTGAAATATCTGGTCATCAAACTTGTAGTTCCAAGCAACTTTAACTACTTCAGGATTTTCGATTATCTCTTCACCAAATTTACGAAGCATCTTTTTCCAATTCCAACCACTAGAAGTATACTTCTTTGTTTCGAAATGGTCTAAAGGTATAGAACATCCAAAACCCGGTTGAAAAGTTACTGATAATATAGTGGGTTTAAAAGATTTGTTATATATTGGCTCGGCATTTGTTTCAAAGTCTACAGAAGCATAACCAGTTTGCTTACAGCATTGGATAAGTTTCTTTAGCTCTTGTTTATTGGTTATAATCTTATATTTCGTTTCCATACTAGAAGTTTTTTAAATAAAATAAGGAAGTATATCTTCCCAGACCTACTTCCTTAAACCTGATATGAGTTACTTTAAATCATTTTGCGAAAATGACATCAAAACAAAATAGAAATAAAGCATGTATTATATGATAGTATCCTCAAATACTCTTAGAGAACTGGCTAACTTATCCCAGTCTTTTTGATAAGTATGTAATGAGTCTATGGTGTGATACAAATAACCTGGTTTTACTCCAACCTCTTTAGCTACATATTCCATTAGTCTCCATGCAAGGTATACATCATTACCAAAGTGAGTAACAAAGTCCGAACTTCTTTGGTGATAGCAAATATGTAATACCTTCTCTCTCTTACTATTCTCTCGGATAAGGAAATCATAGTACATAGAGCAGGGTATACGTTTATTACCATGATAATAAAGAGTATCATCTTCACCATTACCATTAAATATAGGTAATACCGCTTTACGAGTATCAGAATCTGATCTTAGTAATTGTATGGTATAGGGAAGAATTACCATCCTTTCGTTATAGGTATAATCAAATTTACCATCTACCAAAAACTGTTCCCATAAGTCTTTTCTTAATTCCCAAGCTTTGCCCGGGTTAATTACCTCAGAAGTATTAATCCTTTCTTGGAACTCAGCATCTGCCCATTCCCTAGACCTTGAATAGAAGAATAACCACGTTGGATCTTGCAAAGAAGTTAAGCAATATTGTTGGCAAATGATCTCTTTAGTTACAAAATCTTCATTACCTTCAATATTCTTATTCTGGTAAGTCTTTGGTTTTACAGTTTGACCATAACTGTTGAGTTCTCTGCCCATTTCAGACATTAACTCATAACTACTGCTATAAATTCTCATTTCTTCTGTTTTAAAAGTTTCTTCTTATATGCTTTACGTTGAGAGTAAGAGATTACATTCTCGGGATATTCGATATCTTCATATTCAAGAAGTAATTCCTTTGCTTTCATAGATTTATATGTTTCCTTATATAAATCTGGTCGAAGCACTTTAAAACTTCTAAAGAATACCTTAAAACTAGAGAAATCTTTCTCTTTACCGTTTTGAAATTTATCAAATACCTCATTCAACCTCTTTATCCAAGAATTTTCCTTATCAGTTCCCTTTAATACCTTCTTCAAAGGTTTATGAGTATGATACATCAGAAGTGTTTCTACATTCCCATACATTTGAGTGGCAAATAAATTGATTTGTACTGATTGTTCTGGTCCGTACACATATTCCGCCATTCGTTGTATTAGTAAGAAGTCGAAGATTAACCTTTTTGTTATCTCGGATGCCCTGATTACCATTGTAATAACAGGTATGTCTTCCCCAAATCGTTTGGAGAATGTAGCAGCAATTAAACATTGTTTACCGTTATCGTGATGATTATTAAACATATAAGTAACGTTGTAATTCTGATTATACTTGGTTTTTAGTACTCTCAGCTTACTACGCAATAAATCAAGCTTATTGAAATCAATGTAATTGTTCAGTAAGCTTGTCCACTTAGTCTCTTTATAATTGAAACATCTACCATAATCAAAATCTGGGTCTACCCAAGCTTTACGTATTTTTATAAATACGTTATATACCACAGCTACTCCACTGTTTGCGGTAGCACCTTTTGCAAATAAAGATGGTTCTAGTCTTAGAAATCCTTCATTTAACTTTTCCCATGCTTCTTGTGAAGTAGCAAATTCTAATGAATGGATTTGCTCTTCTGTATTAAGCTCTAAGCCATTTAATTTTTTATTCCAACCCGACACAAATACCTCCTTTCTTTATAACTTATCTTGTAATATTTTACTAATGGTAGTTTGATGTAAATTTAGTCTATTAGCTATATAAGCCTGAGATTTACCTTCAGATCTTAATCTCATAATCCTCCTCCTTTTTCTTTGAGTTATCTTTGTTTTATTTAAAGCCTTTAATGATAGGCTTATTTTTAATTTAGTAGATTCAGATTGATGTTTCCCCTTTATCCAAGAAGGCTTACCATAGGATGGGTGTAATTTTCCAGTTACACCCCTCATTGGGCTTACTTTACCATACATTGGATTGAGTTTACCAATTTGCCTATACTGTTTACCTCTACCCTCTCTACTACATTGAAGATTATTCATAGAATAAGTTCCCCACTGTAGATTACTAACATGATTATTCATCCTGTTATTATCCTTGTGCATTACTATTGGGTAATTATAAGGGTTAGATATATAAACTGTAGCTACTAATCTACTAGATCTATGCCATTTACCTTCAAAATAAAAACTCGGACAGCCTCTATAAACTTGTCCTTTCCTCTCTACCCATTCTCCACTTTTATTAGAGAATAATCTACCATCTTTAGTAATATGGTAGTTTGGATGATTTGGTATATTCCCTTTCATATTTTAATAATTAGTTTATATACCATAGTACTTATATAAGCTGTCGAGTATATTAACCTAATATTGACTAGTAATTCTCCATTCGTTAAGACGTTCTTTCTTGAAATACAGCTCATATATACCCAATGGAGTAAACCCCATTATTGATAGGAATCCCATATAATAATAGAATGCCTCTACCAGCCTATCCTGGAATTCTAGTTCTTTAGTTATTACTGGTGACTGTTTCCATGTACGATTCTTAAGAGTATTTCTAGCAAGATTCAAAACATACACTATCTGAAACAAAATATTTTTCTCATCGGTATGCAAATTTGGACTCATTTCCTTGAATCCCTTTATATACTCGGAAGTTTTATCCTCAATTGTTTCGGATATTAGCTTGAAATTTTTGAATATACTACTAATGGCATCTATCTCTAAAATCATATGAATGCCGAATGCCATTACATCTTCTAAGTTTTCTACTGCCTTTTGCCCTTTAGTCAGTTCTTTGTTTGCCCAACTATAGATATCCTCTGGCAATATATTAGCATATATCAGAGCTGATAAGAAGAATCCTATTGCATCTGCTTGTTCTTCATTAGCATTCTGTAGATTGTTGATTATCTGAATCTCTTCTACGTCGGTATATAAATTGGTATTCCATCCCTTGTTTTCTAGAATATCATTTATATTAGAAGTAGATTCATAACCTTCCATTAACTCCTCTACTACTTGAGATACAAGGGTTTTCATAAGAGATTGATTTTTAGTACTGTTAATATCCATGGGATATTCTGGTAACCTTTCTAGGGGTTTATAACAATCTAATTGACGATAGCCAATCTCATACATATTCTCAAGTTCAAGCCCCTGTTTGATTTCAGGGGCTTTTTCTTTCAGATTAGAAATATCCATGGTAATTATTCTTTTTCTGGTACTGTATGATAAGAAAATAAATGTAATACTTGAACCAATACGCTTCCAGCTTCGATTCCAATGATTTCAGAAGTTGGGTTGAATACACTTACCACTACTTCATCTCCTGGAACTTGACCAAGTACTTCTATACCGTATACTAAACCACTGTTGATAGAATTAGTTTCTTCATTTGCAGCTTTCAGTACAGACTTAACTGGAGTGAATTCTTCAATATGAATACCGGTTGGGATTAATAACCTGGTGTTCTGACCAAGAACGATAGTTTTAATATGACCCTCACTGTTTCTATCTAAGTCGAAAGATACTTTACCGAATCCTTGTGGATTGAAGATTCTATTCAACCAGTTCCATTTCTGTTTGATTACTCCGTTATTGTATTCCATGAGAATATCAATCGTAAGATCTTCAGGAAGATACAGATAGAATCCCTGATCTGCTTTCTTGGGATATTTTACCTTTCTTGATACGGTATACTTTATATGAGAGTTCTCTATCAGTTGAAGTCTCCTTTCGTGATCTTCTACTTTAACTTCTAGAGTTTTAATACGTTCCTCATGATTATTTAGTTTAGATTCTGCAGTATCTAATCTAGTATCAAGATTATGTATCTCAGTAGTATGCCCGTTCACTACACGGTTTAAAATTGAATATCGATTCTCTAATACCAATATCCTATTTGCTAGTTCATCTAAAGTTGCCATATATTATGATATTAATTGGTTGATCCGAATCCTTTATTACCTCTTGTTCCCCAAGTTGAAGCATCTTCATCAAATTCTTCCTTGATTACTTCTTCTGGTTCTGTAAGATAAATGGGTACATGAATAAACTGTACTAACTTGGTTCCAGCTTCTATTATTTGAAACTCATGAGAAGTATTATATATACCGATATGAATCTCTCCAGTATAGGGAGAATCTACTATCTCGGCAGTATAGATAAGCCCTTTCTTAGTTGATATACCAGATTTGTTTGCTGCCATCAGCATAGAAGACCTTGGTTCTAATAAACCCTTGATACCCGATGGGATAAGTATTCTGGTAAATGGGGAAATGTAAATTACTTGTACCTGGTTATTTGAATTATATTCAAGTGTTACTTTACCAGGTTCAGGTATTTCACAATGGAATATTAACTGTGGATTAGCTTTTACTAAATCCTGTAGAGTTAAGTCTTCAGGAATATAGAAATCTAAACCTGCATCTCCTTCGTTTCCTCTTGATGGAGATTTTACGTCTCTTACTTTGATAAATCTTAATCTGTTCATATTATATTGCATTGTTTTAAAAGTTGGCCATAAGTTAATGTTGATGGATCTCCCTTGTGAATACCAAGAGAGTTCATCATCCTCCTTACATCTCTGCTTCCATTGCCGCATACATTAGCAAGTATATCCTCTTGTTTCACATAGTAATTTGGGTTGTTAAGGTATACCTTGAACATAGCCCATATCATTTCTATTTTTTGCATTCTTTATAAAGTTCTCTAATACGTTTTCTTGGTACTTCGAATTTCTCAACGGTTTTGGTAATAACCTCTTTTTTGTCTTTCCCTTTCCGAATCAAGCCTCGGATGTATTTTTTGATACCAACCGTATCTTCTAATACATCCAAATCCTTGTATTGATTCTTCTGTTCTAGCTCTTTCCTTGTGATATTCATATTCTGTGACATCTTGAATGCACATAATTCTGAGTCTCCGCATAGTTTACATTCTTTAGTTGATAAGTCATAACCAATACCAAAACATGGGTCTGAATTAGAACCCAGTTCTGCAATATTAATAGGTTCTAAGGGATCCTGATTCTTGATATCAGGTAAAGTTTGTTTCTTCTTTGCCATAATTCCAATTTAAAATTCTTTATGATAATATCTTATGATTTGAACATCCATCATCTCATCTTGATACAGAGCAATATATGAATGTCCTATACCATTTATAAATAGTTCCCTGATAGACAGAAGAATGGGTGGTACTTCTATTTCAGAAGTATATATCTGAACTTTGATTACTAACCCAGATTGAAAATGAATCATAAAATAATATCGAACTTCATCAGGCTTATCCCTGGTTTTGTTGATAGGAGTTATATATTCTATTCCTATGCCATTGAATATATGTTCTGGAGGTATTACAGAACAATTGAATAATGATTTGATTTTTTGTAGAATCTTCATTGTTTATGATTATTAATGGTTAATGCCTCTTAACGTAACATGTAATATACCTTTCCTCCTACGGAGAAAAAGTATATACTCATAGTCAGAAATTATTATCCTTGAAAAGGCTTATGTCTAGGGTACTTATCCCAGAGCTTACTTAACCGGATAACTTTAAGTCCTTGATCTTGATAATACTTTCTTCTATGATTCCCATGCCTACTTAAATAATTCCCAGGATAATGTAAATCATCTAGGTAAACTTTGGATTTAGATTCATCCTTTCTTACCAATCGTCCTAAGAACTGAATTGATTTTTCTTGAGAATCCATACTGGCAGTATTTAACAGATACCTGAGCTTAGGGAAGTTTTTACCTCGAGCAATAATTGTAGTTGATACAAGGATATCTATTTTACCTTCCCTAAAATCCTTCATTATCTGTTGTCTTAATTTAGTAGGAGTATTAACATGAACACAGGCAATATTATATTTATTATCTAGTCTTTCTTTAAAGAATTTATATAGATTTTCACAATGTGCAATATGCTTACATACTACGAGAGCAGGATATCTACCTTGATTAAGGTTCCATTTCAACCTATCGAATGCCATGGTCCAGGCAATCTTATTATGGGTAATGGAATCATCATATATTTCATTATAGGACATACAATCTGATTCCCAATTACCAAACCAAGGTTTACCTTCTACTGTTTTTACAATTGTCTTTGTTGAATACCCTTTCTTAATCGAGTCCTTAAGTTTAAACTCTGCTATTACATCGCCAAAGAAACAACGTAAATTCATATTCTTAACTTTATCCTTGGCAAGCTTACTCATATAAATGGTACCAGATAATCCGATTCTAACTCGGGTATTAAATAACCTAGTGATCACATTCTGATATTGCTTACTACCTCCTTGGTCAGCTTCATCGATTAATACCATATCAATCTTAGCAAGTTCATTCTGATAATATTTCATATTCCGAGAAATAGATTGAACCATACCAATGGTAAAATTACTCCAGTTTAAAACTTTACCCTGAACAAAGGTAATATCTTCTCCCGGTAGATATTGCTTAAATTCATCTCTAGCTTGATTTAACCAATCGGAGTCATTAGTTATAAGCAAAGTCTTTAATTGCTTCTTATATGATAAATATAAGGCAGACATAATCAGAGTTTTACCTGCATTTACTGTATAATCTAATACCCCAATCTGAAAAGGTGTTTCACCTAGTTTATTAGATAAGATTGCCTTAACAGCTTTCTCTTGTTCGGGTCTTAATTTATACTTACCTATCTGAGTTACAACTTTACTGACTTTTGGTAAAGGTTGTCTCATATCTACTATGATAGGCTTAATTCCAAGTTCAATACATCTTTTATATACTGAAGGAAGTAAGCCTATCTTAAATTGACCAGTCTTGGTTATATACTTTATTTTGCCATCCCAGTTTTGCATACCCCGTTGCCTAGTACGGAGGTAAAAGGCATTGGGGTGTCTGATAGCAAATTCGTTATATAACTTAGTTGCATATTTTAGAGGTATATCTAATTCTGCAACGTTACAATTACGAATTATGATTTTCATATGATTACTGTTACTGATTTACATTTCTTAAGTTAGTCATCGGAATCCTCGTATTCTTTCAGAGCTTTCTTTAAAAGAGAAATGTGATATTCTTCATCAGCAATGAATTTCTGGATAAGATAGGTAACTGGAATATAATCACTTCTCTTTATATACTCTTCTTTTTTATTCAGAGAATCGAATACTTTATAATATTCTTCTAGAGTTTCTTTTTCTGTTTGTAATGATAATCTTAAAGCAGATTCTGCTGAAGTACCAAGATCTATTAGGTTATGTACAGTTAACTGATTATTTCCTGGTATATCGGTGTCCATTACATTAGAAGCTTTTAATAAGAAGTCTCCCAGCTTATCATAATGTACCATCTCTACTAATCCGATACCAAGCATCAATTCTCCTATTTCTTCAAACCTAGCCTGATGCTGAGTATACATAAGGATTGAAGCTAATTCTGAATACCGAGTATTTTTATATAAATCATACAAGGGCAAGATTATTTCCTTAGGCCATCCCTGAACCATAGAAATATCTGGGTATTCTACTTTGCTATCGGAATAATCCAAAGCATTTACAGTGGCTTCTGCCATCTCTTCTAAACGATTTTTAAAAGCTTTCATGATTGATTAATTTTTGACCAGAGACTTCCTTCTATTTTAGGAGCCTCCGATGAGGATTGATTTTTATGTTTAAATAAGTATTTATTATACCTTTCTATAGCCTTGTCATTATACATCTGACTTGGTTCAGGTAAACCATTACACCAAGCAAGGGATTCAAATTGAGCATCTATGAATTGAATTGGGTCCCACCCTTTCTCTGATAGAAATTTATTTAACCTTACAAAGTGTATATATTTATCTGGCCGATTAACGAATGATTCATATATGCCAGTAACATCAGCTACTCTCTTTATAAAGTAATCATGTATAGCTTTAGCATTACCAGAATCCTCTTCCATTTCCAAAGTAGCAGAATATAAATCTGATATCTTTTCTGACATAACCGATAACCTGTTTAAAAGATTATTGTAATTACCATCCATTTCCTTGATACCAAGTTCGATGTATTTGATAAAACCTTCCCGGGTATCTAATTGGAAATCTTCACAGAATTGATTACATAGCTCTGCTATCTTTTTACATACTGCCCAATTTCTTGGTTCTGTTTCTCTTATTTTTCTAACTCCTCTATGCTTTAGTTTTATACGAGTTGCATATATAATATCAGCAACTAAAGCAGCATCTCCCTTAGATGCTAGTAAAATGTTAGAAACTTTCTTAGTTGTCTTATTGTTTGTAACAACTACAACTCTAGTATTTATTGCTTCCTTACGGGCAATAACAAAGAAAGCATCAATCGGAAAATTATATACCTCTAACTGAGATAGGATTTTTTCGAATTGATGCTTAGTTATATGAATAGAGGGGTCTCTCATACTATTCTCTTTCTAAGTTTACCGCACTTCTTACATTTTAATAGGATTACCCAACAATCAGTATATTCAGTTTTACTTACCACCTCCCAATCATGAAGGCATAAATATTTGGCTCTTATAGCTTCTAATAATTGTTTCATACTTTCTTATTTTAAGTTATATATTATAATAGGAAATCCTCAATCCAAGGAGTTTCTGAGTTTCAATAAATCTTGATAAGATTGGTACCGAGTATTATATATTAACTTAAGTACTTCTTTACGACCTAGATCGTTACAATCTTTACCTTCAGGCAATTGTATAACTTTGACTTTTTTATAAGCGATCAATTTGAAAGCCAGGTTGATTGAATATTTGATGGCATCAGGGTCCAGGAGTAATATAAATCTATTAACTGGAGATTTGATAAGCTGGTTAACTTGGTAAGCACTGATTGCCTTACCCATGGTGGCAATAGCCCTGTCTCCCATAGTAAGTGCATTGATTGCTCCTTCACAGATAAATATCGAACTATACATGTCGAGGGCATCTTGATTGAAGATAATGAATTCCTTTCCAAGTCCCGTAATATCTTTATTTGGATTATTGTATCTTGGGCCCTGTCCAATAACATTTCTCGCATTGTAATACCTGAGCGTGCCCTTATAATAATATGGTATGATGAGGTACCCAAAAAAAGGTCCCTCAGTGGCAACATATCCGATACCGTGTTTTGATAATTCTTCGATAGTGAACCCACGGCTCGACATGTAACTTCTAATGCTTCTTGCAACTTGTGATGTTCCTTGATTAATGAGTTTAAACCCATCTGGAAGATAGACGGGCTTAGCATCAGATAATTCAATCTTCTCTTCTGAGAAAGCTTTGTCTGTAAAGTTTCCATTATCTAGAAATTTTAAAAGTTCGGCATAAGTATCAAATCCTTCAACATCCATTACTAGTTGAGCAGGATTCATATGATAATTGCATCTAAAACAATTAGTACGGTACATAGAAAGATTAATTCCCATCTTATGTTCCCTATGACAGAAGGGGCATACGGGTAATTTCATCCAACCATGTTTATATTTGTAAGCGCCCAAGCTCTTAATAAAATAATTGTAGAGCTTGGTTTTAAATTCATTAGTGATTTTACTCATGGTTAAAAGGGTAATGGGTCATCATATTCGGCATATCTTTTCTTTAGCCTACGTAATTTATCTAGGTCTTCGCATTTCAGTACCATTTGCTCAAATAAAGTAACTACCTGTGACCTAAGTGAAAGTAACTCTTTATGTTCTTCATATGATTCCTTTGAAAGGAAAAGTTCCCATCCTCCCCATTTAGCAGATCTTCCATCTTCAGAGAAGAACTCCCTTAAACTTATATTAACTCCAGTAAGTTTTATATACTTGGGACCCACTGAATATACTTCGGCATATTGTGGGGTACATCTTGAATCTGAAGGTACTAAGTAAACCTTCTGACCTTTTTGGATTCCTTCTAATCTCTTAATCATAATCTTATATTTTAGGTTTATATATCTCCACTGGTTTTAGCTCGCTTCTCTTCATTAGCATCGGGATTCCCTTTCTTCTTGAGAGATTCCTCGAGCTTCTCACCATATATTTCATCGTACTGTTTACGTTGTTCTTTAGTAAACTCTACACATCTTTGCCTTTCAACATCACATTTGAATAATGCTCTACCACTAGGTAAACCATCTCTTTGTACTACTAATTCACAACGAAGTATATCATCCTTTTCTTCTTGTTCAGTAGAGTTAAGACCAACTATTGTATGAGCATTACGAACAATTGCAATAGAACCCGAGATATCATTTTCATCATATCTAGTAGTCCTATGTTTCTTACCCTCTCTGGTAATATGATGAGCAGTCCATACAATATCTAAGTCCATCTCTTCTGCTAGGTTCTGAATATCGATATATACATTTGATATACGGTCGAAATCCTCTTTATCTCTAGCAATTGAAGCAAGCTTTCCTGCATAATCCACCATCAGTACTTTAATATTGATACCCTGGTTTCTTAGCTTAATTATAAGTTCCCTTATATAATTACAATCCGTAATCATGGCAGGAACTCTTTCAACTACTAGTTCAACTCCAAATCTTGCAAGTTTACGAAGATGTTTAGCTTCGAGTTTGTCATACTCACCAGAGTATAATTCCTTCTTAGTTTTATTGATAGAGGATTGAATAAATCGGTCCATGATTTGTTCTTTACCATTTTCAGTATCTACATATAAAACTGATTTCTTCATTCTTAAATACCCTCTTGCCAAGTTTACCATGAAGAAAGTTTTCTTAGCTTTAGGTTTATCGAGAATAACATTTACCGAATGTTCTGGGTAACCTCCAGCATTGGTAATATCATTAAGTTGTCTAAATGGACAAGGTATTACAGATGGTTCTGCTTGACGTTTGAATTGTCTTTCTGTAATATCCCTTATCATAAAGATAGGTTCATCATCTTTCTTAGGTTTTGAGTTTTGAAGTATCTTTTCTATTTTCCTTGAATAGGTTTCGTATTGTTCGAAGTTATCCAAATCAAAAGAATCATTCAAGTTCTTCATCTCTACATAGGTAGAGAATTGATATATCTTTTCTCGAATGTATTCAGAATCATTCAAGGGATTTGAATATAGGTCATCGATTATTTTATGGATATTGGGTATATCATCCTTAGTAACCAGGTCAACGTAATTTTTAGATTCAAGCAATTCTTTTATAACTTCTTTAAGGATATTCTTAGAAGGCATCTTGTTTTTCTTTTTGAAGAACTTAAATATGCCCTCGGCAATTAAAGAATGCTCAATCAGAACTAGGTAACTTGGTTTAATCTTTTTGATTATTAAGCCTCCCTCTTTATCCTTTAAGAGATACCTTAGGATTTCTAATTGAAAGCTGGTGTCAAATTCAAACTTGGTATTATCTTTTTTCATATTGCAATATAATTAAGTATAATCATATAGATTTCTATAGTCTCGGTTAGAGTTGTACATATAGACTCTCATCCTAGTATTCACTAATCCTCAGCTTCTAGGTGAACTTTATTAATATATTATTTTATATTTGATTTATTATACTTATATTTGCATATCATTTTAAAACATAGACTTATGAAGATAAAGGAAAATGGCAACAACGGATCAGAGATACATAGGTTGAAGCCTATGCAAGAAAATTATGATAAGGAAACTTTTGATAGGATGTATAAAATCTGTAAACCGGTTATCAGACGTCTTACTAAGCAAATTGATAATAGGAGGTTTAATGTTACACCCGATATCATAAGTTCTTATTTCTGGGATAAGATGTTATTTGTCTTTAATAAATATTACGGTACTTGTGAAGAAGAACATTTAAAAGCAAGGATACTAGCTTCTCTCAGTACCTTTAAGAATCATTTATTAAGAACTGCTTATGGAGAGGGAGCAGAATATCATCAGAATCTTTACCAATTAGAAGATTTATTCGATAATGATAAAGAACTAGAAGATGATACAGAAGAAGAGAAAGCTAAAGGGGAAATGCTTGATATGTTATATAAATATATGAAGAAGAACCTATCTCCCGATGCTTATTTGATCTTCGAGATATTGCTTAGTCCTCCTCCCTATATTAAAGAGAGAATCAAGGAGGGTTCTCGTATCACTAACCTTTTATTAGTAGAGTTTTTTGATATGCCTAGAACTAAATCTTCGGTAAGATATATCTCAGAACTTAAAGAAGATATAAGATATTGGGAAGAGAAAGCTAAAGAAGACTTACATTACTAACATAAAAAAAAAGGGAACCCAGTGCATGAGGTTCCCTTTCCAGTGTAACTTATTTCCCAATAAGAATTCCACTTGTGTGTTGGACGAAAGCGATTAGCTGTTCTTTAAATATAAAAGCCCTAATAATTTTAAAAGTTTATATAGAATTATAGTTTAATGATATAAGCTAGTACGAAATAAGGAGGTCTATTCTCATGAGGACTACCTCCTCCGGTTACTTGAGTATCTGCTGTATAACCTGAGTCAGGCCTAGTATGATTAGGGAATGGTCGGTTATTAGCATTATCTCCCCATTTTTCTTCTTTAAACGTAATCTTATGACTATGAGGAGGTATTTGATCTAAAGTAAGAGTTACTAGGGCTTCTCCTCCCATGTTACCAATGGTATTATAATCCTGATTACTTGGATCATACCCTACTACAAATCTACCCAATAGATTAGGTCTACCAGACATACCATCACAGAATGCCCAACCATCTGGAGGAGTAGTACCTGAAAACATAGCGATTAATCCAGTGGGAACTGAAGAAGCCGAGTTTTTAATCATTTCTATAAGCTCATTCTTCAGATTAGTAAGATATTCTTGTAGATTAGTTATACCATTAGTCTGGTCATCTTTACCTCCGAATCCTTCCAGTACATGTTCTACTCTTTGAATAGAATGGGTCATGATCCCATTGTAGGCTGAGTTAAAGGGTAGTGGTTGAGGGAAACAACCTCCATAAGGGATGATTGCATAGTTTTCTGACTCCTTCGTATTAGCATCAGTACCAGAACCATATACTCCAATCAGTACCATGATATTCTTACTATTTCTGTAGGGTTCACAAGCACCCTCTACCTGAGAATTAAGATAGGTATAATTTAATTTCTCATGTGAAGCAGGATTATTCTTTACTATATCCCAAGAGATTTTGTCTTCTGCTAAGGGATAGTAAGGATTCTGTGATTGTTTATACAGAGTATATAAGCTTTCATAAGATGAAGACCAATATGCTACGAAAGTAATAGGGTTTTCAATTGGTTCTGATACTTCTTGATGAACTGCGAATAAGAAGATATCTGAATTAGCCCCTTGAGCACCTTGGATATTATCTACTACTATCTCTTCATCATCAGAGATGAATATATAACCATCCCTAGAAATACATCCGAAGTTTATCTGAGGTGATTCTCCATCTTCAGAATTCTTTACCATATATCTAGCAGTAATTCTATCTGCTACATCATTCTTGAATACCTTACCATTTTCTGCTTTAGCTTGAACTGATAGCTTATTACCAGATACCTTAACTGAGCCGAATCCACAGAATGGGCCAAGAGCAACAGGGGCAGCAATTGCTTCTGCTGCCTCCTTAGATTTAATCAAACCCTCATATTTAAAGTACGTTTTCATTATTACTATTGTTTTTAGATTGTTTATAATTCCTAGATTGTTCTGACATATCCTTGAAAGCTTCAGATAAGTTATTGAACTTCAAGGTTACTATAGACCAAAGTATCTGGAAGATACTGTATCTCTTTTCTACTCCGTGTAATGTACATATATGACCATAAATAGAATCCACTTCGAATCCATAACATACTACCAATACGGTTATAGATACTACTAGGGGATCTAACCCATAGGGTTCTCCAATAGCCTTACCAAGAACTGCTCCCATTAATAAGTAACATATATAATCTATTATCTTATTAAAAGTTCTTCTTCCAGCTCTGGATTTTCTAATGGGTATGCCCTTTAACTTACTAGCATTCATTCCAAACCAGAAGTCGGCAATTATCAATATGAATGCTAATAGGATCATCCATCGAAGGTCATATAACAATTGAAAACACTCTGTAGCAAAAGCTACCGTAAATCCTTTAGATACTATAGATGTAGTAGATGTTTCAGTATACATGTCGTAATATTGATTTATTCCTGAGGTTTCGGGGTTATTCTCCATGCTGTATTTTTGGGTATATCTATTTCGAAAGTTTTACTGCTAATATCATCAGAGTTCCAAACCAATTCATTTGGTTGTACATCAAAAGCTAAAGTAACTTTAAATGTACACCTTACATTGGTTTTGTTAACAGCTTCAAATATATAAGTACCAGGATTAGAAGTTCTAAATTCATAAGGTACTGGATGTGAATCGGCTTGACCCACTAATCTTACATCAGTTATAAAATCCTTATGATTAGAAGAACATACCACAGTGGTATATACTTCTCCTTCTCCTTGCCCACTTAGAGTAGCTCTTTCAGGACTACAACTTATCTTAACTTCAAGCTTATAGTCTTTGATTACTAATGTAGCCTTCTTGTCTTTATTACCCTTACCAACAAAGGTATAGGTACCCGCTTTATCTAAAGTAATAACTTCTTCGAATTTATACTCTGCTCCGGTTTCCATAAGTAATACTGAATCATATTCCTCTATTTCGAAAGGCATTACTCGGATAGTAACCGACTTACCTTCAGCAAGTTGATATGATACATTTACCTTCTGGTTATTTGGAGTATTAGCCCAATCCTTTGGAGATATCCAATTAGGATCTGAAGGATTTACTGCTTCGATATAAATATAGGGATCTTCTGGTTTGGTATAACTATATACTGACCAAGTAGTATAAACTGAAGGATCTCCCTTACATACAGCTTTATAACTTCCCGGTTTATTGCATGAATAAGTAGCACTAGCTTTACCATTACCAGATTTATTCAGGGTAATATCGGTTAACTTAGTATTATCACAATAAATACTAACTCCATAATCTATAAGATTATCGGGATCATCAGAGGGAGTTACTGATAAGTAAAGTTCTTGATTTACAGATCCACTTCCCATCTCTAAAGATAAAGCTTGATATTTTTTAGATAAATGATAAGTGAATTTAGAGATACTGGTATATATGGTAAATATTCCTATACCATCAAAGTTCTCTAAATTATCCTTAGTACAAGCAAACTTATAAACTCCAGTACCAAATGTTTGGAAAGTATCCCCAGATTTATACCTAGTATCATCTTTACCAATCAAGTAACATTCCAAACCTTCCTCATCATAATCATCTTCTATAGTTAGTATGGTTTTAGCTAAACTAGTTACATTACTTGATAGCTTGAATTCTTCTGGAGTACATTTAACCTTGTATTTATTAGGTTCTCTAGTAACAACCAGTGAAACTCTTTTTACTGGGTATTCTACAATCTGGAATTCATAAGTACCTGGCTCTTTAAATTTATAAGTTGAACCAGAAGGCTTAACTTCAGTTTCCCCAACCAATTGTATATTAACTGGAGTCTGTTTACCTTCTTGATAAAGAGTAGCTGTAACTGTAGCCGATACCTCCTTATTAGTTGGTGTAATATGCAGTGTAGTTGGATTAACCGATATATTATAGGATTTGACTACTTCCTTTAATTTTACATGAACTTGGGTAACTTTAGTCGGGTCTCCCACACTTCTAAAATAATAAGTCTGATTACCTATAGTGGCATTAAAAATAGTGCCATTTTCATATTTCTTGTAACCCCAAGTATTACCATCTCCAGATACCTGATACCTTAAGTCGGCATTTTGATAATTACTAGAGACTGTAACCTTAATAGGTACAGAGGTTATATACCCAGGCTGAATAGTGTTTATATTTGGGTCTACAAAATCGGCTGTTATCAGATAATTATCATTTATATTAAAACCATAATCAATAGTAGCTCCTACATGATAAGGCTTAAATCTATCGATTATATTTTCTATAGCTTTTCTGAACTCTATAAATTCTCCCGAGTTATTTGAATAGCCATGTCCAGTTATATGGAAGGTTACATTGATACATTGACTACAACCGTAAATGTTATCAAAGTTAGATTTATCATAATACTGATCTTGGTCAAAGTAAGGATGTGTTTTTAACCAACCATCATAACCTGATTTAGCGGGGTCATCAATGGTACAGTTTAATCCATACATTCGGAATAGTATTTCAAAGAACTGAGAAGTACCTCGTATCTTTATCAGAGATATAGAATACTTGAGTAAATCTCTTATCTGTTTAGTAGTTAAAGCTAAAGCCCCTTTCTTAGGTAAAATCCATTTAGACTTAAGGCTATTTAATTCAGCTTCACTTAACAGACCATTATAATAAGTTTTAAAAGCCCCTTCATCAATATTATTCCACCTTGCAAAAGGTAATTGCCCAAAGCTTTCCCAAAGGTAATTCAAATAAATCTCTGGGCAGGTATCAAAGTCAGTTATTCCTAGTAAACTCTCAATATCTGCGGATATATTATCTTGAAAATAACTTCCACAAATTTCTAGGAACCTTTCTAAGATACCCTTTCCATCTACCTTATAAGTGTCTTGGTCTTTATATTCAAAAGGTAGGAAATCTATAAGTTTCTTAAGGTCTATCATATTAAACAGTTTCGTGAACAGTTAAAGTTAATTGAGAAGATTTCTGGAATACAGGTAAGTTATATCCAGGATCTTCATAATCCATATTAGGTTCTGAGATAGTAATAGAATAACGATATCCCTGTTGATAGCCATTTGCTTGTATGTCCAAAGAGAAAGTGATACCATTATTTTTATCAGTGATGTTTATAGTACTACCTACAGAGCCAGTAGTTTGGAATCCTCCACTTGAAGCTTTTACAGTGTATGAATTGCTTCCAGTAAAGTTTATAAAATAGGTCATGGACCCATTAGCTTTCTCTAATTTAAACTGACCAAGAAGTAATTCCTTGTTACCATATATAGTAACAGGCCAAGGTTTAATATAGAACTTCTTGATATGTAAGTAATCTACCGTAGATAGGTTATCAATCAAAGCATAAATATCTGAGATTCTTACTTTGCCCCCAATCTCGGAGTTCTCAATAGAATAGGCATTGTATAGGGCATTCAGAACTTGAGCTTGGATTTCGTTGGTCTTATAAGATTTCTTACCGGTTACTTCTATCTCTAAGGTTATATCTACTAATCCTGCAGATTTAACTTGAAGCCAAGTAGTTAAGGGGGCTCTCTGTGATAGTTGGGTATAAACCTTGTTTATCATAGCAGAATCAGCTACTCCACCATTATCAGCACTGATATATACTGTAAGCTTTCTTCCACATTCATAATCTACGGCAGCTTTATTTACTCCATCTATTAGCATAGCTAAATCTACGAAGTCCTGTTTGCTTACAGCTACTCCAAGAGTTTTAACACTCAAGGGTATATGTTCTTTTAACATACCAAAGTTCTCATAACTAGAACCTCCTCCTGCAGCATATTGATTACTAGTGGTAGCCTCAGATATAGAAGCTTTTACTATGGCTGGAGTTTGTACAATAGAACCAGCTGGTACATTACCTTGAATACCCGTGGTGATATAGAAGCTTGCTGATGTTACCTTTTGACCTGCAGAAGGTATAGAACCAAAGGTACCATCTCCAAATACTATTACGGCAACTTGGCTAGCATTGACAGTTACCATAAAATGTTTATCTGAAAATTTAGAATAAGCAAAGGTATCTACTAAAGTCCAAGTAGTTCCATCGATGGATAATTGCATTGTACCATGCTCATAGTATTTACCATCAGGTAATTTACCTATTGTGATTTCTGGTCTACCTTCGGAAGGTATTACTAATCCTGACAACCCAGACTGATTATATTTCTCATGTTGAATCAGGGGTATTTTACAAGTAGTAACATTAGCATACCAAGTTACATCTCTAGCAGAAAGCCAGGAGTTACCGTTAACATCTGTAAAGAGGGTTTCTTTTGGGATAGTTAACCTAGAAGCAATATTACTACCTGTAAGATCACGAGTTAGGATTACATCTACTGAAGCAGCTACTGCTCCTCTCGGATGATAGTCTACCAATAAGCCATGCTTTACTACACTATCATAACGCCGAGCCGTGGATAAGAAAGATTCCCTACCCACGTTATCAATGTAATAATGAAGTACTTCAGCAATAGCTGCAAACAAAGACAGGATAATTATCAGAATATTACCCTCGGAATAATCCGTGATAAGAGTCTGACCATTCTTATCCTTGATAGTAGTAAGAGATTCGATCAGCTTAGCTTTAATCTGTTGAAAGGATCTCTGATAAGGGTTTAGCCATTTATTCGTTATCATATTAGTAAGGTTTTAAAATATTTTCAGACCTATCATAACTAATACCCAATACCTGTTGGCTACCAGTTTGATTAATTACATAATTCATTTCGATGAAAAGCTTGGTACCCTCTAACCTCATATTCAGGCTTTTAAAAGTAATCCTAGTTTCATAGGTAGAGATAGCTTTCTTTAAGAAGTCTTTTACCAAGAAAGCTAAAGCCTGGGTATTGGGTTCTTCTATACATTCCCATAGCCTAGTACCAAAATCTTCTTGCCTGAATCTTTGACCTATATCATACCAAAGGAGAGCAGATAGGTTATTATGAACAAGTTCAATATCTCCATTTACTGGATACCAACCTTTCTCTCCCTTTTCATTCTCAGTAATCCGTATTGGAAACAAAGGACCAATACCGATAATATTAGTGTATAAGTTATTTGCCATTAGTGTACAAATTTAGAATCCTCATAATCTGTTTTATTAAAAGTAGAAAATGGTTTCGTGACTGGAGTAATAACAGGTCCACTAACTGCAGGTCCCGATTGAATACCAGAGTGGGTATGAGAATTATATTGAGCTTTTAATGATTCTATCTCTGAAACTAATTGGTTTAGTTTCTGGGTTAATTCATTGATATTGATTATACCATCATTATTACCTTGGTTCACTATAACCTTTGAGGCATTCACATAGGCTTGAGCTTTAGAATTTATACTTACTGGGCCTTCGGCGTAAATAGTAGCAGACCCATATAAGTACATCTTGAGTGACCCATCTTTATCATTTAACCAGATTCTATTCCCATTGGGTGTAACTATACCCATAGTATCGGGATCATCCAGGATATCTGGTATTTGGTTTTGAGCCCAACCATGATACTCCCATAGAGGTTTACTAGGATCTCCATATTCAAAGGTGATATATACTATATCACCATTCTTGGGAGCCATCATTTTAAAACCAGACCCAGTAGATCCATGTTGACCCTTTGAATAAGCCCAGAGTACTATTCCTCCCATTACCTCTGGTATAGCTACCTTTATACGATTCATATGATCTGGGTCTGTGTTATTAACTACCATGGCCCTGTACACTGAATAGTATCTTCCCAAGGATTCTAATCCTTGTTCAGTTATTGTTTTTGCTGATTCATAAGCCATATCATTCAGTTTTAGAAAAGTCTTGGTTCATCTGTTTAATAATATAATCTATATTGAAATTATATTTTCGATATACATCTTTAGTGGCTTCTACCTTTTTACGTTTAACATTAGTAATGGTAACTACGTCTTCTCCATCTTTACCTGTAGATTGGTATACAGTTCTTTCTACTTCTATGATGCCATCATTACCTTTGGTAGGAGTATTAGCATTCTGTTCCCTATAGATAACCATATCTTGAACAAACTTTCTTTGTTCTTCGGTATTACCATCCAAGGCTTTGAAGGCTTCATATTCTGCCTTAGTAGCATTTATGGTAAAATCAGAAGAATGAGCATCTCCAGCTTTATTTTTACCTACGTCAGTAGTTCCTTGACTTCTGGCATTATTAGATACCACATCTTGGGTATTAATATTACCAGCAGCAACTTGAAAGCCAGCTGTTCCATTATTCCTAACTAATTCTAAGTCAGTAATATATCCTGTACCAGCATCCATTCTATGAGTACATTTCTTTATATACCAATACCCTGACCACCTTTTACCAACGTTCAAAAGCTGAAGTACCATGGAGGTTTTTAATGAAGGTCTTCCTACTACTTGCATTTGGCAGACCAGCTTTTTCTCGGTTATCTTTAAACCTCCATTAGCATTTATCCTCATTGCTCTTTCTCTATTACCTACTCCTCCAGTTCTATCATATAAGTTAGTAAGGGTTTTCCAAGCGGGTACTTTCAAAAGCTGTTTTACCTTTTTGAATACCTTTACTCGGCTTCGATAGTACCCATGATTATCTCCAGGACCTCTACCAGCTTGGACTGGATTATAAGTTTGAGGATAATAGGATTCTTCATGAAGAGTTAAGGGATAGACAATGATATTTGGGTCTTCTTGCATTTTAGCTAATCCCTCCTGAGTTTTCCTTTTCTCGGCATTTAGTTCAGTCATACTATTCACACGACTAGAAGACTTTAATTCTCCAGAAGAATACGAACGAGGGTCTTCCCAAACTTCAGTCCATACCTCAGTGTATTTATTTTTGAATACAAAATTTAAACCCTGGTATACTTGTTTCATTGCAGAAGTAAGGTCCATTCCTCCCGCTACTAGTGCATCAATAGAAGATTTTATATTAGTTAGTTCTCCTTTAGTATAAGCTTCCTCTAGCATTTGAGAAGTAGCATCCCTTAATTCTGTATCGGACATAGACTCTAATCCACCACCTGCATCTAAATAACCAGTACCCTTAGCATCATATTCTTTCTTAGCAGATTCAGTCTTTAGTCTTTGAGCTTGTTTTTTAGAAGCCAATTCTTCATCTAAGGATTTCAATCTATCTTCTTTCCATTTCTCTACCTTACTATCAACATGGGGTTTTAAAACTTCGGGGGATCTATGAAATAATCCTGGGCTTTGCACATCTACTGTAGATAGGGCATCTAACTGTAGTGGGTCATGTAGAATCTCATTCTGTTGGTCATCGATGTAACTTACCTGGATTTGCATTTGCTTATCCTCGGGTTTTATAGTATTACCCACCTGCATCATCTTCTGCTTAGTAGATCTTTGAGTAGTAAAAGATACTCTTAATACCTCTCCGTTTTCAGCTTGGAATATATAGGTATGATGAGGAGGTTGTTGAAACTTACGATTGTGTATGTAAATTACTCCATCTCTACTATCTACATACCAAGGCCCATTACCATAGGCAGCCATCTTAGCTTCTAGTTGAACTAGAACATTGTTACCTATTGTACCTAAGTTAGAATTAAGTACTTCAGCTAAATCGTCTGGCATACCTACTTGACCTATGCCACTAAACTGATTGGCATATAGAATGGTACCCTGTACTTCAGGAGTAACTTCTGTGGGTACCTGTATAGCTTCATAAGCTTGATTACTTATTATATTTGCCATTACTCAAACCTTTCTATTATTACTCCAACATTTAATCCGCATCCTGAATCCAAGAATTTAACCATACTATCATCGGTATCCTCAGTGGGTTTATGAGGTGGCATAAACCTAAGATGATTAGTACCATCGATACACTTGATAGTTATATGGGTACCTGTAGAATCGAATATACAATCGAAATCTCTTACTTTGATATTTATAGCTGGGCTTGATACAAAGGTGCCATCACTAAAAATATATCCCCACTGTAAAAAGATATCTCTATTTTCCTGTAAAGCTTCTACATCTACAGTATCTGGATTACCAGTATCAATAGTTATTGTAGCTAAGTTTTCTTTTTCTTCATCATATACATATGACCAGCTACTTATATACGCTCCTAAAGGTATACCAGTAAGAGGATTCATAACTGGTATACCTTGATTATCAAAAATGGCTAGGTAAGGAGTACCTGTACCTTTATATAATATAGGATTATTTGCTTTAACTTCCATAAGCCGGTATCATTAATACCATTCCACCTTTTAATTCAGTGAACGGGTTTATTATGTTATTATACTCAGCAATGACATACCATTTACCAGAATCCCCATAATATCTATAAGCGAGGTTCTGTAGAGTTTCACCCTCTTTCAGGGTATGCTGAAAGTCATTGGGAGAAGAGGGTATAAGTAATGGGTAGGATTCTAAAGAATAATCTCCATCTCCATAATTCAGAGTAAATCCATTATCATATGGACTTGCTCCAACTAAATAAGAAGTTATATCCATGGTTACTTGATTTTATCGGTTGTAAAAATACCCACAGTCTTTTCTGCAGCTTTACTTTTAACAATATCCTCATAAGATAAACTATATGAGCTTACTCGTTTGAAGATTAATTCTTGAGTAGCAGTAGCAGGATACAGATTTAGGTCTTCTCTTATATCTACTGAACCTTTCATACGTTGTCTAGAAGCATTTCTAAAATTAGAAAGAGAATATGTGGCAGAAGTAAGTATATAATAATGACCTTCAAAAGTATCAGAATTTCCCCACTGAATCTGTAAGATTGGAGGAGCTGCTTGATAAGCATTGGATTTACTCCAGGATTCTAATAACCTACATTTAGTTAATACTTCAGCAGGATTATCCGGATCATCACAGTACCAAGATACATTGAATTGTACAATATCTTCTGAACCAGTATAATGATACATAGGAGTATTTCTACCCATAGACTTAATGGTAGCCCAAGTTGTTTCTCCTCTAAAGTCAAAGCTCAGAGGTCTATTCTGTAAAACAATATATTGGTATGGGCTAACATTAGTATTATATATGATTACCTGATTCAGTTTTCTTATATCTTGGCTTACTCCATAAAGTTTATTGTTTTCTACTACAGTCCTACCTTGAGCAGGATCATCTCTATCAATCTTAAGATTTCCATGCTGAAGTTGTAATCTCCTAATGCTTTGAAGAGAACTGTTAAGTACTGGGTTCTTAGAAGATCTTTCTCTTTCTCCCAAAGCCCCATTAGGATTAAACAATTTACCTCTAGGAGCAGTATCCTTAGGTAAACCTGAAGTTAATCGGTTAAGGTGTATCTTAGCTCTCCATAATTTATTTATGGGACCGGTAAGTACTCCAGCAGTATCTTGGGTAAGATTATTATATTTCTTAACAACCTTACCTGCTAGTTTTCCTAATATTCTTGCCATAATTTAAGGTATTAATCCAATTTGAGTAGCATAATTAACTCCTAAAGTTTCACCTGGAGCTACAGAACCAACAGGAGCTCCATCAATAGTAATGTTAACAGTACCATTAGGTTTATCATTCAGTAAAGCTGCCCTGATAGCTCTTGCCATTTTCTCGGTTAAATATTCATCGCTAGTTATGGTTTCTTTTGATAGATTAGAATCAGTATTCTTATTCAGTGAGTCTATTAGCCTAGGTAAATAATCTGCTACAAGAGGTAATGCTATACCAATGGCCATTCCCCAAGGACCTCCCAAGAATCCAGCCAATCTACCGAATATGCCTTTCATACCTAGCCTAGCTACTGCTGGTCCAGCAGTAGGAGTTGGTGGTTTAGTAGTACCTCCTCCAAGACCTCCTAATGTTGGCCCAGGTATTCCAAACTTCCTAATGGGTTTACCGTTAGGCCCATACCAACCTCCTCTGGGTCCAGCAGTCCAACCGAAAGCCATTGCCTTTTGAAGGTAATATTGTTCCCTCATAATCTGAGTGATATGTATTAATCGGGTCTCCAATACTGCAGCTGCAGCTGCAGACTTACTAACTCCACTTGCTGTAGCCTGAGATTGGGTATTAGTTTGTTGCATATAAGTAGAAAGCATTCTACCAGTAGCAGCTAAGTACCTATAGCCATTTACTACTAAAGCTGTAATTGATCCCCAAGCTAATGCTTTAACTACTATCTGACCTCCTATAGTACCAGCTATTCCTTGTACCCATTGAGATATCTTGGTAAATACAGTTAATATAGGGTTAAAGACGTCGGCTAAAGTTGATCCTATATTAACTACCAAGTTTTCAAAGTTAGATTTGAAAGCTTCGATAATACCTTGAGGAGTCTTTAATCTTTCCTCAGTAACCTGTTCTACTATGCCGGAGTTCTTATCATATTGTTCTAAGATCTTAGTCATCTTATCAGAACCAGCCATCATATTTCGAATCTGATTAGAGATATCACGAGTACCTCGAACTCCGAAGATATTATAGAAAGCTTTAGTTCTTTCCAGAAGGGGTTTATTCATAAGAGCTTCTCCAAACTTACGATATACCTTATCTAATCGAATAAGATTACCTTCAGCATCAAAGAAATCTTGTGGACTTAAACCTAAACTAGTTAATGCACTAAATCCTTTCTTTTTCTGGTCGGCTAAAGAAAGTTGCAAATAACGAATCATATTTGCTAATGCAGTACCAGCTGATGAACCCTGAATACCCATATCTCCCAATACACCAATAGCTGCAGCAGTCTGTCTTAAATCGTATCCTGCATTAGCCATGTCAGCTCCAGCATAAGTAATAGCTTGAGCCAAATCGGTAAGAGACATATTAGCATTAGTTACAGCAGTATATAAATCATCGGTAACCTTAGTAGCTTGTTGAGAAGGTATAACATACATTGACATGATATTAGTCATCAAGTCAGCTACACCTCCTTTACCTCCAAAGGGTTGACCAAGGATAGATGCTAACTTAGCAGCAGGCCCAGTCATATCCTTTATCTGTTCTACTGTATTACCTGCCATTGCTAAATATCTTTGACCGGAAGCAATATCTGCAGCAGTCAAGGGAGTAACTGCATTGACTGCTTGAGCTAATTGCATCATTTCTGTTTGTTGCTCAGCTGTAGCTCCTGCAATCTTTGAGGCCATGAATATAGTATCTTGGACCTTAGCAGAATATTGATAAGCTTCTGCCATGCCTCCAAGGAATCTCATACTGTTTTGTACAGCATTACCTGCACTCATCTGAATAGCCCTGTTCCAGTCATTCATATCATTCATCATATTGTTGAATGATTGTGAAATTTTACCGGTTTCAGAGCTAAACTTATCTCGGAGTACCATTGATACCCCGACTTCTACTAAACTTTTTGTATCTCCTATCATGTTGACATTTTCTTCTTCATTTGTTTATAATAATTCTCAGCTATGAGTAGGAATTTCTTTCTTTTACGAACGGGTAGACACAAAAAGGTGAGATAGTCTAAGACTATCTCAGCCCGAGTAATGTATATGTAATCTTCCTCTAAATTATATCTCCCGTCAAGTAGAAAAAATCAGGAGCAGCCATAATTGGGTAATCCATCATGTTCCCAGTTTCCGGATTCTCAATTTGAGTATATCCATGGAAGATTGGGTCTACTGTATTTACCAACCGATGAATTTCTGCCATATCCCTTGATGAGAATAGAGAGAAGTTTTCTACTTTCTCAAATTTATCATCCACCTTTAACTTAAGGTTACGAAGAAGAAGAGTAGAGTGTCGAGTAAGTTTACTTGGTGAAAGCTGAACCATCTGAGACTCTTTTTCTCCATCCATCAATTCGAATTGGATTACCTTACCTGAGTTCAATTCCTCTGTATATTGCATAAGAGTAAATCCATCTTCTCCTTTTCTTCCCGGGTAGTAAGGAATGGCATTGGGTTTTTCTTCCATTTCTTGTTCTGTAGGAAGTACTGCATAATCGAAAAGAAATTCTCTCAAGTCCTGAGAGTAAGTTACAGAATCCTTGTTATCCCATTTATAAGTAAATTCTACTTCCTCTCCCAAAGAGAAGATTCGAGAATTAAATAGGATACAGTATCTATCCAGCAAGGGTAACTTAAGAGCATCCTCTATGGTTAATCTACCTGACTTAGTAGCATTCGTTTTAACTACTATTGCTGAAATATACTTGGTAAGATTCATAAGATTCTTTGAATCTACCGGGTTGGTGATAATTTCTTCATCTTCACCATTCTGCTCTCTGATTTCAAAAAGTCTACCAGAAGGAGCAGTGAATACTAAGGTTCTTAGTGTCATATTCATTTTATCTAATTTTTAAAAGTTCATAATTTCATAGTAGCGGTAAGTATCAACAAGAAAGGGGTGAAACTCCTTATCTAGGAATCCCACCCCTCCACCTAAAACTCTAGTAAGAAAATGACTAAGAGAGTTAATACTTATCGCAAGTACCGACAGAAAATTCTATATTTTCTATTGTGTTTTCTGAAGCCATACGATCTAAGTCAAGGCCAGTTACTTTACAAGGCCAAACTTCTTCAAGCAGCCAAGTATTTAGGACAGATACTCCATCTTCTGCAAGTTCATTTACAATGGCAGTTTCCCAATATTCACTAGGAACTAACCCACCTCCAGCTATCATATCTTGGCAAGAATATAACCAATCTTGAAGCCAGGTATCTGAACCAGCAGTAGTTAAAAGTTTCTCTACTACCAGATTACCTACGGTAACTCTACCGGCAGTTTTTACATCTCTGTTTACATCACCATGAGCAACCTGGTCAATCTCAATATCCGGAAGTTGGCAAGTCTGGAATAGATATGTATTGATAGGATGTTTTGGGAAAGAGATGCTCCATAGGAATTTCTTTCTAGGATTCTTTACTTTTGCTCCCATGTTTTATGATTTTAATGTTATTCGTTTTCTGAAATATTAACTGATTTAGAAGCTGCATCGATTACAATGTTAATTGTAATTTCTTGCATAGGAACAATATCCTTATACTTCAGGATTACTTTATATTTACCCTGACGGACATCAGCTTCATTATTTACGGAGAGTTCTGAATAAGAGCCAGCATCTTGGTCACCCATCCATATATACTCTGACATAGCATTTTCATCTACCAGATTATCTAGGATTGGTTTTACCTCAAGATAGATATTCTTCCAAGTACCCCAGATATTGGGTTCTTCCAAATACTTATTCAATATAGGACGAAGAGTCTTCTTCAAGTACAAATTCAACCTTACAATTGAAAGGAATCTTTCTGAATCTTGTTTTACTTGAGAAGAGAAGCAATGCCATAACATGGTTTGTTTACCAGAAGACGGAGTATCTTTGATTACAATCATGTTGGCATACATCTGAGCCAATTCGTTTAGTTCATTATAACGAGAATCACTACCATAGTTAGGACTTACTGGGCCCTGACCATCATAGATTACTCCACGATTCATACCGGCAAATGACTTCCAAGGTCCATAGTTAGAAGCAGAAGTATCACCCAAACCGAAGATGGTACCCAATACATCTGAATTAGTAAGTAACCCAAATTCATTGTAGTACTTGATACCACCTGCAAAATAGGCCGCATACTTAGAATTACCGATACTACCCAAACAATTATTAATCCAAGTAATAATGCTCTGCTTATTTCTAGGCTGAGTTCCCTCAGAATAATGGGTAGTATATTTAGGTACTTCGATGTAATAGGTATATTCTTGCAATTCAGCACACATATCTTTAGCAGCCTTATGTACTTTTAAAACATCTTGATCTGTTTTCAGATGTTGATGAATATGAGAACAAGCTAACTGATAAACATCTGTATAATCCTTTACCAAATCCAAAGAAGCAATCCATTCATCTGCAGTAGGGTCAGCACCAGCAGTACCCAGTGTACCATTGAACATAGTCTCAGTAGTGGTTGCTTCTTTACCTCCAACTTGGATAGTTAGTGGATTCTCAGTTTGGTCAATTGAAGTCTGAAGCCAAGCTACCAGGTTTTCGAAAGACTTAATCTTATCGGTAGTGGTTACCATCTTAGGTTCCAGGTATGCAGAATTACTAGCAAAGTTGCTTAAAGCCAGGTAATCTACAGAAGTTTTATTCTGAGCATCCTTAGTTTTATAAGTAATTACCGGACCTGATTCCAGGATAGAACCATTGGCATCATATATGTTATAAAAGATGGTATTCACTGATTTAGAAAAACCTACTTTAAAGGTTTCTCCAGAACCAATAGGATCACCATACCCTTTGGTTACCAAACCAAAGCTTACATTAGTACCTCCAGAAGTAAATTTCATTACTTCAGAAGCTTGAACTTCTCCAGGTATAGCAGAAGCTAATTCAATCTCATCTTCTTCTAATACTCTAGAGTCTTCTGCTTTAGTAATGGTACCCTTTTTAGCACCTGCTCCCAATACACGAATAATTCTTAGCTTAGAACCTCCTACTAAAGCTTTCTCTATGTTAGATACAGAACCATCAGGTACAATCTCTTTACCAAATATTCTTTGGAATTGAGAAAAAGAAGTGATTAATTCTGAAGGATCATCATAGGGACCTTTTTCAGTTCTAGCCAAGAAACATGATACTCCTAAAAGAGGAGTAGTCTGTTGAACATTGTTGTTCTCGAATTTAAAAACAACGCTTGGTGATTTTGACATATCCTTGTGTTTTATAGGTTATACATTAATTTAATTAATACCAGTAAGTATCGTTACCTTACTGGTATTATTAGAAAATTAATCTTCTTTATTCTTAAATAAACCTCCGATAGCCTTAATCACATCATAGAAACCACATCCTGATAAACCAGCAGCTAATCCATAAATTAATACCTGATAGAAAGGATAGTTTTCCAATAATGGTGTAAGTTGTAATCCCCAAGCTATAAGACATACAAGAATACCTACTAAGGCAGATATACCAATCTTAGCAAGTTTGTTGTCTTTGATAGCTGGGATTACCTTTAGTATCTGAGTAACCAAAGATGATACCAAAGTTACTATACCCGTAAAGGTACCCAGATTGATTACGAACTCTGAACCAGTTGAAGGTTCTACTTCTGCAGCAAACAATGACACTGGTAAAATGAGTGCCATCAGCATAAACACTAACTTTTTCATTTTAGTAAATTTTTGAGTTAAACATGTATATTGAGATTTAGCATCTCCTCGTCCTTTTGGTATTCTGGTCCTAGTAAAAGACTTATATCTTTTATAGGTATTAGATCCCCCATTTCTACCAGTTTTTCTGGTATAATACCATCCTTACATACATATTGGTATACCTTTTCCAATAATCCATGGGATTCATCTGGATGGTCATAGAAATTACCAATCTCTATAAACAGATTCCCAGTAGGAGCTATCCTACCTTTATCCCATTCTTCTAAATCATTGAAGTAAGGTCTTATATATCCCCTAGTGGGTAATGCTTCATGAAGAATAGAGTGAAGTAATCTCATATCATTCTGAGTAGTTGCTACCAGATGAATATCGATAGTGATATCCTTGGTTTCATACGGGAACTCTGACATCTGATAATTGCCTGCCTCTAATTTATCTCCAATGATATATTTCTCTACTCCAATATCTCCAGGATAATAAGCAGTGCTTTCTATAGTTATCCTTGGACAAGTTTTAGGACCTCTTACCTGGTTATTACCTATACCGAATAAGTAAATAAATTTGTCTATTGCTTCCTTATCTTCTTGGAATCTCTTTTCATTCTCTTGTGATAAAGGTAAATAATCCTCAGGATTAAGTCCCATCTTCTTTTCTAAGAGAACATTCAATAAGCATATATAGAAGGTTCTCTCTACTATCTCTTGTGAATTTACCATAATTACCTCCTATCTTATTTTCATTACATAAGCCAATACATAATATGGTGGCCTATTCTCATGAGCACTACCTCCACCAGTTGGCTGAGTATAAGCTGAATAACCCGAATCTGGTATTTTATGATTAGGGAATGGTCGGTTATTAGCATTATCTCCCCATTTTTCTTCTTTAAACGTAATCTTATGACTATGAGGAGGTATTTGATCTAAAGTAAGAGTTACTAGGGCCTGCCCACCAGTATTACCAATACGTTCATATTCATAATTTCTTGGATCATATCCTACTACAAATCTACCTCTTAAGTCTGGAACACTTATATAACCAGCTTTAGTAGAAGCAGTATTATACTTATCTCCAATAGCTTTATATAATTCTGGGTATTCTGCTATACTTACTTGACTTCCATCACAAAGTACATAACCTTCAGGAACTCCAGAACCAGACCATAATTGGATAAGACCAATATCCCCTCCAGCAGTGTTCTCTTTTTTACCCTGTCTACAAGTTACAACTACAGTTTTACCTGATTCATCCTGTATGAAAATTACTTGGCCAATTTTATCATTATGAGTATTATCGTTTAAGCTCATGATAAGAGTAGTACCAGAGCCAGATACATCTTCCGAGTTTTCCCTAGTATAATTTACATTAACTGGATCACCAACTTTCTTTCCATTGATTACCATTTGTTTAGTAGATACAATAGTAACCTCTTTACTTTCTCCTGTAGGCTCAAAGTATAATTCAGTGGGTGAAACTCTGAAAGTGTATTCATAATTGCCTTCCCCTTTCTTGTGGATAAGCTTTACTTCTTTAGTTGACCCATCTACAGCTTCTACTGTTAAGATCTGAACTATATCTTTGTCCGTAGCATTCTTTTCTTCTGGTGTTACCGTTATAACAGTCCTACCTGAACCTTGATTCTTGCTTATAGTGAATCCCATTATCTTCTATATTTCCTTATTTCTTTACGAAGTTCTCTTACTATAGTTTCCTTCAGAACCTTCTTACCACCAACTTGTTCGAAAGCTGGTGCCCATAGAGGTCTTGGAGGTAAATTACCACCTCTAGAACCATACTCTAACATGATAGCTACTTGGTTCAATGTTCTTTTACTAGTCCTATCACCCTTTCTGGTTTTCTTAAGGTTAGTAGGTATACCTACGTAAGTTCGATTCTTCTGTTTTACTATTTGTACTGATCTCAAATACTGACCCGTATAATTCAAAAGGGTATGCTCTCCATATCGTTTAATAGTATTAGCAGAGTGAGGATCCCAATGGGTTCCTCTTGGGGGAGTACCTGTTCTTAGGCATTTTTTCACAAGTCTGAGAAGTTGATTGCCGAATTTCTCAGTAGCTCTATCATAAGCATCCCTCATGATAGAAGGAGTTTCTGCAATTAACCTCTCAGCTCTAGCCTGTTCTTTTGGGTTAGCATATATCTGTAAGTCTCCCAAGGGAGTACTTATAGTTATGTTTACTGACTTACTTGCCATCTGGATTTTCCTTCGGTTTATTCAAGCCAAGTGAATCCATCATAAGGTTTATGGCTTGCTGTTGTGATTGTAATACTGATACTACATCTTTCCTGAATGAAGCGAATTCTTCATTGAATTGACTACCATTAGTGGGCTCCTTGTTTTCAAACATAGCAAGGATATTATCGCATTCCTTTATTATGTTCTCGTATTTACCTACATTATTAATAATACCAAGAGCCTGTGACCTTTGCAATGATACTTCGTTTACAATATTACTTCCAATTAGAGTGTAGTACACATTGTTATAAATACCCTCATTCCCATCCGAAGGTAAATATACGGTTACTGTACCAATGGAATCTTGAAGAACCATTTCTATAAGATTAGAAAAGCCATCACCATTTTCATTAGCTCTGGGTTTACTTTCTCCTACCTTTACTACTTTAGCTCGGTCAAAGATTGGGTACATTGATCTTCTGTCTCTTTCTAGAGTAAAGACTAAATCTCCTCTTTGTAATGATTTAAATTTCATTTCTTCCATACTGTATTATTTTTATTGATTAGACTTAATCCCATTTGAACCATACTGGGATTCTGTTTCATAAATTCTACTAGGTTCAAGAAATTATAGTATCCATAGATATCTATCAGTCTTTGTGCTTCATCGGCTACTCTCTTTGCTACTTCTAAATTAGGAGCCGGTAGTTGCATTTGGAGAGTAAGGGTTTGTAGTTTATTATCTTCTTCCATGTTTCTTACTAGATTAAAACGAAAAAAGGGAAATACCCACTACAGGTACCTCCCTTTTCCCTAATCAACTTTAATAGAAATTATGCAGTTTTATTACCCAAAGCCTGTACTACCGAGTTAATAATGTTTTGATCTCTCTGAGCATCAACTACTCGATTCAGTCTAGCCATTTCTTGGTCTTTTGCAGTGTTCTCAATCAAGCACTTAATCTCTTGCTGGCCTTTCATTACCTCGCAATGATTACGTTCTGCCTGAAGAGCTAATCGGTTTTCAGATTCTCTAACTAGGCCTTTAATTTCACAGCAGCAAGTTGACTGTTGATGTTCCATCTGGCAAAGACGATCCATAACCCGATTGAACCCTGCTCCCATTTGATCACGAGAATCCCGGATATCAGAATTAGTCTTATAACCAAGATCACAAAGGCCACGTTCAGTAGCAAAGCGATTGTTAAGTACTTCTTTACCTACACCCTCTACTAAAGCTCCACCGACAGCACCCCAACCGGAGCCCCACCCTCGATTATTACAACATTCATCATTATAACGATTATGATCCGCAACCACTACAGTACCTTCACCAGATTTAACTTCCATAATGATTTAGTTTTAAAGTTAATAATTAAATTTATCTATCAATAAATGTACTAGTGTTGTGTTTAGGATTAAATTGTCTAGGTGGGCCAAGAAACATCCCAATGATAGGTATTATCCCCCTCTTCAATCCTAAAGTTACCAATTGATAACCATAAACCTCTTACAGAATTATAGGCCCATACATAAACATTATCTCCAATCCCTATATCCTTAGTAGTACTTTGAAGAGAATTCACAGTTATTTTACCTTCTACTGAGTCTACTATAATACCTTCACGTATTAAGCTCATATCATACATAAAGTCAGAAGTATGGGGTATATTATCTGTATCAAATAATCCCCACGTATCTTGATCATTACCATTTGAAATATTTAAACTTAATTCCAATCTGAAATTATTATTTTTAGCTTCTTGAAGAACTCTGAAAATTACTGTTTTTCCAGATGGCTTCTGTCTATAAGTATCGGCTGCGCTTCTTACAGAATAACCTGCTTCAGTTATATTTGCCATAAACCTAAATGGAGATTGAGAATCAGGTGTTAATACTATACCTATAGATTGAGTTTCTATCTCCAGATTGACCGTTGCTACATCGTCTGCAGATAATGGACTACCATTGTGAGTAGAGATAAGATTAAATACATGTTTATTTAACAACCCATTTGAGGGAGCTGAGAATGTGAAATCAGTGTGATGACCATTACCCTCTGGGTCAGTAATATAAAACTCATATACATCCCCCGCTTCTTGAATTATTGTCAGAGTACAAGTTTTACCCGATTCTCCTTGAGTAAAAGTTATTACTCCTGTTCTAGATGAACTACTGTTATTAGTAGCTACCTTATATGATGTAGCACTAGCACCTGAACCAGATATAGTGATCCAATCCACATTAGAAGATAAAGCCCAATTAAGGAATTGGTTACCATTCTTCCTAGAATATACTCGTACAGGTCTATTGTAGAATGAGTTTTCTGCTGGCCAGCCAGAATAAGTAAGAGAAGTACTCAAAGAATCCTCCAAGTTTTCCCTAATACCAAACTCATAAGTTGAAGCACTCTGTTGTGCAGTTTGTACTAGCTCTCTATCTAAACCATTGGGTTGATTAGCTCTAATTGTAAGAGTTCTGCCTGAGGTCTTTGAGTTCTCAGATATGGTAAGGGTTACTTTAAAATAATAACCACTCACATTAGTAATGGATTCAGTTACTCCAGAAGGCAAAATAAGAGTAGGTTTAATAGCTTCAGTAGAACTTAAAGAACCATTAACGTATCTAGACCTATAACTCTTTATATAAAAAGAAATATTACCTCCTTCGCCTCCAACAGTACCTATGGATAGAGTACTAGTTTTATAACCACTACTTTGTTGAGTACTATGTTCAAATACTATACCACTACTAGGATAAGTTACCTCAGCTTTGTTCTGAGTAATCGTTAATCGAACTGGAGTAGCTGAATCATAAGTAAATTCTACTATATAAGTCCTAGAACTGTTCTCATTAGGATTTGGTGCTACCCTAATACTACACCCAGTACTGGTTTTAGTAATAGTAATATCCGATGATGAACCTTCTACTACCCTAGCATTAGTATATTCGGATTTTATATTTTCTTGGTATACTCCATTCAAGTACTTATCATAGTTGGCATTTACTATCACATCAAAAGTTTGACCACTTCCAGATACATTCTTAGTAGTAGGTTCTATAGACAGATGATCTACATAAGTTACTTGTCCTCCTTCCTGAGAAATTGAGATAGTCTGGTCTGTAGCAGTTGGGAAATCGAAAGTAACCGTAAAATTTCTAGCAGAACCACTATTACTTGGGATAGAAATACTATTCCCACTAATAGAAGCCGGACTAGAAACTCTTACTGTAGCCGTTTCGGATTCTGTATAACTACTTCCTTGGCCATTCCAAGTATAAGTTCTACTTGCACTCTTAGCAGTTACATTAGATTGACCTCCACTGTAACTGAAAGAAGTTTTATCTACTCTACAGTTGTAACTCCATGAAGAATAAACCTTACTACCTGCTGCTTGGGTAAAGGTTGCTTGTATAGTTTTACCTGAATACTTCTGAGTCCAAATTACAGTAGTTGATTTACTATTAGTAGATGTATTGTTAGGTACGATTCTACCGTTATTACCCTCGTAGTCTGTGGTATACCAAGAACCTTCCGAGGTTTTAGTGACATCATTCACCAAACTTTGAGAGATATGGGTATTAACTCCATTTACTTGCTTAACTCGATTAGAAGCATATGAACCAAATGGGTATGTACCTCCAGTAGCAGGAGCATTAAAAGAAGGATTACCATTCGGATCATCCCACTGGAAAGTATAAATCCATTGCTCGGCATTGATATCCTCTAATTTGACACATTCATTGTTACCATAGCTAGCAGCATTGCTAATTACAATAACCTTGTCAACATCAGAATTCTTACCATTATTGAGTGCTAACAACTCAGCCTTGGTAGGGCACTCACTAGAGGTCTTACCAAGGCCGGTCTTATTCAGAATAGCACTCCAAGTTGCTATTTCTGCCATATTACTTATTGTTTAATTGTTTCTTAAAGTCTTCGAATTCTTTTCTCAATAACTTAACTCCCTCGAGAGCCATGACACTGAGCATTTCGTATTCTACCACTTTTACTTTTACATATTCCTGACCATCTTCTCCAACGAAAGTTTCGAATCTAGATTGGTTAGGTACTTGAGAAGCAGGTATATTATTCTCTGATACCAACAGCGGTTCGATTTCCTCTAAGCTCTGAGCAATAGTTCCCACTTGGTATTTACCGTTCATCTTGAAGTGAACTGTAGGTATATTGCAGATTTGGTCCAGAGTATGATTCAAATTCTCTACCTGAGATTTTAATCTACCATCGGATTCCTTCCAGAAACCAGAAGCTGCCGTAGTTTTAGCAAATACTACTTGGTCAGTAGTAGCCAATCCTAATTGAGCTCTAGTTACATTGTGAGGATTATCTTTTCTGTTTGCATGAGTACTTAAATCAGTCTGAGCTTTTGTACCTGCTGCCTTAGCATCGGCAATAGCTGCAGCCTGAGCAGTAGATACGGGCATGTCTGCTGGAGCTAAGTTCTGTACATTACCTAAACCTATCTGAGCTTTGGTTACATTGTGAGGGTTACTCTTATTGCCAATATGAGCATCTAAGCTTTCCTTGATTACTTTGTCAGAATCCTGGATTAATTTCTCTAATGCAGTTTTAGCAGCATCAGTATAAGCCTTAGCTTCATTCAAAGCATTGGTAATATCCCCATTCAGACCAGAGTTAAGTTTATTGAACATCTCCCGAGTCAATACTCCAGCTCGATTAGCATTAGCAGCTAAAATTTCTAATGTCTGTGTAGTAGCTTCACCATATACTCCATCAGCTTTAGTAGATTTACTAATCTGTACCCAAACTTTATCCGTATCCTGAACTACTCCTTTACCAGAAATTATAATAGTACCCGGGATAGAATCAAACAGTTTCTTATCTGCTGCAGTTTGTACACCTGCTAAGTCTTTGGTAGCAGCTGGGATAGGTTGATTATAAGTATTTACATTTGCAGTATTACCAAAATCTGAACAATCGAAATTTAATCTAACTTCAGTAGCATTTCTAGTCCAAGCTCTGTCATCCTTAATATGAGAATAAAACTTTAGATTATTATTCAGAGATTTTCTCCAATCAGCTAAAGCTTTACCCTTACCTCCATCATAAGCAGTACCAGTAACTTCTCCAAGTATCAGTGAAGAAGTATTACTATCTACAAACTGAGTACCTGACCAACGGAATTGATAAGAGGGTTCATCCTGGGTAATATTCAAATATATCTTACCTGATTCTCCAGTAATAGGATTAGCATGATCTGGGTCAGAATATAATTTAATGTTGCTCAGCTTTCCAGTTTCACTGATATCATAAGTAGCATAAGCTTCGATAACATCATCAACATAAGAAGGCAATTGACTAGAGGGTACTAATCCATTACCATCCAAAGATGCAAATCCATTAGCCTTACCCTTAGTTGCTACGAAATCATCATGCTTCTTTTCTAAGTTATTGATATTAGTTTGTAACTTATTCTCAAGAGCAGTATCTGCAGCAGCTCTGGCTTCTTCTTCTTCCTGAATCTTTTGCATCTGAACCTGGTCGTATTCAGCACGAGCATCTGCCTCTTCTTTGATAGCTTGAGTAAATTTGGTGTCTAATGCCTGGTCAGCTGCTTTTCTATCCTCGATTTCTTGAGCAAGGGAAGCTTCGGAAGAATTCTTCAAGGCTTCAATGGCATCTTTTCTGTCTTGGATTTCCTTAGCAATCTGCTGGGGTAAAGTTTCATCCAACTTAACCTTATCAGCAGCAGTCATAGTACCAGCTTTAGTAGTTGAGGCTACTGGTAAATTAAAAGTGGTATTATCATCTTTATATATACCTTCGTTTACAGTTTTTCGGTTTACTGATACTGTAACTTTATTAGCATCTGAAGTTGCTCCTTCTCCAACTACTACAGTCTGAGGAATAGAGTTAAATAACTTCTTATCTGCTGCAGTTTGTACACCGGCTTTCTCAGCAGTAGAAGCAGGGATATCTACAGTGAAATCATTAGATTTCTGTATACCTTTATCGGAGTTATATGTACTTCTACTTATGTTAGTAGTAACCACACCAGCCTTAGGTGTATAACTAGCTCCAGTGATATAATCATTGGGCATAGAATTCCATCTCTTCTTATCGGCAGCTGATTGAAGACCGGCTTTAGCATCTGTAGAAGCAGGGATAGCAAACTTACGAGGCATAGATTCTCCATAGAGATTACCTTCTCCTTTTACAGAACTCTTAAAGTTTACTTCAGCAGAAGTACCATTGATAACCAAGTTCGGATCAATTTCCGTAACCATAGTTAAGGGTAAAGCATTTGAAGTAGCTTCTTCTTTCTGAAGACGTTCATCTAAGCCGTTAGTGATACCATTAAATTTATTCTCAAGTGCGTTATCAGCTGCTTTTCTATCCTCGATTTCTTTATCTATACGTTTACCCAGAGCATTATCAGCAGCAATTCTTGCAGCTTCTTCAGCATCAATATTATCCTGGAGAACTTTATCTGCAGCAATACGCTCATTACGTTCTGTAGTAAGGTCCTGAGTATTCTTATCTACTTTAGCTTCAATACGAATATCCTCAGCCTTTCTAGCCTCAATCTCTGTATTCAACAGTTCCTTGATTTCAAGGTAGCCAGTATTCTGATTACTTTGTAATCCCTGAATTAATTCTAGGTTACGTTGAATATTAGCAGTATTCTTAGCAATTAATTCATCCTGAGCCTGAGCCTTTGTTAATAATTCAGAACGAGTTTCTGTTACGAAAGTTCTCAGTTCACTTACTGTAGCATTAAGTGTAGTACTTAATTCAGTAAACTTCTGAGTAACTTGTTCATCAGCTGCAGTTCTATCGGAGATTTCCTTATCTATAATACCTTTAAGTTCAGTCAGCTTATTAGTAATTGTAGTTGCAAAGTTAGGATCATCTCCTAATGCTTTTGCAATCTCTTCTAGAGTATCTAATACTCCAGGAGCAGAACCAATAACCTTTTGGATTGCAGTTTCTACTTGTTCGGCATTCTGATAGTTAGAATCGTTTTCCAACTGAGATACCCTAGTAATGTAGTTAGCAAATTCCTGGATATTATCTAACTTAGCTTTTAATAAGTCGGTAAAGTCATTTGAAGAAAGCTCTTTGCCATCTACTTTATCAACCTTTCGGTCATTCAAGTTTTCAACAGCCTGAACTCTATCTGATACTTCCTGAGTAATCTTATTCTCTAACAGAGTGTCTGCCTGAGTACGATTAAGGGTTTCGGTATCAATATTATTCTGAAGCTTGGTATCTTCTTGTAGTCTACTTTGAGTCTCATCATTGATATCTTTAGATATAGCTACCAAATCATCTTTGTGATTTTCCATAGCTGTAGTCAGAGAATCCTTAAGAGCTTGCTCAGCAGCCTTAGCTCTTTCTACTTCGGTTTGAATAGCAGTAGTGTTATTAGTTACTTTCTCCCTGAGCTCATCTAAAGAACCGGTTACTCCACTATTGAGGCTATCTATTCTGGTGCTTAAAGCATCATCACCTGCCTTACGATCTTTAATCTCCTGGTCGATTCGAGCATTGATTTTCTCATCTTCATTTGCCCGGGCAGTAGATTCAGTATTTATCAAGCCAGTGAACTTATTATCTAATAAAGTATCTGCTGAAGTTCTATCAGAGATCTCCTTATCGATATTCTGCTGTAAAACAGTATCACCAGCTTCTCTCTTTGAAACCTCAGTGTTCAAGTCGATATTTACCTTATCTACCTGAGACTTAAGATTAGTATCAGCATTGGCTCTTGCTTCAGCTTCTGCATTAACCATGCCTTTTAATTCAGCATAATCTTCAGCTTCCTTAGTAATCTGGCCATTTAATCTGTCAGTATTACGTTGGATATTTGCCTTGTTAGCATTTACTTCTGTTTGCAAAGCATCTATCTTAGCCTGAAGTTCATTTTTAACGGTATTTACCGCATCCTGAATAGATAAAGCCAATTCTTGTATCTTGGTAGCATTAGCAGTTACTCGAGTATCTAATGCAGCATCAGCAGCCTTACGATCCGTTTCTTCCTTAGTGATAGCAGCTTGTAATGCAGCATCGGCATCTTTTCTGTCTTGGATTTCCTTATTCAGACTAGCTTGAATACCATCAGTGTTACCAGTAATCTTATCTACTTCGTTATCAACGTATTCTTTCAACTTAGCTTCAAGAGCAGTATCGGCTTCTTTACGTTCAGTAACTTCCTTATCTACATTAGCCTGTACCTGGGCATCAGCCTCTGTACGATTAGTAATTTCCTGATTCAATTGTTCGGTAATAGCTGCCAATTTCTTGGTAATTGTAGTTGCAAAGTTTGGGTCATTACCCAAAGCATCTGCAATTTCCTTCAAAGTATCAAGAACCTCGGGAGCTTCTCCAATAATCTTTTCAATAGCTGCCTGGAGATCTGCTTCAGTTTGATAACCCGCATCATTGATAAGCTGAGATACTTTTGTGATATAATTAGCATGTTCTTCAATGCCATCCAACTTAGCCTTGAGAATATCGGTAAAGTCGTTTTTAGTAAGAGAATAACCTTCTCTTTTATCTACCTTACGATTATCTAAGTCTTTATCGGCAGCAATACGTTCTTGTTTTTCTTGCTCTAGTTTTTCAAGCAATTCGGTTTTATCTGTACCGGCCTGAGTTTTCAAATCCTCAATCTTATGGTCAAGGATTTCATCTTGAGCAATTCGAGTTTCTTTCTCGTTATCAATATTGTTCTGAAGTACAGTATCTGCATTCTGACGGTTCTGAGCTTCTTGAGTAATGTTCTGCTGTAAACCATTATCTGCATTCTGACGGTCAGAAGTTTCCTTTACAATCTGTTGGTGTAATACTTCATCCTGAGCAGTACGAGCTGCAGCTTCAGCATTAATCTTGGATTCAAGTTCTTGGTCTGCAGTTTTACGATCACTGATTTCGGTGTTCAGTTTAGATTCTAATGCTACATCTGCATTTGCTCTTTCTGAAGCCTCGGTTAGAATCTTATTATTTAAGTCGGCAATATCCCTAGTATGGTCTAACTGTACTTGATGAACAGCCTCGGTCAGTTTCTCATCAGCAGCTCTACGTTCAGCAGCTTCCTTATCTACCAATTCCTTAGCATATTCTTTAGCTTCAGTTAAGTTATTGTCAGTTTCTACTTCCAAATCACCAACCCGGTCTTCTACCTTTTGAATACGAGCATTAATTGCTTCTATCATCCTAGTAATATCTTGTACTACTTTAAGGATAGTTGCATTCAACGTATTAACCGAGTTAACCAAGTTATCGTTCACAATCTTAATCTGAGAAGCTAATTCGTTTTCACGGTTCTTAGCTCTAGTTACCTCAGCTTCTAATTGAGTACGTAATTCAGTTAATCGGTTAGTGATATTGGTAGCAAAGTTTGGGTCATTGTTTAATGCTTCAGCCAATTCCTTTAATGTATCCAAAGCATCATCAGCACCATCTACTAAGTCATGTATATATTTCTCAACTTGTTCTTGAGTCTGATATTTCAAATCGTTTTCTAGTTGAGAAACTTTAGTAACGTAGTTAGCATGTTCCTCAATTCCATTCAGTTTTTCTAGCAATTCATCAGAGAAGTTATTTTCTGACAAATCCCAACCTTCTTTCTTATCTACCTTGTTTGCAATTGATAAGAAGAATGCCCAGAACTCTTTAAGAGTTCCAACAAAACCATGAGCCAAAGAGTCATCATAATAACCCTGTAATAGCCGTTGGTCAATCTCTTCGCAAGTGTAGTATTTACTAACGTACATATGTATATATTTTAAGGTGTTACTTTATTCTTTCCCAATAACAGTTCTGAGTTATTACCACGGAAGTATTCTTTTTCTTTACCAGCAAAAGCATTTGGGATATCATCTGGATTATCTGGGTCAACATCTCCTCCATCCTCTATATCCCCAACTACTACGGCATAATCAGGTAATTTCCTAACTCTGAACTTAATAACTTGGCCAAAGCCTATATGAGGTATATCTTTATCCCATACCTCTCCAAAGTAATCTTGGTAATTTGATACGAACTTCATACCAGTCATAGATTGCATGGTAGTAGCCGAATTACCAGTACCAGGCATTTCTATGTGAACTCCAGAAGGTCCATTCAAGATTATAAGATTACTGTCCCACCAATCGCCTTCTACATTGTTAAGCTTGGTGAAACGTAACATTAACATTTTCATATCTTTATGGATTTTGTTCTACGAATTTGATTTTAGTATCTCTATCCCTTTTGAGGATTACCAAGAATACCAAAGCTTCATCTTTAGCCTGAGATACTTGAGTATCTCCAGAAGGTTTATATACTATCCCATTGATAACAAATCTATCCTCGGACCAGTTAAAGTTCCAATAACCTTCCTGATTGAGATATCCGATTTGTTCTATGTAATTCTTTGAAATAAGTATAGAAAGGTTCTCATCATCTAATTCTCCAGAAACAGTAGCCTTATTAATAGGCCAATTCCTAAAAGCATTGTAGTAGCATAAAGCTTCTATGGGAATATTATAATATCTTGGGCTATCATCCTCAGCATGATTTAGATATTGATTAACATGTTTAGCCCAAGTAATTGTTTGTCTTCCAGCATCCCAATCTAAGAAATCAGTGATAATCTTTTTATACCTATTCCAAGAATGGTTCTTAACCATTCTCCAAGGTTCTTTTGTCATGATTTCTTATCTATTATGGTTAACGAAGGTTTACTTGCTTTATTGAGGGGGGCTGTTGGATTAGGTCCTCCCAAAGGAGTTGGTTTTCGATGATTTACTACTTTTGGTACTACTAACCGTTCGATTTGATCACAGAATGGTAAGTATATCTCTAACCTAGATGCCAGCATACATAGATTCTTTCTTAGTTCATCCATATACCCTCCAGGTTGAATCATCTTTGAATAAGTACTCCATAAGCTAGATATACTTTCGGATATCTTATCATAATACTGTACCTCAGTAGGACCCGTAGTAATTTGCTTTATCCTATCTCCTCTAGCATGTTCTCCAGGTGAATCACCATCTTGGTCTGGTCCATGAGATTCAGTGGAGATAATCTCTCTAAAACTATTTCCTGCAACCAACAGTATATTTTGTATTTGTATATTGAGATAATCCCATACTGCCAATTCCATAATTAATTGGTTTTCTAGTCCCTCATACCATAATTCATCATTATATTTATCTGGTGGTATAGTATGATTTACTAGTGGGAAGATATATAATTGCCATTTAGTGATGTATGCAGTTTTATCTTCTATGGTCATACTCTCATGTAATTCTTTAGGGATATACCTATCTATCAAATTGTAGATGGTATCCTGAAGAGTAGTATGCCCATAATTACATACAACTACGGTTCGAGTACAAGTCAAATCTAATCCATCAGAATTAGTGACATGTAGTGTTACATCATAAAATCCAGACTTCTCATAAGAGTAAGATTGATGTCTTCCACCATTGAAAACCTCTCCCTTATCATCGCCAAAGTCCCAGTCAAAAATGGATTTGGCCGGGACTTTGGTTAATACTCTAAATGAAACTTCCAGACCTGATGTTACATATGTGAAGTCTAGATTCTTTTTCATTTATATTCGGATTTGTTTATTCTTTGTTTTCTTCGAAATCTTCAAGTAAAACTTCAAGGATATCTTTTACGGTATCTTTCGGATCAGCTTCGATTTCATGTTTCTTAGCAATCAGCTTAGCTTCTTCAAGTGAATAAGCTTTGGCAATCTTACTGATTTCCATACCCTTTGCAAACTGAGCAGCTAGCTTCTTGTCAAGCTTTTCGATATCCTCAGCAGTATACTTGGCAGTTTTGTTCTTATCCGGAACTAAAACCAAGTGGCCAGAAACTAAAGCTTTCTGAATACGTTTTGTTCTGTACTGACGGGCAGTAAGTTCTCTCTCTTCGCCTTTTGCAATTGAAATACCTGTTACCTGGTCGTTAAAACTGTAGGCATTAGTTCCAACTGTTACAATGTAAGTAGTAGCCATAATCTTTTATTTTAGGTTATAATATAAAACCCCGAACAGAATGGATTGAAACTGTTCGGGGAGAAATTAGACAAAAATACAATGAAGAAATCCCGGATATTATTCTAAGTTAACCAATAGGTATGGGTCAATGTTCATGAAGCTCGGGAATCCAGCTTCAGAGAATTTCTTGTTAGCTGCCAACAGAAGAACAGCATCCTGGTACATCTTAGAGAAACCAGTAGTCAGAGAAGCATATACTGCTTCAGTCTGATTAGATACGATTCTTTCTGATTCAAGCATCAACTGTTTAGCAGTAAGCTTAATCAAGGCAGCACTGGTATCTACCATCAACAACTGCTGGTCAGGAGTTCCCGGGTGAATATAGAAGTCAGCCTTGTTGGGAACCGGAGACTTGATATTCAGTGTAGCTTCTGTAGTTCCTGAGTGACGTTCTTTAAATTCAGGCAAGTTCAACATCTCGATAGCCTGGTCTTCACCACCAATCATAGTAGTAAAGTTACGGCCCATACGAGCAGCACGAACCCAGATATGCAACAAGTCTTTATAAGTAATACCGTTGGTTGTTTCATATACACCAATAACCGGAGCAGATTCAGAACCATCAGCTTTGTTACCGTTCATCAAAACATCCATTGCCAAAGTATCCATAGCATAGCCCAACTGAATACCAAAGTCACGGAGATAGATTCCCAATACATCGATTGAAACGTAGTTCTTAACTTCGTCAGTAAGTTTAAATCCTTTACCGATTTTGAACAGAGAAACTGATTTCTGTCCGAAGCTTACATCTCCCAAAGGAATTGTTTCTGCTTCATTTACCTTAGCGGGAGCAGCATCCGACATATTTACCATCGGCATAGTTACCTGCAAACCATTGATTGATTGGTCTGAAGCAATGATGTTCGGGTAGAAAGGTGCCTGGCGCATACCAGTTGTAATAGCAGCACGGATGATTTCCGGTACAATCCAACGGATATTCTGTTGCGGCATAGTGAAGATGTTCTGCATGGTATCAATCTTAGGATTAATACCCAACTTTTCGAAAAAGGCATCCTGTGATACACCATATTTACCCTGTACCAGTTCTTCCAGAGTAACTTCAATAGGCAATGTGTTGTTGGAACCCTGACGGTATGCTTCCAAACTTCTTACCATTTCCGGAAGTTCCTTTCTAAGGTCTTCCATTTTCAATTGTGCAAATTCTGTATTCATTGTTCTTTTAATGTTCAGTTAATGATTAGCGTACCAATACTTGAATAATATCATTAGCTTCATCAGCCGGTACGATGCTAATGAATTTTGTTTCATCGTCTGAAGTTTCAGCAGTGATGAAACGGTCGATCAACAGGGTATCTGTGGGTTTTACATAACCACATTCCATAGCCTCTTTAGCTACCCAGTTTACAACCATGAAAGCTTCTACAGCTACAGTTACTTCTACGGGGAAATTTCTTTGAGCCTGATAAGCAGGGTTAATGTTGTCAGTTACAGCTATACCCAGATAAACCTGGCTGCCATCTCCACCCGGGATATAAGGTTCGATATTACCATCGGTATCCAAAGCTACCGGCATACCCTGATGAATAACTTTGTTTTCTTTTACACAGAAAGCCTGATGCAACTTGTTAGATTCACTCTTATAGATCACCGCTCTGGGAGTTTTTTCACCAAACAGAGTCATCGGTTGATCCTGATTTACCAGCTTAGTAGTAGGATGTGTATTCATATTCTTCTTATTTTAGAGATTATTTTAATTTGTTTGAATAGATACCTTTCAGAATCTCTTCAGTACTCTTTTCGGAATTCTGAGCAGTAGCTTTGTTATCAGATTTATCTTCTGGCTCAGCTGCAGAAGAAGCACGGCTTACATCATGAGAACCGCATTTAGCACAGGTCATTGGGAATTTTTCTTCCAATCGAGCTTGGTAATCTTTAGTAAGAGAGATCAAAGTTACCATGCCGGTAGTTTCGGCATTCAACATTGTAACGATAGTTTCATCAACTTTGTCACCCATAAGTTTTTTATAGGTTGCAACAGCATTTTCACGGAGAGATGCAATGTGGTTTTTACCTACCTGAGCCATTTCTTTCAGATTTGCAACTTCTGCATTCAGATTAGTAACCTGTTCTGTAAGAGAAGTTTTTTCTGTAGTTAAGTTATCCACAGTAGTCTGAAGAGTGTTACGAGAATTAACCAATTCCTGAATGGCTGCAAATGCAGTTTCCTCGTTCATCGCTGTACCTTCGGCAAGAGTAAGGCAATCTTTACCAAAGATTCTTTCTAAAAATTTTTGTAGTTCATTCATATCTTTATTATTAGGATTTTGATTTCCTTGGTTATCATCATAAGATTGGGAAGTATCGTTATTTTCACTGAACAAAGCTAGATCAGTTTTCGTATCATAGAAGAAATACTGTTTAGACTTATCATCCCTATATTCTTCGTATGAAGCCCAAGTTCTCTTGGCAAAATTGGGATTAATGATTTTACCATCATCCCCAATCTTCTGAGCAAAAGCATCAGCTCCATGAGATACCAAAGAAGTTTCTAAGTATCTTACTACTTCAGTAACGATTCTTCGTACCATAACTCCCTTAGAATCATAGGTACCCAATTTCTGGTAGAATTCATCATCTTCCATATTTGGGTGAGATTTATCCCACTTAAACTGTACTGTTACTGAATTAGAATGGATAGAGGGGGGATCCATAAGAATGCCTCTAGCAATTCTCGGATTTGCTTTACCATCAATCTTTAATATACCATTAATACCTGCAGGAATAACAAAAGAACCATCCTTGTATTCATCTTGCCAGATAACTTGTGATACAGCTCCAATAGCATTACCAATATTAGTCTCATGGTCACAGTTTACTGTTTGTCCTAAGAGCATTCTCATAGAAGCTTTTAATACCCCATTTTGACCAAAATCGGTAGGGTTCCAGTTCTTAGACACAATAGTTGCAGATAATAATCTGAACATTGGTTCGATAAACTCCTCATCTTTAGGAGTAAGTTCTTCTGGCTTCAAGTCAGGATAATAGGTATTATAATCTATTTCTCCTCCCCAAAAACCAAATTGACTGACTGACTCCTTAGAAGTTTGAGCCCATTTATAAAAATTCTCCGAGAAGGTTTGTGGTTCTATGGATGTTGGAATATACCCAGCCATTATAGTATGACCACTACCTATCACTAAAGAATCCAAATGTTCTCTGTTCTTTTTAGTAATTGGTTTACTCATCTTGATTTAGTATTTTGATCTCCTCGTGAAGGAGCCGGGTTATTTTTATCTCTTGATCTACGAGCGGATTGATTCTTATCGTCCTGTCTCTGTTTCTTCTTAGTACCCTCTTGTGGGTCTAAATTACCTCCCTTAGCAAATTGGTCTTCCAATGAAACTCTTGGTTCTTCTTCTGAAGGAGAATCATAACCCATTTCCCAAGCATATTGATATTGAGAAATGATACCTGCCTTGTAAAGTAAGTCAAGGTTCTGAATCTTATACTGTCTACCCTGTTGGATTTTAACCTCATCAGAGATAGTGGATGATCCCCAAGTAATGGATATTCCCTTACAATCAAAGCCAGCCAGACGTAGTTCTAGTTCATAAATAAACTTAAGAACATAAGAAACTATCATTTGGATATTCTTTAGCTGACTTATAAGCTTAGAAAGCATAATACCAGTTGCTCCTTCTCCAATGGAAGCTTGTACTCCAATTAGGTTTCCATTTACTCCCAAACCATTAGCAACTGATTGCTGGTTCATATTCCAGGGTTTATCAATATTGCTCATCTCTTTTGAAGTAGAGTTAAGTTTAAACTGGTGGTCATCAATGTAACCAGTTACTACTCCATCCTTCATACCTTCCCTTACATTCTGTTTCAAACGTATTAGCTCCCTATTTAATCTTCTAGTATAAGCTTCTACATTTTCATTAGGTTTCTGTTGTGGTTTTTCCATCAAAGCCTCTAGAAAACCAACCATACCACAGATTTCCATGATATGTTTAAAATTGGTTTTCATATCATGCTGACCCTTTAATGAGTCCAATGATGCCATAAAAGGAGGTATTCCGTAAGGTTCATCGGTATCATTATACATACCAACATAACAGTAGGTCTCTGTATTAAGTTTGATATAATCTTGCTTATTCGAGCCATTCCAAAGAGTGTTCCTCTGATATGGACTGTATACACCATTATTCTCTCTTTTGAATACTATCCTATCTGGTTTGAGGAATAATACAGTAGCTAGACCCTCTAGCTTTTCATTTGGTACGGCTTCTACTGAGATAGCTCCACTAATCATCAATTGGACTATCATCTTGTTTACCAAGCCATCCATACCAGCAGTATAGTTAGACCATTTGGGAGATACCTTAGAAAGATGATCTCTCATCTTATCAGCCTCTTTATCGGTATTATTAGGGAATGTTATATTATGACCGGTATTAGCAAGCTTAAACATATCCTGTAAAGCTATGTTAACATCTGGATTCACTTTATATAAATCCCTTAAAAGCTGAATCACTTCAACACGAAAAGAAGGCGTAACCATCTGAGTTAAGCCTTTCAATGTATGAATGAAGTTACCTGGGTCATCATCCGGTTCCGATACTCTACCGGGTGAAATAGGTACCTCCTCTTTTTTACTTGGAGGATTAGCCTTGTTTTCTTGTATTGGAGATCGATTCCTTCTATCGAATCCAAAAAACTTAAGAATTTTCATTTCGGTTGTATTATTACATTAGTTTTTCCTTTTCGTATGTGATTACAAATAGCTTTACCAAATATATCATCATCAGAATAAACATCTCCTTCCAAATCCACATCTACAGCAGAAGTATTATTTCTGTGTTTACCCATGGCTACGGGTCTACCCAAACCATCATATATAAAGGTAGGAGCTTCTTGAACAAAGAAAGGATCTTTCACAATGATATTCTCTTCTCGAATATCTTGTTCTAGACCCTCTATAATTACTGAACGATTCTTTTGGGTAGTTAACCAACCTGGAGATTTATCAACCTCTGGTCTGGATTTACCTTTCTTTTTCAGAAGCTTTTGATAGTAGTATAGATTAGGGTAACCTTCTGACTGAAGAGCAGAAGTTACTGCTAACCCAACGTCGTTAGATTCTGGAGCTACAACAGCAAAATTAAATAATTGCCCAGTATCTCCCAGTAACCTAGCATATTTATCTACTGCCATTCTTCCCTTATACACAACTTGTTCTTCTCCCAGCTTGTCCATACAAGTGAAAGAAGAATAGTCTGAACCTCTACCTGTTGCAACGTCTGCACCGATAAAGTACTGTTTATTTGGATCTGGTTCGTTGAATTGTCTATACTGACGATTGAAACGATATTTTAAAACTGGATAATCACTTAAGCAATCTTCGATAGCCTTGATATCTGCCATATCAAATACTGTATTACCTGAAGAAAGAAAGTCTCCATCGATTTCTTGTGCAGTTCTTTTTGGACCCAATGCAGAAGCCATCTGGTCATACCAAGATTGATCCCGTTCTGGGTGCATCTGCCAATATAATCGAATAGCATTGAAAGGATTACCTCCAGCTATAGCATCTACCCATGTTGAATGGTAAAAATTACCCATACCGTATGGAGTAGAATTGATGATGGCTGAACCTCCGGTGGAAAGCGTAGGGAAGGCAGCTGCCCAAATAGCTGAAGCCCACCGAACGATTGCAGCCTCATCAATTACCAGGAGAGAAAGAGATTCTGAACGACCGGCTTCTGAAGATGTTGGGATGGATTCTATGAATGAACCATTATCGAATTCAATCATAGAGGCAGAACCAAATTCCCCAGTTCTTCCGTTAATGATCGGGGTTTGCATATACCATGGAAGATTCTTATACATGAACTTAATCTTCTTAAGTACCTTCTTAGCTGTTGTATCCTTAATGGAGATAATGTTTATCTTCTTATTAGGATGATATGATGCCAGCCATAAGCAGTACATAGATATAAGTTCTGTAATACCCGCTTGCCTGAACTTTAACAAGATATTGAATCTCTGGAGTATAAATTGGTATAGTACGGCTTTTTGATACGGATATAATTCAAATCGAACCTTTCCTCTCACTGGATGTATCACATAACAAAAAAGACTGAAAAAGAAAACATCCGTTGTAACCCTAGATAGATTAGATAATTCTTCTCTTGTAAGGTTAGTGGGTGTTTCCTGTATCTTCTTTGCCATAAAATCTAAAATTTATAAATTACTACCAGTTCTAAATCAGTTTTGATACCTGAGAAATATCTTGGGTAATAAAAACTGTTTATCCCCAGTTTATAATTAAATCTCTTAGTCTCGATTGAAATTCCTGTTCCCAAATCCCATAGATTGTTAAAGGGTCGGTACTTACCATAAACATAAGGAACTAATCTTATTCTAGATTTAATTTCTTGTGTGGTAAGTTTTCCGTTATACCAAGAATACTTGTAGTTATTAGTGTCGATATTGAATAACCTACTAGAATAAATTCCTGAGTTTTGATTAAGGAAACTTAGTGTAAGTTGATTCTTATCGATTACTAATTGAACAAGAGAATCCTTCTCTGAGATTATAGAATCAGGATTATTAGTGGTATGAATAGGCTTATCCCAATTCTGATAATTGTAGAGAAGGATTCTACTTGGGTTAAGTAAATTATCGTAGGAAATTGGCAGGAAATCTTTCCTCAAATAAATTGTATCAGTATGTTGAATGATCTCTTTATCAGGTAACATACTGAGTTGTTGATTCAGTTTGTAATTCCTGAAGCAAAGGTAAATAGTAAATCCTAGTAAAAGGACTACCATGGCAATCTTAAGCTTCTTCATCTTTTGATCTGAGATAGGCATCTTTTGTTTTGTATCTATCGATTATTACTCCCAAAATTACTTTGAAATTATTACTGAAGTCAGTAGTCGGAATTCTAAATCGAATATCAATCCCTTTTGAATCTTGAGTAATACTCATTCTGATTTTTCCCTTGTGACTCTTTACAACTCGATTATAAAGAGTTGCTAAGAGATTAAACATACTCTTCAGATTTTTCGGTAATATCTCCGTTCTGTATAAAATTTCTTTGTTCATTGTTACTTGAGTTTTTCGGTTTCAATTCATAATAGTCAACTCACTCTATATCAGGTGCTTGGCATTCATTTGCCAAGTCTGGCATAAGTCAACTAATTCAAATTCAATCAGTTACGAAACTGGCTTTGTTTTTCCCTTAACAATCCCTTTTCCTGATTGATCTTTTATCAGTATTCCTTATTCCAATATTCCTTATTCCAATACCCTTTAAAAGCCTATTAGATTATATAGGGGGGATTCACTTGAAATTAAGGCATTTCTTAAACCATAATCCTATTTCACATACTGACCCTTTAGCAAGTGTATACCTAGCCTTATTCAACCAGTAATGATAAGTCTTAGGATCCCAAGTAGCAAATCCTCGAATAAACACTCGGTAATTTTCGGGGAATCCCATAATTGCCTTGAAATCCTTTATTCCCAAGGGATATCCATCTGGTCTGAATTGCCTATCGGATGGTCTGAGTGTTAAAGGTGGTTTATCATCTTCCAATCGATATACTCCCGGGAGAGTACTCATCTTAGCAGTTTTGATTGGCCATTTCTTTTCATCTTTGAAATCATGAGTCCAAAGTTGTCTTACTTGTCTGACTGTAAGATTTTTCTTTTCAGGTAATTTCCGATAATCATACATGGCTAAAACTTTATCAGAGAATGGAATTAAAGCTTCCTGTGGGGCTTGTACTAGTAAATCTCTAGTAAGTTTTGGAGTATTTACTTGGAATACTTCATTAAAAGAATCCAAATACTCTTTTCCCTTGTCTAAATGAACTCCAATGATTACTAATCTTTTTCTTGATACTTGGGAGTTTCCGAAGTCAGAAACGCTTCTTTCGTGAAAAATAAGTTTATAGTTCTTAAAGAAATCCATTAACATTTCTTTAGAAATGAGGGATAGCAATCTTGGTAGGTTTTCTATAAGAAAGAGAGCGGGTTCGTAATATTGAATTGCTTGGAATACTAGTTGTATACTTTTATTACTTTTAGGGTCTCCAAGAGCCTTAGATTTAGATAATCTCATTACTGAGCAACTACCACAATCAGGGCTAGATAATATGATATCTGGATGCCAATCTTCGGGTAATTCGTACCCTTTTAAGAAAGGTATACCTTTGAAATTAGCTTTCCACTGCTCTTCTCTACTAGTATGGAATACTCCTCTAGGTTCAATATTTCCAATGAGTTTATTTTTAAAAGGGAATAGGAGCCCTCCTTGCCCTCCACATACTCCCAGTACTTTTAAGTCTTTCATTTCTTGTAACTTCTCAATTTTATGTATTTGAACCAAGCAAATGGCTTACGGTCTTCTAAATAATCCAGATCTTTATCATTATTATGAGCTTCTTCCTCAAAACTTACATCATGATACCTTTCATTCTGCTTATCCCATTTAGCAAAACAAAGTATGATTAAGTACTCGATTCCATACCAAAGGTAGAAAAATATCCATAACATCTCAGCCATTTGCTTTGAATGTATATGTTCATGGTTATAATCTACCTCAGTAAACTTAGCCCCCTTTCTTACAAACACTAAACCAAAGATGTTGATAGCTTTGTATCCCTTGAAAGGTATAAGGTTGTTGTAGATTACTTTCATAGCTTGTCTTTAAAGTTTTCATAGGTATTTCTTAGCTTTTGGTCGTAGTTATTATCTTTGTAACCAGGACCATTATATCCTTTAGCGAAGGCATCCCAGTCTTTTGCCTTCAAATGCTTCACTAAACCGGAGTTATAGAGGAAATGATACATCAATTCTAGCTGCATTTCATGAGATTCAGACATCTTTTGGATCATTTCATCCACTGATTGACATCCACAAAGCTGATAATTGAAGCCCATAATCTGTCCCAATCCCCAAGAAGTAGCTAAATTAGCACAGTTTTCATCAATTTTACGAGCTGCTTCGAGTCTTTTCCACTCCCCTTCACCTCCCAAATAGAATTCTTTGGTCCATTTTTGATAAACTAGGGATGGATTTCTCTTGGCTAAATCATATAGGTAGGTTCTTTTACCTTCTCCATCGAGTTTTATCTTCAGATATTTCCACATCACATGACCTTCAAAGAGAATCTGAGGTCTACCAGAGGGTAAAAATCCGTCTCGATTACCACATTCTACTACAGTTACTGTCTTTAACAGAGCCGGTTCAAGGTTTAACTTGTTCGCAACCTTGGCAATTAATTCATTAGTAAGTTTATCCATAATATAAATTCTTAGAGTTTACATTAAAGAGGATAAAGTATTGCTTGTAGCCTTTCTTAGGTAGGTATATCGAGTTCTATTTATCAATGAATAAATAATTTAATTATGGGTATAGGAAAGAAACAACAGATTATGGTTGATTGGTTTAGGAAAACCTTAGATGAATCGAAGAAACCCTGGAATACCCAGGTATATTTGATAACTGATAAGTATCATGTTTACATTGCCAACAAGGATATCAGATTAATAGGAAGTAATTTCGGTAAGGCAATCGATAGACCTTTGAAATATTTCTTATTTACTGATGGTAAGGTACAGTATTTCAACAGTATAGAATTTCTTGGCTATTTGCCTTTCGAATTAAGAGACGAATACCCAGTCAATTGCAAACCTCTCAATCCTTGGGAATACGACTACTACCGTCAGCATGGAATAACCTCAGAAGATTTGCAGAATTTATTCAATAATGATTGATATTTAAAAATAAAATAGTATATTTGTATAACAAAAATAAATACATTATTTATATGAAAAAAGAAATAGTAAAACTCAAAGAGGGTAACTCGGTAATTTACCAAGACAAAACCCTAATGGAAAAGGCAAACGTAGTATCTATCGATAAAAAGAATGGTACTGCAATATTATCTAACAAGGTAATAATCACTAGAACAACAAATCTAGAGGGTCAATTTACTCGATTAGATGGGAAAGGTAATGCAATAATCCTACCTTGTACTACAGAGAATGAACAGAAGTACAATTCCTTTGTTGCATATCACCAATCCAAGAAATCCCTAGAGGCAATCAAAAAATGGTTGGATGATAACGGGAAACACAAGGATGATGAAACTCTTGAGAAAGTGATAACCTTAGATAAGAAACTTAAAAAACTAATCGAAAAGCTCAATGAATAGTACTTGGATAATATTAGGCATAATCTATGGGATATGCCTAATCCCCTCTATACTTCTAACCAAGATGTTATGTCAAGAAATCAGGATGATAAGACCTCACCTATTATTCCTTACGATCTGGTTAGTATTACCTTTATTTCCTATTTACCTAATATTCTTTAAAAAGAAAAACAATGCCAAAGATTAAGGATTACGACGAAGATTTATCTGCCCCTAAACTTCTAAGAGAAAGGGCAAGAGATAGCAAGGGTAGGTTCATTAAAAAGGACCTACCACCCTACCTAGGAGCTGAGCAAGTATTAAAACCTAAGAACTACTATCACTTCGATAGTCACGGTAATTATAAGGGTAGCTCAATGAATTTTGATGCTCTAGTATGCCTTGGCTTTACTTGGTTTAAATTACTGGGAGTAGCATTAATGATGTTACTATGGCCAATAGTATTTATATATGCCCTCCATGATGGGATAGAAGGATACCCATTTAAGAAGTATGCAATCCCTTATATCTTTATCCTAGTGGCTTGGTTTATAATATTCTTATATGGATTAGTATCATGAGTAATATCGATGAAAAGGCAAAGAATAACTTCACCATAGAGATGAGGATATTTGAAAACTATGAGAAAGTAAAGCATGAGATAATCAAGGTAATTGATTTCCTAAGACATGCAGAAACTAACCTAGGGATGTGTAGGATATTCGATAATCAGAACCATGAATTCTGGCATAGTGTAATTAAACCATGGTTCAAACCTGAAAGGTTTGGTATTACCCATCTCTGGTTTTCTTCAGGATTTAGTTTCATAGGTTATGGAGAGTATCATACTATAAGAGGTAATCGATGGTTGAAGACTCCCATAGATAAGATTGATAGAGAGGATCGGATATTTGGGTATTGGTTTCCTCCCTATAAGAAATATATCCCACATAGGATTAAGGTTTTGAAATTGGCTTTAAAGGATTTGGAAAGGATTAAGGAAGAGTATGGTAAGGATTGATAGATTAAGAGAAGATAGTGAAAAGAGAATCTTAAGATGTTCTGAAGGTAAGAGTATTTGGTATCAGATTTGGATTGATCCGGGAGATATGATGAGAATAGAACCTTTATTAGAAGGAGGTAATCGGTTATGGTGTATTGAGATTCAGAAGTATTATGTTTTCTTTTATGAAGTAAGGAATGGTAGAAGGATTATTGGGAAGAATAAGATTAAGGAGATATTGGATATTCTTTTGTAGGATGAATGCCAGGGATGTTTTTATTCTCTGGCTTCTTTGTGTGTTGTGTCTTGGTATGCCCTTAACGTGTGTAGAAATTTTAGTGTGTGTTCAAGGCTTTTCTAGGCAATGCCCTTAATACGAGGAGGTAAAAAGTTGTGGTACTAAATTCATTGGTTTGTGTTCAAGGTACCCCTTAATACGAAGGCCTAAAAATACCAGGTAGTAAATGCGGGGTACGGTACCCCTTATTTAGAATAAGTCAAAAAAAAAGTAAGGGACAAACATTCTCTTACTTTTTAAAAAATTTTATTTTCTTTTATTTTCTTGTTTATCCCATGCATAAGCAAGAAAACTTAATATAGTAAAAATAAATATCCAACATAAGATTCCTAAAACAAAATTCATAAGTTATATTTTATAAGTAGGGAATTAATTCCCTACTTTGATTAAACAATTTATTTTTTTACAATCTGTAAAGCCTTTTTCAAAATTTCTTTGTTTGTTTCTTTCATATTTTCAGAACAAACAGAAGAAAGCGAAAAATCATTTACTTTGTAAACTTGCTTATAAAAGTCTAAAAACGCTTTTTTTAGCTTCTCTAAGCGAGTTTTGTCCTTTTCTTGTGTTAAACTTTCGGACAATGAAAGAATTGTATTACGAAATTTTTTTCGAGCAACTTTTTTCTCTTTATCTGAAAGTTCTGAAAAAATTTCTTCTTTATAAATATCTGATTTTTTAACACCAAAAGAAGTTTTTAAAAGTCCCTCAGTGGATTTATTTAGATTAGCTAGAATATCCTTATAAAGAATATTATTTGCTTTTGCTTGTGCTTTAGCTTTTTTAGCACTTACTTTGTTGATTTTTTCTTTTGAAGAATTTTCAACAATTACATTTACATTCTCAACTGAATTTAATTTTTTTTCTTCCATAATAAAAATGCTTGAATTTTTGAATTTATTTTATTATAACCTTTTCGATAAAAATTCAAGTCTTATTAGAAACTCGAAAAGGTTTTTTATTTCTCTATGCAAATATAAGAATAATATTTTAATCTGCAAAATTTTCAAAGATTTTTTTTTGAAAATTTTTCTCATTAAATTTTAGAACTCTTATCGTTTCCGACATTACAAAGATAAGGATTTTATTTTAATCTACAAAAAAATTCAAGAAAAATTTTTGTTAAAAATGAATTTTATTATTTTAATATTTATTTTCAGAAAATATTTGCATATCTCAAAAATTTTATTATTTGCGCATACATTATTTATTATCAAAAATTTTTATCAAATTTCCACCCATTAACCTCCGGGCGGCCTAAATTGCCCGCACGTTGTCCGCTATATAATACCTGTATGATAACAAGGTTAAGGCCATATATGGTTCCATTACTATATCCTCTTGGTAATCCTCGTACTAAATCCCCATGGCCAGAAGATTCTAGGGGATTTTCGGAGGGCCTTTTAAGTGGCTATAGAATATCTGTATATTATATACCTATTACCTGAAGGCCATATATAGTCGATAGTTAGCGTACTTAGGTAAGCCTTATAGGCTCTATAGATAAGCCTAGTGGGTTCTTATATAAGGCTAGTAAGTATATGTGTAGTAAAGCTCTAGTACCTCTTATGTGATTATATGAAGTCTATAGATGGCTCCTTAGGTATGTACATAGAAAAGCCCAGGTACCTTAGTTAGGCCTGGGCAATATTCTTATTCTTGGCAACCTATGGTACTATCTGAGTCTAGGATTATTATATGTTCTGATTCATATAGGGGTTCTTGGTTTGTGGGTTTATTCGTTTGGCAATGGGATATAATACCGGTATAGATATCGTATAAGAAAATATGTAGGCCTTGAGTTAGGTCTAGTTTGTTTATTTCTTCTTGTTCTCTTAGAGTCCAGGTGTCAATGGCATCATCCTTGAGAATCTTGGCTAGGTATTCGAAATTGGTTTCCATTGTGATATATGTATTATAGGGTTAATATTCGATAAAGGTAGGTATTAGTACTGACCAGTTAGAGTAATGATAATGAAAAGAGAGTAATCGTTGAAATGTACCTGGATGGTATCTCCGTTATCGTTAGCAATGTAATGCCCGTTACCGTTTAGTTCTTGAAGTTGGATAATGTTATTGTTAATGTAATCCTTAACGTATTGTTCAAAAGCATCGGATTCTTCGAAATAGGTTTGTTCATCGTTTGATGTAACAGGTTCTTTGAAGAATAAGTTAAAAGTACCTAAGTAAGATTCATCCGGGTTAGAGATTTCGGTTACTTGTTCATGTAAGTAGGTAAATTCTTGGAGGGTACCGTTAAAGTAGGTCATAATATTCTCTTTAATAGTTTGGATTGAATTTGATTGAATAGTAAACATAACTTTAAAATTTTAAATGATTAATACTTTATTTATCTACTGCAAATTTAAGAATAATAAATTAAATATGCAATATCCCCGATTGCCTTTCGAAGGCCCCTAATGTCCTAGAATTATCTAAAATAACCATAATATAAATACTTATGCAATTAACAACAATATTACTAGGATGGCAATTAAAATTGGCTCCTTGATTGCCTAGAAATTTATTAAATCCGAGGCCATTTATGGCATAAATTGTGTACCCAGTTTTATAAAATCCGAGCCTAAAATGGCCCCTCTAGGTACACAATTTTAATATAAATCCTAGCCTCTTGGCAATTAAAATCCGAGTCTAGGTACACAAAATCACAACCTAAATCCTAGATTACACAAACTAGCCAAACAGAACACTTTTCAATTACACGTGTGAAGCTAAAATACATACGTATCTAAATCCCACCCATATTAGTATATTATATATAGGCGTTACTAAAATAGCTACGTGTCAAAAAGGCTCATATACGTATCTCAAAAACTATTGCCAGAGTGTACTTTTTGCTTTTCTGTGATTTGAGGGGCCATGTATGGTGATTTTATTGCCTAAAATGGCCTCTGGGGCCTCAAGGATTTAGTACTTTAAATTTTGAGAGCTATAGTGTTTGTTATAGTAGACCTGTAGCCAAGGGGTATGTTCCTGACTTTTTCGAAAAACCCCCGTTGGTACACAGAAAAGAAGGAAAACCAAGATCCTAAGATATGTATATTAGTATTAGTTATGTGTATTATATATTGATTGTGATATAGGGGATTTGTATCTTAGTTAGTGATATCTGTATATTCAGATTAGGTGTATATGAGGTTAATTGTGTACCTTAGTTATTTGTATATTTCTTTGTTGGGAGTGGGGTAGGTGGGTTGTGTACCTAGTATCTGTATACTTGGTTTTTATTTTGTTTGGGAGGTAATTGATTATATACTTGGTTTGTGTACACAGAAATACCTAGAGTTTTCTAGGCTCTAGGTATTCTTTTTTATTTATCTTTTGTAGTGTTGGGAGAGGGATACTAGATCTTCTGGGTTCTGAAGTATATCCTGTAGGTATGGGTTTATCTCTTGGATGTTATACTGGGCTTGGAACCTAGAGATGGTACCCTTTAGTTCATCTATTAGAGTATCATAAAGGTTATTGTATATTATCTCTTTGATTTTGGTTTGGACTTCTTTGTTTTGTTCTAAGGGTATTTGTCGGGTGGTTGAGACTTGGATTTCTATTGGTTTCTCTAGGTCTGGTACCGTTGGTAGGCTACCCATATAGTCTAGTCCAGAGATGAGTTCTAATATTTCTTCATTGGACATAGATAATATATAGTTGGGCTCTTTATATACTTTGCAGGTTAGTATTTGATTACCATTCTGACTAAGGGTGATTCTTGATGAAGGATTTGTTGTTTTCATTGTTTTAGTTATTTTTTAATTGTTCGAGTAGGTTTGATATCTCAAGTTGATGAAGGATTTCTGTTTCCTTGTGATTGGATTCCCATTTTTCGAGGGCATTATAGATACAGGTATATCTGGTTATCATTTCTTCCGCTTGGTCTTTATCCAAGATAAAGGATTTTAGTTGTCTTTTGAGCTCGGTTACGATTATATCCTGGTGTTCTTTGGTTAATTGAAGGATTCCGAATAGGATAGCCTCTACCTGAGAAGGAGAATCATCATAGTATTGGTCATCAGCACCCTTGGTTAAATCCATGAGAATAAGATTTTCCCTTAAGTTTTCGAATAGGTCCTTTTCTGAAGCATAGGTAATGATATACCCAAGGAATTCGTCAAATGGTTCGTCTTCTATCTCGATTTCGTAAATTTCGAGATATTCGGTAGTGTCATTAATGAGGAGCCCATCAGCATAATCATAAGTATAAATGGGATGAGAAGCAAGTAGTTTCTTAAGATCTCCGATATTTTCTAATGTTTTCATAAGTTCTTGGTTTTAAATGGTTTAAGTAATGGGTACCCAAGTGATAGGTACCCATATAAGTAATTATCCGAGTAATTGTTTTTCGAATGTTTCTTGGTCATCGGGATCTGGCCAGTTAAGGGATTCTTCCATGTATTCAATGACTAAGTCCATGAATTGTCCCTGTAATTCTGGGTTAAGGGTTGAAATCTCTGTTTGTACTTCCCGTTGGATTTGGTCGTAGTGATAAGCAAAGATTCTGCGGATACGGGTTGAGATACCGGCATACTTTTTTAATAATTCATTATTTTTCATAAATCTAAAATTTTAATTAGTTATTAAATTAATTATCTTGTGCAAATATAAGCACTTTAAATTATATATGCAAATCATGGTTATCCTGGCTGAGGAATGGGTATGATATCTGTTATGATGACTTTTTCTGAAGTAAGATCCCAATAGTTCTGGATTTCCTTCAGGGCATTAATCATATGTAGATGTTCTGGTATCAGTTCTTCCCCAGGATATCTGAGGTAATCTCTTATTTGTTCTGTTCGATAATTGATGGTAAAGGCTTGAGTATCCTTTAGTATTTCACGTACATGCGTTTGTCCGATATTATTTACCTGTATATTATCGAATATTTGATATGAAATTAGAAATCTACCTTGAGTTAGCATATATCTCTATTATTTGTTCATATTTATCTGTGCTAGTAAAAGTATCAAGGAAATAGTTATATTCCTTCTCATTAGTATGGAATGGATGCTTGTGCAATTCATATTTGCAATAATGTTCCCATGGGTTACCTGGTATGAAGGTATCTAAGTTAGGCCCTGAGGAATTAAGGAATAGGACTAAGATAAGCCCTATTCCTATGTAATATAATGCTGTTCTCATAATTCGTTACAAATTAGTTTTATAATCCGTTTGCTGTAAGTTCTTGAGTCTCTATGTGTACAAGTTCAAAGTAATTCTCTATGTCTTGGATAGTTTTGAAATGTAATGGTACATGATCTTTATCGGCATCATAACCATATTCGTTTTCTACTTGGTCTATCAGTTCTTGGTAAGCTTTACCTGGATGCTCTTCCAAGGAATGGAAAATTCCTTGGATATAATGGCCTTCTATGATTACTAGAGTTGTTATTGTTAGTTTCATGGCATTAGAATTCTAAGTTAAACAATTGAATGGTGAGCATACTTGGGAATTTCCCTCCTTCATAATGAGTATTCGAAGTATTGGAATAGTTGTGGAAATCATCCTTTAGTGATATCTTGAGAATATCCAATAGCAATGGATATAACTTGTACTGGTTAGCATCTAGCCATTCGTTATATTCCTGGATATCCGATTCTGAAGTAAAAGTAGCAGAGAGTTGGATAAAGGGTTTATCCAAAGAATCTGGGTTATGGATATTTGTCTTAAGCCAAACCTTGGAAAGCATATGAGATTCCTTTTGCATTAGGTTGACTGAACCAGTATTTTGCCATTGTTCGTATTGGTAAATTGTGATACCGGTTTTAAGGGCTGTTGTAATGTTGTTCAAGTTCATGACTGCCTAAATTTTAAATGAATAATATATTTCTTTTCTCTGATGCAAATTTAATACTTTATTTTTAAATATGCAATATCCCTGATTACTTAGCTGAGGCTTCTATTGGGTATCTGATAGAGCCTTTTCTGGATAAGGAAGAGGCCATTAATGGATTTTACATATTTCGCATCTTTACGGAAGGCATCTGGATTCTTTTTCTTAAACTGATGCCACCAATCATCATATTCTTCAAGGGTTTTGAATACCTTGTTTAAATCCTTAGTGGGACCTGTTAATTGAATGGTCTTAGGCCATACTTTAACATCTATTCTCTTACCTTCATCGAAATATATACGAGATGGTATAATTACTTCATCTGGACCTGGGTATGGAGTTGTGCTCATAATTTCGTTATTGTAAAAGTTATGTAATTGTCTTTAGTTATCACAAATGTAATGATAGAATTACCTTGTATTGAAATAGATAGAGATTCAGGAGTATCTGCTAATATGTAGTAACTTAAGAAGTTAGCTCTAAGCAAATTAGTAAGTACTTCCCTTAGTCTGAACAAGGTACAATTATCAGGATTACCATAGATTACTGATTGAAGATATTGGTCCTGATAATTAAGATGGTACCATCTTAATCTAGCCAAGTTTAGTTTCTCGGCTAGATCAAATTGTACGATATTTAAAAGTCTTCTTATGGGTGTCATACTGTAAATGTGATTTGCATTATGTTTGAAGATATTCTGTTGATAGATTTGATATTAGCTTCTCCATCGGTAAAGTTCATGGCAAAATTTACTAGAGCATCTGCAGCACCATTAGAAGTATCGGGAGTTTGAAATAAGAAAGAGTATATTGCAAATCCGTCCTGTTTAGATATCATTGCAGATATTGCTAAGCATTGGTTTTCAACGTAGGCATTAACTAATAGATTCATTAGATTGTTGCTGTAATCTAGGATTTCCTCTAAGTCTAAGGAAAATAATTCTTGGATTTGAAGACCTAGGTTAGTAACTAACTTGTCTAGATGTTGTGTGGTTTGGAAGGTTTCATTATTTTTCATAAGTCTAAAATTTTAAATAGTTAATAATTAAATTTTACTCTGCAAATATAACTACTTTATTTTATATATGCAAACCCTGGAATACTAAGCTGAGGATATGTGTAAACGCTAAAAAAGGCAGAGGTTTAGTCTGCCTTTCGAATTTATACTCTGTATCGGATTAAATTCCATTTATCGTTTACTAGCCTGAATATCCAGAGATAATGGTTAGTGAACTCTAATAGCTTACTGTATTCAGAGGTTTCAAATACCAAGAGATCTGAGTTCTTTTCTAGGATATTGAAATGGATAGTTTTATTAGTACCCTTTCGAAGGATTTCTCTGAGATCATTCTTTAGAGTATCATCCGAAATGAACATATTATATTGTTCTCCCATATAATCCAGATATTTATCCCTGATATCTGGATATATTCTAGACTGGCTTACGTTAAATTGTTTCGTTTTCATCTTGATTTTCTTGATTTATGTTACGTTCGATAATGTTTTGAATACATATTCTTCGGCCCTCTTCTTCTGTCTGGTCCAAGATATAGGTAAGAGAATGATTAAGGAATAACATATCTGTATCGTAATTCCTCTTGAATACCAGCAATTCAAATTCCTTTAACCAATTGTGCTGCATCAATTCCAGTATCTCCTCTAAACCAACATGGTCCGTATCCATATATCCTTGGCATTTATACCAGATATCTGTAAAGACTCCAGTAATATATTCTGGTATCTTGAATCTATCAGATACTTCATGGGCTGGAACTAAATCCTTAACAGCTTGGTATTTTTCTTTGGTTATTACCATGTCTGATTTTCCTGATAGCTTTCTACTGAGGTTAACTATGAGTGGTACCTTGTAGTATAGTAGGTAAGGTTCTTTGTCATATACCCAATATCTGTTTTTGTATTCCTGATAGATTAGTACATAAGGCTTATCTGAATACATGCCAAATAGTCCCATATAAGCCGATAGGTAATTCTCTAGGTCTTTAGCACATTGTATATTCTGGTTGAATACTACCTTAGTATCTTCTAGGTAGATTAGATTCAGGGAATAACTTAACTCTGGTTCCCGTTTACGAAATCTGTTGAATAGGTTTTTGATGTTCATAATGTCTAATATGTAAAATTAATGAATACTGTTCTGGTTCCTTTGAAGAAAGCTTCATGATTGTAGTCTTCGTATTTATGGCAAGCATAAGTCTTAGAAGACCTATCATAATGATCTCTTACCCATACTGGACTGGATTCAGAGTCTTTTAATCTGAATAATGTACCTGGTTTAAGCTGTTTTAATGTAGTTTTATCCATAATCTTATTATTTATTTTTATCCATAATCTTATTATTTATTCTGATGCAAATTTAAGAATAATAAATTAATTATGCAATAAACCTCGATTACCTGTTGAGGAATTGTTCAGCTATTGAGGTAGGCTCTTTTTCTTCATATTGCTCCTCATCTAAATAGATATCCATTTCTGGGTCTGGATCCTCGGGATCTATGTTAGCTTCTATCTCTCTTCTCAATTCATGATGTTCTCTTGAAGAGAGTTCCATAGCTCCCTTGTAATCATCGGTAATTTGCCTCATCTCTGCAGTATTCAAAGTAAGGCCCTCTTTGGTAGTATCAATTCCCTCTTGCTTAGTAGCAACTACCTCGGGTAAAGAAGATAAATCATAGTGATCTGCCAATAATTTGGCTTCCTGTGGCTTGTCCATTACTCTTTGAGATTCTAGGATAATCTTTCTGGCTTCATCTATTGATATGCCTTGGTCCTGATTCAATTGATTATTCTGGGTATCTCCAAATTGATTAAAGATATTGGTAGTTCCTCCACCCATAAATGTACGTATGATAGACTGTAATGAAGTAGAAGAATCCAGTTTCATCTTAAGAGCTTTATTCAATTCAGCCGATATGAATGGAGTGTAATGCCCTCCCTGAGATTCCCTTAGGATGTTTACCTGATGGGATATCTCCATTCTATCTTCTAAAGCCCATGCTACTTGTTCTCCCAATAGAGCTTGTAGCATTTCTTCCTGTCTTTCTTTATCCCAGAGCTTAGATTGCAATAATCTATCTCTCATAAATACTCGTATGTAATTGATATCTATACCTGTCTTTGTTGAGAAGGTATTAATATCATACATAATCCCACATAGCATACCATTACCCATCAACCAGTGATTGATAATGTAGTTGTATACCTTTTGTAAATCTTCAAGATTCTGACTCTTTTGGTATTCTGCTGCCATTGCAGTAGTTCCCATAGGTCTAGGAAATCTTTTTATGTTGTCTTTTGCCATTATACAAATATTCTTTTCTTATATCCTTAGATTCATCGTATCCAATCCTTTTAAGAGGACGAGCTACGTATAGTTGATAAATATTAGAATACCAATAACCAACTGCTATATTGAGTTCTTCATTTAAAGCCAAAATGAATTGAGTATTGGTAATCCTATGCTTAGTAAATATCCAGGTATAATTTCCTTCAAGGTTGGGAACCTTGTTATAAAATTCCCAACCTTTAATTACCTTAAAAATATTGCCATGAAGGTCAACGATTTCCTTTGCCATAATTGTCTTTTTTACCTCTCAAGGATTTTTTGTCTTGTTCACTAGAGTTATTTTTCATTTCCTCTATCCTTTTTTGTGTTTCTGGGTACCAGAGTTTTCTTAGGGGCACTACCTGAGTTGCAAAGAATGCCTTCCATAAATTCTGGGATAAAGGTCTTATACTTTGCCGACTGATTTCATTAAATTTATCCTCGAAGTGTTTTACTACCTTTTTAAAATCTGAATAATATATGTGACCAGTTGCTGGGTTTATCTTTTGTTGCCTTTGGCATACTTCTAGTAAATCTTCTCCCATTTTATTCATAAACTCCCCTCTATTAAATTGGAAGTTCTCTTGATCTAGTCTAAATATCTTTACGTAATCTTTTGTTTCCATTATATTATATCTCTGTTTCTAAGTGTTTAACATCATAGGGTAATACCTGAAATAAGTATCCCCTTTTATCATCCTCGTAATAGGATGACCATAATCTCCCTTTTAATCGGTATAAATCCAAGTCATAAGTTTTCTTGGGTATACCTGTGATAAATAATTTGTGATTGCCTCCTGGGTTAACTTCGAATTCCCACTGGGTAAAATTTCCTATGGTACCATAATCTGGCAATTTATTTCCCAGTAAGGTTGGTAAGGCAATATCCTTTACCAGAGTTTCTTTGGGGACCCTTTTCCCATTTACCCAGATCCCCAGTTGTGATTTACCGATATATACATCTTTTACTATTTCTCGAAACATAATTCAATGATTATAAATTTAACACCTTGACCTAATTCTAAGTCATTTACTGCATTAATATCCCTAGTACTATGTTGAAGGTTTCTTAAAGAAATTCTAGATTCTTTCGATATCCTATAAGATCTTCTTACCAAGAGTAAAGCATTTCTCCAACAAGCAACCATAGAAGATACTGGCCCAGAAAATAATACCTTGCTGGTCTTATTTATCTCTACCATTTTTTCTTCGTATAGTTTTTGACTCTGAAGATACCATACTTTTATTTCTCTTATGTTTTCTTTTCTTCTTTCTAGAATCAGCTTTGACATAATCTTCTATTTCTTCAAGTTTACCCAACAATAAGAATCTTACGAACATATCTATAGGCCTGAAAAAGTAATTTCTTATATTCTCAGTGCCTAGATAATAATCGTATACGATAAAGAATTTTTTAATCTTTCCATGTTTGAGAGATCTTTGAACAAGGTAATTCTTTACACATCTCTTGTGAAGTTCTACCATGTCCTTTTCCTGTTTTTCCATCTCCTTATCGGAGAATATTCGATAGTCCATAACCAAAATAAATATGGGACTGGGAATTTGAAAATAGCAAACTAATGTGTTCTCAGTCCCGGGTTAACAAAGGATTAATTATACTGCTTCATCTACCTTCAATACTTTTTTCTGGAAGGTAATATATTTATTTTGGGCAGACTTGTATTCTTTAGAGTTATGATCTTGGATTCGGAGCATTTCCCTTTCTAATTTACGAAGTTCATTACGGGTTTGTTGTCTCCATTTCTTTCTTGAGAGAGTATCGACTACATCTTCCGGATAAATGTATTTCACTTCCCGGTTTGATATAACCTGTTCAATGATATTGGGTTTCTGTTGTTTGGCAACTTCCTTGACAACTTCTTCCTTTTTAGTAGAAGCTTTCTTGGTAGTAGTTTTTACCAATTTTGCTTTGGGTTCTTCCTTAGCCTTAGATTCTTTAGTTTCTTTTGGCTTTTGTGTTTTAGAAGCCTTAACTTCCTTCAATGAGTTAGATACTTGGTTGTTAATTAACTCGGTTACCTTGTTCAAATTTACTTTTTTCATAATTGACTAATTTAAAAATGTTACTTAATTAATTTCTCTATGCAAATATACAAACTATTTTTTAAATAGAAAAATAATTCTAATTTATTTTATCAATAGCTGAGGATCCCTAGTCGAGTAGGAAATCAAAGATTTCATCTGGGTTCTCATCTAGGTTTTCAGGATCATCATAGTAGGAATCTAGACCTTCAGTAAAGATATCGTATTCTGAAATAGATGATGATTTACCATATCTCTGATTATACTGTTCTACGGTTAATATAGTTACCTTACTGGGATCATGTTCATATTTCTCGGCATAAGCAGAAGCTTCCTCCGGTGATAAAGGTTTATCGGAAGTGAATACTTGGTAATATACTCTGGGTTTAGTATAATGAGCATCTAAAGTTACTTGTTGATAACCAGATTTCCTTGCGGTAAATATTATATTATCTGGAGTAACTCTTACTAGGAAAGCATATTGGTATAATCTCCGATTACTAAGAGAATCCTTTAGTTTCTTTATAGAATCTACTTTAGCAAAGAATATAGAATCTCTTCTTTTGCTTTCCTCATACCGTTTTACATTTCTAATAGAATCTTCTCTACTCTCCTTTACATAGGGAGGAGTTACCCTCCGGGTACTATTGGTGTTGGCAATAGTGAATCCCAAAAGAGTAACTCCCAGAATGGAAAACGGAAAAATAATATGTTTAGTTTTTGAGTTCATATCCTGTAGCTTCATATTGTCCTTTGATATGAGAATTAAAATATCTTCCTTTAGATTCGGCATTCATTAGTTCTTCGAAAGTTTTTCTGGGAACTAAATCATACCGGTAAACTTTGTTGCCCTTAAAAGCAACCCATAAGTATTTGTTTTTGTTGTCATACCCAATACCTTCTATATTAGAAGATTCTACTGGATTCATTTTAATACCAGTATTCATGGTAACTGATTCAAGATATTCTTCTCTGTCCATAATTTAAAGTTTTAAAAGTGTTAACTCCGGATGTAATATGTTGGTATATTTTTGAATGATTGCCCATGCTCCCAAAACTCCTTGAGAATTATCTGTTATCCATTCTTCCTCCATTTTCCATAGGATATGAGAGCAGACGTATAATTGATACTCTGTAAGAGTTTTTATAAGTTGAGGATATTCTATCATATCTGAATAGAGTTTTATCATATTATCCAATACTCCTCTTATTTCTCCCTCTTCAATCTGAAGAAGTTTTTTAAGAAGGTAATGATCTGTATCCTCTAAATTTTTAGAGATATGAGTTAATGCCTCAACTTGGATTTGGGCAATGTTCTTAATAACCGTTTTGGTTTCTGCATCCATTTTTCTTATTATTTATTTCGTTATACAAATATATAAATTTTATATATAATATGCAAATATTGCTGAGGTAGGTAGTGGATTATCTCTTCAAGATCTCAGCCATCTTTTCCTTGATTGAATCGGGGAATATTGCATCAGATGCCCATCTTAAGAAGAACTTAGAGGGTTTCTTATCCGGAGTCATAAGCAATTGCCTTTGTTCTGTAGAGAATTTAATTCGTTCTGCCTCTAACATATACTTGGGTAACTTAGTGAATTCTGCCTGAGAAAATGAGATAGTATTTTTACCAGTCTGAGCCCTAAAGGGTTTCTTCCTTTCCTTATACAGATAGGGAACGATCTTCTTTGAGGGACCTTGCAGAATACTGAACCCAAATAGAATCATAGGGTCAAATTTATCTGTCTTAGGATCTTTTGCCCTCTTTATACATCTTGCCATCCATGAATAAGAATCGAGATATTGGCCATTGTTGGTGGGTTCTCCCACATCTTTCTTATCGAATTTAAATTCCGGGAAATGATAAAGGAAATCCTCTGTAAGGATGAATACAAATCCAAGATCTCTAAGATACTTAATAATATCCTGTTGGCTTTTGCCTTCATTTACCATCTTTTCTACATCAGCAAGGATATCTTCTCTTGGGGATTCCAATTCTTTAGATTGAGTATTAGAGGGTCTTCCTCTACCTGCAGATTCTTTGATTGGTAAGTTACCAGATAATTTATCCAAGTATTCTTTGAATTGAGAAATATCTTGTTGATTAACAAGGGTTACTTCTATTCTTATGGGACCTTTATGTTGTACCTTTGGACCGGCATACATCTCAGTGCAAGCATCTACTAATCTATCAGATAAAGGATTACCATTTTCTGAAAGTGTAGTGATACGCAGTTTGGGTTTGAATATTTCTTTTTCTTCTTTCATAACTTTAGAGATAAAAAAGGGCCTGGACAAAAATTATTGCCAGGCCCAAAACTACTAATAACTAACAAAACAAATATAAGAATGGAAATTAATCCTCGTCTTTGGCCTTTTTCTTCTTAGAATCTTTGGCCTTTTTATCTTTCTTAGAAGGCTTATCCTTTTTGGATTCCTTCTTAGGTTCTTCCTTCGGCTTAGATTCTTTTGGAGTCTTACCTGCAGCCAATTTTCTCTGAGCCATACGATATTTCTTCTTTTCTTCGGAAGTCATTTCTCTTCCGTCTACCAAAGGATAATCGTATTTAGTTGCTGTTCTACCTGAACTAGCTTTTTCCTTTTTCTCTTTTGCTTTAGCTTCCTTCTTAGCTTTCTTTTCATCTTCAGAAGCCTTTTTCATTTTTACCAGCTTCTTCTGATTAGCAGTGTCTTTCTCAGGATATTGGGCAGCAACTTTATCTCTTTCCTTGTTAAGTTTTGCCATAAGTTCTTTTACTGCCTTACCATGAGTTTTGTCCTTTGACCAATCCTTTGCAGGATCCAGGTTATTTTCTTTCAGGTAGTTTTCCAAAGCCTTTGCAGCTTTTGTGATTTCCGGAGTCTTATCAGCCGGTTTCTTTGCTTTTTTAGCAGGTTTTACTTTCTTTGTCATATCCTTATTAATTTATGAGTTTATATTTACCTATAGAAATGAATCCTAATTAAAGGTAGGGATTTCCTTGATTTCTAGGATTTTTAATTCAATCCCTTTTACCATTGCACAAGTATGAAGATAATCAGATATCTCTCTTTGGGTTAATCCTGAGAAAATACTGGTTTTAGTTTCATTTCCCCATATATATTTCACTTCTAGAATTGGATTGTTAAGAATATCTTTTACTCTTTGTGATAAAGAATAAAGTTTTCTTTTCTGATACCTAATATGGGCTTGGTGTTTCCTATATTCACCCATCTTACTTTGCTGCAAGGATATATGAGCTTGGTATTTATAGTATTTGATATCCTTGTATATTTCTGCAATCTGGGAAATTAAGGATGAGAAGGATCTTTTTTCCATTGTGGCCTTTTTATTTGGGATTGATATTCTAAAATCATTTCCTTAGCTTCTGATATTATGTTTTCTGCCAATTCCTTTTCTGAAGGATTTTTGCATACTTCTAGAAATGAAGTATAATCTTCTATCAGATTATTAAGTGCAATGATTTGTATATTCTTTCTTATCTCTTCTTTGGTTACCATAGGTTATGAAAATAAAAAAGCCCATCACCTTTGTGGGCAATGGGCTTAGATAATTGATATAATGTATAATCGTTATGGAATTTAATCTTCGTTTTCTTCTGAAGTTTCTTCTTCATCTACTACTTCCTCGTCAGTGTCTTTTTCTTTCTTTGACTTCGGAGTAGTGATAATACCATGTCCTTTCTTTGACTTAATTGCCAATTCTCCGGGAACAAAAGCAACCGATGTGTTTACTGGAGCACCATCTACTACCAATACTGAAGTTACCAATACTCCCTGAGCACCTTTCTTTGTTTTGATTGCATAACCGAAGTTCTGAACTTCTGAGTTATCAGAAATCTTGATAACATCGATTTGTTTACCGTTCGGTCTTTGACCTGCAGGACGGTTTTTGATAGCTTCCATACGAGCTTTGCGTTTAGCTTCTTTTTCAGGATCTTTTTCCTTAGCACCCTTTTTCTTGGTGTCTTCTTTTTTCTTTGCCATAATCTTAATAAGTTTTTAAAAGTTGTGTTATAAATAAGTTGTGACTTCTACATAACCTAATAGTAGTTAATTTTTAGGGTAGGAGATAATTCCTACCCTTTATGCTAGGTAAATGGATTATTTTTTACCCTTTTTACCTTTACCCTTAGCTTCCTTCTTAGCCGGCAATTTGATACCTAATTCTTTGGCAATTGCCTTACGGAGTTTTTCGATATCTTCTTCATCAAAGTCATCCGGATCGGTATCAAGATCTTTGTCATCGCAAACATCTTCCAATTCTTCGAAGTCCATTTCTGCAAGAGCTTCTCCGGTCAGTTCTTCCTCTTCTTCCTCCTCGTCTTCTTCATCTTCATCGGAATCATCCTCGTCTTCTTCATCTTCTTCCGATTCTTCTTCGTCCTCATCTTCTTCCGATTCTTCTTCGTCCT